>Ga0187879_10001332_pt1 | contig 16909 bp, 21 predicted proteins | sample June2016WEW_19_1_FD_132423 | JGI IMG/M metagenome (GOLD analysis project Ga0187879, IMG submission 132423) | Peatland microbial communities from SPRUCE experiment site at the Marcell Experimental Forest, Minnesota, USA - June2016WEW_19_10 | ecosystem: Environmental > Terrestrial > Soil >... | reverse complement strand
GGGCGTCTGGTCTACAACAGCCGGTATGGGCCCACGGCGCTGCCGACCACATACAGGATCGACGGCGAGTCGATTGTCCTGGGCACGTGGGACCCCGCCCTCTTTGACGAAGACCTGCGCACTGGTATCGCGCACGCCGAGTATCACGTCGCCGTAGAGGCCGACCAGATCGATCTGGAGGCGCGCGAGGGGTGGATCGTGCTGGTGCGGGGAGCGGCGCATCATCTGGATACCGAGGCCGAGCGCGCGCCGATCATCGGCGCCGGGCTTGAGCCGTGGATCGAGGGGGTGCCTGCGCACTTCATCCGGGTGAACCCCACCAGTACGTGGGGCAACCGCATCCTCCCGGCGTGATGCCAGCGGCAGTGTTGACTCGTAGGAGCAAGGCTGAGCATCTGGATGCAAACTAACGGCACGTCTCTGCTCGCGGTGTGACGGGCGTCCCGTCTGGGCAGTCGTGGAGGTTGGTGACGTAGCCCTTCAGCCCGGCCAGGGCGCGGGCCGTCGCGTTGCTGGCGGACGGGACCCGGAGCAAGATCGTGACCGGGTTCGATGATCATTCACTGCTTCCCGCGAACCTTGCGGTCAGCTGAAATTCAGCCCGTGCGGAGCTACCTGTCGGCCAGCGTTCAGCTTGATCCCGGCGCACTTCCAGCGCGGGTCGTCATCCTGAGATTAGTAACCTCAATGACAGGATTTCAGCTAATGCCTTCTCAAAAGCTCATCAGGTCCATCGTCGCCGGAGTCGCGGTCATTGCGATCGGGGGCGGTTCATACGGGGTCGTCAGCGCAACCACGGGCAGTGGCTCATACACTGCCAGCAGCGGCTCGTCCACTGCGAGCAGCGGCTCCGGCAGCGGTTCCGGATCCAACGCCCGGAGTGGTCCGGAGCCAGGGGGGTCAGCTGGCACGGTCAGCAGCACATCCGCGTCGGGCTTCACGCTGATGACAGCCGGGGGCCAGAAGGTGACCATTAACGACACGTCCTCCACGACCTACGAGAACGGGACGAGTCCGGCCTCCGCGAGCGTCGTGACAACAGGCCAGCCCGTCCTCGTACTGGGGACAGCCGACAGCACGACCATCACGGCGACAGAGGTCATCGCACAACCGCCTGCCAGCACATCCTCGACTGCGTCGGAGGTGATCTCCTTCCAGAAAGGCACGGTAGGGTCGACAAAGAAGGTCGGCCAGATCCCGACGAACTACACCGAGGGGCAGGGCACAATTGCCACCGGAACGGTGGCGGATAAAGCAACCGAAGCCTCGCTGACCGCTTACCCGGGGGGCGTCGCCGACCGAGTCGTAGAGCTGAGCAACGGCGACTACGAAGTCCACAACATAGGCGTCAACTGGCCGCACCATGTTTTCCTCAACCAGGACTTCAAGGTTATCGGCGCCGATGACTAGCCGCCGCAGCAGAGTTGCCTCCGGCCCTACCTGAACCGCTAGCGCAACGGGCCAACCCCGCTACCCTGACCCAGGAAAACACCACGCTGGCCGTCCTCCCCCCGCGGGCGCGCCTTTCAGCTGATCTGTCGCCCGGATGGCCGGCGGCCCGGCCGAAGGCCAGCTCGTCATGGCCACCCGACAGGGCATCCCACAGGTGCCCCATGCGCGAGGCAGTGATCGGCAGCAGCCCGCCGCCAGCACCCCCGCCGGGCCCGGCTCAGCCGGATCCAGGCCCAGATCAAGCTCGCCCTGCCCGGCCGCCAGGCGCTGACGCGCCGCGGCTTTCAGCACCTCCAGCCCGGCTTCGTCGTGAGCCGATCCGATGTGCCCGATATCCCGCGACCCGGCGCCAGGCGCGAGCGCTGCTGGAGGCAGTGCGCGCCCAGCAGCCGAGCGGGCCCCGGCTCGTCGCTTTTTCGCGGTGATGTAATACGCCGGGCTTCGTCCCGAGGAAGCGGTCAGCCTCAGCACCGACGGTCTGATCCTGCCGCCAATGGTGCCGGACGGGTGCTTGCGTCCCTCGGCGGTACTTCGTTCCGCTTCGGGGTCGTCGTTCGGCACCGTCCCATTAACCCTTGCCCGACGGACTCATCCTGGCCTCTACGGTAGGCCCGCGTGCGGAACCTCGACAGTTGTTGTCAACAACGCAGCCTCGCGCGCAGCTGACCGCGCCTCTTCGTTAAAGTCGGGCGCGACGCATGCGATCAGCGTCCGCCCGTCCCCGCCGCCGAGTCCGCACGCGAACGCGCTCAGCCCCCCGGGCATCCGGACTTCATCGACGATCTGGCCGCCGGGGGCGACGCGGCACACCGCTGCGCCCAGCGCGTTCGCCGCCCATACGTGCCCCTCAGCGTCCAGCGCGCAGCCGTCGGGAGCGAAGCTGACCGCAGAGAGCATCGTCGCTGTGTCGGCTGGTTCGGGCGCCGCCTGGACCTGCGCCCACACGTGCCGGTCGGTCAGCGAGCCGTCAGGCTGGATCTTGAAGGCCGTGAGGCGGGCGGCGAACGTCTCGGCTACGATCAGCGTGCCATCGTCGGTGATCACCGATCCGTTGGGGAACCACATGTCCCGCGCCACGATCGTGGCGGCACCGTCGGGGTCGATGCGCACAAGGCTGGCTGGCGTCGGCTGGCCGCCGCCCATGAGGTCGAAGCCGAAGTCTCCTGCGTACGCACGGCCTTGGCGGTCGACGACCATATCATTGAGGTGACCAGTGGTCAGCTTGGCCACGTCGGCATGGACCGCGACGCTGCCGTCGGGAGCCCGTCGCAGCACGCGCCGGTCTTTCATCGAGACGACGAGCAGGTCGCCGTTGGGCAGCCAGCCCAGCCCCGACGGCTGGGCCTCGACCTCCATCACCTGCGTCTCGCGTCCATCGCGGTCGTAGGTGAAGACGGCGCGGCGGTAGAAGTCCGAAACCCACCACCGGCCGTCGTGCCAACGCGGGCACTCGAAGTAGCTGCCGCCCTCGAACAGCGGTGTCAGGGTTCGCGCGCGGGCCATGTTCGGTCCCTTCAGGCCTCAGCGGCCGCCTTCGCGGTTGTCATGAATACCTCGAGCTCCCGACGGATGTCGGGCCCGCAGGGCTGATAGACGAGCTCGGTCACGCCGACGTCAGCGAGATCGTGGAGCCGCGCGCGGAACTCATCGGCGGTTCCGCTGAGCGTCACCTGCCCGAGCATGGCGTACCCGCCCGCATCCCACGCCGCCTGGTCGGCCTCGTTGAGGCTGACGCAGTGCTGATCGTGGACGGCCAGGTGACGGTCCATGGGCGGCGTCCGGTCAATCACCGCCTGCCACTCCGCCCCGCCCGGCAGCTCCGACAGCGGCATATTGAACTCGTGGGCACCGTGGTAGGCAAGCGCGAGCCCCGGTCCTCCCGCCGCGCGCACCCGCCCGGACTGGAGATCCTCGCCGTCGTCCAGGACGGTCCCCCAGAAGAGGTAGGACACGCGCGAGAACTCCTTGGCGAATTGCGGTATCGAAAGGGTCACGAACAGGCCGTCGCCCAGCTCGCGCGCCACCGCACGCCCTTTCGGTCCTAGCGCGGCGACGATGACAGGCACGTCGACCGGGCGCGCGGCGGCATGGCCGGGCGGGTGGAGCATGCGCATCCGAGCGCCCTCCCACTCGATCGTCTCGCCGCGCAGCAACCCGCGGTAGGCGCGGATGTAAGCGTCCATGTACGACCAGGGAATAGCGCGATAGCCCATCGCTCGGCGTCCGGTAAAGCCTGTGCCGAAGGCGACGGCGACGCGGTTGGGCGCCAGCGCCGCAAGCGCGGCGGTGGCCGCCGCGTTGACCATCGGGTGGCGCAGCGTGGGGACCAGGACGCCCGGGCCGAGGCCGATGCGCCCGGTTCGCTCCGCCGCCAGCGCGAGCGTCATCCACACATCCGGGCTTTGCTGCGGCGTGTCGTACAGCCAGGCGCGCTCGTACCCCAGCTGCTCGGCGAGCGCGACGTGCTGGGGCGAGTCGAGCGTCGTCGGAAATGCGCATGAGATCTCCATCCGCGCTCCTTCTTCTCAATGCGCGGTGTCCTCTGTCACAGTCACTCCACCGCGTCACGGGAGCACGAGCCACGGACCAACGTCCCTGCACACAGGACCTTCGGCCGGGCGGAGTACGCAGTACGGCAGAATTCCTGCGGCGGGAGATGGCAGACGCGAACGGGCGACCCTGCTCGGTCCGACAGGCGTGGACGGATCATGCAGGAACAGCAGTTACGCGAGCAAGATAACGGTCGTTATGGACGTCGGTTTGGACCTGACGGAATCACCTCCAAATGGTGCGGATCTGGGTGTTCTGCGCGGGCGCCCGCGGCAGCATGGGGCGGGCTCGGGGGAGGCCAGGTGGGTGGTTGCCTGGTCGGCAGGTGCCTGGCTACAGTGCCGTGAACCTTCGCCTCGGCCGACTGTTGCGGGGCCCCCAGTGAGGCCGGAGCGGTGGAAGATCAGCGAGCCCCGGGTTCCTGGGCGGAGGTGACTCGCCGTCGTCGCCGTCCCAGCGGCGCCGGTACTGGTCGGGCATGTCGCCCCAGCCCCAGTACGGCAGCGGCGTGTCTGGCCGGATCCCCAGGACCTCGACCGGGTCGATCCGCCGCGCGCCGACGGTGCACACGTGGGCCCAGTCGTCGCCGAGGTCGAACACGTAGGCGAACTGCTCTCCCGGGTGCAGCCGCGACAGCTTCACTTCCCGGTAGTCCTCGGTGACCTCGCCCTCGATCTCCCAGCCCGGGTCCGGATCGCACAAGCGCCTGCCGTCGGCGAGGTGAACTCCTGCAGGTGCGAGCGGTCCCAGCGGGCGAACGCGTCGTCGATAGCGTCGGCGAGCTGTTTGAAGGTATGGCTGCGCGCGGCCGCGAAGATCCGTCCTGGCCGGGGCCAGTACTGCTCGCCGCGGCCCTCGATCAGGTCGACCCGGATCGACAACCAGGTCCGCGCCACTTCACACCTCCGGCCGCCTCAGCCAGGTCTGCCAGAAGGTCTTCGACTCCCCTGGTCACAGATCTACGGCCTCGGTGCGAATGTGTCCGTCCCGCGGCTTGAGGGGGCTGCGCGTGACGACGTCGACTCCGACGCCGAGGAGTTCCTCAAGATCCTGGAACAAGCCGACGTGATCGAGAAGCGAGGCGCCCGGCTCGAAATCCACGAGCAGGTCTAGATCACTATCTGGCCGAGCCTCGCCCCTAGCGACCGAACCGAATACCGCGATCCGATGAGCCCTGCGCTTTCGCGCGACGCCGAGGATCTCCGCGCGGCGGCGGCGCAGCTCTTCCAAGGTCAGCACCTCATCGGTCACTCTTCTAGGGTATCGCCGCTGCCTCGTCGACGCTTCGAACGGAGGCACGGCGTCCGAGCAGGCGGCGGGCTGGAAACGAAACTCTTACCGCTGCCCACGATCGGTCGTCACCCGCCGCTGACGCGGCGCCGCGTCAGGTTCTGGCGAACGTGCAAGGCAGAGGGCTAGGTGTACGCGCAGCGGCAAACGCTCGTCAGCGCGCCAGCTCCCATCTCAATAGCCGTCTCATGGCGGCGTCTGCGGCCTTGCGGCCCGCTATTTGGTGGCCCGTCTGACGTAGGTACCACGCCTGGGCACGGTGAAGACCAGGCTCTCTTCGCGCAGGATGTCGATGGCGCGGAGCACAGTGTCGCGGCCGACGCCGTACTCCTGCTGAAGCTGCTTGACCGACGGCAGGGGACCGCTCCGCCACTCGCCCTTGGCGATCCTCGTCCGGAGGATGGCGGATAGCTGCTGGTAGGCAGGCTCCGGCGCCCCATGGTCTACGGTCACAAGATCAAACTAGATCTATTAAGACTAGATATGACCAGGGGGTATCACTTATCTGCTCTGTTCTGATCTGCTCTACACTCATTGACGGACATGCTCTGACGGCATACAGAGCTACAGCGGAGGCCAGTTCTCTTGGTCCACGGCAGCCGATCCATGACCGCAGCATCGTCCGCCACCGCCGACGACCGAGGTGCCCCATCGTTACCGAGCAGCTATGCGGTCACGGTCAAGCGAACCTTCCCGGGCAGCCCCGACCAGGTCGCCCGCGTCCGTGAGTTCGTCAGGCTCGTCCTCGGCCCAGTACCCGCGGTGGACGAAGCTGTCCTGCTTGCCTCCGAGCTAGCTACCAACGCCGTCATCCATACGGCGTCTGGCCAAGGCGGATCCTTCGACGTCGCCGCGAGCCGCTACCCGTCAGCGGTTCGCGTAGAGGTTCACGATGCAGGCTCGCATCAGGTGCCCATGCCGCGTCCACAGGACCAATTGACGGAGGAAGGCCGCGGTCTCGGCCTCGTCAGTCTAATGGCTGATAGGTGGGGTCACCGCGAAGACATGGACGGCAGGTCAGTGTTCATCGAACTCTCCTGGCAGCTGCCCATCGAGGGCCAATGATCTCCTCGGTGTGAGCTACCGGCAACCTGGTCGATGGCGGTCACAGGCGTTGGCGTCAAGCATGGCCACTGACCGACCCATCGGGCACACAGCGCGCACGTGCGGCTAGTAAGCTCGGCCTCCTCTGCCTCGCCGGATGCTGGACCGAACCGGCGGCGGTTTTACAGACCCCTCACAACAACGCCGGGCAAACGAAGGCTCCTAACTCGATTTGGGCATGCATTAGGCATGATCAAGTGTTCGGGGGCTAGTCAGTCTGCTGCTCGCTGATCCTCTCGATGCGAACTCGCGGCCAAGCAGTCGTCGATGGTGTCTAGGCAGGTCACGCCGTTGATAACGGTTGATTGGCTTCAGCCTCGCTGCTGCACCTTCGTGCTGCATCGCCAGCGGTAGGTGCCCTGCCCAGTCAGTGTCCGATCGGGCGCGGATCGGGCACGCTGGCCCCTGCATCGTCTGTCATAGGAATACCGCGGAGCGACAGCAGGACGATGAGCACAACTCCGCATGTCAGGCAGCTATCAGCGATATTGAAGTCGGCGAAGTGCCGCAGATCAATGAAGTCGACGACGGCGCCACGGCCGATGCCCGGTCCTCGCAGCAGCCGGTCACACAGGTTCCCGATAGCTCCCGCCAGCACCAGCCCGAGCGCTGCCGCCCAGCCGACCGAACGCAGCCGGGGCACTTTGATGACGATCACTACGGCAGCCGCCGCTGCCACGCCCGTGAACAGCACGGTCGCGGCTGGCGCGAAGCCGAAGGCAGCACCGGAGTTCCGAGTGACATAGACGGTCAGGATCTGACCGACTACCCGGATCGGGGGCTTACCCTCCCGAGTCGCGGCCACCAGTGCCTTGGTCCCCTGGTCCAAGCTGATGCCCAGCAGCGCCGTCCAGGCAAGTACCGCCATGCAGCGAGCGTTCACAGCCACGGGGCCAGTATGGCAAGCCCGGTCGGGTGTCGTCCGAGGGCCACGACCAGCACTACCTCGGCTGACCCGCCACTCCTCCCGTCCTCCTGATAGGTGCCGAGGTCTTGCCGGTGAAGAACGCCGTCAAGGGTCTGCCCTTGGGGAGCAAGGGACGCGGAGGCCGCAGGCCGCAGCGCCCTTTACGGTGATCTTCTCCGGTGAGAGGATGCCCCGGCGCGTGAAGGACGGACCTCGCCCGCACCCTGGCAGGTCCGCGTGGCCCTTGGCGCTGCCGGGTGTTCGTAGCGGCCGGGGAGTGTCACGGGCGGGTGCGGGGCGAACCGGCCTGGCGGCAGTTGCCCGCGCCGTAGCCTCCCCAGGCGCAGGCGGCGGGCAAGACTGCCGCCCCCGGCGCAGGGCAGTAGCCCTTCGCCGGGCGCTGGTGCGATGGGGGTTCAACCCCAAGCAGCGCTCCGAACCGCCTGACGAGGTTGCCGAGGTCCTCGCCTGGGTGGCGGGGAACAGCGCTCCGGTGTCAGCGCTGGCCGAAGTGGCGATGGCCCGCAGGATACTTGACCAGGCGACGGGGCGACTGGACAGGAAGAACGCGGCTGCCAGCACGACCCGACGGAACCGCACCATCCTGGCCAATGCGATGGACTACGCGATCGAGCTGGGCCTGCTGGAGATGAACCCGATCCGGCGGATCAAGTGGACAATGCCCAAGGTCTCCGGTCAGGTGGACCGGCGCGTTTGTTCGGCCGCGTACGGGGCGGCGAACTGCCGACGATCACCTACCGGCGCGCATGGATCAAAGCGCGCCAGACGGCCCTGACCGCGGCCGAGCAAGCCTCGCCGCTCGCGCGGCGCCCGTACGACCTCCGGCATGCCTGCTTGTCCACGTGGCTGAACGGCGGCGTCTACCAACCCAGGTCGCGGAGTGAGCCGGGCACAGCGTGGACGTGCTGCTGCGGATCTACGCCAAGTGCGTCGTGGGCCAGGACGAGCTCGCCAAGCGCCGGATCGGCGAAGCGCTGAGCCAGGATTGATCATGGGTACAGTCGGCCTCTGTGATCTGGGATTTTGGCACGTATTTGGCACAGCGACCTGCATCTGGCCGCTCGTGGCCGCATACGGCCGCACACCCCGCTGACGAGCAAGATCACGAAGAAGAGCAGTTCCCGCAGGTCACAGGGTCTCACCTGCGATTCTTAAGAGTGGGGCGGGTGGGGCTCGAACCCACGACCGGCGGATTATGAGTCCGCGCAGCTACCGGTCAGGCAGGTCCGCCAGCGTCCTGACCTGGGCATCTGTACCCACCCGACCCCCCGTGCACCCTGGTGAACTGCAACCAGAACTGCAACCACGGCTCCGTCGCAGACGAAGCGGCTGGATCCACGAAGCGGCAATTGCCTGGGCCAGATACGTGTCCTGGGCTGGCATCCGGATTTGTGGGCAGTGCACACGAGCGGGCATCCCGCACAGCTTCGCACACACTGCACGGGGCCCGATCTAGCCCATTGCGAAAGGTAGCTGGGGCCGCGGACTTCACGCGCCTGTTCTGAGAGCTCGCCAGTTCTATTGCAAGAGGCGGAGCCAATCGGTCGCCTCGCGGCCGGCAGCCCGTACGCATCGCGCCTCTCGGGGCAACTGCGCAGCGCTGGCCAGCGATGGCGCCCAGCTGAGGGGAATAGCGATACAGGCTGCCCGCCCATCCACCGGATCCATTCCGCGCTGCTTCAGGGGTCGTAGATACCGTGGTTGCCGACACGTAGCCACACCACCACCGTTTCGCCTGCGACTTCTGCCAACCGGAACAACGCTCGGCCATCGGGTCCCGCGAAGCTCCAGGTCATCGAGTAGTCCACGCCGATCCGGTGGATGCGCAGCGCCCTCGGCCACGGCACCGCCCCCTTGTGCGCGCCAGCGTCCAGCGCGGGACGGAGAATCTCATGCACGGCCTGCACGAACAGCTTGCGGTGCTCGTCAGGCAGCCGTCGCAGGTCGATCAGGAAACCAGGCGTGCGAACATACTTCATTTGCCTGCGCCGAGATCGGCCACCAGCGCTTCCATCGAGTCGTACACGTTGCCGTCAGGGACGTCATCACCTGGCCGAGACGGGTACCTGCTCTCGTGAGCGACCCAGTACAGCTCGGCCTCACGCTGCTCCAGCGCCTTGAGCGCGCGGTACTCCTCCAGGGGGACCACGACCGCCTCGACCTGGCCTGCCCTGAAGATCACCTGATGGTCAGCGACCTCGGCATCGAAAGACAGGGACCCGTCATTCATACGTACGAGAGTACTCCTCGGGGAAACGTCGGCCAGGACTGAGGAGCCCAGCTCCCCGGCGCCATCGCCAGCAACTACTACACCGACCGCGGCGTCAGTTTCGGACGCATCCGCCCAGGACCTAGCTGGCCACCCGCCAAGCCGGGTGCCTGGTACCGCCCCGCGGCTGCCTGGCTCGCTCACCCTGCCTGGCCATGGCGAACCGGTGCCTGTGGCACCGCTTTGGCGGTGTGCTTTTGCAGCAGGCTCGCCAGGAACATGACGATGACGGCGATCCCGACGCCGGCGAACGTGAACAGGATCCGCCGTCCCTCGTCCGTAAGGCTGGACGGGTGGGGCACGTCCATGGCGATCAGGACAGCCCCGGCCACTGCCCCGGTGTACCAGGTGTAGCCCACGGTGCGGATCGACCCGGCCAGCGCGAACAGGACGACGATGATCACTTCTAGCGCGGTTCTGTTGTCGACCGCCAGCAAGACGAGGGCCGCCGCCGCGGCGCCCAGGATCGTCCCGGCCACGCGCTGCTCGGCGATGAGGGCGGATTGCTGCAGGCTGGGCTTCATGGCAAAGATGGCGGCGATGGGCATCCAGTAGGCGTTAGGCAGCTGCAGCCCGAAGGCGATCGCAACGGCAATCGACACCGCGACGGCCCGGATCACCGCGAAAAGGATAATTGGCCGGGTCAGCGGCCTCGGCGAGATGACGCCGCCATGCGCGGCGGCGTACGCCACTAGTGAAAGGTTCAGGATGCCGGCGAGCAGGACGCGGCCTGACCGGCATCCACGCCGGCTGATGCAGACAGGTGCGGAACTTAGTGCGCCGGGCTCCGGGTCACCCGGTAAGCGAGTGGCTATCCTGGTTCCATGCCGGACACGCCGCGTACCCTGACCGCAGCGCTGCACCAGGAAGAGGACTGGTTTATCGCGCAGTGCCTGGAGGTCGACGTGGCCAGCCAGGGTCACACGATCGACGAAGCCCTGGCCAACCTGGCCGAGGCCGTCGAGTTGTACCTGGAAGAGGTGGACGATCCGGCCGGGCACGTCACAGCGACTCCGCTGGTGACCTCCTTCCAGCTACCCGCTGCGTGAGCCCCGCGCTTGCTGACGTTCCGGTACGCAAGGTCACCCAGGCGCTGGAGTCGGTCGGCTTCTCCTATGTGCGGACGAAGGGCAGCCACGCGGTTTACCGTAACCGGGAGGGGCGGGTGGCTGTCATCCCGCAGTATGGCGTGGTGAAGCGCGGCACGCTCGCGTCGATCCTGCGGCAGGCGGGCCTGACCCCTGCCGAGTTCCTGAAGCTCCTCGACTGAGCACTACCCAAGCCATCGCCACCAGCGGGAGACACATCCGACCTTCCGCACCGGCGAACCTCTTCACGCTGCCGCGCGACCTTCGTCCTTGTGTCCGGGCCCGGATCCCCGCCGTCACAACTGCTTGCGCTGGCCAGGGCGGGCATTCAGGCTCTCAGCGAAGGCCCGCAACTCCGCCGCCATCGCCGCATTTGGCCAGGGGCGTTCCGTGGCCGGGTGCCAGCACCTGTGGCTCAAGCCTGGCGAGCGCGGCAACGGACTGCTTCGCCGTCAGCCAGTTCCGGGTCGAGATCCACGGAGGGCCAGAAACCCGGTGCTTCCACCGCAGCAGATCCCACAAGGAATGTGGCCATCGCAGGCTTGCCTGGCCCGGCTCGTCCGCTGCGTCGGCAGGCCGCGCTTGACAGCGGCACCCGCCGCTGTATTTTTGTCTTATGGATATAGATAAAGACATCAGCACCGGGGCGGGCCGACCCGGCGGTGTCTCCCCGCCGGGCGCCGACGGCGGGGATCGGAGCACTGCCCAATCCGGGCGGGCCGCGGGCGGGTCGCCGATCGAGTTCCGGCTGGATGCTGCCTCGGGCGTGCCGACCTACCTGCAGCTTGTGCACCAGGTCGAGCACGCGCTGCGGCTTGGCTACCTCAAGCCGGGCGACCAGCTGCCGAAGGTCAGGGATGTGGTCGCCTCGCTGGCGATCAACCCGAACACGGTGCTCAAGGCCTACCGTGACCTGGATATCAAGGGCCTGGCGGCCGGGCGGCCCGGCCAGGGCACGTTCATCCAGGCCACGCTGAGCCAAGTCGCGCTGCCGGAGCTGACCGCGCTGCGCCGCTCCCTGTCGGGGTGGCTGACCGCTGCGGACGGAGCGGGGCTGGACGAGGACGGGATGGTCGCGCTGTTCACCAGCGCGCTGCGGGATTTCTATGAGCGCCGCAGCGGGCCGCGTACCCACGGCGGCGCGGCGAGCGGCGGAACGGAGGGCGTCGCATGAACGTGATCGAGGCCAGCGGCCTGGACAAGCGGTACGGCAGCACGTGGGCGCTGCGCGAATGCGCGCTGGCGATCCCCGCCGGTCGCGTGGCCGCGCTGGTCGGACCGAACGGCGCCGGGAAGACCACGCTGCTGAACCTGGCGGTCGGCCTGGCGGCGCCGTCCGCGGGTGTTGTCACCGTGCTCGGCGGCCTGCCGCCCGGGTCCCCGGCGGCGCTGGATGGCATCGCGTTCGTTGCCCAGGACACGCCGGTGTACAAGAACCTGTCCGCCGCGGACATGCTGCACCTGACCCGCAACCTGAACCGGCGTTTTGACCAGCGCTACGCGGAGGCACGGCTGGCCGAGCTCGGCATCCCGCTGAACCGGAGGGCCGGGAAGCTGTCCGGTGGTCAGCAGGCGCAGCTCGCGCTGACCCTGGCGCTGGCCCGCCGGCCGCGGCTGCTGGTGCTAGATGAGCCGGTGGCGATGCTCGACCCGCTCGCCCGGCACGACTTCATGGCCACGGTGCTGACGGCGGCGGCCGACGGCGTCTCGGTGCTGCTGTCCTCGCACGCGCTGGCCGAGCTCGAGCGGGTGGCCGACTACCTCATCCTGCTGTCGCGGGGCCAGGTCCAGGTGGCCGGCGAGGTCGATGACCTGCTCGCCAGCCACCGCGTGCTGACCGGGCCGGCCGCCGAGGCCGACAGGTATGCCGAACGGCCGGTGCACGTGCGCCGCGGTGCGGCGCAGGCCCACCTGCTGGTCCGGGCCGGCGCGGACGACCCAGTCCCGCCCGGCTGGGAGGCGCACCCGGTCGGCCTGGAAGAGCTCGCCCTGGCCTACCTGCGCGAGCCAGGCGCCGCGGCGCTGCCCGGCCCGCGCCGGGACACCCAGCCTTCGGAGGTGACGCAATGACCGCGCTGACCATGCCCGCCCGTCCGGAGCACGACGCCGGCCTGGGGGGCGGTGCCGTGGCGGCGGATGGCCTGGGTCACCTGGCGGCAGCACCGTGCCGCGCTGGCCGGCGTGGCCGTGTTCCTCGGCGCGCTGGCGGTGTACCTGTGGCTCACCGGCCTTCAGATACACCACGCCTACGCGACCGCCTGCCACCCGGCAAGCTCACTCGCCTGCACCATAAACTTCACCGGCAGATACGCAGTAACTGTGAATGTCGTCAGAGTCTTTCTGCAGCCGGTACCGGCGCTGATCGGGGCGTTCGCCGGAGCGCCGGTGCTAGCGCGTGAGCTGGAGACCGGCACCTTCCGGTTCGCCTGGACCCAGGGCATCATCCGGTGGCGCTGGACGCTCGCCAAGCTGGTGCTGCTCGCGCTGGTTGTGGCAGCCGCCGCCGGGGCGTTCAGCGCGCTGTTCTCCTGGTATCTCCGCCCGTTCTCCGTCGCGGGCTACACGATCCCGTTTGCTACCGACGTGTTCGACCTGCGCGAGGTCGCGTTCGCCGGCTGGACGCTGGCCGCCTTCGCGATCGGCGCCCTGGCCGGGATGCTCATCCGCCGGGTCGTCCCCGCGATCGCCGCCACCCTGGCCGCCTACGCCGGGCTCGCCCTCGCGACCGCGCTGTACCTGCGCCAGCACTACATGACACCGCTGCTCACCAGCAAAGTGAACCTGCCCGGTACCGCGTGGAGCGTGAACCAGTGGTACACCAAGGGCGGCAAGTTCGCGTTCCCCGGCCAGGGCTCCCAGCTAGTCCAGGCCGTCTCGCAGCTCTGCCCGCCGCGGATTGGGGCCTCCAATGGCTCGCCCGCGCAGTGCCTCTCCCAGCACGGCTACACGCAATGGACCAGCTATCAGCCGGGCAGCCGGTTCTGGCCCTTCCAGTGGATCGAAGGCGGCTGGCTGCTCGCGCTGTCAGTGCTGCTCATCGCCGCCACCATCTGGCTGGTCCGCCGCCGGGCGGCCTGACCCCCCAACCACTCCGGATGCCAGCAACCGGGAGGCCCGCTGCTCCCTGACGACACTAGAACCACATCCAACGAGGCCATGCGCATAGCCTCCGGGCAAGATGAGCACAAAAGCCCTGCAGCCGGCCGGCCAGCCGGCGTCCAGAGCTGACTGCGACGAAGCGGCAAAGCGCCAAGTCGTACCGTAATGATCATGGCCGATTGTGTTCCGTGCCTGTTCCGTCAAATGGGCGCCCGGCACGGCAACGGCCCAGGGCGGCGGATCCGGCGCGGCCGGTCCGCCGGGTGCGTTCCGGCTTCGCTGATGACGGCCCCGCCGTAGGAGTGGCCGACGAGGACGACGGGAGGCTCGACGCTGTCGAGCACCCAGCGAGTGGCGTCGACATCGCCTGTAAGAGACAGGGTGGGATTCTGGACCACGATCGTCCGGTAACCCTCAGCGGACAGCGCGTCGTACACCCCCCGCCACCCTGATCCGTCGACGAATCCGCCGTGGACGAGCACGACTGTTGGACTGCTCATGGTGACCTCCTTTATTAGCAGCGCGCCGTCTGCGCACTGACGACCTGCTCAGCACCAGCTTCCGCACGGCCAAGGGCCGGTGAACCGATGACGTGGCGCACCCCGGCGGCGAGACGGGACACGTCGTCGTCCGTCGTCGCGAAGCTGGTCATCCACCGGACAGTGCCAACGCGAGAGTCCCAGGTCCAGAAGAACGACCAGTTCTGCAGCGGGACGATGACTCGGGACGGGACGCGCGCGAGAATGCTGTTGGCCTGCGGCGCACGTACCACTTCGACGGCCGGCACGTCGCCGACCGCGGTTCATCGCGGCGCAGTTCGACGCCCTGCTCGCCAATGATCTCTGGCTGACCAACGCCCGGCACGCCAACGCCATGGCCTTGGCCACTGCGTGCGCAGGCGCCGGATTCGCGCCCCACGTGGCCTTCGAGACGATCGACTACGCGGCCACCGCGAGCCTGGTCAGGCACGGCTTCGCCATCGCCGTGGTGCCGCGACTGGCCTGGCCGGCAGACACCAACGGCGTCGCGCAACTCTCCCTGCGCGTCCAGGGTGGCGGCATCCTGGCGCGGCAAATTCTGCTCGCTCAGCGAACGGGCAGAACCCCGGCCCTGATCGCCGAGCTATCCCGCCATCTGATCCGATCCTGGCCTAATCAGCCATGAACGCACTGGCCGGTTCCCTTAGGTCGACCATCAAATGCTGTCGGCTTCAACAGATGCCCGCGACCGACTCCATGAGCCCCTAGAGCGGACACCCAGGCAGGCCGACGGCCAACTGCACATCGAGCACCCGCAACGTCGTCGCAACATCCACTTACTATGCCGCTGCGGGCGCGTTTCGGTCAGAATCCAAGTACGCGGCGCAGGCCTCGGTCGACATCGTTCATGAGGGCAGTCGGAAGCTGGCCGGCCTCGGTGTCAAGGTCGCTCTTGTCGAGGGTAACCAGGGCGGTGACGTTGACGACGGAGTCTTTGGGCAGGCCCGAGGACGCCGCCGGCAGGAAGACGTTTCCCGGCATGGCGGCCAGGCCGGTGTTAGACGTGATGACGGCGGCGATGGTGGTATTCAGGCGGCTAGCGTTGAATGGAGCGGACTGGATGACCAGGACCGGGCGGCGCTTGGCGGGCCTGCTGCCCCGCGTCTCGCCTAGATCAGCCCACCAGATGCTGCCACGCTGGATCACCAGTCGTCCTGGCGGGCCAAGCGGCTGCGCCCGGCTGCAGCGGCAGCTGTTGCTGAGTCGTCGGGTCCTGCTGCCTGGAGCGCTTCGTCGATTTGCTGGATGAGCGACCGCGCGGCAAGATCATCGAGGTACCTGCGAGCGGCGCGGGCGAAGAACTCGGACCGGCTGATGCCCAGCTCTGCGGCTTGCTTCGTGGCCTGCTCGAACGTGTCTTCTGGCAGGGAGATCGCTGTTTTCATAGCACAAGTATAACTGGGTATTACCGTCCCACGCTAAGATCTTATTCCAGCGTACAGCAGCATCAGGAACTCGCACTCTCATGTCGCTGGGCGGTGATGGCCGATGACATTACCGTGTCCTTCCGGCTGTGGCGCGCCCCCGGGTGCGACCGGGCGGGCGGTATTCCGTCGGCCGGCGCAGATCGAGGTCGACGCCGTGGAGCTGATGCCCTTTGCCGCGATCACGCCGCCCGACGTCCGCCGGTCCGGGGAACGCGACCGCGAGTCCCTGCGCAAGCGCGCGGCCACGCCGGCCCGATCGCCGACGACACGCTGCTCTACCGGGTGGAGTTCCACCTCCTCAGGTGACCGGCGCGGTGACCATGTTGCGGTACTGAGGTTTGATCATGGCCCGTGCCCCCTCGAGTGCCGGCAAGGCGAGGGAAGGATCCAACTTGCCGGTCTGTCCGGTGGCCCTGGCCAAGTCCCAGGCGTGTGCGGCCAGCTCTGCCAGGTACATGTCCACCAGGCTGGCCCCCGTGTACTCCTCGCCCCACGGCATTGTGTACCTCAAGGACAAGCTGGAATTGTCGCCCCATGCTTGTGCCGCCTGTTCCGCAGCGCTACGTAGCTGACCGGGCGCCTCGGAGAGCTCCACGTGAGGGGACTCGTCTCCGGGCGGGGGTGCCTGCCCGCGGCCGAGAGCGGCCGCCCGGTGGCCCGCTTCGACGAGGTGGTCGATCAGTCTGGCCACGTCGTACCTGGGACACGGTGTCGGGTGGCCGAGCTCGTCAGCAACTATTCCTGACACGATCACCGCAGCGTTCTCGTAAGAATCCAGCAACGCGCTTCGGCGGTCAGAATCGGCCATGCGGTTCCTCCTCGGCGACAGGCTAGCTACGCCGGTCGCCGGTTCGCGAGCGCACCGAAGGACGACTATCTCACTACCCGCACGGACGCGCGAATCGGCGTTATGCGCCTATTTGTCAGCCATCCCGTGTCGCCGACGGTGACCGTGAGCGGACCGGGATCGGGGTAATGTGCGCTGCGCTGCTTTCTGCGATAAGTGCAGGGCCATCCTGCAACTGGCGCGACGACTGCACCCAGGCGACGAAGCGGCAGGCGCCTCGTCGCACTGTGATGATCACGGCTGATTGTGTTCCGTGCCTGTTCCGTCAAATGGGCGCTCGGCACGGCAACGGCCCAGGGCGGCGGATCCGGCGCGG
>Ga0187879_10001331_pt1 | contig 16910 bp, 14 predicted proteins | sample June2016WEW_19_1_FD_132423 | JGI IMG/M metagenome (GOLD analysis project Ga0187879, IMG submission 132423) | Peatland microbial communities from SPRUCE experiment site at the Marcell Experimental Forest, Minnesota, USA - June2016WEW_19_10 | ecosystem: Environmental > Terrestrial > Soil >... | reverse complement strand
GGCGAGCGCCAGGTCGAGCGCGCCCGGCTCCTCGGGGTTGGGGAACGTGACCGTCGGGAAGTCCGGGTCGGGCTCGGCCTGGGCGGTGACGATGTCCGGTTCGGTGAAGCCCGCCTGCTCGAAGGCGCGCAGCGCGATGCCCGCGGCGACGCCGTGCAGCGGCGTGTAGACGAAGCGCAGCCAGGCGGCGCCGGGCGGCGCGGGGGACAGGGCGCAGACCGCGTCGAGGTAGGCCCTGGCCATCTCATCGCCGTGCCGGGTGATCAGCGCGCTGTCCGGCTCGGCCAGCCGGATCTGGGAAAGCGCGCCGATGCCGTCGATCGCCGCCTCGATCTCGGCGTCCGAAGGCGGGATGATCTGAGCGCCGTCGTCGACGTAGAGCTTGTAGCCGTTGTCGGCGGGCGGGTTGTGGCTGGCAGTGATCATGATTCCGGCGGCAGCGGACAGTCGCCGGACGGCGAAGGCGAGCAGCGGCGTGGGAAGCTGTCCCGGGAGCAGGTGCACCCGGATGCCTGCCCCGGCCAGCACGGCGGCGGCTTCATCGGCGAACTCGTCGGAGCGGTGCCTGGCGTCGCAGCCGATGACGACACCCGCCTGCGCGGCGTCGGGCCGGCGGTCCAGCAGCCAGCGCGCCAGCGCGGCGGTGGTGCCGCGGACGACCGCCCTGTTCATCCGGTTCGGGCCCGCGGCGACCGCGCCGCGGAGGCCGGCCGTGCCGAACTCGAGCCGCCCGCCGAACCTGTCCGCCAGTTCCCCGCGGGCTTCCGGGCTGTCGTCGGCGGCCAGGGCCTTCAGCTCAGCCCGGTCCCGCTCGTCGGGATCGTCGGCGAGCCAGGCGTCCAGCTGCGCCTGCAGGTCCTCGGGGAGCATGTCAGGCGATCCCGGGCAGGATCTGCGCCAGCAGGGCGCCCATCCGGGCCGCGGCGGCGCGGCCGACGGCGATGACATCGAGGTGATCGGGGCCCTCGGCGCTGAGCCCGGCCGCGAGGTTGCTGACCAGCGAGATGCCCAGCACCTCGGCGCCGAGGTGGCGGGCGGCGATGGCCTCCAGCGCGGTGGACATCCCGACCAGGTCAGCACCGGCCGCGCGGAGCATCCTGATCTCCGCCGGGGTCTCGAAGTGCGGGCCGGGCAGCGCCGCGTAGACGCCTTCGGCCAGGCTCGGGTCGGCGCGGGCGGCTAGCGCGCGGAGGCGTTTGGCGTACAGGCCGGTCAGGTCGGTGAACCGGGATGGGTACCCGGCTGGCGGCCGGTCTCCGGTGAGCGGTGAGCGGCCGGTGAGGTTCAGCTGGTCGCTGATCAGCACCGGCTCGCCGACCCGGAGCCCGTCGCGGATCCCGCCCGCGGCGTTGGTCAGCACGATGACCCGGCAGCCCGCCGCGACCGCGGTGCGCACGCCGTGCACGACCGCGTCGACCGGATGCCCCTCGTACAGGTGCGCCCGGCCCAGGAACACCAGGATGCGCCGGCCGGCGACGGCGACTGAGCGGACCGCGGGCAGGTGGCCGGTGACCGTGGGCGCAGGGAAACCGCCGAGGTCGGCCAGCGCGACCTCCGCGCGGCTCGTACCGAGCGCGTCGGCGGCCGCCGCCCAGCCGGAGCCGAGGACCACCGCGACGTCATGCGCCGGCTGGCCGGTGAGCTGCGCCAGCCGTGCTGCGCTCGACGCCGCGGCTGCGTAGGGGTCGGTGGTCATGCCTTGACGGACGGCTTTCCGTCGGCCCTGGGCGCCCGCACGTTGCCGGCCAGGCCGGCCACCACGATGATCGTGGCCAGGTACGGCGCCATGGCCAGGAGGTGGCCGATTCCTGCGAGCACACCGCCCATGATGACATTGCGGTACCTGGTTGCAAGCATCCGGATGCCGACGTGTCGGCGGCGGCCGGATGCTCGCCCGCGGCCCGGACACGCGGCCCCACCTGGCACTGAACAGGCCGATCTGGACGAGGATGATCGCCGCCTCGGTGATGTAGAGGAAGATGTTCGAATCGAATCCGCTCAGCATCCGCTCGGCACCGCTCTGCATCGGCTCGGCAGGAGGCACGAATGGCGATCGACTGGGCCGCGCTGCGCGCGGCCGCCACGTCGGCGGCCGGTAACGCCTACGCCCCTTACTCGCGGCTGCGCGTCGGCGCGGCGGGCCAGGCCTCGGACGGCCAGATCGTGGCCGGCTGCAACGTGGAGAACGCTTCCTATGGACTCACCCTGTGCGCCGAGTGCGGCCTGGTATCGGCGCTGCACGCGGCCGGCGCCGGGCGGCTGGTGGCGGTCAGCGTGGTCGCCGCTGACGGCGCTCCGCTGGTGCCCTGCGGGCGCTGCCGCCAGCTGCTGCTCGAGGCCGGGGGCCCGGGCCTGCTGCTCGACACCGAGTCAGGGCCCCGTGCGCTTGGCGAGCTCCTGCCCGGGGCATTCACCGGGGCCGACCTGACCGCGCGGCGTGACGCCGGTGCCTGACGCCGTCGAGCTGATCCGCGCCAAGCGGGATGGCCGGGCGCTCACCGGTACCGAGATCAGCTGGCTGATCAGTGCTTATACGGACGGGGCCATCGCGGACGAGCAGATGTCCGCGATGGCGATGGCCATCTACTTCCGGGGCCTTGACCCCGCCGAGCTACGCGCCTGGACAGCGGCGATGGTCAGCTCGGGCGAGCGGCTCGACCTGAGCGGCGTGCCCTTACCCACCGTCGACAAGCACTCCACCGGCGGGGTGGGCGACAAGGTCTCGCTGGTCCTGGCGCCGCTGGTGGCCAGCTGCGGTGCCGCGGTGCCGCACCTGTCCGGCCGCGGCCTCGGCCACACCGGCGGCACCCTGGACAAGCTGGAGTCCATCCCGGGCTGGCGGGCCATGCTGCAGGCCGCCGAGATGACGGCCGTGCTCGCCGATACCGGGTGCGTGATCTGCACGGCCGGCCCGGGCCTGGCGCCCGCCGACCGCAAGCTGTACGCGCTCCGCGACGTCACGGGGACCGTCGAGTCGATCCCGCTGATCGCGAGCTCGATCATGTCCAAGAAGATCGCCGAGGGCACGGCGGCGCTGGTCCTCGACGTGAAAGTCGGCAGCGGCGCGTTCATGCAGCAGATGGCCGATGCGCGGGAGCTGGCGCAGACCATGGTCAGGCTCGGCGCGGAGCAGGGCGTGCGGACGATCGCGCTGCTTACCGGGATGGACACGCCGCTCGGCCGGGCCGTCGGTAACGCCGTGGAGGTCGCTGAGGCGGTCGCGGTGCTGCGCGGCAAGGGGCCGCCCGACCTGACCGAGGTGACCTTGGCGCTGGCCCGCGAGATGCTCCTGCTGGCCGGGCTCGACGCGGACCCGGCGGCTGCCCTGGCCGACGGCCGGGCGATGGCCCGTTACCGCCGGATGATCGCCGCCCAGGGCGGTGACCCCGACGCGCCGCTGCCGCAGGCGGCCCGTACCGAGGTCGTGACAGCGGAGGCGGCCGGCTTCGTGCACCGGCTGGACGCCCGCGCGGTCGGGGTGGCCGCCTGGCGGCTCGGCGCGGGCCGGGCCCGCAAGGAGGATCCGGTGAGCGCCGCCGCCGGGATCATCTGCCTGGCCAAGCCGGGGGAGCGGGTCGAGCGCGGCCAGCCGGTGCTGGAGCTGCGCGGTGACCACGATGGCCGGTTCAGCCGGGCCCGTGCGGCGCTAGCAGGCGCGATCGAGATCGCAGCCCGCCCGCCGGCCGTCCGCCCGAGCGTGCTCGGCCGGACCGGTCTGTGAGAATGGGGAGGTGCCTGTGACACTTGACGAGATCCGAGCGCTGCCCAAGGTCCTGCTGCACGATCATCTCGATGGCGGGCTGCGCCCGGCGACCATCATCGAACTCGCCGACCTGGCCGGCTACCAGGGCCTGCCGTCGACCGACGTGACCGAGCTGACCCGCTGGATGACCGGCGTCGCGCAGCGCGGCAAGCTCGAGTTCTACCTGGAAGCCTTCCAGCACACGGTCGCGGTCATGCAGACCAGGGAGGCCCTGATCCGGGTGGCCGCCGAGTGCGCCGAGAACCTGGCGGCCGACGGCGTGGTGTACGCGGAGGTCAGATTCGCCCCCGAGCTGCACGTCGGCGGCGGCCTGAGCCTCGACCAGGTGGTCGAGGCCGTGGTCGAGGGCTTCAGGCGCGGCAGCAGCGAGCGGGGAATCACCGTCTATGCCCTGCTCACCGCCATGCGGACGGCGGCGAGGTCGCTGGAGATCGCCGAGCTTGCGGTCCGGCACCGGGACGCGGGCGTGGTCGGGTTTGACATCGCGGGCGCCGAGGCGGGCAGCCCGCCGAGCAGGCACCTGGACGCATTCCAGTACGTCGCGCGGGAGAACTTCCACATCACGATCCACGCGGGCGAGGGCTTCGGGCTGCCGTCCATCTGGGAAGCGCTGCAGTGGTGCGGCGCGGAGCGGCTCGGTCACGGAGTGCGGATCATCGACGACATCCAGATGGCCCCGGATGGCGCCGCGTCGCTGGGCAGGCTCGCGGGCTACGTGCGGGACCGCAGGATCCCGCTGGAGATGTGCCCGACCTCGAACGTGCAGACCGGCGCGGTCGCCTCCATCAAGGATCATCCGATCGGGCTGCTGCGCGAGCTGTCGTTCCGGGTGACGGTGAATACCGACAACAGGCTGATGAGCGGGGTGAGCCTGTCGTCGGAGTTCCACGCGCTGACCGAGGCATTCGGCTACGGCCGGGCGGACATCCAGTGGCTGACCATCAACGCCATGAAGAGCGCGTTCGCGCCCTTCGATGAGCGGCTGAACATCATCAACTCGGTGATCAAGCCGGGCTTCGCCGCGGCCAGGCCCGAGGCCAACGGGCGGGCCGCGCCGCCGAGGTGACGGGGCCGGCGCGGATCGCCGTCCCGCGCTCGGGCTGCGCCGCGTCAGGCCGGCTCCCTGTCGATCCTGAGAGCCAGCCGACACCGACCGGCGTTGACCAGGCGCCCGGCCCAGCGGGCTCAGGTAACGTCGTGGGGTGGGCATCGAGACGGTGACGCAGCCGGTGGCGGACCGCCGCTGGCTGTCCGAGGTAGCGACGTCCGATGCCGCCCTGCGGCAGGTGCTGCACGGGCTGCCGCCGGTCGACCAGGTCGGCTCGGATGCGCGGGTGGCCGGGCTCGCGACCAGGTCCATCAAGCGGGACGCCAAGATGCAGGCGCTCGAGATGGCCATCAGGATGGTGGACCTGACGACGCTGGAGGGCGCGGACACCCCGGGCAAGGCCCGGGCCATCTGCGCCAAGGCAATGCGTCCCGATCCAGGCGATCCTGCCGTTCCGCCGGTCGCAGCCGTGTGCGTCTACCCTGACCTGGTCGGCGTCTGCCGGGCCGAGCTGGCCGGGAGCGGAGTCGCTGTCGCGTCGGTGGCCACCGCGTTCCCGTCCGGCCGGGCGTCGCTCGCGGTGAAGCTGGCCGACGTCGCCGACGCCGTCGCGGCCGGCGCCGACGAGGTGGACATGGTCATCGACCGGGGCGCGTTCCTCGCGGGCCGCTACGGCCAGGTCTTCCAGGAGGTTCGCCAGGTCCGCGAAGCGTGCGGGAGCGCGCCCCTCAAGGTGATCCTGGAGACCGGCGAGCTAGCCACCCTGGACAACGTGTCCCGCGCCTCGTGGCTGGCGATGCTCGCGGGCGCCGATTTCATCAAGACGTCGACCGGCAAGGTCACGCCGGCCGCCACGCCCCCGGTGACCCTGGTCATGCTCGCGGCGGTGCGCGACTACGCGCAGGTGACCGGCCGCCGGGTCGGGGTGAAGGTGGCCGGCGGGGTGCGCACCGCCAAGGAGGCCATCCGGTACCTGGTGCTTGTTCGCGAGACCGCCGGGCCGGACTGGCTCACGCCGGCGCGGTTCCGCATCGGCGCGTCCAGCCTCCTCAACGACCTGCTCATGCAGCGCAGCAAGCAGCTCACCGGTGCCTACGCCGGGCCCGACTACTTCATCCGGGACTGACGCCAACGTAGCTTGGCAGCAGGTGCCGTCCTGCTGCTGCCCGAGTGAGCGGCCGGAGAGGTTCGGCGGGAACCGCGATATTTCAGGAGGCCTCATGCCCGTTCTTCATCACGATGGTGCCGACTTGTTCTACCAGGTCGAGGGCAACGGGCCGCCGCTACTGCTGATCATGGGGCTGGGATACCCGAGCGATATGTGGTGGCGCACACTGCCATGGCTCACTCCGCACTTCACCACCGTCCGGTTCGACAACCGTGGCGTCGGCCGCACCGGTACCGGGGCCGAACGGCCTTATTCCGTGGAGCGGATGGCCCAAGACGCGCGCGCCGTCCTTCACGCTGCCGGGTTCGCCCGCGCCAGCGTCTTCGGCGTCTCCCTGGGCGGCACGATCGCGCAGGAGCTGGCCCTTAACCATCCGGAGGCCGTCGACCGGCTCGTGCTCGGGTGTTCGCACCCGGGCGGCGCAGACATCGTCCTCGACGGGGAAGTGCTCGCGTTCCTGGCGAGCAGGGGGGCGATGACCCCGGAGGAGGCCGCCGAGGCCGCCATCCCCTTCGTGTATGCGCCGGGAACGCCTCGTGCCGACATTGACGCCGACCTTGCCGTCCGGGCGGCCCACCCGACAGATCCGGCCGGCTATGTAGCTCAGCTCACCGACACCATGGCCTGGCGGGGATCACTGGGTCGCCTGCCCGGTCTGGCCATCCCCACTCTCCTCGTCCACGGGGACCTCGACCGCCTCGTGCCGGTCGAGAACTCACGTCGCATGGCTGCCGTCCTCCCCGGCGCGCGCTTGGAAGTCCTCGCCGGGGCGAGCCACATCTTCACGACTGACCAGCCGGAGCGTACGCGCGCCGTCCTTGAATCCTTCCTGGTCCACCATCAATGAGTTCCTCGCTGGCCGACCGGCGAGTCGCCGTCAGGCACTGCCGGGCGTGCCGCGTACCCGAACGGATCTCCGACGGCAACCGCGACGGCAATGACGCCGACCGTCGGCGGATCGCTGCACCGAAACTCGGGACGACCCAGGTTCCTTGATTCTGCCTATCACCAAATATTTGCCCGGACCGTATATCTGGTCAGCTGGCGCCGGCCGAAATTTCGTGGCGATGCGCTGCTTCACCGGTTGACTCGCCCCAAGTAAGGTCGCCTTGTCCGGCGGATCCAGCGCGGCACGACCATCGATGCCGAGCCGACCGCGAGGCCGGTGTCCCGGGGAATCACAAATGCGGAGGATGCTGTGATCGTCTACGAAGGCATGCACTGGACTTGGGGCCCCTACGATCTTCCGGCGGAGGGCGGCTTCGACATCGGTGACCTGCTGTCGGCAGCCGAGCAGGCGCTGGGCGAACTCGGTTACGCCAACATCGAGAATGGCGGCAACGAGTGGTACGTCTGCGGATCCAAAGGTGCCAGCATTATCGTTGTCATCTACACGTCGAATGGAGGCTACTCGTTTACCCAGACCGTCGTGGCCAGTACCGCCGGAGCCGCTCCCGGCGAGGAGAGCATTGCCGGACAGGATGTGGCGGCGTTCGTGGCGAAGATGAAGGCCATCGGCTGGCTCTAGCTCCGTTACGTCACGTCGCCTGCGCCGTCACCCAGCCGACCGCGCTGGTGAAAGACCCGGATCAAACGGATGCAGTACCGGCCCGGCCTCCTCGCCAGCACCGGGCTCGGCCTCACACCCTTCTGTCGCCCGCCTTTAAGGATCTTTTAGTTCAGGATGCACTGCTTCAATGCGGCTGCGGCCTTGGCCAGCCGGGCCAGGCCGGGGTTGCCGACTGCCCGGGCCATGGAGATCGCGCCGACGAGTGCACTGAGGGGGCTGAGGTTAACAGCCCGGTAACGGGATGTGTCATTGGCGCGTAACGGAGGCGGCGTTTCGGTATCAGCGAGCCGACCGCGCGCTCTTACAGGGGGACCGAGACAGCAACAAGCGATCCGAGGGAATCGATGTGTACGGAAACGGGGAACACCAGAATGTGGGAGCCGGCGCGAGAGAAGCCTGCCGGATGAACGGCAAATATCTCGGATACGTCGCGGGTCAGGACCCGCTCCATGGCTTCCTCTGCAAGACCATCCGCGATTGCCTGGGAGTGCGTGAGTCACAGCCTGCCTTCCGCGTCTTCCGGCTTTCCGGCAGCAACGAGGTCTACGGGTATGAGGAGAAGTTCAGCAACGCCAAGGTGATCTGCAAGTTCTATGGCCCCCGATTCGGATGGGACCGGGACAGGGCCGCCCGCATGGCACAGCAGGAGTACGAGGGACTCAGGATGCTGCGCCGGTACAACCTGGTCGGGTCGCCGCATCACGTGATCCGCCCGCTGGCTTTCAGCCGCGATATCAACGGCATGCTGGCACTGGAATACTACTCCGGCGAGGAATTCAGCCATGCGATCGCGCGGGCGACGCAGTACCAGGACGACGCCCACCTCTACTGGCGGCTGAAGGCGCTCGCCTACTTCCTTGCCACGCAGCACAACCGGACGGCCAGCGGATCAGGCGTCGATTTCGATCCCGACTGCAGGTACTTCGACACGCTTGTCGGCCGGCTCACGAAGGCCCGCCGCATCGGACATCGGGACATCGACGAGCTCTCCTGGCTGCGCGATCAGTGGCGGGGCCGACCGCGGATGTGGCAGGACCAGCAGGTCTGGCTGCACGGTGACGCGACGCCGGCAAACTTCCTCTTTGGCTGCGGCCTGGACGTCGCGGCAATCGACCTGGAGCGGATGAAGCGCGGGGACCGGATGTTCGATGTCGGCCGGGTCGCGGGCGAGCTCGAGCACGCCTTCATGTGCACCGGTGACAGGCACCGCGCCGAGTCGTTCATCGTGCATTTCCTCTGGGAATACAGCTGCCATTTCCCCGATCGCCAGCGAGCGTTCGAGTCGATCAGTGCGCGCGCACCGTATTACATGGCGCTGAACCTGCTGAGAATCTCGCGCAATGACTACATCGGCCAGGACTACGGCCAAAGGCTCGTGGCACGGGCCAAGAAGCTGCTCCGAGCTGCTGCCTGAGCACCCGCACTCGGAGGCAGGTTACTCCAGTGCGCCGGCCGGAGGACGCGGGACGTCACTTTCCGTGAAGTGTGTCGCGGTTAAGCGACGGCTCTGCCTTGCCGCCAGGTGGCGGGGATCCGTAAGCTCGCAATCAGGGGACGTCCTCCGTTCCCGCCTACGCCACCTGGCCAGCACCCAGCTACGAGGCGCTTCGGCCGGTCGAGCAAGGAGCGCTGACAGCGGAGCATGGACATCCGAGCGGTCGCCTTCGACGTGAACGGCACGCTGGTCAGGATCCTGACCGAGGAGGGCATGGATCAGATCTTCCGGTCCGCGGCGCACTTTCTCACGTATCAGGGGATAGACCTGCATCGCCATGAGATCCGGGATCTCTATTTCCGGATCATGAAGGAGCAGCAGCGGGCCAGTCCGCAGCAGTATCCCGAGTTTGACGCGGTCGGCATCTGGCGCAGCATCGTCGAGGAGCACCAGACGGCTTTCACCCGGGCCCTGCCGACCGGCAAACTGCAGCAGATGCCCTTGTTTCTGGCTGAGATGTCCCGCGGTATCTCGCGCCGCGCGCTACGTCTCCACCCGCATGTGCGCGAGGTGCTCGATGCTCTGCGCGGGCGCTACCCGCTCGCACTGGTCACCGATGCGCAGAGCGCATACACCCGTGGCGAACTGCACAAGGTTGGCCTGACCGGCTATTTCGACCCGATCATCGTCTCCGGCGACCACGGGTACCGCAAGCCAGACCGGCGGCTCTTTCAGTTGGCTGTCGACGGGATGGGAGTGGCGGCCGAGAATGTTCTGTACGTCGGCAACGACATGTATCGTGACATCTTCGGGGCGCGCGAGGCGGGCATGAGGACCGCGATGTTCGATTCCGATCAGGGCACGAAAGTGCACCTGGACTGCGCGGCCGACTACACGATCACCGATTTCTGCGATCTCCTGAAGATCCTCGGCCTGCCTGACCTTGAGCTAGTGTCCTGCGTCTGGAATTCGTCAGATTAGTCTCGACTGGGTACCCGGTTACGGGACCTTCGCCCCCGAGCGAACCTGACGGTCGCCGCGCCCGGTCTGCGAGAGACGTGCCGCCGAGGTCGCCGTGCGACCGTCCGCTCATCGGCCGCGGATGTCAGGCCAGGCCGTCGGGTCGACCGGGCACGGGACCTTCGTCGCTAAGCGGGCCACGCAGCCGCCCGCAGGAAGTCGGCGAGCAAAGGTGACGGACCCGGAGTTCGCTGCCTTCAGGCTTCGCCGAGCGCCTCGCCGAAGTCGGCGAGGAGCTTGTGGTGGTGATCATCAGCGAGCAGGTGCCCGACCCCGATGACGAGCGCGACCGGCCACTCCATGATGCCAAACAGGGCGAGGGCGGCAATCCCGCCGTAGAAGGCCAGCCGGTCGGGTGACAGCACCCGGACTGGCCCGATGCCATACGGCAGCACGATGCGGCCGCCTTCCTTACTGATCGCCGCCGTTACGGCCCGCTGCGCCGGGCGGGGCGGCGCCTTGGGCGCGGGGGCTGGCCGCGCTGGCTTGGCGGCCGGCTTGGGTGCCTGGGCTGGCTGCGCTGGCTTGGCGGCCGGCTTGCGTGCCTGGGCTGGCTGCGCCGGCTGGGCGGCCGGCTTGCCTGCCTGGGCCGCCTGCGCTGGCCGAGCCGGCCCGCGGTCGGTACGGGCGCGCGCGGCGGGCCTGGCCGGTCTCGGCGCAGGACTTAGCGCTCCGCCGCTCTTGGCCGGCTGATCCTGGCGGGCTGGCGCGCGGCTCTTTGCGGTGCCTTTAGCGGCCTGGGCGCGCCGGGCTGCCGGGCGTGCTGCCGCGGTGCGCTCGGCTGGTCCGGCGGTCATACGCCGGTCACCGGCGCGCCAGTGCGTAGCCCACGCCCACAACGGCGGCGACCGGCCACTCGATGACCCCGACCGCGCCGGCTACCCCGAGGCCGGCCCAGAAGCCGAGGCTCTTGTAGGCGACGTGGCCGAAGACGGGCAGATCCATCCCGGCCGCGTAGTTTTCGTGGCCGTGGTGATGGCCGTTGTGCTCCGCATGGTCAGCCGATGACCTCCGGTTGTCCGAGGCCGGCTTCGAATCAGTCTTACTCATGGCGCCAGGATGTGCCCGGCCGCAGGACCGTGCATCACCCTGCCAGGGTGATGCACGGCAGCCCGCGGCTGCAGATCATGCCGGAGTGAGCACCGGGACACCAGATCATGGTCTGACCGCAGCGAGCGCGCCAGGCTACCGCGCCGTACGCGGCTGAGCCGGCCAGCCGATACGATGCCCGGTCTCTCGCTCACCTCGCGCCCGGCAGCGGTGGCGGCGGCCGTCGGCCGGGCGGTTCGCGGGCAGCCGGTGCAGCGCGTGGTGTGGCGCGGTGACGGGCGCCTGCACCTGGCCGTGCGCGGGGTCACCCAGGATCGCAACTCGGCCCTGGCCCGTGCGGTCGAAGCGAGGTTGCAGCGCCATCCCGCAGTGAGCTGGGCCGTGGTCAACGCCCCGCTCGGCACCGTTGTCGTCGCCTGCAGCCCGGACGTCGCCCCGGCTGAGCTCATCGGCGTCATCGAGCAGCTTGAGCGCGATTACCCGGTTCAGCCGGAGACGACGGCTGACCGCCCAGGTCCCATTGACCGGGTGCCTGGCGCGGTGGCAGCGCTGGCCGCCAACCTGGCCGGCCTGTCGCTTGCTGGCGCCGGGCGGGCATTCCGCACCGTGCGCCTGCCGGCCGAGCTCGGGTCCCTGGTCAGCTTCGTCGACACCCAGCCGCGGCTGCGCTCGGCGGTCGAGCGTGCCATCGGCCCGGGCCGCGCCGATATGACCCTGGCGGCGGCCAACGCGCTCGCGCAGTCCGCTGCGCAGGGAGTGAGCGGGCTGGCGCTGGACGTCGGCCAGCGGGGCGCCCGGCTCGCCGAGGCGATGCTGCAGCGAGACGCCTGGGCCCGGTCCGAGCCGCAGCTGTGCGGTGACCCGGCGCGCGCCGCCGCGCTCCCGGTCACGCCGGAACGGCCGGGCCCGTTGCCCCCCGGGCCGATCGAGCGCTATAGCGAGCGCGTCGGCCTCGGCGCGGCCGGCGCATTCGGGGGTGTTCTCGCCGTCTCCAGGAGCCCGCGGCGCGCGGCCGGCGTCGCATTGGCCGGGCTGCCCAAGGCGGCGCGGCTGTCGAGGGAGGGATTCGCCGCGGCCCTCGGATGCCTGCTGGCCAGGCGCGGTGTCGTCGTGATGGACCAGGGCGCCCTTCGCAGGCTGGACCGTATCGACACCATCGTGGTCGACGCCGACGTGCTGACCACTGGCGCCCTCGTCGTCGGGGACGTGGTCGGGGTCGGCGGCATCGATGCGGCTGAATTCGTAGGCGTGGTGCACGGGCTGTTCACTGCTGACCGGATCAGCGAGGCCAGGTCCGACGGGGCGTTCACGCTCGGGCCGCTGGACGCGCTGGGGCTGCGGCGGGGGACGGGCGCCCGGGCGGCCGCGAGGCTAACCAGCGGCGGCGCGGCACATGTGCTCGGCCTGGCGCGAGACGGCCGGCTCCTCGCAGTGGTCGGCGTGGTGCTCGAGCTGGCCGACGCGGCCGAGCTGATCCTCGCTGCCGCCGGCCGGGCCGGGACCGCGTTCATGGTGGCCGTTCCTGAGGCAGGTTCCGGGGCGGGCCAGGCTGATCCCGGGCCAGGCGCCGAGGCGGGCAGCCGGGGCGATCCGCTCACCGCCCTGGTTACCGCGCACCGCGCCGCGTTCGGCGACCGGCTGCTGCCCGACGGACGACGGCTGGTGGCCTCCATCCGGGGGCTCCAGGCCGACGGGGCGGGGGTGCTGCTGGTGTCCAGGCAGCGCCGGGCGCTGGCGGCTGCCGACTGCGGCGTCGGGGTCGCTTCCGCGGGCGGCCTGCCCGCGTGGGGAGCGCATCTGCTGGCTGGCGATGATCTCGCAGCGGTGGCGCTCGTCATCGACGCCGTGCGAGTCGCCCATGCGGTCTCGCACCGCGGCGTGACGCTTGCCCAGGCCGGCACCGCCCTCGGAGCCGCGTTGGCCTTCGGGGGAACCGCGCCAGGCGCATCCAGCCGGAGCCTGCTGGCCGTGAACGGGGCGGCCGCGATCGCGCTGACCAGCGGAGCCTGGTCAGTAGCGGAACTCGCACGGCGCCCCGCCGCCGCGCCGCCGTCGCGCACTCCCTGGCATGCGATGCCCGCCGAGGTGGTGCTGGAACGGCTGCAGACCCGGCCGTCCGGCCTTGACGGCGAGGACGCGCGGCGCCGCTGGCACCCGGACGAGCGGCAGCCGCCCGCACCGTCGCTGCCGCGCGCCTTCCTCGCTGAGCTCGCCAACCCGCTGACGCCGATACTCGCGGGTGGTGCCGCGCTGTCCGCGAGCATCGGCGCGGTGACCGACGCTGTCATCGTCACCGGCGTCGCCGCGATGTCCGCGCTGATCGGCGGTGCCCAGCGGGTCTGGACCGATCGCTCGATGGCACAGCTGTTCGAGACGTCGGCGGTGACCGCGCGAGTCCTCAGGGATGGCCGCGAGCAGACGGTGCCCGCCGCCCGGCTGGTCGCCGGCGACATCGTGGTACTCGGCGCTGGCGAGGTGGTGCCCGCCGACTGCCGGCTGCTGGACGCACGAGCGCTGCAGGTTGATGAGTCGTCGCTGACCGGCGAGTCGTTCCCGGTGGACAAGACGAGCGCGCCGGTGCCCGCGCACGCGATCGCCGACCGGCGCTCGATGCTCTATGAGGGCACCGCGGTGGCAGCCGGGCGGGCCACCGCCGTCGTGGTGGCGACCGGCAGCGCGACCGAGACCGGGCGCAGCATGGCGGCCGCTTCCGGCGCCGCCCCCGTCACCGGCGTGGAGGCGAGGCTTGCCCAGATCACCCGCACCACCCTGCCGATCGCGCTCGGCTCGGCAGGCGCGGTCGTGGCAGCGGGCCTGCTGCGGGGGCGCCCCGCTCGCGACAGCATCGGCGCCGCGGTCGGCCTGGCGGTCGCGTCGGTCCCCGAGGGGCTGCCGTTCCTGGTATCCGCGGCGCAGCTCGCCTCGGCCCGCCGGCTCGCGGCACGCGGCGCGCTGGTCCGCAACCCGCGCACGATCGAGGCGCTGGGCCGGGTGGACGTGCTGTGCTTCGACAAGACCGGCACGCTGACCCAGGGGCGGATGGCGGTGGCGGTGGTATCGGACGGGACGGCCAGCCGGCGCGGCGGCGCGCTCGACAGCGCGCGCCGCCAGGTCCTCGCGGCAGCGCTCCGCGCGACCCCGCAAGCACGCCCTGGACGCAAGGCCGAGCACATGACCGACGGGGCGGTGGCCGCAGCCGCGGCTCGCGAGCAGGTAAGCCGGTCCGATGGCTACCCTCGCTGGCGCAGGACTGCCGCGCTGCCGTTCGAGCCGAGCCGCAGCTACCACGCCACCCTCGGCAGTACGGGCAGCGGCGGAGCGGGAGACGGCCGAGCTGCAGATGGCAGTGCGGCAGACGGCGGAGCGGGGTACCTCCGAGCGGGAGACGGCCGAGCTGCAGATGGCAGTGCGGGAAAGGACAGCGCGGCAAGGGACAAGGCAGGAAACGGGCCGTTGCTGTCGGTCAAGGGCGCGCCGGAAGTGATCCTGCCGCGTTGCGTGCGATGGCGCGGCCGTCCGCTCGGTCCGCCGGCGTTGAAGCGGCTGAATGCCCAGCTCGACCGGCTGACCGCCGGCGGCTACCGCGTTCTCGCCGTGGCCGAGAACCACGTCGCCGCCGGATACCAGGTGGCCGATGACGAGATAAAGGACCTATCCTTCGTCGGTTTCGTGGCGTTCGGTGATCCGGTCCGCGCCACCGCCGGCGCGTCCGTGCGCGAGCTACGTGAGGCGGGCGTCCACGTCGTGATGATCACGGGCGACCACCCGGCTACCGCCGCGGCGATCGCCACTGAGCTCGACGTGCTCAACGGCGGAGACATCGTCACCGGGGTCGACCTGGACAAGCTCGATGACGAGGCGCTATCGGCCGCGCTCGCTAACGCGTCGGTGATCGCCCGCAGCACGCCGGCCCAGAAGGTCCGGGTCGTCCAGGCGTTCCAGCGGCTTGGCCGGACCGTCGCGATGACCGGCGACGGCGCGAACGACGCGGCGGCGATCGCCCTGGCCGACGTCGGCATCGCGCTCGGCAAGCGCGGCACGCCGGCCGCCCGTGCCGCTGCCGACCTGGTCGTCGGCGACGACCGGCTGGAGACCATCCTGTCCGCCGTCGTGGAGGGCCGGGCCATGTGGGCGTCGGTCCGCCAGGCGATCGGCATCCTGGTCGGCGGCAACATCGGCGAGATCGGTTACACGCTGCTCGGCGCCCTGCTGACCGGCACGTCGCCGTTGTCGGCCCGCCAGCTCCTGCTAGTTAACCTGCTCACTGACCTCGCTCCCGCGCTGGCGGTCGCACTGCGGCCGCCCGACCCTGAGGCTGTCGGCACGCTGCTGGCCGAAGGGCCGGAGGCATCACTCGGGTCAGCGCTGACCGAGGAGGTTGCCGTGCGCGCCGTTGCCACGGCCGCCGGAGCCACCGCCGCCTGGCTCGCGGCGAGAGTGACCGGGCGGCGCGCCCGCGCCCGTACCATCGGCCTGGCGGCGCTGGTGGGCACCGAGCTCGGCCAGACGCTGCTGGTCGGCGGCCGCAGCCCGACCGTCGCGATCGCGGGCCTGGCCAGCGCGGGCGTACTGGTTGCCATCGTGCAGACCCCCGGGGTCAGCCAGTTCTTCGGCTGCACGCCGCTCGGCCCGGTCGGCTGGGCCATCGCCGGGACCAGTTCGGTGGCGGCCACGACCGGCTCGCTCCTGCTGCCGCCGCTGGGCAGCCGCCTCCTGCCGCTGATCCGGTCATTGGGCGACTCGGCGGAAGCCCAGCAGGCCGCCGCGCTGCTGACCGGCCGCAGCGCGAAAGCACCGCACTATGAGCCCGCCGAGCCGCAGCAGCGCGGCGGGTCGGCGCAGCCGCCTGCGAAACCTGCCGTTGTGAAGCGGACCCGGGCCGCCGCCGGTGCGGGCCGGCAGTCGGCCTGAGACGTCAGGGCGGTGCGCCGATCTCCTGATCTCTGGCGATGAGCGTGTCAACAGCGCGATCGAGGCCGGGCGCGTCAAGCTGGCACAACAGCGGGAGCGCATGACCCCACGAGTCGCTGGTCAGGACGATGGCGCACAGGCGGCTGGCTCTTTGCACCAAGTCCGGAGAGCCGGCCCGCCTGCACTTCTCGGCGAAGCTCAGCAGCGCCACGAGTTCCCGTTCAGAGGCTTCGCCGATGACCGCGAGTCGCCCGGCATCCTGGGCGATCCGCTCGGCCTCCGCCAGTTCTCCGGCGCTGACCAGGGCGCCGACCAGCTCGGCGAGCGCCGTGATCTGCCACCAGGAAGGTTCCCCGACACTGCGGGCCGCGCGCTCGGCGGCTTCCAGTTCGCCGACGGCGACCAGCGCGCCGAACAACTTGCCTAGTACCCATGACATGTAGATATCGGGTCGGAGGCCCCTGATGGCGGAGCCGGCCGCAAGTGCCATTCTTCGCGCCCGCTTAAGCTTGCCCTTTGCGGCCAGGTCAGCTGCGACAATCGTCCACGCAATGGTGAGGCGCTCGCTGGGGGAGGCGTGGGGTCCCCCTAGGAACTTGTCTGAAGGATGCCAGGGACCTGGCCCCCCCATGCTCCGGCCAGCCGCTACGGCTTCCCTCGTCAGCCCTGTTCCAGCAGGGTAATTTCCAGGCCCGCCGTCAACAGGGCGGAACTCTGGACCAGCGTTCCTCCTTGTGATTTCGCCAAGGCTCCTTGGCCGGCGTCTCATGTCGCTGGGCCGGGTGGGAACGGCCCGGGCGATCGCGTCGGCGAGCAGGGAACCGGGCGGGGGGGAGACGATCCGGGCGGGCACGGTCAGGGCGGGCGCGTCGGCGGGGCGGGGGGCGGCGGCCCGGGCGGGCCCGGCGGCGGGCGGGGGGGGCGGGAGGGCCTGGGCGGTCGCGG
>Ga0187879_10001327_pt1 | contig 16946 bp, 13 predicted proteins | sample June2016WEW_19_1_FD_132423 | JGI IMG/M metagenome (GOLD analysis project Ga0187879, IMG submission 132423) | Peatland microbial communities from SPRUCE experiment site at the Marcell Experimental Forest, Minnesota, USA - June2016WEW_19_10 | ecosystem: Environmental > Terrestrial > Soil >... | reverse complement strand
GAGAAGATCCGGTCCTCGGCGCGCATCGCGAGCACGTGGCGGGCGAAGGTCTCGCAGGTGACCTGCATGTCGTGGTGCAGGTGGACGACGCCCTTGGGCTTGCCGGTGGAGCCGGACGTGTACAGCCAGAACGCCATGTCGTCGGGGTGCGCGGCAACGACGTCCAGCTCGTCCTCCTGTGCCGCGAGCGCGCCGTCGAACTCGACGGCGCCGTCGTGCGCGCCGCGGGCGAGGAAGCGCACGTCGCGATCCGCCAGCGCGGCGTGCAGCGTGGGGAGCATGTCGGCGTCGCACACGACGACCTCGGCGTAGGAGTCGTCGATGAAATGGCGGAAGTTATCCGCGGTCTCGCGCACGCTCACGGGCACGGGAACGGCGCCGATGCGAAGCGCTCCGAGGAAGGCGATGGGGAAGGCGATGGTGTCGTCGAGCACGAGCAGGACGCGCTGTTCACGGCGCACGCCGAGGTCGCGGAGCAGGTGCCCCATGCGATTCGCCTGCCGGCGCAGCTGATCGTAGGTGAGCGACTCCCGCGGCGTCACGTACGCGATCTGCTCCCCCCCGGCGGCGTCGATGCCGCGCTCGATTACCAGGCTCGCGTTACAGCGATCGGCAGCCGCCATCTCAAAGCGAGGGCGATGCGCCGCTGCCGACGGCCGGCCGGCTCCCGGCGATCGCGACCGCGCCGGGGCGGCTCTGGGCGGACCCGTTGGCCGTTGCAGACCCGTTCGCGTTGGCCGCTGCAGACCCGTTCGCCGCGCCGTTCGCGGTGGCGGCGTCCGACTCGGGCGGGCCCGTGAGGTGGTAGAGGCCGGCGCGCAGCTCGACGACGAACGCCTCGGATATCAACAGGGCGGGCGCGCCCTGTGTGAGCACGCGGTAGGCGCGCGTGAGCGAGGTCGCGCCCGGCGTGGCGCCGTCCGCCCACTGCGGCGGCGGGCCCAGGCCGAACCACAGGAGCTCCCGCCAGCTCTCCAGCCTGAGCTGCTGGAGCGATCCCCCGATGCCCTGCGGGTCGCCTTCGAGCAGCTCGAGAAACTCCCGCGGCAGCCTGCGCGGCACGACATGCGACTCCGCCCACACCGACACGCCCGCTCCGCCGATCCTCATGGCCACCCGCCGGCGCACGCACTCCTCGGCCTGCGGCACGCCCAGGTAGCGGGCGACTCGCTCGGGCGCCGGGCTGGGCGCCTGTTCCACCGCTTCGACGGCGACGTCTTCGAGCGTGTGGGCTTCCAGCGCGCGGCTGACGGTTCCGTCGGTGAACAGCACGCTGCGCAGGAACGGGTCCAGTTGGGTGATCTCCACCTGGTCGAGGTCCGGCGACGCCTCGTGCTGCGCGGTGAAGTGGAGGCCCGCCAGGCGGTCGGCGACATTCATCGGAAATTCAAGCTACTAAAGAAAACATAAGAGTCAAGGCGCGTGGCCACCTGTTGCAAGCGCTCGCCCAGCTTCGCAGGCGCTCGCCCGGCGCGGGGAATCGACGCCGCGACGGCGGCGCGGGGCGGCGTGCGGATCTCTACGCGCCGGTGTGCGTGGCCATGAAGAAGATCGTGACCAGCACGAGCACGCTCAGCAGCGTCCCGACCCGCGTCAGGCGGCGCACGAGCGCGCGGTACTCGTCGCTGAGCTCGACCCGGGTCTCGCCGCCGCCGCCCGCGGCCAGATCGCGCGTGGCGATCTGCTCGGCGCGTTTGGACGTGGGGATCATCACGGACCCGACCAGCGCTCCGATCACGACCACCGCGCCGAGCCCCCACTGGACGAAGAAGTCGCTCCAGTAGTGGCCCTTGCTGGCGAGGTACACGCCGGCGATGACCACCAGCAGCAGGCCGGGATTGACGAGCATGCGCTCGATCGTGTACTCGATGCGGTGCAGCAGCGGCAGGCCGCGCGGGTCCTGGCGGGCGGCCACCGCGAACATGATCGGGTAGGCGAACGTCACGCCGAACGCCACCACCACGGCGATGATGTGGATCGCGAGGACGACTTCGTATAGGGACGCAGCGGGGGCGGTGGGCACAGGAGAGAGACATTAGCGGGGTGCTGGCGGCACTCGACGCGAGGCGCCACGAGGATAGGCGCGGCTCCGACCCACCTCGAAAAGTCGCTTATTTAGAATTGGTCTATGAATTCGACTATGCCGAGCCTGCGCTCATCGGCGATCGACGTCATCAAGGGCTTGGCGATTTTGTCGGTCATCTGTCTGCACTCGCTGTCCGTACACACCCTGTACGGGATAGCCGCGCTCTTCCATCTCTGGCAGGCGGTCCCCGTCTTCATCTTCCTGATGGGGCGCAACGCCGCCTCGTCGCTGGAACGACGCGGTAGGCGATCGGTGCGTGAGCTTTACTCCCAGGAGTACCTCGCCTCTCGCTTCGACCGAAGCTACGTGCCCTTCCTGCTGGCGTTCCTCGCGACCGTGGTCGTGACGATCATCACCCGCACAGCCCATGACGACGCTCGCACGATCATCGCCGGGCTGCTTGTGGGCACGCTACCCATCGATGGTCCGGGCAACTACTTCATCTCGTTCGTCTTCGAGTTCGCGATGGTCTTCCCGCTCGTCTTCTGGGGACTTCGACGATGGCCGGTAGCGACGCTGCTGGTGTGCCTGGCGATCGAATTGGCGTTCAATCTGCTCGCCCGTGGCATCGGCGTGCTCGAGAAGCATCCCTACATCTACGACGTCTGCCTCGCCCGGTACCTGTTCCTCCTGGCGCTGGGGGGGCTGCTCATCCGCATTCCGGCTCGCCGCCTGCTCGCCGCGCGATGGCTGTGGCTCGGCACGTTGGTCAGCGCCACCTACCTGGGGCTCAACTCAATCGAGGCGTCGACTGGCCCGCTCGGGGCGTCGGACTGGGCTCCTTTGTCAGTCTTCTACACGATCTTCATCGTCGTGCTCGGGATCAGCCGCTTCCCCTCAGTCGCGCGCGGCTGGCTGCCACTTGGCGTAGCCGGGCTAGGTCGCGCCTCCTACCACATCTTCCTCGTGCAGATCATCTGGTTCGGGCTGGCCGTCTGGCCGTTGAACTCGGTGCCGGCGCTATTGGGGAACTTGGCCGTCACGCTTGCTGCCGGCGTCATGTTCTACAGGGCCATGGCGCGAATGCCGCTGCCCACCGCCGCAGGGCTGCTGGCTCGGCGCCACGCCGCGCTCGATGCGGCGGCCCCCTGAGCTCTACGCGTACCGTCGAGGAGTCCTAGAACGTCGGCGCGTACCTGCCGAACACGTCCTGCATCGCGCCGCATACCTCGCCCAGCGAGCAGCGGTCCTTCAGCGCCTGGCGGATCGCGGGGAGGAGGTTCTCGCGGCCGCGCGCGACGTCGCGCAACTCGCCGAGGCGGCGCTCGACCAGCGCACCATCACGGTCGGACTTGAATCGTTCCAACCGCTGCAGCTGCTCGCGCTCGGACTCGGGATCGACGCGCAGCAGGTCGGGAACCTCGACGCTGTCTTCCTGAAAGGCGTTGACGCCGACGACGACGTCCTGGCCGATGCGGTAGCGCTCCTGGTAGCCCCACGCGGACTCGTCGATCTCGCCGGTGATGAACTCGATCGCGTGAACCGAGCCGCCGAGGGCGTCGACCTTCGCGATCAGCTCGTTGGCGCGCGCTTCGATCTCGTCGGTGAGCGCCTCGACGAAGTACGAGCCCGCGAACGGGTCGACGGTGTCGGTCGCGCCGGACTCGTGCGCGAGGATCTGCTGGGTGCGCAGCGCGATTTTCGCCGCGCGCTCGGTGGGCAGCGCGAGCGCCTCGTCGAAGCCGTTGGTGTGCAGCGACTGCGTGCCGCCGCACACGGCGGCGAAGCCCTGCAGGGCGACGCGCACGATGTTGTTCTCGGGCTGCTGGGCGGTCAGCGTGACGCCGCCGGTCTGCGTGTGGAAGCGCAGCATCGTCGCCTTCGGGTTGGTGGCGCCGAAGCGCTCGCGCATGACGTGCGCCCACATGCGCCGCGCGGCGCGGAACTTGGCGACCTCCTGGAAGACGTTGTTGTGGCCGTTGAAGAAGAACGCCAGGCGCGGCGCGAACTCGTCGACGTTCAGGCCCTTGTCGATCGCCGCCTGCACGTACGCGATCCCCGAGGACAGCGTGAACGCGACCTCCTGCACGGCCGAGCAGCCCTTCTCGCGGAAGTGATAGCCGGAGATCGAGATCGTGTTCCAGCGGGGGACGTGCTGGTGGCAGTACTCGAACAGGTCGGTCGTCAGGCGCATGGTCGGCTCGGGCGGGTAGATGTAGTTGCCGCGCGCGATGTACTCCTTGAGCACGTCGTTCTGCGTGGTGCCGCGCAGCTTCTCGCTCGGCACGCCCTGCTCCTCGCCGACGAGCTCGTACAGCAGCAGCAGGCACGCGGCGGGGGCGTTGATCGTCATCGACGTGGACACCTCCTCGAGCGGGATGCCGTCGAACGCGGTGCGCATGTCGTCGATCGTGTCGATCGCCACGCCCGTGCGGCCGACCTCGCCCAGGCAGCGCGGGTTGTCGGAGTCCAGGCCCAGCTGCGTGGGCAGGTCGAACGCCATCGACAGCCCCGTGGAGCCCTTCGACAGCAGGTAGCGGTAGCGCTCGTTGGACTCCTTCGCCGAGGCGTAGCCCGCGTACTGGCGCATCGTCCACGCCTGCTTGCGGTACATCTCGCGGTGCACCCCGCGCGTGTACGGGAACTCGCCCGGCTCGCCCAGGTCGAGGTCCTGCGGCAGGTCGTCCTGCGTGTACAGCTCGGCGATCTCGATGCCGGAGTCGGTGAAGCGGCGCGGATCGTCGGGCCCGACGATCGGCGCGACGGTCAGGTGCTCTTCCTCGGTGGCGGCCATGTCCGAGAAGGATAGTCCCGGGAATCACTAAGCTTCTCCGCGATGTCCACCTGCCTGGTCACCGGCGGCGCCGGCTTCCTCGGATCGCACCTGTGCGACGAGCTGCTCGCGCGCGGCAACCGCGTGATCTGCGTCGACAACTTCGAGACCGGATCGCTGGCCAACATCGAGCACATCCGCGACCCCGACCGCTTCATGCACGTGGGCGTGGACATCATCGAGCCGTACTTCATCGACGAGCCCATCGACTTCGTCTACCACCTCGCCTCGCCGGCCTCGCCGATCGACTACCTGCGCCTGCCGCTGCACACGCTGAAGGTCGGCTCCTACGGCACGCACCACACGCTCGGGCTGGCCAAGGCCAAGCGCGCCCGCTTCCTGATCGCCTCCACCAGCGAGGTCTACGGCGATCCGCTCGAACACCCGCAGTCGGAGAGCTACTGGGGGCACGTCAACCCGATCGGCCCGCGCGGCGTATACGACGAGGCCAAGCGCTACGCGGAGGCGCTGACGATGGCCTACCACCGCCAGCAGGGGGTTGACACTTCGATCGTTCGTATTTTCAATACCTACGGGTCGCGAATGAGACCCCACGACGGCCGCGCGATCCCGACGTTCCTGCGCCAGGCGCTGGCCAACCGGCCGATCACCGTGTTCGGCGACGGCAGCCAGACGCGCTCCTTCTGCTACGTCAGCGACCTCATCCGCGGGATCATCGCGCTCGCCGAGTCCGGTCACCACCACCCGGTGAACATCGGCAATCCCGACGAGTTCACGCTGCTGGAACTGGCGGAGATCGTCAAAGAGCTGACCGGCTCCACGGCCGAGATCGTGTACGAGGCGCTCCCCGAAGACGACCCCAAGCAGCGCAAGCCCAACATCGCCCTCGCGCGCGAGCTGCTCGGGTGGTCGCCGGAGGTGTCGCTGCGGGACGGACTGCAGCGCACGATCGAGCAGTCGGGCGTCGAGCACCTGGTCGGTGGCGGCGCCAGCTGACGCACCGCGCGGGTGCGCCGTCCCCGCCGTCCGGCCGAGCGATCACGGGTGCATCGGCCCTGTCGTCCAGCCGTGTAACCGCTCCATCTGCGAGGCTGCGGTGTTGTGAGCAGCGAGATGGGACCACGCCTGTCGGAAACGTCCACGCCGTCGGCCCCGCCAGCCCCTCGAGCGCGCACCCGCTCGCCGGCCGCGTCCGGGAAGGCCGCCGCCGCGCCCGGGAAGGCCGCCGCACAGCGATCGACGCTGTCCGTGACGTCGCGTCGCACCGAGCGCTCCGATCGCGACATCCGCCGCAAGCGCCCGCCGGCGCTGTCGTTCCTGCTGCGCATGTCCACGGTGTGGCGCGGGGCACGGGTGGTCTCGCTGCTGGCGCTCGACTTCGCGGGCGTGGCGCTCGCGATCTTCACGGCGCTCGTGCTCAAGGAAGCGGTGCACGGCCGGGTGCAGGCGGTGCATTCCCGTGAAACCACCGAACATTTCCTGCCCTTCGCTTACCTGCTGACCGCGCTTCTGTTCGCGCGCTCGGGGCTGTACGCGCAGCGCGCGCTTCGCCCGGGGCTCTCGCGGATCGTGGGGTCGCTGTTCCAGGTGGCGTTCGTGGCGCTGATCTACGCCGTCGTCAGCGGCGAACACTTCTCCAGCTACTACCTGTTCTGGAGCTCGCTGGCGTTCGCGATCTTCTACATAGGCTCCGCGCGCGCCGCGTACGAGCGGCTCACCGCGTTCCTCCTGCGCGCCGCCGGCTACCAGCGCCGCACGGTGCTCGTGGGCAGCGGCCGGCACCTGGCCGACGTCGCGCACGCGCTCGCGGCCGAGCCCCACGCTCCGATCGAGGTCGTCGGGTTCCTCTCACCCAAGCCGCTTCCCGCCAACGGCCTGCGCTCGCTCGGCTCGCTCGCGGATCTCGAGCGTGTGCTGAGCGACGAGCCCATCGACGAGGTGATCATCGCCGACCCCGACTTTCCCCAGGACGACGCCGTGGAGCTCGTCGACCAGTGCCACCGGCGCGGGGTGCGCGTGCGCCTGGCGCCATCCACGATGGAGATCCTGATCCACCGCGCGGAGTTCGTCCCCGGGCAGTCGGTGCCGCTGTTCGAACTCGGTCCGCCGGTGTTCGAGGGCGTCGACTTCGCCCTCAAGCGGACGTTCGACATCGTCGGCGCGACGCTGCTGCTCGTGCTGCTCAGCCCGTTGCTGCTGGCCATCGCCCTGGCCGTGCGCCTGAGCTCGCGCGGGCCGGTCGTGTTCCGCTCGATGCGCCGCGGAATCGGGCAACGTCCGTTCGCGTGCCTGAAGTTCCGCACGATGCACACCGACGCCGAGGAGTTCCAGGCCGAACTGGAAGAGCTCAACGAGGCCTCCGGGGCGCTGTTCAAGATCCGCGAGGACCCACGCCTGACCCGCGTCGGCCAGCTGCTGCGGCGCTTCTCGCTGGACGAGCTGCCGCAGCTGGTGAACGTGCTCCGCGGAGAGATGTCGCTCGTCGGGCCGCGCCCGCTGCCGGAGCGCGACTACGCGATGCTCGAGGACTGGCACCGCAAGCGCTATCTGGTGCTTCCCGGCCTGACCGGCCTGTGGCAGGTCTCAGGGCGATCGGAGCTGGACTTCGACGATCTCGTGCACCTCGACTTCATCTACCTCGAGGACTGGTCGCTCGCGCTCGATCTGACGATCCTGCTGAAGACGATCCCCGCCGTGCTCACGCGGCGGGGCGCCTACTGAGGCTCGAGGCCGTCGATTCCCGCCGTGCCCGCGGGGCGCCGGCGCAGCGCCCGTGCCGCCGGACGCGCCGCCGTCATCCGTGGTCCCGCGGCGGGCGCCGCCGCGCGCGCGTACACGCTCCAGGTGGCGCGCGCCGCGTCCTCCCAACTCCACGCGGGCGGCGCCGGCGCCGGGCGCCGCGCGGCCTGTGCGGCCGCGATCAGGCCCTCCATGTCGCCGGGTGCGACGAACGTGGCGCGCTCGCCGAGGACCTCGCGCAGGGCGGGCGCGTCGCAGGCCGCGACCGGCGTTCCGCACGCCAGCGCCTCGACGGCGGTCAGGCCGAAGCCCTCGTCCGCGGAGGACAGCATCAGCGCGTGTGCGGCGCTGTAGATGGCGGCGAGCTGCTCGTCGGAGACCTGCCCGGTGAGGATCACGCCGGGGAGCTCGTGGGCCCACGGGCGCGTGGAGCCGACGAGCACCAGCGGCAGCTCGCGCGGCGCGGCGGCGAGCTTGACGACGTGCTTGCCGGGGTCCGGGTGGCGCAGCCCGCCGACCCACACGAGGAAGCGCTCGGGCAGCCCGAAGCGCGCCCTTACGGCGGCGATCGCCTGTGGGGTGCGCGGGTACATGGCGGCGTCGGCGGCCTCGGGGATCACGACGACCTGCTCGCGCGCGATCCGCAGGTGCGCGACCGCGTCGCGCGCGACCGCCTCCGTCGGGACGATCACGCGTGCGGCGCGCTGGACCGCGAGGTGGCGCAGGCGCAGGCGCAGGCCGCCGCGCAGGTGCTCGCTGCGGCGCTTGAGCGCGGCGAGATCGTGGATCGTTACGACCGTCGGGCACGGGCTGTGCAGCATCGCCCCGTCCATCCACGGCGAGTGGAAGACGTCGGCGCCGCGCGAGCGCGCGAGCGCCGACGGGCGGTGCGTCTCGAACACCTCGTCGCGGGCGGCGGCGGTGTCGCGCAGAGCCGCCAGCAGGCACCGCGAGTAACGCCCGACGCCGTCCGGATCGGACACGGGACGGCTGTCGAACGCGACCCTCACCGCCGGCCGTCCACCCTCACTCGATCCCCCCGCACGTTCACGGCGCCAACAGTAATCGCTTTGCCCACGGTTGGGTAGATATGAGAGCCATGCTGCAGCGTGCGAGAGCCATATGGTTCGCTGGCGATGCCCTCGCGCGCGTACCACGAAGGTCTCTGGCAGCGAGTGCCGGAGGGTCTCGAGCCGTCCGACTTCGCCCTGCGCAGCCGCTTCCTGCTGGAGCGTGTGCGGGAGGGCGAGCGCGTGCTGGACGTCGGCTGCGGCGAGGGGCGCTTCGCGGCCGAGCTGACGCGCGCCGGCGCGCGCGTGGTCGCGGTGGACGTCGCCGAGGAGCCGCTGCGCCGGGCTCGGGCTCGCCACCCCGAGCTCGATCTGCGGCTCGTCGACGGCGAAGGCTCGTGGGAGCTCGCCGACGCGTGCTTCGACGTGGTGTGGGCTGGAGAGGTGATCGAGCACGTCGCCGACACCGCCGCGTGGCTGTCGGAGGTGCGCCGCGTGCTGCGCTCAGGAGGACGTCTGCTGGTGAGCACGCCGGCGCATGGGCGGCTCGCGCTCGCGCGCCTGGCGCTCTCCAGGCGCGCCTTCGCCGAGCACTTCGATCCGCTCGGCGATCACCTGCGCTTCTACAGTCGCCAGATGCTCACCGGGTTGATGGGCGAGTTCGGCTTCGATGAGATCCGCGTAGCAGGCCAAGGAGGCCCGCCAGGCCGCCGCCGGCTCTTGCTCGCGCACGCGATCCGCTCGCGCTTCTGAGCCGAGCTGTTCGTCGCGCGGTCGTCCGCGTGCTCGCTCCTCGCGTGGCCGCCCGTCGCGTCGCTGCTCGCCGCGCCGATTCCCGCCGCGCCGATTCCCGCTGTTCGGATGCCCGCAGCGCCTGGATGTAGTCGTTCTGGATGGCGATCGCTTCGAGGCGGCCGTCGGCGATCGCTTCGGGGGCGATCGACTCGGGGTTGAGGAAGATCGCCGCCTGCAGCTCCTTGACGGCGGCAGAGGGGTCGCTCGCCAGGTCATAGCGTCCCAGCGTCAGCCACGTCTGCCAGTTGGACGGCTGCAGGCGCACCGCCCGTTCGAGCGTCGCCCGGGCGAGCGCCGGTCGACCGGAGACCTGCTGGGCGCTGGCGAGGGTGAACAGCGCCTGCACCGACAGCGGATCTCGCGAGACGGCGCTGTTGGCGGCAGCGGTCGCCGCGCGCGGGTCGTGCGTCTGGAGCAGCGTCTCAGCCTGCTGGACGGCTTCTTCGGAGCGCTGCGGTTGCCACTGCGACCACATCGCCAGCAGCGCGGCCACGACCACGGCGCCGGCGATGCACGAACGCGCGTAGCTCGGTCGCAGCCTCGCACCGTGCGGCCGGTGAGCGCCGGCGGTCCGCGTCGGCGGCGCGGAGCTCGACGACGCCTCGTCCGCCGAGGGGACCAGCTCTCCACGGCCGGCAAGCCAGCCCGCGCAAAGCAGCGCCACACACGCGTCGCCAGGCACGTACCAGGTCCAATCGACCAGCGAGTGCGCGCCGAACACGACGACCAGGCACAGCATGCTGAGCATGCCGATCCGCTCAGGCGTGCAGCGAGCCCGCTCGCGGTGCAACGGATGCGTGGGACGGCGCGCGGCGGCCATCCACGCGCACAGCAGCGCGAGCGCGAGGACCAGGCCGAGGAGGCCGAGATCGGCGAGCGTCTGCACGAGGAAGCCGTGCGCGTGCCTGACTTCGAGCGTCTGCGTTTCGTAGCGCAGGTGCGCCGTCACATAGCCGCCGGCGCCCGCGCCGAGCACGGGATGCGCGTCGAAGACCTGGAAGGCCTCCTTCCAGTAGCGCGCCCGCTCGCTCGCGACCGCCGTCAGACGGCCGGGCGTGTTCGCGGGCGGTTTGGCATTCGGGTTGGTGAGGGCGTTGAAGTCGTGCGAGATGCTCCCGGTGAAGCCGCGCTGGCTGTGCGCGAGCGCCCCGGCGAATGCGATCGCGACGAGCACGATCGCCGCCAGCAGCGCCCCGCCGGCACGCCGGCGCGCGAGCACCGACGGCGCCCGGCGTGAGGTGAGGAAGCCGATCGCGATCCCCGCGACCGTGAGCGCGGCGAGCATCGCCACCACCAGCGCGCCCAGCTGGTGCCCCGCGGTGGCGCGCTCGGCCAGTGGCACGCCTTCCGAGCTGAGCGCGTGCCTGGAGAAGTCCCACGCGGCCACCGCCACCGCCCCGCACGCCCCGACGATCAGCAGCGCGGCTCCGCGCAGGCGCAGCGGCATCACGCAGAACCACAGCAGCAGGCCGACCGCAAGCGCCGCCAGGGCCCCGCGCGAGTAGGCGAGCACGAGCGTCAGCAGCAGCAGGCCCATCGCCGGGTAGGCGAGCGCGCGCAGCAGCGCGTGGCCGTCGCGGCGTGCGCCAAGCCACATGCAGCAGATCACGCCCATCGCCGCGGTCAGGCCGACGGCGTTCCAGTAGCCGTAGGGTTCGTTCAGGCGGGCGAACGTGTCCAGCGGCGCCAGGCTCGGAAACACCTTCGTGAGCAGCGCATAGCCGCACACGACGACCGCCGCCAGCGTCAGCCCGCCGAGGACCGCGGGCCAGCGCTCGGGCACGACGCGCACGAGCGCCACCCCGGCGCCGAACACGCCGCAGTAGGCGAGCATCCGTGCGGATTCCTGCCAGCTGATGTCGGGTTGCACCGACCAAACGATCGAGAGCGCGGTCAGGACCGTGAACGCGAGCAGGAGCCCGACGGGCCACACCCCGTAGGCGCGCCTGCCGGGCGGGGCCAGAAGCACGCTCGCGGCGATCACCAGGCCCGCCACGAGCGTGAGCGCCATCTCGGTCGAGGTCATCGATTCCAGGTTCAGGCCGCCCTCGGCGTGGAACGTGATCCAGCAGAAGATCGCTGCGATCAGCAGCGTGGGCCACCACAGCGCGTGCCGCGCGCCGGATGGGCGCGCGCCGGGCGCCGGCAGCTGCCACGCGCCGTGCCGGGGCGCCGGCGCCGGCGCCGCGACCACGCCCGGCGCCGGCGCGAGCTCAGTCGGAGCGCCCGGCACGGACACGGTTGCGCAGTGCGGCGCCCGCGAGCGCCAGCACGCAGACGACGAGGAAGGTCAGGATCGCGAGCAGAGGGGTCGGCAGGGAGCTGAGCGCGGACGCGACTTCGACGTGCACGACGCCCGGATGGATCGCCCGGCCGTCCAGCTTGACCGGTTCGGAGCCGGCGTGCGCGGCATGCGTGATCGCCCGCCGCTCCGACGGCGTGGGGGCGATCGGGGTGGCGCTCTGGGCGGCGCCTGCGCCTGCGCCTCCCTGTGCGCCGGCCGCGGCCGCGAGCTGGGCCTGGTGGATCAGGGACGAGCAGGGGCTGTACTCTTCCGTGTCGGCGCTCAGTTCTTTCAGCGCCTGGTTGTACGCGCTCTGGCTGAACCCGCTCACCGATTCGTTGTGGGTGCAGCGCAGGATGATCTTTTCGGCGACGTTCGCGCGCGCGGGCTGGGCGAACGCGAGCAGTGTGGCCGCGAGCAGCGCGGTCAGGACGGCCGAGCGAACCCCGATCGGTCGGCTCTCGAGAGGGGCGATTCTCATAGTCAGACCGCGCAACGCTACCAATGCGCGCGGGAGGCATCGAGGCTGGACAGCGCGCGCGAGAAGCCTTCCGCCCAGGCATCGTGGCTGAACGCGAGCACATCGGCGCGCCCGGCGCTGCCCATCCGCCTGCGCAGCTGCGGGTCGCCCGCCAGCCGCGCGATGGCCGCGGCGAGCGCGCGCGCGTCGCCGGCCGCCACGACCAGGCCGTTCTCCCCGTCGCGGACCAGTCCGCCGGCGGCGGCCCCCACAGCGTCGGTTGCGATTACGGCAAGCCCGCGGTTCATGGCCTCGTTGACAACCAACCCCCACGGCTCGCGAAAGGTGCGGGTGGGGACCGACGGCACGACGAGCACGTCGCACGCGGCGTACACGTCGCGCAGCTGCTCCGGCTCGAGCGGATCGAGGCAGACGATCGGCGCGCCGGGGACCTCGTCGTGGGCGTCGATTGAGCCGGGGCCGGTGTCGAAGCCCGAGCCCGAGCCGACGCCCGCGAGCACGAGCGCGACCGCCGGCGAGCTCAGCTTGGCGGCGCGCCAGGCCGCCACCAGCACCGGCACGCCCTTGCCGGCGGCCGGGCGGCCCACGAACAGGAACCTGACCTCGGCGCCCTCCGGCCACCGGGGATCGCCCGGCGCCGCGATCTCCGGTGAGCGCCAGAAGTCGTTGTCGACGGACTGCGGCGCCACGTGGACGTTGTGCGCTCCGCGCGCGGCGACGTACGCGCTCACGTGCGGACCGTAGGTGACGACGGCGTCGGCCGAGCGGTACAGGCGGCGCAGCGGCAGGTAGCTGAGGGCGTGCGCGGCGCTCTTCGGGTGCGCCCACAGCGACGCCCACAGGATCAGCGGGACGCCGCCGCGACGCGCTCCAGCCCACGTGGCCAGCGGCGCGACGCGCCCGCCGGTGGGGCAGACGACCGCGCGGTAGCGTCCGCTCGCGGCGAGCGAGTAAAGCTCGCGCGGGCGCACGCGACGGTGCGGGAACGGCAGCTCCCCCGCGAACTCGGCTCCGCCGTGCTGCACGCGCCCGCCGAACAGCGCCAGCTCGATCCGCTCGCGCTCGTGCAGGCGCGCGAGTGCGCCCACCCGGTAGGCGGGCGCGTGCCCGGTGACGAACAGGACGGGCCTCATGCCGATGGGTGCACGTTCGCCGCCAGCACGTGCTCGTAGGCGGCCAGCGTCTGCTCGCCGCAGCGCTCCCACGTGAAGTTCGCGGCCACCGTCGCGCGCGCGCGCTGTCCGGCCTCGCGCAGCCGGCGGGGATCGGAGAGCAGCTCGTCGATGCGCTGGGTCAGTCGCTCGATGTCGCCCGGCGGGACCAGCAGGAAGCCGTCGCCGGCGGCCGCGATCTCCTCGGGACCGGGCTCGCCCCGGCACCCGATCGCGGGCACCCCCGCGGCCATCGCCTCGACGTAGGCCACGCCGAAGGCCTCCTCGGTGGAGGGCATCACGAACAGCGTGCAGCGGCGCGCCCGTTCGATCGCCTCCTGCGGCGCCAGCTGCCCATGGAAGTCGACGCGCTCGGCGACTCCCAGCCGGGCCGCCAGGCCTTCGAGCGCGATCCGCTCGGGTCCGTCGCCGATGACCGCGTAGCGCAGCGTCGGGTGGCGCGGAGAGAGCACCGCCAGCGCGCGCAGGACGTCCGCGTGGCGCTTGCGCGCGACCAGGTGCGCCACCGTGACCAGCGTCGGCGCCGCCTCGCGCCCTCCGCGCAGCGCGGGGCGCTGGGCGGACGGGAGCTCGGTGCCCAGGTGCACCACGCGCGTCTCGCCGGCGCCGTGGGCGCGGGCGAGCTCGGCGATGCCATGGCTGTTGGCGAGCACCAGCGCGGCTGCGCCGAGGCCGTGCGCCACCGCGTCCGCGCCCTCCTGGCTGCGCCTGGCGGTGTACATCACATCGCCGCCGTGCACCGACACGATCATCGGCGCGCGCAGGCGCGCACGGCGCACGGCGTCCCCGGCCGGGACCGCGTTGTGCGCATGGACGAGCTCGAATGGGAACGAGCGCGCGAGCCGGCGCAGGGCGAGCGCCAGCGGTGGCGCCGCCCACGCTCCCCAGCTCGCGTACGAGCGCTCGCGCGGTGGCGATACGTAGGGGACGTACGTGACCGCCAGCCCGTCGCGCGTCTGCTTGCGCGGCTCGCGTACCAGCTCGGCGAGCGCCCTGCGAGCGCCGCCCGGCCCGGCCGCGAGCGAGGATCGGGGCGGGACGAGCCGATGCAGGACCAGCACCTGCAGCTCGGCGCCGGCGTCGCGCGCGGCGAGCGCCTGACGGTGCGCCCAGATTCCCAGCACCGGGTCGCGGCGGCTCGGATAGAACTCGGCGACTACCGCCACGCGCGGTCCCGTGCGGGGGGAGCCGCTCACCAGCTGCGGTGGGTCGTGAGCGTGCGGTCGGCCTCGCGCGCGCTCAGATACGGACGCTCGGCCAGGAACGAGCGGGCCTCCGCGACCGCGTCCCCGCGCGCGTACGCGGCCGCCGCGGGAGCGGCGCGGTGGCGGATCGAGACGGCGTCGACGATCCCGCAGCGCCATCCGTGCTCACGCGCGAGCGCCGCCCAGTGGACGTCCAGGCCCCAGCCCATGCGCAGCTCGGGAAAGGGCAGCAGGACTCCGAACGCGGGAGCGGCGAACGCCGTGACCGGGCCGATCTCGACGAACGCGGTCTCGCGCACGACGCTCCGCGCCCGCCGCCGGGTGACCGGCCAGGCCGCGTGCGAGTTCAGGCGATGGGCGGGCTGCGCGAGCGTCAGCGAGAAGCGCTCGCACAGGAACACGAATCGGTCGAGGAAGCCGCGCGGCAGCTCCACGTCGTCGTCGAACACGAGCAGCCAGTCGTGGCCGTCCGCCGGATGGGCGGCGAGCAGCAGGTTGAGGTTCTCGAACTTGCCGCGCGCGTCCGCGGGGCACGTGTACAGCTCGACGTCGTGGCGCGAGCGCAGCAGCTCGGCCCGGACCGCCGCCGCCAGCTCGCGCCGCTGCGGACGCTCGACTCCCAGCGCGAGCACCCGCCGCAGCGGAGGCGCGTGACGTGCGGCGAGCTCGAGCCGCAGGCGCCTGCCGCTGAGCAGCTCCCACGCGTCGATCGCCACATCGCCCGCCTCGCGGCGCACCGCGTCGAGCCCTCCGACCGTCCCGCTCGCGCCAGAGAGGAAGTCGTCGGTGGCGTAGGGCTGGCCGTTCGCACCGGGCGCGCCCGGTGCCGGCGTCCCGGCGGCCCGGCCGTCCATCGGTGTACGTTCGCGCGCGCCCTCGCGCAGGCGTCCCCAGCTGTGCGCGACCATCGTCAGCCCGGCGGGGCAGCGCCTGCGCACGACGTGCCCGACGCAGCCGCCGAGTGTCAGCAGCTCCTTCGCGAGCGACGGCGCCCGCCCCTGGCGCGCGTCGAAGCGCCTGGCGGCGCGACCGCGCGTGTAGCCGGCGCGCGAGAGCGAGCGCAGGCCGGCGTCCGCGCCCACGCGCCGGTGCTCGACAGCCGCGCGACCCACATAGAGAACTCGCGCGCCAGGCGTATCCGCGCGCAACCGTTCCTGCCACTCCTGCTCGTCGCCGCCGTGCTCCAGCGACACGTCGAACGGCCCCACTCGCTCCAGCGCGCTGCGGCGGATCGCCATGTTGGCGCCCCACGCGAAGCTCGCGTCGGTGTCGTGCGCGCCGAGCTCGAGCGTGGTGATCGGCGGGCGCTCGCGCCCGCAGGAATGAGAGCCCCACCCACCCCGTCCCTCCAGCCGCGCCGTGATCGGCCCCGTGAACACGTCCACCCGCGGATTCTCCCGGGCGGCGCCGAGCAGCGCCGAAAGCCAGCCGGGACTCACGCGCACGTCGTCGTCGACGAACACCACGAGCTCCCCGTGAGAGCGCTCCACGCCGGTGTTGCGCGCCACGTTCAGGCCCAGCGGGCCCGGGTGCGGCTCGTAGCGGGCGCCGAAGCGCGCGGCCAGCTCGCGCGCCGCGGGCGACGGGCCGGCGTCGTCGACCACGAGCACCTCGGCGCCGAGCCGTCGGGCGTCGGGCGCGATCGAGGACAGCGCCACCTCGAGGTAGGCGAGGCGCGCGCGCGTGGGTATGACGATCGAGGCTGACGGGGCCATGACTGGCAGAGAGTCTAGGTTTGACGCCGCGATGGTCCTCTTCCTGCACAACCGCTACCGCACGAGCGGCGGGGAGGAACGCGCGGTCGAGGACCTGCTGTGGCTCGTGCGCGAGCACCTGCGCGAGCCCGCCGAGCTGCTCGCGCGGGACTCGGCGAGCCTCGGCCGCGCGCACGCCGCGGTCGGGCTGCTGCGCGGGGGGCTCGAGCCCGGGGAAGTGGCGCAGGCGGTCCGGCTGAGCGGCGCGCGCGTCGTGCACGCCCACAACCTGCACCCGGCGCTGGGCTGGCGCGCGCTGGCGGCCGCGCGCGGCGCCGGCGCGCGGGTCGTGCTGCACCTGCACCAGTATCGCCTCGTGTGCGCGATCGGCGTGTGCTTCGCACGTGGCGCCGAGTGCACGCGCTGCCACGGGCGCGACACGCTTCCCGGGGTGCGCCTGAACTGCCGCGGCAGCCTGCCCGAGGCGCTCGCCTACGGCGCCTCGCTGGCGCTGTGGCAGCGCCGCCTGGTGGACCAGGCGGACGCCGTGATCGTCCCCAGCCGCTTCGCGCGCGAGCGGCTGCGACAGCTGGGCGCGCCGCTGCCGCGGGAGCGGGTGCACGTGCTCGCGCCACCGCTGCGCGCGCCGATCGCCGCGGCCGGAGCGGATGCGCAGGCCGGTTCCTACGCCCTGGTGGTCGCGCGCCTGGCGCCGGAGAAGGGCGTCGACGTCGCGATAGACGCCT
>Ga0187879_10001326_pt1 | contig 16946 bp, 18 predicted proteins | sample June2016WEW_19_1_FD_132423 | JGI IMG/M metagenome (GOLD analysis project Ga0187879, IMG submission 132423) | Peatland microbial communities from SPRUCE experiment site at the Marcell Experimental Forest, Minnesota, USA - June2016WEW_19_10 | ecosystem: Environmental > Terrestrial > Soil >... | reverse complement strand
TTCGAATCTTCGGGGGGTCGGCGCTTACCGATGAAATTGAAGTCCCGAAGGGCCGGACGACGGACGAGATGTCGCACGGGATTCCAATTACGTATGTGCCTGCACGCAACACGATCTTTTTGTCGTTTGCTCTTGCATGGGCTGAGGTGCTGGGGTCGAGCGATATTTTTATTGGCGTGAATGCGCTGGACTACTCGGGCTATCCAGATTGCCGTCCGGAGTTCATTGAGGCATTCGAGAAGATGGCCAACCTGGCCACCAAGGCCGGTGTGGAAGGCCGCCAGGCGCTCAAAATTCATACGCCGCTCATCGCGCTCACCAAGGCGCAAATAATCGCCGAGGGAATCGAGTTGGGCGTGGACTACGGGCTGACCAGCAGTTGTTACGATCCATCGCCTACGGGCGCGCCGTGCGGGCAATGCGATTCATGCCTGCTGAGGCAAAAAGGCTTTAGGGAAAATGGGATCGCAGACCCGTTGTGCTATCGAGAAAACGGGGCTTCCAAATGAGCTATGCGGTCAAAGAAATCTTTTATACGCTGCAAGGGGAAGGCGCGCAGGTGGGGCGTGCGGCGGTCTTCTGCCGGTTTGCCGGATGCAATCTCTGGTCGGGGCGCGAGGCGGACCGGGCAGCGGCGATCTGCAATTTTTGTGATACGGATTTTGTAGGCGTGGATGGACCGGGCGGGGGAAGGTTCGATTCAGCAAAAGACTTGGCGGCTGCTATTGAAGAGAAATGGCCTCGGGATTCCTCGTTGGGGAGACGATTTGTGGTTTGCACCGGCGGAGAGCCCCTGCTGCAAATGGATGCAAGCCTGGTTGAAGCGCTGCACCTTTGCGATTTCGAAATTGCCGTTGAAACCAATGGAACGGTTGAGGCTCCGGCGGGATTGGATTGGGTTTGCGTCAGTCCCAAGGCCGGATCGAAGCTGGTGCAGAAGAGCGGTGACGAACTGAAGCTGGTCTATCCGCAAGCTGATGCCGATCCGAAGGAGTTTGAAAACCTGAGCTTCCGGCATTACTTTCTGCAGCCGATGGATGGGCCCAGTCGTAACGCCAATACCGAGCTGGCGCTCAAGTATTGCCTAGATCATCCGCAGTGGCGATTGAGCCTGCAGACCCACAAGTTCCTGGGTATTCCGTAATTGAAATCAGGGAAGCCGATGGAAATTTTCAAGGAGTTCGCGATTGAGGCGGCGCACTGGCTGCCCAACGTCCCCACGGGACACAAGTGCGGCCGGCTCCATGGCCACAGCTTTCACGTCACGGTTCATGTGCGGGGGCCGCTCGATCCGCTGCTTGGCTGGGTCATAGACTTTGCCGAGATCAAGACGGCTTTCAAGGGCATCGAGGACCGCATCGACCACCGCTGCCTCAACGAAGTGGATGGCCTCGAGAATCCAACCAGCGAGAACCTGGCGCGCTGGATTTGGAAGGAACTGCGATCGGCGCTCCCTTGGTTGAGTAAGGTGGTAGTAAGAGAGACATGCACCAGCGGCTGCATCTATACGGGCGAACAGGAAGGCGAAAAGTAGCTGGCTATTCAGGCAAGGGGTAAGGAGAAAAAGCCGCCGGGTCCAAATCTGGCTGCACCAGCCAGACCGTACGGTCGCTGTAGTAACGAAGAAGTTCGAGATTGCAGGCGGCATCCATCTCTCTCGCCCAGACGACTTTGGATCCGTCAATATCCGGAGCGTTATAAACCCACTCGTCCAGCGAACTATGCTGCGGAGAATAGCGAACGATCGCGAGTTGCTTGCCGGGAAATTGTTCCAGTTTGCGCTTGACTTCTTCGCGCGCTACGCCCAATCGGCCGGGGCCGTGCCAGGTAGAAGTCCACTGAGAACCCGGCCAGGCGGCGAGGCGCAAATGAAGCGGCTCGGCGAATAGCCTGATTCCACCCAAGACGATGCACACAGTAACCAGACTGCGCACCATTACTAACCCAACCGGGCGCCCGTCCGGCTTCCAAAGGCGCAGATGGCGCATGGCCTGCAGGCCGATAACATAAAAGGCCGCGGTAAATGGAGCGAGATAGTGGGGGATGAGGAAAGTTCCACACAACATTCCGGCGGCCAACACTGCAACGCACACAACCAGAAATCGGATTCGCCGGTCGAGCACCACGCGGCGCAGCATAATCAGAGGTGGAAGCAAGAGAATGCCTGCATAGAAGAGGAGCTGCCGCAGAGGCTTGAAGAAAAGATCTTCTGAAACGAAACCGCGCAGAGTCTGCAGCCTGCGCACATAATTCAGTTCGTAGTCGACGTAAAAGTCGCGCATGACTTTGTGCCGGTAGACCGGCTCAGGCCGCGGTGCTTGCCAAACCCAATAGGGGGCGACTGCATAAGTCGCGCGGTCCACCGTATATGGCAAAGTTAACGGATTCCCGAACGCGCGATAGTCATAGAATCCCAGCCACGCAATGGCGGCGACGATAAGTGCCACCGGCAGCGCGGCGCGGCGAAGAAGGATGGCAGCGGAAGGACGATTTCTTCCGAAGAAGATCCATCGGCCTAGAACAACTACGACTGGAATGCAAAGAAGCATTCCTTCGAAGGGACGGCTGAGGGCGACCAAAATAATGCCCGCCGCCAACATTAGTCCGTCGCGAAGGCGCACCGACCGCATCAGCCGGGGAAGCGCTCCGAGCACCAGCGCTCCGCCCAGAGCCGCAACAGAGCCGCCGCCAGAGTAGGTATTGATCCAATAGCTAAAAAGCCCTAGTCGCAAGACCGCCAGCATTCCTCCCAGCAATGCCCAGGTGGGCGGCAGCCACGCCTGCAGCATCCAGCAGATGGCCGCGCACATCAGAGCCGTCACGCATAAGAGGCCAAACCATGAGTGACCGAAGAGCACTTTGCCGGCAGCCAGAACCAGGCCCTGCGCGGGGAAGTACATCGACATATACGTCGGCTGCATGGTGATTTGGAAGCTTTCGAAATGCTTCCACATTGCAGGAGCGGGGTTGGTGAACCTGCCGAGCGCGAATGTGTTCGCAGCTAGCAGAAAACTAAAGTCATCGTGAACAAAGGGCAAGGGAATGGGGCAGAAAGGAAGAATCGCCAAGCGCAAAAGCAGCGCAGTTGCGCCGGTGATTACAACCGATAAACGTCTTCTTCGCGCCAGGCGGGTAAATGCGCGTTCGATGCGCGAGAACCATGAGGAAGCCAACCGGGGAACGCAGAATGAGCCCGCGACCACAATCAAAGTGAGGCCGGCTTCAATCAGCATCAGCGAAGGGCCGGTTTCAGAGTCGGGCGCGAGGATCATCATCAAATCACCAATGCCCTATCTGCCAGCCGGGCGTTTTACCAACCGGACGATCCAGCCTGCCGGGTTCTCCGGAATGTTAACTACTGTGCCCGCCGACGCTGCTTCAAAGCGCTCCGCATGTTCTGCGAAATGCAAATCCAGAAAAGCAGGATGCCGCCAATCACGAATGATTCCCAAGCACATCAAAAGTATAAGTGGAGCCGAGATGATTCTAAGCGAGTGGATGCGACTATGAAAACACCATAAGAGCGACCATGCAAAGGCTAGAGTGGGGAAGAACCAATAACGAATTCCACCACCACTTGTTAATAACTCCCAGCCTGTAACGCCTTTTGGTGAACCGGTATTTGGAGAACTAAGTGATACGGCAAATAGAAGGGCAGTAACTGCGAGAAAAAGTCTCATCTCCACGGTTGACCTGATAAAGCAGAGAACAATAAGTATGGTTCCACCGATCGCCACAATGAGAAGGAAGATGAAAAGGCGAGAGCTTGAATAGTACGCAAGCCCGTTGCCACCGATTAACGTAGCCAGGTAGACCTGGGCGGCAAGCAGGCGCGCAAACAAAGCGGGGCTGGCGCCTAAGGCGGCATAGTGGGAGCGGCCTGCGGGATCAACAATGAGCAGCCCACACGCCTGAATAAGACAGCATGCCGCAAGAATGCCGGCTTCGATCGATCGCCAGCTCTCGCGGCGCTTCCACGCAAGAAAAAGTGCGACCGGAGCAAGGAATGCGCAGAACGGTCCGGTCAGTCCGCACAGGAGCAAAATAGCAATATCGAACACACGTCCTGCAACGCCTCTAGGTATGGTCGCAACCAACAGTAAGAAAGCGCACAGAGTCATCAGCCACTGCGAGCTGGTAATAATGGCGTCCATCTCCCAGCAATTCGGGAGCGCAAGGTAGACGAATGCAAGAAGGGCACGATAGCGGAGGCCGCCCCAAAACGAAGACCGGAAAGAGAGCAGCAGGTTTGCAGGAAGAGCTGCGATTGCGATCGCAATCAGATTGAGCACCAGGGGAGCCATGCGTAGCGGCACCAGCACTGCCAGCGCTGCAGCCAGCCGCGGAAGAAACTGGAAGTAGCCGTCCTGTGTGCGGAAAAGCGCAGCCCAGCCTCCGAAGTTATAGGCATCTGCGAACCAAACGTGCCCATCCTCTGCCCAGAATTGCGCATGGGTGATTGCATCCGGCCGTCGCGATACAAGAAGTGCGCAGGCGAGCAGAAAAATCACGCAATGGTGCCAGGGGCGAAGACGGGACTGCTCTGTTGGTTGGATTTGCATTCCTCTGCCTGATCGTCCGGTTGGTTGGGAAACTGGTTTCATATTGCAGTCTTCCGGGTTTAGCGGGATTGTAACAGCCACTCCCTATCGAAGTCAGCGAGATGCATTCGCGGCGGTGTTGTAGATTATCAGCTTCACCCGCGGCGGCAGGCTCTTGCTGAATGCCTGGAGCTCCGGCTCTATTCGATTTACCGCAGAAGCATCAGTCGCATAGAACTGGACTTCCTTCTTATCTGGAGATATGCGTTTTCGAGATAGGTCCATGCTCGCAAGTCTTGTCCAACTGGCTGGAATCTGACCGACGAACCACTCGTCGTAAATAATGACAAGGTGAACTCCGTGACTGGCGATAAAATCCCGATATGCATCGGCGCCCGCATTGCTGAATCTGAGGCGGCGGGCCTCTTCAGATGCAAGGCCGCCCAAATCAAGAACAAAATTTGGATTGTGGTAGGAAACAAGACCGAGATCGTTCACTGCCACCGGCGCGCGGTAGTAATCATTGACAAAGCGGTGCATTTGAAATTGTTGCTCATAGATATTGTTGGATTCGAGGGGAACCAGCCAGGTGGACCGAATATATCGAAAGCAAAGAATGACCAGAAAAAGCGCAGTTGCGCAGCAGACAGCGAGACGGATCTTTTTGTTGGCCAGCACATTGCGGATTGCATTCTGCGATAGGTAGATCCCCATCATTGCAGTGCCCAGCAACGCATAATCCTCGTACCGATCGAGCCCGCCGAATCGGCCACCGGCTGCGTGACCGCCAATCAGGCAAACCAGACCCAGCGCCATCAATCCGTGTGAGGTCCAGCGCCAGGGCTTGGCTGGGAGCTCCCTAAAACATTGCACCGCTGCCGCCACGCCAATAGCCAGCACCACAAGTCCAACCGGGTGAATGGCCATCAGTAATACGTTCCAGCCGATCGATTGGAAAAGGCCTGCGCCGGCGCCGCTAACTCCATTTGCCGCGACATTGGACTTAGTGAGAATGGAACTCGATATTGGTGGCAGTTTCATACTGAGCAGAAACGCTGAAAAGCTACCCAGCAGGAGAACGATGGATGCAAATGCTCCCGCCGCGGTGCGCCAATATCCCCGTAGCGCAAGAATCAGCAGTGCTCCGATGCTTAAAGGCAATCCCTCATAACGCAGCAATGGAGCGAGAACTATGACCGCAGGAAGCCAGGCGTTCATCTCGCCTTTGTCAAGAAATAATGCAAGCCCATAAATGCAGGCAGCGGCCGCCGCTATGTGCAGACTGTGTTCTGCGCCGCAAAAAACAACGGCGATCAGGTTCAAGCATACGGCCAGCAGGACCAGGGCTATTGCTTGCACCACCCATCCGAAGGTGTCTCCGGCAAGATGCAAATGCTGGAGGAATTGCCACACGATCCATAAGGTCACAAACAGCGCCAGGCAATTGATGATCAGAGGAAAATATGGATGGATGGGAAATCGTGCTGCCGTAGCCAGAAGAAACGGAAACAGGATCGACGAGGCTGGAGCTGCATGCAATCCGGCATTCACGCCGTAATTGCCGTGGCTTATCTGGTCGCTGATCGCGAGCGTAATATACGGATCGTCCATCGTATATAGAAAGGTACCGTCATTCATTTTCAAAATAGAAAGAATAAGGCCAAGCAGAATGACTCCGACAATAATTAGAGGAAGCAGCAAAGCGGTCATCTGAACGCATAAATATGATCTGACGGTGGTTTGATCCTGGGATTTCATTCCTGGCGCAAGCGGGATCATATATCTATCTCCATGGCTGCGAAGATGAGGATGACTCCACCATCATACTCTTGCGAGTCTCGCTTCAGGAGGCTCTTGACTTTCTTGATTCTCCTTATTTGTCGCGTGATCCAAGTGCAAGTCGAGTAAAATGAATTCAGTCAAGATACAGCGCCCAGCAGAGATCCGGATGTTCTTGACGGATTAGAGGATTGTGCCGAAACTTGCCGAAAATGAGGGTCAAAGCGCGCTACGAACGATGCTGTCGCGCAGCGTTGTCACGCTTGGCATCGTCTGTCCAATGGCGAATGAAGGAGACCAGGCAGTAGCCTTCTGCCGGGCGGTGTTGGAACAGTGTGCGAGCTTCAAGAAAGTTATATTCTATGCGGTCTTCGATCGAGTAAATAAAGATTCCAGCATGGATCAGATGCGCGAATTGGAGCGGACCGAACCGCGGTTGCAGGTAGTGTGGGCCCCTGAAAACCGGTGCGTAGTGGACGCCTATATACGCGGCTACAAAGATGCTCTCGATGCAGGATGCGACTGGATTCTGGAAATCGATGCCGGATTCAGCCATCAGCCAGAAGATATTCCGCAGTTCTTTGATGCCATGGAAAAAGGGATGGACTGCGTATTCGCGAGCCGGTTTATCGGGCGCATTGAAAACAGTTCGATCAAGCGCCGCTTTATCAGTTGGGGTGGAACCTTGCTTTCGAATCTGCTGCTGGGGACGCGACAGACGGATATGACGAGCGGATTTGAACTATTTTCAAGCCAAACTCTTCGTATGATCTTAGACCGTGGAATTCAATCCAGGGCGCACTTCTTCCAGACAGAGTTAAAAACGTATTGCCGCAATCTGAAGTTCGTTGAAGTGCCAATTACTTATCGTTCCGCAAGTCCACGTCTTGGCTCATCTGCGCTGAAAGAAGCATTCCGGCAACTATGGCGCCTTTTCAGGCTACGCTTGAAAGGGCAATTGTGAAGGATCCATCTTCGAACAATGCGGGTTCCGAGGTAACATCGAGAAGGCACGCATCTATTAACAACTTGTAGGTTCAAACATAGAGGATTGCGAGACAAGGTATGAAGACCGTCATTGTAACTACAACCATCAACCCTCCCACTGAGGCGATTGAAAAGTTTCAGTCGATGAAGGACTGTGAGCTGGTCGTTATTGGCGATAAAAAGACGCCGGCCGGCTATCATCTCGATCATGGCGTTTACGTCACGCCCGAAGAGCAGGAGAAGTACGATCCTGAACTTTCAGAGGCTATTGGATGGAATTGCATACAGCGGCGTAGTATGGGTCTGCTGTGGGCCCACGATATGAAGGCCGACATTGTGGCCGTGGTGGACGATGATAATATTCCGCTCGATGGATGGGGCGAGCATCTGCTGGTGGGCAGAGATGTGGAAATGGATTGCTATGAGACCGAGTTACCAGCATTCGACTCTGTAGGCGCAACTAACTATCCTCATCTTTGGCATCGCGGCTATCCGCTTCAATTGCTGCCAAAGCGGGATTACTCGAAGAAAGTACGCAAGACGGTCCATGTGGATGTGCAGGCGGACTTCTGGAATGGTGACCCTGACATTGACGCGTTGTGCCGAATGGAGCATGCACCGGAGTGCGAGTTCAATCCGAAATATTTTCCAATGTGCGCGAACAAAATGGGTCCTTTTAACTCGCAGAACACTTTTATTGCGGGCAAATGCTTGAAAGACTATTTCATGTTTCCGCATATCGGACGAATGGACGATATTTGGGCTTCTTATTACCTGCAGGCCAAAGGGTATCGGGCCGTTTGGGCGAAGGCGTCTGTCTATCAGCTGCGTAATCCTCACGACCTGGTTCGCGATATGAAGCAGGAGTATTTGGGATATGAGAACAATTTGAAGCTGGTTCAGGATCTGGCTCTGGATCCTGAATCGATTGCGTCGTATCTGCCTGAGAAGTCGAATCGCGCATTCGAACTATATCGGAGGCATTTCAAAGATGCGTAAGGTCCTGGTTACCGGCGCTGCCGGATTTGTCGGACGGCATATGGTAAAGCGCTTATTGGAAGCAGGGGATGAAGTGCATGCCGTGGATTGCGTGGCGGAGTTTACCGGGGGCATCGATCCGGCAAACGGTTGGCCGCTCTTCGACCCGCAAGAATATCCACATTTTCATTTCTATAAAGAAGATTGCCGATCCTGGTTCAGTCGAGTAAAGGACAGAGATTTCGACTATACATTTCATTTAGCGGCCATGGTCGGCGGGCGCCTGATGATTGAAAATAATCCACTGGCTGTGGCGGATGACCTGGCTATTGACGCGGCGTACTGGGGATGGGCCAAAGAGGCTCGTCCGAAGAAGACGGCATGCTTCAGTTCCAGCGCGGCTTACCCGATCAAGCTGCAACGGCGCGACGGTTATGTGCTTTTGAAAGAGGAGATGATCTCCTTCGATACTGACATTGGCATGCCGGACATGAGCTACGGCTGGGCGAAGTTGACTTGCGAATACCTGGCTCAATTGGCCTATGAGAAGCATGGGCTGAAATCAATTTGCTATCGTCCCTTTTCAGGATATGGCGAGGACCAGGATGATGCTTATCCGTTTCCCAGCATCTGCAAGCGTGTGCTGGCAGAACGCGGAGCGGAGACGCTGCATGTGTGGGGAGATGGAACCCAGATGCGCGACTTCATTCACATTGAAGATTGCGTGACTGGCGTGATGGAGACGATGGATAAAATTGACGACGGTGGCGCAGTGAATCTCTCTACCGGGATCCTTACCAGCTTTATTGACTTTGCAAAATTGGCTGCGGGGTTGGCGGGCTACCACCCTGCGGTGAAGGGCCTATCTGACAAGCCGGCAGGAGTTTATGCGCGGGGTGGTGATACGGCTAAACAGAAGCAGCTTGGATTTGAACACAAGATCGACTTTAAGGACGGCATTGAGAGAGCTTTGAAATACTACTCAAGCGGAAGTTGACCTGTAACTCATCGAGAAAGTTTCTTCTATACATAACCTGTGCGCTAACTTCGGACGCATAACTCATCGTCCCGGCAGGCGCTTGACTAACTGTAAATTCCAGCCCGGTTGATTCTCGGGAATCGTGACGACTGTTCCCGCCGGAGCAATTTCAACTTGTTTGGCATACTCAGCAAAATGCATATCCTGATAGGCGGGATGTGCCCAGTCTCGAATAATTCCGAAACACATCAGACATAACAGAATTGCCGAGACTGACTTCAGCATGACTTCTCCGCTGCGGAAGCACCAGAGGATGGACCACGCGAAGGCAAGAGTGGGGAAATACCAATAGCGAATGCCAACCGCTCCCGCAAGCAGATCCCACATGGAGATGCCGGCAGGTGGGTAAGCCGTGGGAGAAATGAGCGATGCGGCCAGGATCATGGAAGAAAGCACAAGGAATAAACGCATCTCCAAGGTGGATGCGGCGAAGCAGATTACGGCAATCGCGATTCCACCCCCTGCAACGCAGATGAGGAAGATGAGAAGCTGGGGATTTGAATGTGCTGCCAGGCCGTTTCCACCAATAAGCGTGGAAAGAAAGACCTGGCCGGCCAGAATGCGCGCAAATAATGCGGGGCTGGCGCCCAGGGCGAAATGCGGCCGGCCGGAGAATCCTCCGCTGAACAGTCCCCAGGCTTGAAGAAAACAGCACGCGGCAACAACGCAAACCTCTGTCCAATGCCAGGGATCGCGTCGTCTCCAGGCGAGGAAAAGCACGATGGGGAATAGGAAGATGCAGAACGGCCCGGTCAGGCCGCAGAGCAACAAGATGGATAAGTCGAGGATTCGGCCGGCGACACTCTTAGGGGTTATAGCGGCAAGCAGGAGGAAGGCGCACAGGGCCAGAAACCATTGCGACTGGCTGATGCCGTTGCTCATTTCGCGAGTGTTCGGCAGCGCGAGATAAATGCCTGCCAGAAGACTGCGAAAACGCAGGCTCCCCCACGCCGAGGAGCGCGATGAAAGCAGCAGATTCGCGGGGAGCGCCTGGATGCCGATGGCGAACAAATTCAACACCAGGGGAGCCAGGGCTAACGGCACAAGCAGCGAAAGGGAAGCGCCCAGGCGCGGGAACGCATGATAGTAGCCCTCATAACTGCGGAACAAGGCGGTCCACCAACTGTAGTTATAAGCTTCGGCAAAAAAAACATGTCCATCTTCATTGCAGAATTGGGCATTGAGTATCGCATCAGGCCGGCGGGCAACTATCACCGCACAGGCAAACAGGAAGATGGCGGCGTGCTGCCAGGTGCGAAGCGCAAGTTGCCGATCATCTTGCTTTGCCATGGCGTTCATTCGGGGTCTTACGAGCCCAATGGAATCTCGGAATAATACTTCTGATGCACTTTGCGGCCTGTGGAGTCGAATCTCGGTATGCGCCTGATTTTCCACTTATGCGCGACATAACTAATCGTCGTGGCCAGCACTCCCAATCCATATTCCACGCTGCGCTTGAAGTTGATGGAAGAGGCTTCTTTAAAGTATTTCGTTGGGCAGGAGATCTCGCCAATGTTGAAGCCGAACATCACGGCCTGGGCGATCATCTGGTTATCGAAGACGAAATCGTCGGAGTTTTCAAGCAAGGGCAGAGTCTCAAGCAGCTCCCGCGAGAAGGCGCGGAAGCCGGTGTGGTACTCGGAGAGCTTGACCCCCAGCATCAGGTTCTGGAATGCCGTTAGCACGCGGTTGGCGACGTATTTATAAAACGGCATTCCACCTTTCAGCGCGCCGGCTCCCAGAATCCGCGAGCCCAGGACCATATCGTAGACGCCGCTGGAAACCATGCCCGCCATGGCTGGAACCAGTGAGGGCGTGTACTGGTAATCGGGATGAACCATGACCACGATATCGGCGCCCGCAGCCAACGCCTCGCGATAGCAGGTTTGCTGATTGCGGCCATAGCCGTAGTTTTTGTCGTGAACAAAGGTCAGCAGGCCGAGCTTGCGGGATAGAGCGGCGGTCTGGTCCTTGCTGGAGTCATCGACAAGAATCTTTATGTCGACCACGTCAGACAATTCGCACACCGTCTGCTCCAGAGTCTTTTCGGCGTTGTAGGCCGGCATGACAACCGCAATTTTCTTCCCATTAATCATGGCTAAGACTCCTAAATATTCTGCTATCCGAAACCCGACGGCCAATTCAGTGCGAGGCTGCGGGCAACTGCTCTGGCACCGGGTAAGGAGAAATGCTTGCCGGCAGCGTATCAGGCTCGACGAGCCAAACCTTCCGGCCATGGTAGTAGTGTATCAATTCAAGATTGTTCGCGCTGTCCATTTCTCTTGCCCAAATCACTTTGGAGCCATCGATATCGGCCCAGTTGTAGACCCACTCATCGATCGGATTGTGGCCTGGGGTATAGCGGACAATCACGAGCTGATCGCCGGGGAGCTGTTCCAGCCCGGCCTCAATATGCGCTCGCTCAACGCCGAAATGCTCCGGGCCATACCATTTGTCAGCCCATTCAGAGGGCGGCCACTCTGGGATCGCGATGTGGAGAGGCACGGTAAACACCCGCAATCCAGCCAACGCAACGCAGATCACCACCAAGAGGCGAACCATGGTTGCGCCTACGGGCTGCCCGCCTGGATTCCAGACCCGTAGATGGCGCATGGCCTGTAAGCCGATGGCATAGAAGACAGCGGTGAACGGCGCAAGGTAGTGGGCGATGAGAAAGATTTCGATGACCATGCCGCCAGCCAGGACGAGCGAGCACAAAACCAGAAAACGGATACGGCGATCGAGAAAGACGCGGCGCAGCATGATGAGCGGAGGAAGCAAAACGAATCCGGCAAAAAACTCAAAGCATCGGATCGCTTTGAACGAGGTTTCAGTGAAGAAGCCGCTGAGCTTATGGATTTTTTTGTAGCCGCCCAGCTCATTGATGAAATAAAAGTGGCGCAGCTCTTCGTGCCGGTATGCTGGCGTGGGCCGCTGCTGCTGCCAGATGTAATAAGGCGCCACAGCGTAGGTGGCGCGATCGACGGTGTAGGGAAGGGTGAAGGGGCTTCCGAAGGCGCGGTAATCGTAGTACCCCAGCCACGCGACGGCGGCGACGATCATGGCCAGCGGCAAAGCGCTCAATCGAACCAGCGCGGCGGCAGATGGACGATTCTTGCCGCGCAAGATCCAGCGGGCCAGAGCAATCGCTACCGGTAAGCAAAGCAGCAGGCCTTCGTAGGGTCGCGTGATGGCCAGCAGCACAATGCCGGCGGCCATCAGGACTGCGTATCGATGGCGAGTTGTCTTCATCAGTCGCGGCAGGGCTCCCAGCACCAGCGCTCCACCGATAGCGGCAATCGACCCGCCGGCGGAGTAGGTGTTGATCCAATAGCTGAAAACTCCCAGGCGCAGGACAGCCAGCATTCCCCCCAGCAGCGCCCAGCCTGGAGGCAGCCACGCTTGCAGCATCCAGCAGAGGGCGGCGCACATCAGAGCGCTCGATAACAGAATGCCGAACCATGGGTTCCCGAAAAGCAGTTTGCCGGCAGCCAGCAGCAGTCCCTGCGCGGGAAAGTACATGGACATATAGGTGGGCTGCATGGTGATGTGGATGCTTTCGAAATGGGTCCACATCGCTGGCGTGGGATTGGCCAACCGGCCGTGAATGAATGTGTCCGCCGCGAGCAGAAAGCTGAAATCATCAGGAACAAAGGGCAGAGGAATGGGATAAAAGGGCAGGATGGCGAGACGCAACAGAAGCGTGGCAAGGCCAACAACCGCGACGGCCAGTCCCTGTTTTCTCGCCAGCCGCCCGAAGGCGCGCTCCATGCGGCGGAAGACAGAGGAACCAAGATGCGGCAGGCAGAACGCGCCGGCGATGGCAATCAGGGTGAGGCCGCCTTCGATGAGGAGCATACCGCTAATTTTATGCTGTCGGGTGGCTGGTGTGCCCCGAATTGTGGCGTAACGCAGGAAGGAATATGGGCATCGCGCATTCGAAGCAACGACGACTCAGGTTGGACTAGGCAAAGAATTTCACATATTTGTGCAAATAATTTCCTATTCAGGGGTAACCCTGCAAAACTCGATGCGGGTAAATGGTCAGGGCGCAAACCGCAACAAAACGAGCTCATCGAGCCCATCTCGAAAAGTAACGTCAAAATGCGCTACCTTCGGTCGGCGCCCCTCCCGAACTTAAACCGTGTAAGTGTTGAGGACTGTGGAAATGTTGGTGAATGCCGTGTTAACGCCGCCGGCCAGTGACTGCATGCCGGCCGTGGCGCCGAATCCGATCAAAGCCACGGTCAGTGCATATTCGACCAGATCCTGGCCGCCTTCGCGGTTTATCAGGTTCTGGAGCATCAAGTACAGCCTGGGGAAGAGGCAATTCATTCGTATCCTCCGCGTCATCACGAAACGTTCCGTTGATGCGCATTTTAAATAAAATCCGCGCAGGCAAAGCTAGCAGATCCAACTTTGGTTGTGGCTCTCGAAACTCTGCGCTGATTCTATCCAGACAATACAGAAGCAATTGTTTAACCAATTCGTCTTATATAAATTTCCAATAACTGAAAATGCGAAAAATCCATCACCAACATGCGAGGAACTGCCGCACGCCTTCAATGGCAACATCAGTAGATATTCCTAGGTTGATTTATTCATTTGGAAGGGCTTAAACCGTGTAATTGCCGACAACCGTATTGATATGGACGAATGCAGTGTTGATTCCTCCGGCGAGGGTCTTCATGCCGGCAGTCGCGGCGAATGCAATCAGCGCAACAACCAGAGCATATTCAACCAAATCCTGACCGTCCTCCTGTTTGAGCAGGCACTGCACTCGGTCAATAAGCTTTCGAACGGCGGGTCTCATGCGTCTGCCTTTCCAGTTTGGCAATGTTTAATTGGAATTTTGTCTGGATTATATATCGTCCAGGCACTAACTTTCAGCGCCAATCTTTCGAGGGATATGGCGATATTGTCAGGTTTGATCTTTCGATTCTGCAACGAAGGAATTAAACCGTGTAACTACCAAGGGTGTTACTCAGGTCTACCATGGCATTGAGCATAACAAGAGCGAGGCCCTTCATGCCGGCTGTTGCACCAGTCGTGATCAAGGCAATGACCATGGCATACTCAACGAGATCCTGACCGTCTTCCAGCCTCAACAGATCCCGCACTCGATCGATGAGTTTCCGATGTTTAGGATTCATGCTGAAACCCCTAGGTAACCTGGAAATGTTGCACCTTTTGTGGGGAGAGCTATCTGAGCACCTGGTCTGGTGTTGAGTAACTCTCCCGCGAAGGAGCAAACATGCTGGTCTGTAAAGGCCCTACCCTGCTTCGCAGGAGGTTAGACCGTGTATGTGCCCAGAACTGTGTTGATGTTGCTGAATGCTGTGTTGAGGCCGCCGGCCAAAGCCTTCATGCCCGCAGTGGCGCCGAAAGCGATAAGGGCAACAACAAGAGCATACTCGACCAGATCCTGACCTTCCTCGCGGTTCATCAGATCCTGGAACTTCACATACAGCTTGATAAGCATGGTATTCATTTGTGGTTTCTCCGTAGATGGATTCTCCCAGCCTTAGCTAGGGCACCCTCAATATAGCAAGTGGCGTGCCATTCGGCACGAGGATTTGTCATCTTTATTTATCAATAACTTACCAAGTTGGTAACCCGAAGGATTCCGCAGCTGTGTAAACGACTGTATACAGGGCGCATGGGAAGCGCCAGCTTGTATACATGACTCAAAAGTGTAGTATCGGGGAAGGTGAACGGCAAAATATCAGTCGGGGAACGAATGACCGAGGCGCGCGGTTGGAGCTGCGGGAGCTTTTTGGAGGCGGACTGTTGGGAACGCCGGTGGCGACACCTATGAGCCCTATCCCTCAGGCCAACCATGGAGGAAACAGCATCCGGTGAACGCTCGACCGATGGAGCAATGGCATGAACGGCGAAAACAGGGCTGTTGATCTCGATGGCGGCAGAAAGTTCCCCTTCCCGTGGCCCAGCAGGATCCTGGGTCCGACTCCGGGTCTGAAAGAGATGAATCTGGTTTGTTGGGGGGTGTTTGCCGCACTATTGGTGACGCGGTTCTGCTATCCCCTTTGGATTCAGTTCAGGACCGGAGTGGGTTCTTTTCACATTCGGCCCGCCGATTTTATCTATTTCTATGGCATTGGCCGCATCGCCAACGAGTATCCACTCGCAAGGCTCTATGACTACAACCTGCAACTGAAGACATTTAACGATATCTATGCCTTGCACGACGGCGCCTATGGACCAAGCCCCTATCCGCCCTTTGTGGCTCTGTGCTTTGGCCCGTTCGCGCGAGTTCCGTTTGTGCCGGCTTTTTTCCTTTGGGCGAGTGTCTCGCTGGCTCTTTATCTTACGGGGATCGCAGCCACCGTGAAGGGCTTCTTTCCCTGGGAGCGGCTCAAAGTCTCGCTGATCTTCTGTTTTGCATTGGCATTCGCTCCATTTCTCTACAGTACACTGGCGAATGGACAGATCGGTACTGTGGCGGTGTGCTCGGTTGGGCTTGCGATCGCCCAGGATCGCCGCTCAAAACTGTTTTCGAGCGGGCTTGCGCTCTCTATTCTGGCTTATAAGCCGACGCTGCTCCTGCTTCTCATCCCCATGCTGCTTCTGACCCGGAGGTTTAGGACGCTGTTTGGATTCATAACCGGCGTGGCAGCGCTGATTCTGGCCACGACGGCGTGCGCAGGCACACAAATCTGGGCGTCCTACGCGCACTTCCTGCGCTATTTTGGGCGCGTCGCCGGCTTCGGCGGTCAACCGGTCCTCCGTCTCTGGAAATATGTGGACTTCAGCTCGTTTTTTCAGACGGTTTGCGGCGGCCGGACCATGACTGAAACAGTTCTTTTTATCTCTGTTGCCAGCGCGATAGCGGGCACCCTTGCGGTGTTGTTGTGGAAGTCTGCCGGGAGCGGCAGGCCTGCGCAATCCCTGGCGTGGGCGGCGACTCTTACCTGGACCCTGCTGTTGAATGTTTATGTCCCGGGCTACGACTGCGTTCTGGCTACCGTGGCGGCAATCGTGACTCTGGGAGCGCTGAAAGAGCTGGAGTGGAGCACGGCCATGCGCTGGGCGGTCTTTCTGTCGATATTTATATGCGTGGCTTCATGGGATTCAGATGCGATTGCGATGAGGCATGGAATTCAGCCGCTCACCATCCTGCTTGCCATTTTTGGATTGGGGCAGCTCTTTCTTTTGCGCCGGGTAATTGAGCGGGAATTGTCGGAAAAAGTCCCCGTGCACTGTGTGGGATGATGGGGCGCCGGACAAACCACGGCTCTTGCCCACGGCACTGCCTGGGCCGCCCTAAAGCTGGGTAGTAGGGCTCTGGGATCCGTGATGGAGCAAAGATGCAGGCGAGAACTCGACCTGGTCTCCGGGCTGTGTCTGCGTGTCTCGGATGGTTCCGGGAGCGAGTTCGAGAACAGAGTGCGCCGTAAGGCATGCTGAAAGGCGCCACGGAGGCACTGCATCGCAGATCTTCCTGATCCGGTTTTTGCGGTCCAAATAAACGAGGTCGATGGAGAACCGCATGAAGAAGGTGTGCACGGCTTCGCAGGGCAAAATCCACAGACCCTCCCCGGGAGCCAGCCGCGCGCGCCCCAGCAGGCCCTTGCTGCGCGTGGACCCGCTGTTGGCTACTT
>Ga0187879_10001325_pt1 | contig 16950 bp, 10 predicted proteins | sample June2016WEW_19_1_FD_132423 | JGI IMG/M metagenome (GOLD analysis project Ga0187879, IMG submission 132423) | Peatland microbial communities from SPRUCE experiment site at the Marcell Experimental Forest, Minnesota, USA - June2016WEW_19_10 | ecosystem: Environmental > Terrestrial > Soil >... | reverse complement strand
TTCGTGCTCGCCTCGCTGGTACCGGTGGCGCTTCGAATCAACCGCGAGCTCGGGCTGCCCGGCGCGCCGCTGATCGCGGCAAAGATCGCGGGCGACAAAATCCATTTCTCCATTCGCAGCCTGGCCAGAGTCTCGATCGGCTACGCGATACTGGCCGCGGCGGTAGGCGCGGGCGTGCTGGTGACTGTGATCGTACCGCTGGTTCTTTTTGCGCGCGGCGGCGCCGGCATCAGCATCCCGAAGCCGCCGATGTTGACGGTGGCGCCGGGGCGTATCGCGATCGTCGGCGCGTCGGTCGCAATCGCGGCTGCGGTTAGCGAGGAGATCCAGTTTCGACTGGTGCTGTATGCGATCTTCGGATGGATCGCGCGGCTGATATCGCGCGACCCGAGCGGCTATCCCGGACGCCGTGCGCTTTGGATAGTGACGATCGCCCAGGGCTACCTGTTCGGAATAATTCATCTGTTGCCGGTGGGCGGAGCGCTGTTCCATAGCACGTCGAGACTTCTGATCGGCGGATTGGTGATGCCGCAGACGTGGGAGGGTGTCGTGTTCGGGCGCCTATATTTGCGTCGCGGACTGGAAGCCTCGATGATCGCGCACGCGTCGATGGACGTCGCGCTGTTCGGGTTGGCGGCGATCGGGCTGTCGCGATCTCATCCCGGCGCGGGATGAAGGCACGCATCATCTGGGCGCTGCTCACGCGCGGCGATAACTATCGGCTGGCAGTCTCTGCCGACCCGCGCAACCCTTTACCAGATAATCGCCTTTCGCTCGGGGCTGGGTCCATATAAGCGACAAGGATTCCAAGCCTAATCGCACGAAGGTGTCAGTTCGCGCGGTGCGACTTCGCTCGCAGATCTCTTTCAGATGACGCTCGGCACGCCGCGGCTGAATTCCGACCAGTGGCTTCGAAGGTCGCCGGCGAATTCGTGTCTCGGGACGCGTCCGGTCTCAGACGCTTTCGAAGACTCGCACCCAGTCTTCCAGCGCGGACTCATGTCCCGGCACGAGTTGAACGACGAATTGATCATAGCCACCTTCGCCGAGCGCGCGGATCCGATCGCGGAGTTCAGTCGCGGTCGCGGTGAAAGTAGTTGCCGCGATGAATTCCGGGGAAAGGAATTTCTCCTCTTCCGGCCGCACGCCGAGTAAATGCATAGTGTGCATCTGCAGGTAGCGCGCATCGGCCGGCTGATAGGTAGCATGCTGCTTGCGATAACTCTCGAGCACCGGCTGAATTTCGGGCGGCAGATTCAGTCCGAGCGTGGCTTCGACCAATCCATGCAGAAAAACCACGGCCATCGGACCCGCCTGAGCCTTAGCTCGCGCGCTCGCCGCAGATTCTTTTTCGCCCAGCACGCATCCCAGCGCAAACACCGTTCGGTAGAGACTCCTGGGAACACGCCCAAGAGCCTCGCACGATTTCGCGAGCTCGCCAGCTTCGTGGATCGCACGCGGTACCGAGGAGGAAAACGTCATCCATCCGTCTGCGATCTCGGCGGTGAGTTTGCGCGCCTTGGGCGCGAAAGCCGAAATATGCAGCGGAATCCTATCGGTAATATTGATAAAACCCTCGGGATTTAGAAAACGGATCTTGCGGCGCGCGCCCTCAGACTCCCATTCGACCATGTTGCCGGACAACAACTCGCGAACGACGCGGATATACTCACGCATCTCTGTAAGCCGCATCGGCCCCAGCCCCATCGTATTTCGCGCAGTGAAGCCGGTACCTACACCGAAAATAATCCGGCCGGGCGCGAGCTTGTTGAGCGACGCGAGTCCATTGGCCGCGACCGGCGCGATGCGGTTGGTTGGCACCATGACTCCCATGCCGAGCTTTATTCGGGAGGTTTTGTCCGCTGCGAGAGCCATCGTGACGAAAATGTCCGGCGACAACATCTGGGTGTCGTAGAACCATGCGTGTGAGAGGCCAAGCTCCTCTGCGCGCTTGACGGTTTTCCACGAATCGAGCATCGAGGGTAACGCAATTCCAAAGTCCATGTCATTCTCTTGGATCCGCTGACTTGTGACTTATAGCCTGCAACGTAAACAGATTGCTTCAACTATCATCATTGCCGCTCGAGGAAAATCCGCAGATGGTCAGCTGTAGCTCCTCAAAACCTGATCCGCGGGCACGAAGACGCGGGAGCTCGCGGGAACGGCTCGTTTCGGAGTTGTTGAACTCAACGCGGTCGCCCTAGCACGACCGACGCGCCGCGCAATGTTATGCGAGCGCGAGGCGCTCGAGCTGCTCGGCGGGCGCTTCCATCTCGATTAGTGCGGCCCGGAGTTTCTCGGCCGCTCGTTTTTCTTCAGCAGTTCCCGCGAGGTTCGCTTCTTCCGCGGGATCGTCGCGTACGCGATACAAATGATTTCCGCTGAACTTGCCCATCGCCCAGAACGGGCGCAAATCGCCGGCTCGGAACGGTTGGCGGATGACCGGAATCCTCGCGCCCGGCATCCTGTCGAGCACCGCGCGGTCGTCCGGCGGCGGCATCTGGAGCAGCGGCATGCTCGATATCGGCATCGTGGACCATCGATTCGACCACAGACTCAGCGGCGCGTTGTCGCCGGCCGGCGCGCGGGCGTACTTCGCTTCCGCGTCGATCAGATGGACCTCGCGCCCCCACACTCCCGCAACCGCCCAGTCGCGAATCGCTCTCGCCTCTCCAGTCACCAGCGGAATCATCGAGTGCCCATGCGTGCGATGCGCCATCTCGACGCCGAAAATTTCCGCGAGCGTCGCGCAGATATCCACGTTGGTCGTGAGCGCTTCCACGGTTCGCGCGCTGACGCCGGGCGCCGCAATCAACAACGGCGTATGGCCGAGCGGTTCGTAAATGGGCACTGCGGGCTTGCCCCAAATGTCCTTCTCGCCCAGGTAATGCCCGTGATCGGTGCATACGATGACCACGGTATCGTCGTAGAATCCACCGCGCTCGATGGCCGCGAGCAGCTTGCCCAGCCACGCATCGATCATCGTCAGCTTCGCGCCGTAGCATGCGCGAATCTGCCGCGCCTGCCCGGGGGTGAGCACGCCGCGCTCCAACGCGCCGCGCATATACGGCGGCCAGATCATGTGCCGGCCCTCCCACGATGAATCGTACATCGAGGCGTACGGCTCCGGCGTATCGAACGGCTCGTGCGGATCGAACTCATCGACGAAAAGCATGAAGCGATCGTGGCTGCGCGCCGATCGCTCGAGCCAGTCCGTCGCCGCCGCCATCGTGCGCGGTCCCGGAAAATCCGTCTCGTCGCGAAAGTAACCGCGCGAGTTGTCGTACGGGGTATGCCCCCGCGCGAACGACGGCGCGCCTATCCAGCTCGGATCCGGGCGCGTCTGCCATGGGTCGCTCTCGTGCCCGCGCTGGTAGTCCCACGCGGTGAAGTCGGTGTGATAATTTTCGCCGCCGACTTCAAACAGATGCGGATGATCCGAGACCAGTTTCGTGACGACGCCAGCCGCGCGAAGATAGGCGGTCAGCGGACGCTCCCATATTTCGATCGATCCCCACGGCTTCCACAAAAAATCGATCGCTCCGCACAGGATGTCGTGACGCGCCGGGATGCATGGCAGCGAGCCTGCGTAATGACAGTCGAAGCGAACCGCGCGCCGCGCGAAGGCGTCGAGGTTGGGGGTGGCAAACTCGCGTCCGCCGTAAGCACCGAGCATGTGGCGATTGAGGCTGTCGAGCAGTACTACGATGGCGTTTTTCGGCCGCTGCACCGTGGTTTCATTCGCGCTCATCGATCGAATCCTAGCAAAGATTCGCCGATCTTGTTTGCCTGGCTGGCACGATCAACGCGGTTGGTTTGACCGATTTTCCGATCGCAGGGGAATTTGCTAGCGTGGAACAGATTTTCTGAGCGGCCGAGGAGCGCGCTTTATGCCATCGAATTCGATCGCCGACCGAATCCCGACCTCATTCGACACCACCTTCCAGCGCTATTACGCGGTCGAGGCCCCCGATCTGCGCCGTCTCTACGAAAATGCCAAGCGCGACCAGTGGAACGCGTCGCAGGACATCGACTGGACGATCGACGTTGACCCCGAGCGCGGTATCTTTGCCGACGAACTGATCGACGGTCACGGCACTCCCACTATAAGTCGGCTCGAGCTTCGCGACTTCCAGCGCCTCAACGTCGAGTTTTCATGCTGGCGGCTCTCGCAACTGCTCCACGGCGAGGAAGGCGCGATGCTCGCCTGCAGTCAGCTGGTCGATATGGTGCCCGGCAACGACGCCAAGTTTTTCCAGGCGACGCAGGTCGTCGATGAAGCGCGCCACGCCGAAGTCCTCAGCCGCTACCTGCTCGAGAAATGCGGCGGCAGGATCTATCCGATGACCGGGAATATCAAAACGCTCTTCGACTACATCCTCGGCCAGGGAAAATGGTTCATCAAAACGGTCGGTCTGCAATTGCTGGCCGAGACGTTTGCGGTGTCGCTGTTCCGGATGCTGATGGAAACTGCCAAGGACCCGCTGCTGCGCGAGATTTGCCGGCGTATCCTGGCCGACGAATCGCGGCACATGGGATTCTCGATCCTCAGCCTGCCCGACGAGATTCGCGGCCTTAGCCCCGGCGACCTGCGTGAACTGGAGGATTTCACGCGTGAGGCGCTGATCCTCGTGATGACCGGGCAGTTTCCGCGCGAAGCCTATGAAACGATCGGAATGAACGCGGCCGACATCGAAGCTGTCCGCCAGGCGCGCAAGGAAATCGCGCTCGGCAGCGAGTACGCACTGTTTCGCAAACTGTTCCGCCGCGAGATGCATCAGACCGTCGTCAGCAACATGCAGAAGGTGGGGCTGCTGAACGAGCGCACGTCCGCCTTCATGCGTGAGATGGGAATCAATACCACTCTCGCCGCGGCCGCCTGAGATGGCCACCGCCCCGAGCCGGCATCGCGACCAGAAATCCGGGACCGATTGGCGTGCGCAATTGGGTTCGCGTCTGGTCTCCGCGGACGAGGCGGTCTCGCATATCAAATCCGGCGACCGCGTCTGTCTGTCGATCGCGCAGTCAACGCCGTTCGAGCTCTGCCCCGCGCTCGCGGGCCGCTTGATGGAAATAGAAAACGTCGTCGTCAATCATGGCGCCGCCGTGATGAACTGGGATTTGCCCGGGCTGGGTGAACGCTTCCGCCTCGAGTCGATGTATTTGTCGCCGTTCGATCGCGCGCTCTACCATCGCGGCGCCGCCGACTTCACGCCGATCCAGTACTATCGCGCCGGTCATCTGCCGCCCGCACTCGACAATTTCAACGTGTATCTGATGACCGTGTCGCCGCCCGACGAGTATGGCTACTGCAACTTCGGCGAGGCGCAGATCATGTCGAAACTGCTCGCGCGCAACGCCAATCTGGCGATCGCCGAGATCGACAAGAATTCGATTCGCGTCGGCGGCGACAACTCGATTCATATCTCGGAGATCGACTACTTCGTCGAGCGCACCGTCGAGCTGCCGGTGATCAATCTGCCGCAGCCCAGCGAGGAGGAAGCGCGAAATATCGCGACGGTCTGCGCGATGGTCGCCAAGGAACTCATCCCCGACCGCGCGACGCTGCAGATCGGCGTCGGTTCGATGTCCGGGATGCTGTGCAAGCATCTTCACGGTCATCATGAGCTCGGGATGCAGACCGAGGTGATCCCGCTCCACACCGCACCGCTGGTGAAAGCGGGCGTGCTGACCGGCAAGCACAAGAAACTATTTCCGCGACTGGTGGTTGGCGCCGCATTCGCGCCGCTGACGCCGCGCGACGAGCTGGATTTCATCGACGGCAATCCCGCGTTCGCGCTTTACGATTTCAACACCACCGACGACATCCGCTTCGTCGCTCAGGAAGAAGGGCTCATCTCGATCAACAACGCGATGGCAGTTGATTTGACCGGGCAGACCAACGGCGAATCGATCGGACCGCTGATGTACACCGGCACCGGCGGGCAGACGGCGTTCGTGGTCGCCGCGTGCCTGGCGGGCGGCAAGACGGTGATAGTGGTGCCGTCGAGCTCGATGGTACAGGGCAAGCGCGTATCGCGGATTGTGCCGGTGCTCGACGCGGGCAGCGTGGTGACGTCGCCGCGCGGGTTCGTGCATCACGTGGTGACCGAATATGGCATCGCGAATCTCAAGGGCAAATCGATTCGCCGGCGGATCGACGAGCTGGTATCGGTCGCGCATCCGGACTTCAGGTCGGAACTCCGCGCAGAAGCCCGGCGTCTGTACAAAGTCTAGCCCGAATTCGGCTAAAGGTCGGAGCGCTTCGTCTTGTCGGGAAATGAGCCGAGCTCAACCGCTTTCGCGAATATATCGGATATTGGCGCATCCGGCGGTTCGGGCAGATCGCCCGCCGCTCGTGGCCATGCGATCGGTGTCACCGGGCTGTTGATTGCCGCACCGATCTTGATGTGGTAGCGCTCCACGGAGTCGTGCGGGAAATTGTTCTTCCGCGTGGATCCGTCCCGGAAAAATATCATCGTGTGCACCCGCCGCGTCCGCGACCCGGTGTTCGGCTTCGCCATATGGACCGTCAGTCCATGATGGAACGCGACTCCGCCACGCGGCACTTCGACCCAGACCGGTGGCGTGTCCTTGATCTCCGGCATCTTCAGGATTTCAAGCGCGTCTTCGGACCTGAAGATGTTCACAAACACGCTCAGCCCCGCCGCGTGCGAGCCCGGCACATAGCCCATGCATCCGGTCGCGAACGATGAGCCGTCGAACGGAATCCACGCGGTGATCGTGTCGGTCTCCACCATCGGCCAGTACGGTTGATCCTGATGCGGATCGGTCAGCCGCCCGCCTGCTTCCTTGTACAGTGCCTGATCGTGCCACAGCCGGGTGGCTTCAACGCCGAGCAGGCGCGCTGCTGTCTCGCAAACAACCGGATGAAACGTGAGCGGTCGAACCGCCGGCGCATCTTCCCATAGATTGATGCATTGGATGAACGATTGTTCGTAGGGCGTCTTCTCGCCGAGCTTGCGATTGTCGAAGCGCTTGCGCCGGGCCACCGCTTCGTCGACTGCGCTGCCGTACCGCTCGAGTTCGTCCGCACCGAGCAAATCCGGCACCATGACGAAGCCATCGCGCCGGAACTGATCGGCGTAAGGTGCGATTCGGTCGGCGAGAGTCGTCATTCGAAGTCCCGGGCGCAACCCTCTTCTTATAGCACGAGATGCGGCTTCGCATTATAGCACCAGATGCGGCTTCGCAATTCTCAGAATTAGGCCTTGAACGCGAAGTGGTCGGCGCCCGCGAAGGATAACCGCCGGGGCCTGACTCGCATCATGCGCAGCGTCGGGTACTTCCACGTGTGACTCCTTCGATTTCGTCTTTGTCCCGCTTCTCCGGTCCCCTTAGGACCTCGTACTTACCATTTGCAAATGGCCTGGTGTCGGCGCAACTCTGCTTGGGGATTCATAATGGAAATGTCGGCCGAAGGGTTCTTGGTGACCCCATCGGCGCATAGGAGGACGGCAGCAATGGCGAAATTCTTTGCGGCAGCCGATGCCGATCCCGCGGTCCTCAGCGGCAAAACCGTCGCGGTCATCGGCTACGGAAACCAGGGACGCGCGCAGGCGATCAATCTGCGCCGCGCCCGCCATCGTGTGATCGTCGGCAACCAGGAGGACGACAGTTGGCGCCAGGCGCTCGGCGACGGCTTCAACCCGCTCGCGATGGACGCAGCGGCCGCACGCGCGGACATCGTGTTACTGTTGCTGCCGGACGAGATTGCGCCGGACATCTACCGGCGCATGATCGAACCGCATCTTGGGCGCGGCAAGACGCTGGTCTTCGCCAGTGGCTACAACATCACCTACAAGTTCATCGTGCCGCCGCGTGAGGTCGACGTGATCTTGGTCGCGCCGCGGATGATCGGCCAGGGTGTGCTCGATCTGCCGGCGCGCGGCGAGGGATTTCCGGTCCTGATCGGCGTCAAACAGGACGCCTCGGGCCGCGCCCTCGCCACCACGTTGGCGATCGCCCACGGCATTGGCGCCTTCATGCCGCATGGCGCAGTCGTCGAGTCGAGCTTCGAAGAAGAGACGATGGTCGATCTTTTCTCCGAGCATACCTGGGCGGGTGCAATGCTCTTCCTGCTCGACCGCGCCTTCAAGCTGCTGGTCGAGGCCGGGGTCAGTCCCGAAGTCGCGCTGCTCGAGCTGTACGCTTCGGGCGAGCTGGGCGAGATCGGCCGCGCAATGGCCTCGTTGGGCATGTGGAACCAGCTCAAGTTGCATTCCCATACCAGCCAGTTCGGACAGCTCACGCACGGCACGCAGTTCATCGGAGCCGACGCGGAGGCGTTGATGCGCAAGGCGATCGCAGAGATTCGCGATGGCACCTTCGCCAGGCGATGGGCCGCCGAGCAGGCGGCGGGATCGCCGATGTTTCAGCGGCTGCTCGGCGAAGTGCTCGAATCGCCGGTCGCCAGCGCCGAGGCTGAGCTGTACGCGAAGCTGGGGCGGCGCTAGCCGGCCGCGCAAGTTCTTAACGCGCCAAGTATCCTCCATCGACGATGAGAGGAGAACCGGTTACAAACGATGATTCGTCCGAAGCGAGAAAGAGGATTGCGTCGGCGATCTCCGCGGGCTGAGCGTTGCGACCGATGGGCTCGGAACGAGATGCCTGGCGCCAAACCTCAGCCACTTCAGCCGGCGTCGCTCGTTTGAGAATATTGGTCTCGACGTTGCCGGGACATACGCAGTTGACACGGATACCATCGGACGCATACCGCGTCGCGAGAGACTTCGTGAGCTGCAGCGCGCCGGCCTTGGTGACGTTATAGGCAAAGGTGCTGGCCCCGTTCATCTCCTGTCCGACGAACGAAGAAATCGATGCCAGATTCACAATCGCTCCCTTGTTCTGCTTTAGCATGTGCGGGATGACGTGCTTGCAGCACAGAAACATACTCTTCAGATTGATGTCCATCAGCCGATCCCACTCCTCGACGGTCATCTCGGTGATGTCCTTAACGAAATGAACCCCTGCGTTGTTCACCAGAATGTCAACGCGGCCGAACGCTGAGATCGACTCCTGCGCGAGGCGGCGTGCAATGCCTTCATCCGCCACGTTTCCTGCCACGGTGCGAGCGCCTTCTCTTGCGATCTGCAGCATCAGGGCTTCCAACCCTTGCGCGTCGATATCATTCAGCACGAGCTGGGCTCCTTCGCGAGCAAAGAGAAGGGCGGTCGATCGGCCGATACCGCTGGCTGCGCCGGTCACAATCGCAACTTTGTCCTGAAGCCGCATCGTTTTGCCTCCTGGGTGCAATCTAGCGCAGGTGGCCGGCTCTCGTACAATTGCTTCAACTGAACGACGCGCACTGCCCCGACCAAATCTTGGCGCAACGCTGATGCGGACGGTAGAAAACAGTGCCCGCATGCACGGGAAGCGTCTCCTGGCACCGGACACACGCCGCGGTGCTGGATGCTGAGCGTTCTATTCTCGACTTGGCTACGAGACCGAGCGATCGAGTCTTTTCAGAGGATCCATTTCGTTTCTCCCTGTCGAGCGGACGACGCGACGATTGCCGAGCTATCACACCAGTGTTAGTTGGGAGAGCTGAAGGCCAGTCTTACTCAAGACGAACGGGGAGAAAATTATCCGATGGCGAACAACGAACAGGAACGCGACGCGTGGCTTGCGCAAGTCAGTGAGGCTGCGCTCGAGCCGGAACTGCCGATAGTCGATCCGCATCATCACCTGTGGGACCATCCTGACAGCCGCTACATGCTCGATGAGATAGTCCGTGACACGGCGTCAGGACATCGCGTGCTCGCGACGGTGTTTGTCGAATGCCTTTCAATGTATCGCGCGGACGGCCCGGAGCCGATGCGGCCAGTTGGCGAGACCGAGTTCGTCAACGGCATCGCGGCTCAAAGCGCGAGCGGGCAATATGGCGAAACACGCGTCGCGGCGGGAATTGTGGGTTTTGCGGATTTGACGTTGGGAGCCGCGGTCGAACCGGTATTGCAGGCGCATATCGCCGCGGCGCCGGCGCGTTTTCGTGGCATCCGGCACGCGGGGGGCTTCGACGCGAGTCCGGAAGTGAGGAATTCACATACCAACCCGCCAGCGGATTTGTACGAATCGGCGCGTTTCCGCGAAGGCTTCGCCAAATTGCGGGGCTTAGGTCTCAGCTTCGAGGCGTGGCAGTACCATCCGCAGATGCCGGCGGTGATCGAGCTCGCGAGAGCGTTCCCGGATACGACGATCGTGCTCGATCACTTCGGCGGCCCGCTGGGAATCGGTCCTTACGAAGGCCGGCGCGCGGAGATATTCGGCGAATGGAAAAAGAACCTCGCGGAACTCGCGCGATGTCCAAATGTCGTGGCCAAGCTCGGTGGAATCAACATGCCGGTGAATGGATTCGGGTGGCATCGGAGGCCGGCGCCGCCGAACTCGGACGAACTCGTGGCGGCGACGCGGGACTACTATCTCCACACGATCGATCAGTTTGGGCCGCGACGATGCATGTTCGAGAGCAACTTCCCGGTGGACAGGATTTCATGCTCGTACGTCGTGCTCTGGAACGCATTCAAGAAGATCGCGGCGGGTTTCACGAGGGACGAAAAAACACAGCTATTCCAGCGCACCGCGTCGGAGGTCTATCGGTTGACGCTCACGCCCAAGGTAGCGGGCCAGGCACCGGCGCGGTAATTCGCGCGACGCGGCGACGGCCGTCATGTGTTCGTGACGACGACCGCGAGCGCGACCGACCATCAAAGGCGAGTGTGAACAGCTGGACCGAGAGGCCCAATCAACTCAGGAGCGTACTATGGCCAGGATCGACTACGAAGTGGATCTGACTGAGGGAGAGCGAGCCGTTCGAGACACGGTTCACAGATTTGCCGAGGAGGTCATGCGACCCGCGGGCGCAGAGCTCGACGCGATGGTGGACCCCCAGGACGTCATCGCCGAGGACTCCATCCTGTGGGAGGTGTTCAAGAAACACCGCGCCCTCGGCCTTGCCGATCTCACGGCTCCCAACGGCGACCTGACGCCCGCACAGCAGGCGAGACTGCGCTGCATCATCAGCGAAGAGCTGGGCTGGGGTGATTCGGGGCTGGCAATCAGCTTTGGCGTCGCCGGCTTCCCGCGGATGATGGCCCAGATGTCCGGGAAGCCCGAGGTGATCGAGCGCTTCAGCGCCGAGGACTGCATCGGCTGCTGGGCGGGCACCGAGCCGGACCACGGCAGCGACCTGATCTATTACATGAACCGGCCGGGCGTCGAGCAGCCGGGTCGGCCCAACTGCATCGCGCGCAAGGACGGCGACTCCTTCGTCCTGAGCGGACAGAAGGCGGCGTGGGTCTCGAACGGAACCATCGCCAAGGCGGCCGCGATGTTCTGCGCCGTCGACATGGGCGACGAGAAACGCGCCGACGCCGGGTTCCTGGTGCCGCTCGATGTCCCCGGCGTGTCGAAGGGCAGACCGCTGAACAAGATCGGACAGCGCGCGCTGAATCAGGGAGAGATCTTCTTCGACCACGTGCGCATCCCCGCCGACTACATGGTGATCCCGCCGGATGCATACGGGTTCGCGACCGAGATGATCCTGACCACCGCGAACGGGGGGATGGGCTCGATCTTCGTCGGCGTGGCGCAGGCCGCGCTCGATCTGGCCATCGACTATGCGAAGCAGCGTGTGCAGGGCGGCGTGCCGATCTTCCAGCACCAGAGCGTGAAGATGCGCCTGTTCAAGATGTTCCGGAAGGTCCAGGCAGCCAGGGCACTGAGCCGACAGGTGACGCTCTACAACTCGATCAACGCACCCTCGAAGCTGCACTTGGCAGTCGCTTCGAAGGTCACGTCGACGAACACGGCCTTCAAGGTGGCGAGCAGCGCCCTGCAGATCTTCGGCGGCAACGGGCTGAGCCGCGAGTACCCGATCGAGAAGCTGCTGCGCGACGCCCGGGCTTCGATGATCGAGGATGGCTGCAACGATCTCCTGAGCCTGGTAGCTGCTGAGAGCCTGTAGTGAGCGAGTCAACGGAGCAGCGGACAATGGGAGAGAATTTCCTGGGGACAGGCGTTCGAGGAGATCGGCGCCAAGCTAGCCGATATCATCGAGCGCCACGGACTGCAGGCGATCATGGGTGACGGCGGCACCAACGGCCCCGGTGCGTTACGCGGCCAATTCGTCGAGCAGGGCCTTGGCGTCCTTTAGATCGGCGGTGTCAAAGCCCTCGGTGAACCAGCTGTAGATGTCGGCCAGCATCGCGCGAGCTTCATCGCGATTGCCCTGCTTGGCGAGCAGCCGCGCGAGGCTAGTAGTCGCGCGGAGTTCCCACGAGTTCGCTTTCTGCTTGCGCGAAATTTCGATCGCGGTGCGGAAACACTCCTCCGCTTGCGCGGCATTCGATGCGTCTTGCACCAGCAGCAACTCACCCTTGAGGCGATGCAGCTCCGGCTCGTAGATCCGCTGACCGGTCGGCTCCACGCGGGAGAACGCATCTTCAAGAGCTTGCAGCCCCGCCGCAGGTTGCTTCATTTTGAGGTGAGCCTCGACCAGCACCGCCAATGTGGAAGGGCGGGAGCCCATCCCAAGCCTCTCGCGGCCCTCCAGCGCGCGGTGAATTTCCTCGAGACCCTCGTTGGAGCGGCCCTCGTGCACCAGCCCCCAACCTCGATAACCGATTGCAGACAATTCAAGGGGCCGGATTCCATACTCGGAGCCTATAGCAATCGCAGCTTCGGCGTGTTCTCTCGTCCTGACGAGGTCCCGGAGGAACCGGTTCAGGTCACATCCTTGGGTCAGGGCGAGGATCGTAGCCAAGGGGCTCTTGAGCGCGCGCGCTCTTGAGATCGCTTCATCCGCAACTCTCCGCGCGCGGTCCGGAAACCCCAGCAACCAGAGGGCGCACGATAAACCGGAAACTGCCGACGCGAAACGCGAAAATTGCGGACCGAACTGATCTTCCGGACCTGGAACCGCGAGACTTTCTTCGCCGTGCGCTTTTGCCGCCTCTGGCTGGCCAAGCCCCAAGAAGGAAGCCGCCAGCCGCGCGTGGGCGGTCCCCACCATCGCGGGATCACCTTGTCGCACCGCCATGTCGAGCAACTGCTCACCGAGCTCTAGCGCTCGTCGCCCGTCGGCCCTGATCTCGAAGTGTAAACACAAGCCGGTAAGTGCGCCGAATAGCTGGCGCTCGTCTCCAATTCGTCCGCAGAGCTCAATCGCCCGCGTATAGGCCTGCCCTACTTCGACGAAGCCGGGTGAAAAAGTGGGAGCAAGCGATTGCGCCAGTATGATCTGCAGCCCGATTTCATCGCGGTCGCGCTCCGGACCGTCCGCAGTGCCGGCGAGGATCGATATGCCACGCCGGGCGAGTTCCGTCGCTTCCGTGTAGGCTGAACGCTGCTGTGCTTGTACGGCGGCCAAATTCAGATAACTGGCCGCCTTCATCGAATTCTCGCTCCGACTGTAGTGGTGCGCCAACTCGGAGACGTGATCGTCGATCCGGCTCGGGGCCAGAGCTTCAATCGCGGCGCCGATCTGTCCGTGCAACAGCTTGCGCCGTTCAACCAGCACCGAGTTGTAGGCGACTTCCTGCGTCAGCGCGTGCTTGAAGGTGTACTCGATGTCGCCGGTCGCGGGTTGCTCGTAGATGAACTCGGCGAGTTGCAGTTCTGAGAGCATCCGGTTCAGTTCGTCTTCAGACCTTGAAACGACACTTTTAACGAGACCGAAGGCGAGTTCTCTTCCGATCACCGCGAGCATCTGCAGCAGATCCTTTTCATCGGGCGGCAATCGATCGATGCGCGAGGCGAGGATTGCCTGCACTGTAGGAGGAATCTTGAGCTGGCTCAGCGAACGGGTGAGCTTCACGGCGCCGTTACGCTTAAGCGCCCCTTCGTCGAGCAGCACCAGCACCATCTCTTCCATGAAGAATGGATTGCCCTCGGTACGCTCGATGATCAGCCGCTTCAGGGCGTTGAGTGAAGAACCCTCACCGGTCTCGCGCGCACCACGCTCGACATTATCTCCCGTAACTGAAGGGGCCAGGTCGGTGACGCCCAGCAACGCGTTCAACATCTCGTCGGCGCTTTCCTTGCCGAGCGGGTCGAGCCGCAGCTGCGTGTAGTAAGTCTTGCTGCCCCATTGATGCGAGTATTCGGGCCGATAGTTAACCAACAGCAGAATCTTCGCAGTACCGATCGAGTCGGCGAGCAGATTGAGGAATCCCTGTGTGCCCTCGTCGATCCAATGGAGGTCCTCGAAGATCACCATCAGCGGCTGATTGAGCGACTCGCGCAGCATGATGCGCTTGACCGCGTCCAGCGTGTGCCGCTTTCTGATCTCGGCACCCATTCCGGCAAGCCGGTCGGCACCCTCAACGATTCCGAGGAGCCCGAAGAGGTAAGGCAACGCATCCTCAAGCGAGCGGTCCAGCGCCAGGAGCCTGCCAATCACTCTTTCGCGCCGCTTGCGAGGGTCATCTTCTGCTCTGATGTCGAAGTAGGAGTGGAGTAGGTCAATAACCGGCAGGTAAGCTGAAGCTTTGCCGTGAGAGACGGAGAAGGCTTCGAGCACCATCCAGCCCGCCGCGCTGGTGGCCTTGAATTCGAAGATCAGCCGCGACTTGCCGACTCCGGCCTCGGCCATCGCGGCGACGATCTGCCCGCGGCCGGCCTTGGCCTGCTCGGCTGCGCGCTTGAGTGCGTCCATCTCCGCCTGCCGCCCGACGAACTTCGACAAGCCACGCCCCGCGGAGCGTTGCAGCCGCGTCCGCAGCGGGCCGAGACCGGTGACTTCATAGACGTTGACCGGTTCGCTGACACCCTTAACTCTGGTCGGACCCAGCGGCTTCAGCGAAAAGTAGCCTTCGCAGAATTTGCGCGTCTGCTCGCTCGTCGCGATCGAGCCGGTCGGCGCGAGCGCCTGCATCCGCGACGCGAGATTCGTCGTGTGCCCGATCGGCGTGTACTCGGTGTGTCCGCCGCCGGTCGAGATCGACCGCACCACAACTTCTCCGGTGTTCACGCCCACGCGCGCTTCGATCGGCAGGTTGCCGGCCTCGCGCAATCTCGCCGAGTAGCGTTTCAACTCCTCCTGCATCCGCAGGCCGGCGTAAAGCGCGCGTTGCGGATGATCTTCATGCGCAACCGGCGCGCCGAACAGCGCGAAGATTCCGTCGCCGGTGCTCTGCACGATGTAGCCGTCGTAACGGCGCACCGCGTCGATCATCAGCTTCAACGCCGGATCGACGATCGCTCGCGCTTCTTCGGGATCGAGGTCCTGCTCAAGCTCGGTCGAGCCCTTGATGTCCGCGAACAGCGCCGTCACCGTCTTCCGCTCCCCCTCGGGAATCTCGCCGGTCGCTTCTGGGCGAACCCGTAGCGTAGGCTCGGGACCCTCAACGCGCGCCGCTGTCGATGGAGGGCGGACCACCGGCACGATGGAAAGCGCGGTCCCACAGCCGCCGCAGAACTTCTCGCCGGGCTCGTTCGATGCCCCACAACCGGCGCACAGCGCAGCGAGCGGGGACCCGCATTCCGCGCAGAAGCGGCGCTCGGCGCGGTTGTCGTGGTTGCAGGACGGGCAGCGCATAGTGTCTCTTGTCGCCCCGGTAACTACCACACGCTGCGCAGAGTTCGGAAACGAGCGCAGTGATTTTAAGACGACACGAAGAGGGCTCGATCAACGAGGCTCGGCGGCTCCTCCATCACGCTTCGTGCCAGCTTGCGCGACCTGACCCGGGTGGGGTTCGTCACCCGGTTACACATAGACAACCAGACGCATCGTGCGTCCGCCGGTGTCATCCAAGCCGCCGCGCCCGCTAGCGCCGACCTCACTGACAACCACAAGACGATGAGCTTCCCCGTTAGACTGATCGAACCCAGCTTCCGCAAAGCCGCGCGCGCTATCGCAGCATCAAAAGCTTCAGCATGAAATCGGCGAGTTTGCCGAAGGGCGGACGCAGCATCCACGCGCTGTTGAAGCGGCTCTGCAAAAACACGCCCTTGCGGTGCGAGAAGGTCTGGAAGCCGAACTCGCCGTGATAGGCGCCGATGCCGGAGGCGCCGATGCCGCCGAACGGCAAATCATCGACCGCGAGATGCATCAGCGTCTCGTTGACTCCCACGCCGCCTGAAATCGTCCTGTGTAGAACTTCATCGCGCTGCTTGGGGTCGAGGCCGAAATAGTAAAGCGCCAGCGGCCGCGGCCGGCGATTGACGTACTCGATCGCATCGTCAAGCCGGTCGTAGCTTTTGATCGGCAGGATCGGGCCGAAAATCTCGTCGCGCATCAGGCCGAGCCCATCATCCGGATCGAGCACAAGGGACGGAGTGAACTTGCGCGCGCCCGGCTCCATCGCCTCGCCAGCCGGATTAATTTCGACGACGGCGGCGCCTTTCGCCCTGGCCTCGTCGATATAGTTTGAGAGGCGGCGGTAATGGCGTTCGTTGACGATACTGGTGTAGTCGGGATTTGACTTGAGGCTTGGATAGAACTTACGGACCGCGGCCTCGGCCTGCCGGACGAATTCCTCCCGCCGCGCCCTGGGCACGAGCACGTAATCCGGTGCGACGCAGGTCTGGCCGGCGTTCATCAATTTGCCGAAGATGATGCTCTCAACCGCGGCGGGCATCGATGCGTCGTCGCCGACGATGCATGGCGATTTGCCGCCAAGCTCCAGCGTGACCGGCGTCAGGTTCTCCGCGGCCGCGCGCATCACATTGCGGCCCACGGCGGTCGAGCCGGTATAGAAGAGATGATCGAACGGCAGCCGGGAAAACGCTTCGCCGACCTCCGGCCCTCCTTGCACCACCGCGACCTTATCGGGGGGAAAGAGACCCGAAAGAAGCTCGGCCAGGAATGCCGAGGTGCGCGGCGTCAATTCCGACGGCTTCAGCATCACGCAATCGCCGGCCGCAATCGCCGCCATCAGCGGCAAAATCGAAAGCTGAAACGGGTAATTCCACGGGCTGATGATGCCG
>Ga0187879_10001315_pt1 | contig 17007 bp, 16 predicted proteins | sample June2016WEW_19_1_FD_132423 | JGI IMG/M metagenome (GOLD analysis project Ga0187879, IMG submission 132423) | Peatland microbial communities from SPRUCE experiment site at the Marcell Experimental Forest, Minnesota, USA - June2016WEW_19_10 | ecosystem: Environmental > Terrestrial > Soil >... | reverse complement strand
TGGGCCGCATTCCAGTTCGGGGCGAAGTCCTCCGGAGCCACTTGCAAGTGCAATTGCATACTGGTGCAGGCGGATTCGGGAGCGATGGACGCTGCCTGCCAGCTCAGCGGTTCCGGGCCCGAGATGTGGATCGGAATGTCCTCGCCGCGGGCATCGAAGATCGAATCATTCAGGGCCGCATATCTGGCCGACTCGCTCATCCAGCCGTCGTCGAGATGTTCGGGCATCAACGTGGGCAGGATGCCGATCATCACGATGTGGGCCCCGCCCGCGCTGGCCTTGGTCTCGGCGTTGTTGAGGCTGGCCCGTACTTCGGCTTCCAAATCCAGACCGGTATGCCCGGGCAGTGGCCGGGGCGGAACATTGAATTCGATGTTGTAGGCGCCCAATTCGGTCTGGTAAGCCGGATCCGCGATCGCGGCCAAGACGTCTCGGTTCAACATGGCGGGTTGATAGTCGGCGTCGACGAGGTTGCATTCGATTTCCATGCCGGTAAGCGGGTGGTCGGAATCGAAGCGTGATTGGGCGAGCATCGTCTCGAAGACGTCTAGACACAGTTGCACCTTGCGCCGGTACTCCCGCCGATGTGCACGGTCATACGTGGTGCGTTTGACCTCGTCGCCCACAAAGCCGATGGAACAGGTTTACCGGCGGTAACGCAAGAGTGACGGTCTGACCAGTGTCATCGCCATCTGCTGCCGATCGGGTGGACGGGTAGACCATCATGGACGATGAAGTGTCACAGCCCACGACCCAGGAGCGAAATTGGCCGAGTCCGCCGAGTTCGTAGCCGCCATCGATCAGGGCACTACCAGCACTCGCTGCATGATTTTCGATCACGACGGTGCCGAGGTGGCTCGCCACCAGCTCGAGCATGAGCAGATTCTGCCCCGCGCCGGCTGGGTCGAGCACAATCCGATCGAAATCTGGGAGCGCACCTCATCGGTGCTGCTGTCAGTGCTCAATGACGGCAGGTTCTCGGCGCAAAATATTGCAGCACTTGGGATTACGAATCAACGCGAGACCACACTGGTGTGGGATAGGCACACCGGGCGGCCTTACTGCAACGCGATCGTCTGGCAGGACACCCGCACCGACCGGATCGCGTCGGCGCTGGAGCGCGATGGCCGCGGTGACGTGATCCGCCGCAAGGCGGGCCTGCCGCCGGCGACCTATTTTTCCGGCGGGAAGTTGCAGTGGATCCTCGACAACGTCGACGGGGTGCGCGCGGCGGCGGAGCGTGGTGACGCCCTGTTCGGCACAGCCGACAGCTGGGTGCTGTGGAATCTGACCGGCGGCACTCGGGGCGGCGTTCACGTCACCGATGTGACCAATGCCAGCCGGACCATGCTGATGGACTTAGAGACGCTCGACTGGGATGACGAGCTGCTGTCGTTCTTTTCCATTCCGCGCGAGATGCTGCCTGCGATCGCGTCGTCATCGCCGCGGCAGCCCTACGGCTGCAGCCTGGACAGCGGGCCGCTGGGCGGCGAAGTGCCGATCACCGGCATGCTGGGTGACCAGCACGCGGCGATGGTCGGTCAGGTGTGTTTGGATGCCGGGCAGGCGAAAAACACCTACGGCACCGGCAATTTCCTGCTGCTCAATACCGGCGAATCGATCGTGCGGTCGACCAATGGTCTGGTGACCACCGTCTGCTACCAGTTCGGCGACGCCAAACCCGTTTACGCACTTGAGGGTTCGATCGCGGTGACCGGCTCGGCGGTGCAGTGGCTGCGCGATCAGCTCGGCATCATCAGTGGCGCAGCGCAAAGCGAATGGCTGGCAAGCCAAGTCGAGGACAACGGCGGGGTGTATTTCGTCCCCGCGTTTTCCGGGTTGTTCGCGCCCCACTGGCGATCCGATGCCCGGGGCGCGATCGTGGGGCTGTCGCGGTTCAACACCAACGCGCACCTGGCCCGCGCGACACTGGAGGCGATCTGCTACCAAAGCCGGGATGTGGTGGACGCCATGGCCGCGGATTCCGGTGTGCGCCTTGAGGTGCTGAAGGTCGACGGCGGTATCACCAAAAACGACCTGTGCATGCAAATTCAGGCGGATGTGCTGGGCGTGGACGTGGTCAGGCCGGTGGTCGCCGAGACGACGGCGCTGGGTGCCGCCTATGCGGCCGGCCTGGCGGTCGGGTTCTGGACCGACCCATCCGACCTGCGGGCGAACTGGCGGGAGGACAAGAGATGGACGCCGGCGTGGGACGACGACAAGCGCGCCGCGGGGTATGCGGGCTGGCAAAAGGCGGTGCAGCGGACCCTGGACTGGGTCGACGTGTCCTAGGCGCGCGAAATCCCCGCCGGCAGGTGATGGCGGCGGGGATTTCAGTGGCGATCAGTCTTCCCCGAGGATGCCGTAGATCTCGCGTCGCGCGTTGTTGACGATGTCGACGATGCGCTGCTGTTGTTCGGAACTGGCGGTGTGCGCGGATTGCGCTACCGCGCCGAACAATTGGCCCACCGCTGCGCGCAGGTTGACCTGCCCGGGGTCGGCGCCTTCGGTGATCTCTTCCCACGGCGGGGTCTCGATCTTCTCGGCGGCCGCACGGCCAGTGTCGGTCAGCTCGAAAAGCTTTTTGCTGCCTTCGCTTTCGCTCGCGGTGATCAGGCCCTCGTCGTCCAGCAACTGAAGCGTTGGGTAGACGGAGCCGGGGCTCGGCTTCCATAGCCCGTTGCTGCGTTCGGCGATCGTCTGGATCATCTCGTAGCCGTGCATCGGCTGCTCGGCGAGCAGCTTCAGGATGGCCGCCCGCACGTCACCGCGCTTGCCACGGCCGGGTCCGCCGCGCCGGAAGCCGCCACGTCGGCCGACTGGGCCGAAGCCCGGACCGAAACCCGGACCGAAACCTGGGCCAAAGCCGGGTCCGAATCCGGGGCCGAAGCCCTGGTCACCGCCGTGCTCGCGGAGCTGCTCGAAGAATTCCCTTCGGGCTTGCCGCTTGGCGCCGTGCAGGGCACGCCGTTGGACGGGACCGAGACCGGCACCGGGTCCGAAACCGAATCCGAGGCCGGGTCGTCCGGCGAATGGGCCGTCGGGGGGAGTGAATGGGTTGCTCATGTGTGTAGTCCTTACGTTCTTGGGGTCGCGCACCGGATGGGCGCTTCGGAATATCACGATATATCGGAAACGATCGTGATGCAACGTTCTATTCCGGATGAAAATCGCGAAGAGCGTTCGAACGGGGCCTGACCTGGGTCAGACGAACGTCACACCGGCGATGCGGCGCCGTCGTTTGTATCCGCTGGCCGACGGGTAAATGCCAGGTGATGAACGCTGACAACGCCAACGTGACGTTCGAGACCGAAAACCGCAGCACAGCGGACCCGGCGCCGCATCAAACCGGCCGCGGGGGGCACGCGTGGCCGTGGATCAACTGGGGGCTGGCGCTCTCGACGGTGCCCGGTGCGGCGATCGTGATGCTGTTCGCGCTCGGTGCCGTGATGAGTACCGATGGCTGCGCCGGCGGCGGTTGTCCCAACCTGGGCCGCGGCGGGATCGATTTCGGTATCGCGTTCTATGGCGCACCGCTGGTGGCCTTCGTCGTCATCGTCATCTCGTTTTTCACGGCGAAGCGCCGTAAGGGCATCGTGGTTCCGCTGTGCGGATGGGCGCTGTTGGTCGCCGACGTCGCGGTGATGGTGGCCAGCGTCGCCAGCTAGACGCGCCTACTAGTGAGGCGGCGAGAATCCGCCGTACTGATCCTGCGCCGGCCAAGAAGCCGGCTGTGCCGATCCCTGCTCCGGCCATGGGACTGGCGAGCCGGGAAATTGGGGTCCGGCCGCCCAGGGTGGCGGTCCCGCCGGCCACGGCGCGGGTCCCATCGGCGCCGGCGGACGAAGTCGCGCGTATTCCCGGCGGTGTCGTTCGGCGAGGACGGCGGCAAGCACCAGTTCCGGCGGAGTGCCGGGTGGGGGCGGCGGAGCGATCCGGTGTACCACGTCGCTGGCGATGCGGTATGCCATTTGCTGCCGTAACTGACGATCGAGTTGCGGTGCCCGGGAAAGGAATTGGCGCGCAACTTCGGCCTGACCGGCATCTAGGCCGGACAGCTGCATCGACGACGCCCACCACGCCAGCGCCGGCGGCATCATCGGCGGTGGCCCCAATCGGGGTGCGCGTTCGCTGACGACGATTGTGCCGGCGAAGATGTCGCCGATGCGCTTGGCTTTTGGGGACAAGATGCTGCTGATCACCGCGGGGCTGCCCAGGAACATCCAGATCTCGATCACCGAGGCCAGCGCGCGAAACAGGGCCTGCCTGAACCGTTCTGGCCCGCCATCGTCGGACACCACTCGCAGGCCCATCACGATCTTGCCCACCGATCGTCCCCGCGTGGCGGTTTCGAAGATCAACGGATACCCGAGCATCACCAGCACCGTGAAGATGATCAGCACGGCCGTGCTCAGCGCGGTGTCGAATTGAGTCAGGGAGGCCGCCCACAACATGAGGCCGAGCACGTAGCAGATGAACATCACCGTGATATCGACCAGCGCGCTGACCGCCCGCACCGGCAACTGGGCGATCTGCACATCGAGCACCACAGCGTCCCCGGTCACCACCTCCGACATAACACCGAACGGTACAGGTGGGTATCACCGGCCGTATCCGACTGCATCAAAAATGCCGTTAGGCTGCCCAAGGTGGACGTCGACGCATTCGTGCTGGCCCATCGCGGTACCTGGGACCGGCTGGAGCAGTTGATCAAGAAGCGCAGGTCGCTGACCGGCGCCGAAATCGACGAGCTCGTCGAGCTCTATCAGCGGGTGTCGACCCACCTGTCGACGCTGCGTTCGGCGTCGTCAGATTCGCTGATGATCGGGCGGCTCTCCAGCCTGATCGCGCGTGCCCGCTCTGCGGTCACCGGTGCCCACGCGCCGGTGAGCAGTGCGTTCGCCCGGTTCTGGACGGTGTCGTTCCCGGTGGTCGCTTACCGCACCTGGCGGTGGTGGTTGGGCACGGCGGTGGCGTTTTTCGCCGTCGTGGTGGTCATCGCGTTCTGGGTCGCGGGCAATCCAGAGGTGCAGTCGGCGGTCGGAACACCAAGTGACATCGACCAATTGATTAACCACGATGTCGCGTCCTATTACAGCGACCACCCCGCGCTGGCGTTCGCCTTGCAGGTCTGGGTGAACAATTCCTGGCTGGCCGCCCAGTGCATCGCGCTCTCGGTGTTGCTGGGGCTGCCGATTCCGTTCCTACTGTTCGAAAACGCGGCCAATGTCGGGTTGATCGCCGGTCTGATGTTTCACGCAGGCAAGGGCGGCATCCTGCTGGGTCTGCTACTGCCGCACGGGTTGTTGGAGCTGACAGCGGTATTCCTAGCCGGTGCGGCGGGCATGCGGCTGGGGTGGTCGGTGATATCGCCCGGAGACCGGCCGCGCGGCCAAGTGCTTGCCGAACAAGGCCGGGCCGTCGTGTCGGTCGCGGTGGGATTGGCCGGCGTATTGTTGGTCTCCGGGTTGATCGAAGCATTGGTGACGCCGGCGCCGTTGCCGACGTTCGTCCGGGTTGGCATCGGAATCATCGCCGAGGCGGCGTTCTTGTCCTATATCGCATACTTCGGCCGTCGCGCCGCGAAGGCAGGGGAGACCGGCGATATCGACGAGGCGCCCGACGTGGTCCCAACCGGGTAAGCAGCGAAAGCTAAAGCCGGCCGGTCGCTTTCATCGCCAGATAACGATCGGCAAGGGCGGGCGCGAGTTCGCTGGGCAAGGCATCGACGACCTCCACCCCGCTTTGGCGCAACCGCGCCGCGATCGTCCCGCGATCATTGCGGGAGCGCTCGGCGGCCGCCGCGTCGTACACCGCAGCCGCATCCGAACGCCCGTTTGCCATTTGGTCGACGCGAGGATCAGCCACCGCGGCGAGCAGCACGTGATGCTTGGACGACAGTTGCGGCAACACGGGCAGTAGGCCCTCGTCGAGAGCGGTTGCGTTCAAGTCCGTCAGCAGCACCACCAGCGACCGTCGCCGGGTGCGCCGGGCTATCGCGGCAACCATTGCCCGCCAATCAGACTCGACCAGTGTCGGTTGCAGCGGTGCCATTGCTTCGACGAGTTGGGCGAGCAGCTCGGTGCGGGACGCACCGAATACGCGGGCCCGGCTTACCCGATCGTGGGCAAGGAAGTCGACGTGGTCGCCCGCCCGCGACGCGAGTGCGGCCAGCAGCAGTGCCGCGTCCATCGACCAGTCCAGTCGGGGCCAGCCCGCCGGGTCGGCGGCGGTCGGATCGACACCGACCCGGCCCGCTGCCATGCGTCCGGTGTCGAGCACAAGTACCACTCGGCGGTCGCGCTCGGGCCGCCAGGTACGGACCATGACATCGGCGCGTCGGGCGGTCGCACGCCAGTCGATCGAACGCACGTCGTCGCCGACGACATACTCACGCAGCGAATCAAATTCGGTGCCCTGTCCGCGGATCAGCGTCGGCAACAGCCCGTCGATCTCGCGTAGTTTGGCAAGCCGCGATGGTAGGTGCTTGCGGGACAAGAACGGCGGCAGCACCCGGACCTGGCCGGGCACCGCTTGCGAACTCTGCCGTCCCGCCAATCCGAGCGGCCCGATCGACCGCGCCGTGACCACAGCCGCCCGCTGATCGCCGCGGCGCACCGGTCGCAACTGTGTCTGGATTTGGTGCCGCTGTCCGGCGGCGATGTTGACAGCGTGCGTGCGTGGTTCGGCGCGCGCGCTGGGTGGCCAGGCATCGCGGATCTGGCCGCGAAAGCCGCGGCGTCCGTCGTTGTTGATCAGCAGCGTCGCATCGACCTGCTGGCCGAGCCGGACCGAGGTATCGGGGGAACGGGTGTAGTGCAGTCTGCGCGGGCTGGCCGCCAGGGTTACGTCGACCGCCACCACCACCGTCAGCGCCACCAACAGCAGCACGAAAGCTGTTGCCGGCCATGGTGAGAGCGCGATCGGCGGGACGCAGATCAGCGCCAACAAGCCGGTGCGCCCAGTGAGGATCACTAGCGGGGCACCGGAACCGATGCCAGAATTCCCTCGAGCACGCCGTCCGGCGTGGCGCCTTCCAACTCGGCTTCGGGTCGCAACATCACCCGGTGCCGCAGCGTTGGCCGCGCCATGGCCTTCACGTCGTCGGGAGTGACGTAGTTGCGGCCGGACAGCCACGCCCACGACCGGGCGGTGCCGAGCAGCGCTGTCGCGCCGCGTGGGGACACACCCAGCTGCAGTGCGGGTGACGACCGGGTGGCCCCGACGATGTCGACGATGTAGCCCAGTATCTCGTCAGCGATCAGGACCTGTTGCACGGCTTTTCGGCCGGCCGCCAGTTCGGCGGGGCCGGCCACCGGCTGGATCAGGGACAAGTCGCGGGGATCGAAGCCGTGTGCGTGCCGGCCGAGGATGGCGATCTCGGAGTCACGAGAGGGCAGCGTCACATTCAGTTTCAGCAGGAAGCGGTCCAGCTGGGCTTCGGGTAACTGGTAGGTGCCCTCGTATTCGATCGGGTTCTGGGTCGCGGCGACGATGAACGGGTCGGGCAGTGGTCTGGATTCGCCATCTACAGTGACTTGACGCTCCTCCATCGCCTCGAGCAGTGCGGCCTGCGTTTTGGGCGGGGTGCGGTTGATCTCGTCGGCCAGCAGCAGGTTGGTGAACACCGGGCCCGGCCGGAACGTGAAGGCGGCGCTGCGTGTGTCATACACCAGTGAGCCGGTGACGTCGCCGGGCATCAGGTCAGGGGTGAACTGCACCCGCTTGAATTCCAGTTGCAATGCGGCGGACAACGCTCGGACCAACAGCGTCTTCGCCACTCCGGGAACACCTTCCAACAACACGTGGCCGCGACACAGCAGCGCGATCACCAGGCCGCTGACCACACCTTCCTGTCCGACGACGGCCTTGGCGAGCTCGCCGCGCAAGGCCAGCAACGCATCTCGTGCCGATTCGGCGTTAGGGGCGGTAGACGGTTGAGTCACGAGTGTGCGACCTGCCTTTCGATTTCGTCGAGCGCGCGAGCGAGTTGTAAGAGGTCGTTGTCGGTGGCCGGAGGTGGTCCGAACAGCTGGTAGGAAACGAATCCCGCATCGGTCCCGCTACGCCGGGCCACGGTCGACACGACCGCCTGCGCCGGAGCCTGCCGGCCCAGGCCCAGCCGGGGCAGCAGTCGCTGCAGCATGGCGGTGCGCAGTGCCTCGGCAGCGCGATCGCGTGCCCGGCGAGACCGGTAAAGCCGCCCACGTCCTTCCACTGTCTCCGACGCGCGCACCACGACGGGCAACTGCTCGGCGACCAGCGGACCGGGCCGACGTCCCTTCCACAGCGCAATCAAAAACACGACCAGCCACAGCTGCCAGACAACCCAGATGACGTTGTCCGGAATCAAGTCCGAAACCGATGCCGGAGAAGACGTTTCACCTTCGATTCGGTGCGGGGCGTACCAGATGACGCGGGGCCGGTCGCCCGCGAGGTTCATCGCCAGGGCGGCATTGCCCGCCTGCAGCAGGTCTTCGTTGGTCATGAAGTCGGTGCTGCCGACCGCGGTGATCGTTCGGCCACCATCGCGATACCGGATCAGCACCCCGTCATAGCAACTCGTCATTGTCCGGCCGTCGCGAGCCTGGTAGGTGTCGCTGATCCCGAATCGTGCTGAGCCGGCGCGAGTAGCTTCGCGCAGAGTGCACTTCGCGTCGCTGTCAAAGGAGCTGGCGGCCGAGATGCGGATACCCGGCATCAAGGCCTCGCGGGTTCGCGCCGTCGGTTCCACCAACAGAAGATCCCCGGGGGCTTTCGCCAGCCGGTCCAGTAGCGCGTTGTCGGTCAGGTACTGACTTTGTGCCACCAGGATCAGCGTGTCGGGGCGCGCCGCCCGTTCGACGTCGGCGATGCTGTCGGCCACGACAACCTCGACGCCTCCGTCGCGCAACAGCGTCACCAGTGCGTGCGCGCCCGCGGGTTCTGTGGAGTCCGCGGCCATCCGGGCACCGGGCCGCGGCATGGTCAGGTAGGCACCTATTCCCGCGATGACCGCCAGCACCACCAGCGTGAGCACCGCCCAGCGCCAGGAGCGCCATCGACCCGCCGGTGTACCGGTTGCCGGAGATGCCTCGGTAGTCGCCGTCATCGGACCTGCGCCCATGAATCGACGGCTGCGGCATGTCCGGTCGCTGATGCGGCGGCGGGTCCACGCGACCGCAGGTGGTCGTCGAGATCGGCGATCATCTGGTAGGCGACTTGAGTCCCGGGTACCTCGCCGTAGGTGACATCGTTGAATGCCGTTGCCGCCTGGGTTAATTCGGCCGCCAAATGCGGCAAAGCGGCTCCGGCATCGCCGGCAAGTTCGTTGGCGGTGCGGCCCGGTGCCGGCTCGAGCACGCCCGTCTCCTCGAGCTGGCGGGCGACGGCGCGCAACCGATGACGGATCGCTGCGGTCCAATTTCCTTCCGCTGCATAGCCTTGCGCTGTCGCGCGGTGCTGGGCCGCGGTGAGCTGTGCGGCTTCGAACAACGCGTAGTCGCCGCCGCGCTTGGTTCGCATGGTGCGTCGTGCGATGTGGATGACGACGATCACCGCGACGACAAACAAGGTCAGCAACACCGTGGTGGTCAACCATCCGCCCGGTACCGACGAAGTTTTCTGCAACAGCCGATACAACAGCTCGTTGATCCAGTCGATGAACTGTTGCCCCGCAGAAGCCTTGGTATAGATCGGTTTGTCGAGCTCGGCCTGTGCGGCCTGGTGTGCGGCATCGCGGTCGATGTCGATGGAAGGCACTGTCAGCTAATCCTCACACCGGCCGGGTCAGCCAGAGGTTATCGGTGGACGTGCCCGCATAGGATCCGCTGGCGGCGCCGGATTGCAGCACCAGGTCGAATGCCTCGGCGCGCATCCGCCGGTCGGTATAGAGCAGCACGATGACGCCGGCGTTGAACGGCGCCGTGATGATCTGCCCGATCGCCGCTCCGATGGACGCGATCGTGGTGCCGGCGAGCAACGCTCCGATGGACACCCCGCCGACCATCATGACCTGGCTGACGATGCTGAACGGTGCCGCGACCGCGCCCGAGACGACACTGGCCACAATGTAGGTCAGGACCCGGATGCCGAGAACCCGCCAGAATCCGTTGCGGATCAGCGAGAAAGACCTGGTGATCGCGGCGAACACCGGCAACCTTTCCAGCACGATCAGCACGGGCGCGAACAGCACCACCGTGTACAGATATACCGACAACGCGATCACGAAGAGCCCCAGCGGGATACCCAGGAGAACCGCGGCGGCTCCGTTGCCGACCGCCGCCACCACGGCGACGAACACCAGCACCAACCCGACAAGGGCCGCCAGTACTGCCCCTTCCAACACTGCCAGCCCGAGCAAGGGGAGCAGCCGCCCACGAATCTTGACCCACGTCTCGCCAATGGTGATCGATGACCCGAACACCGCCCGCCCGACGATGACGGTGAGCATTCCGGACAGCAGCATGCTGCCCAGCCAGGTGACGAGCAGGCCGGCGGCCATCGACGCCAACCACCCGCCGACTGCCCCCAAATTCGGCGCGTCCGGCTGATCAGTCGAGATGCGGCCGTAGGTGGCCAGGGGTCCGACGGTGGCGGCCAGCGAAATGATCTGCATGACCACCACCACCATCGCGGTCAGCCCCAGCGTCGCCTTGGGATTGGTGCGGACGTAGCTGACCGAGCCGTTGAAAATCTCGCTCAGGGTCAACGGCCGCAGCGGAATGATGCCGGGTTTGAGCGCTCCGGGGACCGGCGCGGGGCCGTAGCCAGGCGGTGGGCCATACCCGGGCGGTGGGCCGTAGCCAGGTGGCGGGCCGTAGCCAGGTGGTGGCGGGCCATAGCCTGGAGGTGGCGAGCCGTAGCCAGGAGGCGGCCCGTAAGCCGGCGGGCCTCCGTAGGCCGGCGGCGGGCCATACCCCGGTGGCGGATAGCCGGGCGGTGCGTACCCGTCCGGCGGGGGACCCACCGGATAGCCAGGCGGTGGTGCGCTCACCGTTTCCAGCAACCGTCGTCGTACGTCATGGCCTACATCCTGTCGGCGGTCGGGGCATTTCACAATCTTGCCGAGTTTCGCGTCCTGCCCCGCTGGCCTGCACAGTCTCCGAAACGTCGCGACGCGTAGCGTCACAGGCATGGCGGAACTCAAATCCCGGATCCGGGCGGACCTGACCGAGGCGATGAAGGCCCAGGATAAGTTGCGGACTGCGACCCTGCGCATGCTGTTGGCCGCGATCCAGACCGAGGAAGTCTCGGGCAAGCAGGCCCGGGAGCTCTCCGACGACGAAATCCTCAAGGTGCTGGCCAGGGAAGCCAGGAAGCGCGCCGAGTCGGCCGAAATCTACACCCAGAACGGCCGCGGGGAGCTCGCCGCCACCGAGCATGCCGAGGCGCGGGTGATCGACGAATATTTGCCCACTCCGCTGACCGAGGCCGAATTGGCCGACGTCGTCGACACGGCCATCGCCCAGGTCGCCGAGGCCATCGGGGAACGTCCCGGTATCAAACAGATGGGCCAGGTCATGAAGGCCGCGACCGCGATCGCGGCGGGGAAAGCCGACGGGTCGCGGCTATCGACGGCGGTCAAAGAGCGGCTCTAGAAGCCGGCCGTTTGTCACCTGCACGCCGGGGTAACCGGTGGGGTATGACCAGGTTCGGCTATACTCTGATGACTGAGCAGAGTGGACCCAAAGACCTTGTTCGGTATGCGGTTTCGGCCGAGGAGCACGGGTTCGACTTCGAGGTGTGCAGCGACCATTTCTCGCCGTGGCTGACCTCTCAAGGACATGCGCCCAACGCGTGGGCGGTGCTGGGCGCGGTGGCACAGGCCACCGAACAAGTGGATCTGTACACGTATGTCACCTGTCCGACGATGCGGTATCACCCGGCGGTCGTCGCGCAGCAGGCGGCCACCGTGCAGATTCTGTCCGACGGCCGCTTCACCCTCGGATTGGGCAGCGGGGAGAACCTCAACGAACACGTTGTCGGCAAGGGCTGGCCCACCATCCACACTCGCCAAGACATGCTGCGCGAAGCCATCAAGATCATCCGCGAGCTGTTCGGCGGCCGGCTGGTGAACTGGCGGGGCGAGTATTTCCAGGTGGATTCCGCGCGACTGTGGGACGTGCCCGATGTTCCGGTCGGGATCGCCCTGGCGATGGGCGGTCAAAAGGCCATCGAGAAATTCGCCAAACTCGCCGACCATCTGGTCGCGGTTCAGCCCGACAAAGGACTGGTCGACGCGTGGCACGGCGCTCGCCAGGCGGCCAACGGCACCGAGGGCGGGCGGGTGATCGGACAGATACCGGTGTGCTGGGACCCTGATCGTGACACCGCGATCGAACGCGCACACGACCAATTCCGGTGGTTCGGCGGCGGCTGGTCGGTCAATGCCGACCTACCCACGCCCGCGGGATTCGCCGGCGCGACCCAGTTCGTGCGTCCCGAAGACGTCGCCGAAAGCATTCCCTGCGGGCCGGACCTGGATGCGATCGTGGACGCTGTGCGCCCCTACTGGGAGGCCGGCTTCACCGATGTCGCGCTGATCCAGATCGGCGGCGAGCAACAAGACCTGTTCCTTTCCGAAGTCGCCGATCCCCTGCTCAAAGCGCTGCGGGAGGCCTCGTCCTGAGCGACACGGCTTGGCGAGAATTTCGCCGTCAGCAGCGCTTTCCTGGAAGGAGAAGATGATGGCAAATGAATTGGACGGCAAGAGAATAGCCTTTTTGGCTGCCGATGGCGTCGAGAAAGTCGAGCTCGAGCAGCCGCGTGCGGCGCTGGAACAAGCCGGTGCCCGCACCGAAGTTCTGTCGTTGAAAGCCGGCGAAATCCAGGCGCGCGATCACGATCTCGACCCGGCGGGAACGGTCGCGGTCGATCGCACGGTGGCGGATGCGGCAGTGGCGGAATACGACGGTTTGATATTGCCTGGCGGCACGGTAAACCCGGACAAGCTACGCATGGACAAGTCGGCCGTTTCGTTTGTTCGCGAATTCGTGGAATCCGGAAAGCCGGTCGCCGCGATTTGTCATGGGCCGTGGACACTGGTCGAGGCCGGTGTGGCGGCGGGCCGGACGCTGACCTCGTATTCGAGTATTCGCACCGACCTTCGCAATGCGGGTGCTCACGTCGTCGACGAGGAAGTCGTCGTTGACGGCAACCTGATCACCAGTCGCTCACCCTCGGACTTGCCGGCCTTTTGCTCGACCATCGTCCAGCAATTCGCACGCGCCGGCACGCATTAGCGGTAGTGCTCTCAGTTCCGTTTGAACGGGCGGTTTTTGGGCACTATCCAGGGCACGCCGTGATCGCCACGGCAATCCGTCGAAAGGCCCACCGTTGACGATCACCTACCCCGTTTCCGCTGGTGCCGCGACTGACTACCAGGTGTATCAGCCGCAAGACGACTCGCGGTTGCTCGTCGAGTTAATGCGAGAAAGCGGTTTGCTTCCGGGTCGCCGGGTGCTTGATCTGTGTACCGGAAGCGGGTTCGTTGCGATCGCCGCCGCCGAAATGGGTTGTGCCAGCGTCACTGCCTTCGACATCTGCTCGCATGCCGTGCGGTGCTCCCGCGCCAACGTCGCCGTGGCCGGCGTTAACGTCGACGTCCGTCAAGGTTCGTGGACGGAAGCTTTCGACTGTGCGCCGTTCGAAATAGTCGTGTCCAACCCGCCGTACGTACCCACTCCTGACGAGAGCGACGTCGAGGCGCTCTCATCAGTCGCCGGGCCGTCCTGGGCGTGGAACGCCGGGCCCGACGGCCGGCTGTTGCTGGATCCGCTGTGCGCGTCGGTGTCAAAGCTATTGTGCGACGGCGGGTCCCTGCTGCTGGTCCAGTCGGCCTTCGCCGGCACCCAACGCTCCCTCGACACCTTGCGATCAACCGGGCTGGACGCCGGAATCATTGCCTCTCAGCGCATCCCGTTTGGACCGGTGCTATCCGCGCGAGCCGGGTGGCTCGAGGAAATGGGCCTGCTGCAGCCCGGATGCCTCGAAGAGGAGCTGGTGGTAATTCGGGCGGACAAGCCATGACCGTGACCCGGGTACGCGTGATACCCAAAGGCCCCATCCTCGTATCGGGACCTGTCCGAATCGAGATGCCCGACGGCCGGGTGGTGGAATCCGACCGATTCATGGTGGCCATCTGCAGCTGTGGGCGCAGCAAGCAATATCCGCTCTGCGACACCAGTCACCGGCGTTGCCGCGGCACCAAAGCTGTTGGTAGGGAAGCTAATTGAGTGGTGCCCGCAACGAAGGTTGATCCTGCTTCCAGCAGGCCATGACCTGGTCCGCTAAGCGATTTTCGACCAGGGCATGTGCGCGAATCCCGAAAACGACATCGCGGTCCAGCTTCGGTTCGCGGGCGACGAGGTCGCCGACCACATCGAGGCGTACAACCTGTTCGTGTACCGCGTCGGCCTCGACGTGTTCGCCGTAGAACGCGATGCAGGGTTGCGGCGCGTGCATCCGGTACAGAGCCTGAACCATTCGCCGCGAGCCCGGCGGTGAGGTGATCTCCGTCGACGCGAAGTGCCCGATTGCGGCGCCGCGCAGCCAGCGGTGCAAGCCGAACATCGACATCAAATTCACCGCCGCGAGTGCTTCGGCGGGGACGATGTCAAGGTAACCCAGATAGGTCGAATCCAGATCGGCCGCGGCCAGGAGATCGGCGAACAGCTGCTGGTGTAGCCGCGCGGGTTGTCCGGCCCCGTACTCGTCGAATTCGATTGCCACGAATGCGACCTTGGCGCCACCCGTTAACCGCGGAATCGCCCAGGCGTGCGGATCGCCCTCTTTGAGGTGATACAGGGACCGGTGCACGAAGTATTCGCGCATTTGCTGCCAGGTTCCCGAATCGCGCAGGTGGTACGACGGGCCGGTACCGTCAACGGGCTCGATAGAGATCGCTTCCATTTCTCGTGCCGACGTGTGGTCGGGCTCGATGGGACCGACATCACGTCGCACGCCGGCCAAGAACGCTCGCTCGAGTTCGGCGCGCAATCCCAGCAGGTCGGGATTCCACTCCCAGGTCGGATCCACCCCGGCGAAACCGCGATAGTGCAGCTCGTAACACATGCACAAGGCCAGCTGCAGGTCGAGGCCGTAGGGATCCGAATCGCGGACGGACGCGTGGACGCGTGCGAGATGGTCGTGTGGTGGAGGCGCGGTCAAGGCACGACGCACAGCCGTCGACAGCGGTCCGTGTGCCTCCGGTAGGCAGGGTTCAACCGTCATCGATGCTCGGGTCACGTCTGTGGAGGTACCACAACCGGGCCGGTGGCAAACGGTGGCTTGCGCACTCGCATGTCAGTGATCGACCGCCTCGGTTGCGCCCGACCGTCGGAAGGTGATATCGATCGTCGTTCCGGTTGGACTGCTGTTGATTTCCATCGTCTCGCTAAGGACTCGCATCAGTACCAGGCCTCGTCCGCTGTTACCAGGGTTGACTTTCGGTATCTTCCACGAACCAGAATCGGTGATCCGCGCTTGAATCTCGCCGTCGTGGACGTTGACCTCGAGCAGCATTGTTCCGACGTTGTGCCCGCGGTAGGCGTGCTCGACACAGTTGGTGCATGCTTCGTTGATCACCAGCACAATGTCGTCAATGAGGGCACGCGGGACGTCAGCGTCGGCCAGCCAGTCGCTGAGCCGATGCCGGATATCGGCTAATTCGTCTGCGGCAGCAGCGCTTTCGAGACGAAGCGGCGCGCGCTGACGCCGGTAGATTACCATTGCGACATCGTCGTCGTATCCGGCGACCGGTGCCAGCTCACGAAGGACGACATCGGCAACGGCATCGAGGGGCAGCTTCATCGTCTCTACTAAACTTGCTGCAGCGCGGGCGATTCCGTCGTCGATCGACTCGTGTTTGCGCTCGACCAAACCGTCGGTGAACAGCATCAGCGTCGATCCGAACGGAAGCAGCCGGCTGGCCTGCGGACGAGGTTGGTCTCGGCGGACCGCGAGTGGCACCGACCGCGCATCGTTGAGCATCGACGTGCCGGACTCGGGGCCGGCGATCATCCCGGGCATATGGCCGGCATTGCTGTAGTGCAACAGCCCGGTTTCGGTGTCCAGTACCGCCAGAAATACAGTGGTGCAATAGGCATTCGGAATAAGCGAAGCGGCCGAGTCGAGTTGTTCGAGCAACAGCGCGGGTTCGGCACCATTGATCAACAGCGCCCGCGCCGAGCTGCGTAGCTGACCCATGATCGCGGCGGCCGGCAGACCGCGACCCACGCAGTCGCCGACGACGATCCCGATTCGCTGATTGCCGATTGGCAGCACGTCATACCAGTCGCCTCCGATCTCCAACGGCGGGACAGCTGGTTCGTAGCGCACCGCGAAGCCGGCCGGAGGTTGTACCGGCGGCAGCATCGCGCGCTGCAAGGTCAGCGACGTTTCCCGGGCGCTCTCGAACTGGCGGACATGTTGCATGGCCAAACTCAGGTGGCCGACCAGCACCGTGACCAACAGCCGATCCTCGGAGCTGATCCAGCGCGGCGACTTCAGCTCCAACCACAACGCGAGGTCTCCGGTGCCGGATAGCACCGCGACCAATCCCTGCGCTTTGCCCGGGTTTTCCGGTCTATCAACGGTTTTGGCGGTCAGCGGAAGCTGGTGACGCGCGTCGGAAAATGTGTTGCGCAACCACGGATCGAGTTCGCGCCAGGTCGATACTTTGGGCTCGCCGGCCACCTCAACGGCGGGCTCGCCGTCGCCGCTTGGCCACGAGACGGCGACCACGCGGCGTACGTCGATTGCCGACCGGCACTCGTCCAGGGTGATCGATAGCAGCTCGGCCACGCTCTTGGCCACCGCCACCGCGGTGGCCAGTCGCAGCACAGCGGATTCCCGTGCGGCGAAAGCTCGTTCGGCGGTGATGTCCCGGATCGTCCCTACGTAGACAGCTCGGTCGCTGCCGGTTTCTCTGACCGCATTGATGGTCACCGTCACCCAGGCGAGGTGGCCTTCTCGATGCCGAATCGGTGTCTCGTATTCGGCGCTGCCGCCGTGGCGGACTCGGGA
>Ga0187879_10001314_pt1 | contig 17008 bp, 14 predicted proteins | sample June2016WEW_19_1_FD_132423 | JGI IMG/M metagenome (GOLD analysis project Ga0187879, IMG submission 132423) | Peatland microbial communities from SPRUCE experiment site at the Marcell Experimental Forest, Minnesota, USA - June2016WEW_19_10 | ecosystem: Environmental > Terrestrial > Soil >... | reverse complement strand
TCGGCTTGGAGGAGATAGGGGCCGCGGGTGGTGTTGATTTTATGAGCGCGTTCGATTGCGGTTAGTCCGCGATGGATTAGGAGTTGATCCCATTGGGTGCGGTTTTGATCGAAGAGTAAGACTGGTTCGCCGGTGGAGGTGATGCGGGCGCGGGTGCGGGAGGCCTGGATCTCCATGAGGGCGACCAGGCCGTGGACTTCTGGTTCGGTGGGCGTGAGTTCGGCTAGGATGCGGCCGAGGCGGAGCGCGTCTTCGCAGAGGGTGGGGCGCATGAGGTCGTCGCCGGCGGTGGCGGAGTAGCCCTCGTTGAAGATGAGGTAAATGACTTCGAGGACGGAGGAGAGGCGAGCGGCGAGCTCGGGGCCGCGGGGGACCTCGAAGGGGATGTGCTTGTCAGCGAGGGTGCGTTTGGCGCGGACGATGCGCTGGGCGATGGTGGGTTCGGGGGTGAGGAAGGCGCGGGCGATCTCGTCGGTGGTGAGGCCGCCGAGGAGACGGAGGGTGAGGGCTGCGCGGGACTCGGTGGGGAGGATGGGATGGCAGGCGATGAAGACGAGGCGGAGGAGGTCGTCGCTGATGGTGTTGTCGAGAGTGGAGACGAGGTCGGGCGAGGTTTGTTCGAGGGCTTCGAGTTCGCGGGCGAGCTCTTCGTGTTTGCGCTCGGCGACGGCGTTGCGGCGGAAAAGATCGATGGCGCGGCGTTTGGCGGTTGCGGTGAGCCATGCCGCGGGATTATCGGGGACGCCGGATTGCGGCCACTGTTCGAGTGCGGCGACAAGTGCTTCCTGCGCGAGATCTTCGGCTAGGCCGACGTCACGGGTGAGGCGCGTGAGGCCGGCGATGACGCGCGCGGACTCGATGCGCCATACGGCTTCGATGGTGCGATGCAGAGCTTGATGTGCGGCGTGATGTGGATCGGTAGCGGACACTGCTACCGATCACACCAGTTTCAATCCGCGAATGCAAGAGCGGCTATTTATTGGCGGTCTGATTTGGCAGCTCAGCTCGTTTCGCTACTTTGTGCTGGATCTGCTCTTCGGACAGGATGGGTGCGAAGTCTTCCATCTCAAAGACCTGGCGAATTTCGACTTCGGAGTCGACGCCGGGGTTGCAGTTGGGGGCACGCTTGACCCACTCGATGGCCTCTTCGAGGGACTTGACCTGCAAGATCGAGAAGCCGGCGATGAGCTCCTTGGCCTCGGTGAAGGGGCCGTCGATAACGGTATGAGACCCGCCGGAGAATTTGACGCGTGCGCCTTTGGAGCTGGGATGGAGGCCATCGAGGGCGAGCAGGACGCCAGCCGTGATGAGCTCTTCGTTGTACTTGCCCATCTCGAGCAGGAGCTCGGGATCCGGGAGGGCGCCTTCTTTTTCTGACTCTGGGGTTGCTTTGACGATGACCATGAATCGCATTGCGAAATCTCCTTTGGGTTGAGCGATGGCTGGGTGGCTTGTTTTCGGGTTTAGCTATTTCTTGGCGGTCTGATTCGGCAGCTCAGCCCGTTTCGCTACTTTGTGCTGGATCTGCTCTTCGGACAGGATGGGTGCGAAGTCTTCCATCTCAAAGACCTGGCGGATTTCGATTTCGGAGTCGCCGGCGTGGGGGTTGGGGCAACGCTTGACCCACTCGATGGCCTCTTCGAGGGACTTGACCTGCCAGAGCCAGAAGCCGGCGACGAGCTCCTTGGCCTCGGTGAAGGGGCCGTCGACGACGGTACGAGACTTGCCGGAGAATTTGACGCGTGCGCCTTTGGAGCTGGGATGGAGGCCATCCATGGCGAGCAGGACGCCAGCCTTCATGAGCTCTTCGTTGAACTTGCCCATCTCGAGCAGGAGCTGTGGATCGGGGAGGGCGCCTTCTTTTTCTGACTCTGGGGTTGCTTTGACGATGACCATGAATCGCATTGCGAAATCTCCTTATGGGTTGAGCGATGGTTGGGTGGCTTGTTTTTCGGGTTTAGCTATTTGTTGGCTAACCCGTGAACTCAGATTGAGAGCGCAGTTGGATCGCTGTTGCTCGCTATCGTACTGGCTCTCTGCTGATACGTCGAACGGGGTGTGGCCGAATCGACATGAGAACGGAATTTAATTAATTATTTTTCGGGGAGACGAAGGGTCTAAATTGCACACGCCGCCATCTCAAGGGCACATTTCACACAGGCAAGTATAGTTGACGTAACCAGGCGATAGCGCTCAGAATGCAGGTCAGGCTGCGTCCTCCGCTAAGAATTTGGCGAAAGAACGGATCGGCTTCAACTTGTCCTCCCGTAAGCCGCGCAGCTCTTCCTCACGGAGTCGCTTTTCGTACAAAAGTCTCCCGAACACCTGCGTGAGTTGCGAATAACGATAGTCGTATTTGCGGTCGATCTCTTTACGACGTTGGGTCAGGCAATGTTCCAAGTCCCACAGCTCCGACGACTGCTGGATCTGACTGGCCATCTTCTTTGCTTGCTGAATCACCTCGTGAAGTTCTCGCCCCAGGGCAGCGTCGAAGGCTCTGCGGGCGATGACCTTTTCTGACCTCGACCAAATCGGTTCGTTCTGGTAGGGATAGCTGTCTTGAGTCACAGACGGGCTGGTCATGTTCCGATCCTCCGTGGCCGCATTCTATGCCTTGCCCGGCTGCCTTTTCTACAGCTTCGCTGGTCCCGTCCGCCGAGACAGATTCCACATGTTTCGCCTGCTGCCCATCCGTTCTGAGGTCGAAAAGGTCGTTTACTGGATGCCCGAGATTCTGTTTGCAGCCGAGATAGCGTTCCGTGGTCTGCACGGATGCATGCCCGAGCAAAAACTGAATCTGCTCGAGCTCGCCACCGCTGCTGTGGCACAGCTTCGCGCAGGTTCGCCGCAAGTCGTGCGGGAAGGGATCGCGCGCGACAATCCCGAAATGACGAAGAGCACGTTACACAAATTGAAATCGATCCTCAGCGCGATTTTCAAGCTGGCGATCCAGCAAGAGTACCGCTCGGGCTCGAATCCGATGCGGGAAACGTCCCTTCCGCGTGCGCAAGCGTCGGCCGAAACCGTTGCTTATGACTTGGATCAAGTGCTTGGCATGCTGCGCATAGTTCCCGAGCCGTCGCGCACGGTGATCGCCGTGGCTGAATTCACCGGACTGCGGCGCGGCGAGATCGAAGGACTGCTCTGGGAAAACTACGACGGCGAAACCCTCGCAGTGACTCGCGCGATGTGGCGCGGGATCGCGGGCGAACCGAAGACGGAGAAATCGAAGGCCAGCGTGCCGGTGATCCCCGCGCTTCGCAGGTTTCTCGATGCGCACCGTCTGGCCGCGGGCAATCCTCAGTCGGGTATAATATTCAAGACCCGCAACAGTACGCCCCTGGCCATGAACAACCTGTTAAACGACCAGATCCTGCCGGCGCTCAATCACTGCGTCTGTGGTTTGGAAAAGATCGAGCATGGGGGCGCCGATCCGATTACACCCGTGACAAGGCCCGTCCCGAGTGGCACGGCTTTCACGCTTTCCGCCGTGGGCTCGCGACGAACTTGCACGCGCTCGGAGTGGACGATTTGACGATTCAGCGCATCTTGCGGCACAGCAACGTCTCGGTGACGCAGCAGTGCTACATCAAGACGAGGGACGCGCAGAGCATCGCGGCGATGGACCAGATGAACGCCCTGGTTGATGGCCCGGTTGAACTAATCGCAATGAATCTGCAAAGAATGACGGTGTGTCGAGGTTGGTTAACTGATTGTTTTCAACGGTGTGGGCGCGTAGCTCAGTTGGTAGAGCAACGCCCTTTTAAGGCGTGGGTCGCAGGTTCGATTCCTGCCGCGCTCACCACTCCCGCCCGGCCTGGCATTCGCCAGCCAGTCCCGGACGCCGCGCCGACCCTCAGTTTACGGTGGTTGTGACCGTCACTGATTTGTTGCTTGGATCAAAATTAGCCGAAGAGGGTACCTGTCGCCCGAACCTTTATCTCTTCCAGGCAATGTAAATTGGATGCAATGATCGCGATCCTCTGCAGTGGCCTGCTGTTTGACTTGGACGGCGTGCTCATCGATTCCACTCCTGCGGTCGCGCGGGTCTGGCAGCGGTGGGCGGTTGAGCACGGCCTTGATCCGGAGACCGTGGTCCGCATGGCGCATGGGCGCCCGAGTCGAACCACCATCCGCGAGCTGTTGCCCAACGCGGATATTGACCGCGCCGTTCTCGACAAAGAAGATCGAGAAGTCGAACGCCGCGAGATGGAAGATCTCGATGGTGTGGTTCTGCTGCCGGGCGCTCGGCAACTCCTGAACATTCTGCCTCCCGAACGCTGGAACATTGCGACCTCATGCACGCGCCCACTGGCCGAGGTGCGTTTGCGGGCCGCGGGCCTGCCTATTCCCAAGACCATGATCACCGCGAGCGACGCGAAGATCGGCAAGCCCGATCCGGAGCCTTATCTGAAGGCAGCGGCGAAGCTTGGGTTTGCCGCCTCCGATTGCATCGTGGTAGAGGATGCGCCCGCTGGAGTTCGTGCGGGAAAGGCCGCTGGCGCCAGAGTGATTGCATTCCTCACGACCATGATCCGCCGTGACCTCGAAGACGCCGGTGCCGATTGGATCGTTCAAGACTGCGCTGACATCGCCGCATGCAATGATGATGGCGGCTTGCAGTTGAGCCTCTCGTTACCATAGTTAGGCCGCAGATGTCAGCTCTCGGTTCTCAGGAAGACCTTGTTTTTAACTTTCCTGAGACCTGACTCCCGACACCTAAGACCTGAAGCGCGAGCCATTTGCGCGCGTTCCTCCGCTCAACTAAAATTCTCTCGGTTCCTTAGAAGTTGCCCGCAAGAGTAGGATCGATGCGAGCCGGGCGGCTCCGATCTTCTCAATCGCGACAAAAAATCGCTAGATAGGCAGGGCCTCGTGATCATCGGTGTGCCGAAAGAAAGTTATCCGGGGGAGCGGCGGGTTGCGATCGTGCCGGTAGTCCTTCCGACGCTGACCAAAGCGGGTTTCGAAGTTCACATACAGTCCGGCGCTGGCATCGAGGCCGGCTATCCCGATTCCCAGTATGCCGACAAGGGCGCGAAGATTATTGCGGACCGCGCTGCCGTGTTTGCTGCCGCTGACGTCGTCGTGCAGATTCTTTGCTATGGTTCCAACGACGTGACAGGGAAGCAGGATATGCCGTTTTTTCGCCGCGATCAAATCCTCGTCGGATTTCAGCGTCCCCTCGGTTCGTCGGACATCGTGCAGGAGGTCGCGCACGCTGGCATCACCGCGTTTGCCGTGGAGTTGATGCCCCGCACAACGCGCGCGCAAAGCATGGACGCGCTCTCCTCGATGGGAACAGCCGGTGGGTATAAGGCGGTGCTGGTGGCCGCCGACCACCTCCCGCGCATCTTCCCCATGCTTACCACCGCGGCTGGAACCATCACACCCGCCCGTGTGTTTGTGATCGGCTGCGGCGTTGCCGGACTGCAGGCGATCGCGACCGCGCGCCGCCTGGGCGCGGTGATTTCGGCCTACGATTTAAGGCCCGCGGCGAAGGAGCAGGTGCAGAGTCTCGGCGGACGTTTTGTCGAGCTTCCCATCGAGGCCAAAGACGCGCAGGACGCTCGTGGATACGCCCGGGCGCAGGATGAAGACTTCTACCGCCGACAGCGCGAGTTGCTCGGAAAAGCAGTGCAGGAAAGCGATGTGGTGATCACGGCGGCGGTGATTCCGGGGAAAAAATCGCCGGTGTTGGTAACCGAAGATATGGTGAAGGGAATGGCGCCCGGTTCGGTCATCGTCGACCTGGCCTCGGAACGTGGCGGCAACTGCGAGATCACCGAAGGCGGCAAGACCGTAGTAAAGCATGGTGTGACCATTATCGGAGCGATCAACCTGGCCTCCGGCGTGCCTTATCACGCGAGCATGATGTACGCCCGCAACGTCACTGCCTTTCTCGCTCACCTGATCAAAGATCAAAAGTTGAATCTGAACCTCGCAGATGAAATTGTTCGCGAGACTCTGCTCACCCATGGTGGCGAGATTGTGAACGCCCGGGTTCGCGAGTTTTTTAAGTTGCCCGCGCTGGTCACGCAAGGCTGATCAAAGAAGGCTGATCGAGCGAGATGCTACGGAGGAAAGATGAACAGTAGTTCGAATCTGATCAACGCACTCTTCATTTTTGTGCTCGCCGGATTCATCGGATTTGAAGTGATCCGGCGAGTCTCGCCCCTGCTGCACACTCCGTTGATGTCGCTCACCAACGCCTTGGATGCGATTGCGGTGGTGGGTGCGATCGTGCTGGTGGGCGAGCACAAGAGCACGCTCTCCGCCGTTTTCGGATTCATCGCCGTGGTCGCCGCCACCAGCAACATCGTCGGCGGCTTCCTGATTACGGACCGCATGTTGAAGATGTTCAAATCCAGCCGCCCCGCGGCTAAGCCGGCGGCCAAGTCGGTGGGCCAATAATGACAGCCGAACTCGCAGGAGGCCAGGTCGTCATCGAGATTTTATATCTCATCGCGAGCGTGCTGTTCATACTCTCGCTGAAGTGGATGAGCTCGCCGACCACGGCCCGCCACGGCATTTGGGCGGGTGAAATTGGCATGCTGCTGGCGATCTGCGGCACGCTGCTGCACCACGGCATTGTCGACTACCGGCTGATCGCCATTGGACTTGTGCTGGGCACCATCATCGGCATTCCGCTCGGGCGGGTAGCGATGACGGCGGTTCCGCAGCGAACCGCGCTCAGTCACGCCTTTGGCGCACTCTGCGTAACGCTGGTTGGTTCGGCGGAGTTTTACCTGCGCTCTCCCGATATCTCGCGCTTCATGATGGCGGTGCTGTCGCTCGAGGTCATTCTCGGCGGCTTGACCGTTACCGGCAGCTTGATGGCTGCCGGCAAGCTGCAGGAGATTCTGCCGCAACGGCCGCTGACCTATAAAGGCCAGAACCTCGTCAATTTTTTATTGCTCGCCTGCGCTCTTGCGATCGCCGTATCTCTGGTTCTGCATCCGGAAGCCCGGTCCCTGTTTCCGTTCATGATCCTGATCGCGCTGGCGTTTGGCGTGTTGTTGATCATCCCCATCGGCGGCGCCGACATGCCCACCGTCATCTCGTTGTTGAACGGCTATGCCGGTCTGTCGGCGGCGGCCATGGGCTTCGTCCTCGATAGTAAACTACTCATCATCGCGGGCGCGCTCGACGGATCGTCGGGCCTCATCCTCTCTATCATCATGTCGAAGGCCATGAACCGCTCCTTCACCAACGTTTTGTTCGGAGCCTTTGGTCAGGTGCAAGCTTCGGCCGCTGCCGGAGAAGAAGCGAGACCGATTCACAGCGCAACCCCGGAAGAAGCCGCCGCCATTCTTTCTGGCGCGAACCGCGTCATCGTAGTTCCCGGATACGGTATGGCTGTGGCCCAGGCGCAGCACAAAGTGCGCGAACTTTACGATAGCCTCAGCAAGCGCGGCGTGGACGTGCGCTTTGCCATTCACCCCGTTGCCGGACGCATGCCCGGTCACATGAATGTGCTGCTGGCCGAAGCCGATATCCCCTACGACCGGCTGATTGAGATGGACGAGATCAACGGGGACTTCCCTCAGACCGATGTCGCGCTAGTGATTGGCGCCAACGACGTAACCAACCCTGCCGCCCGCTCCGATACTTCCAGCCCCATCTATGGGATGCCTATTCTCGACGTGGACAAGGCTCATACCGTGATGGTCATCAAGCGCAGCATGAATCCTGGCTTCGCGGGCATTGATAACCCGCTCTACTATCTCGATAACACCCTGATGCTGTTTGGAGACGCCAAAGCATTTGTCGGCAGCATCGTGCGCGAGCTCAGCGGAGGACACGGCTAGCATCAGTGGTGTAAGTGAGATTCGTATCAGGGCATGCCTTCAGGCATGCCGCAAGTGCCACGGCTCCGTTGATAAGTTGTCTGGGTTTTACCGGTGCTGCGGAAGAGACCGAGTCGCGGTGTGCGGCCCCTGAAGGGGGCTTCTGATTTCGAAGCGCTTACGGTATCGCTAAAGCGATACCCCGATACGAATCGCTCTTGCACCCAGGCTACCACGCTAGAATCCGGCGGGCTTCAGTTTCGCGAGGGATCTTCGCGTAGCCTGCGGCCCGCCCGGCGTCTAGGCCGCTTTCTTCAGCTGCCTGATCTTAGCCCACCGCGCTTTCTGAGCCAGAGAAATTCTCCTGCGCCCTGCTGCGGAGAGTACGCGCTTGGCCCGACGTGGCGTCCCCGCGTGCACTGTTGCGCCCGTACCTCGGGTCAGCCTTTCGAGAACCGAAATAGCTTCCCCAAGCTTTTGGACTTGGTTTTGCGCACCCCGGCGTTCCTCTCGGAGCCGGTCGATTGCTTTGGCAATATTTGTCATTAAGTACCCTCCCTCGGGTAATTACCGTCGGCCATTGTATTACTAACTCGCCGTTCCTGTCAGGATTTATTTGTCCAGATGAGAATTACGTGGAGCGCGGATGACACGAACACGATGAAACAAAGGACAATGACATCAGAATGATGACCCGGGGATAGCCTTGCGTTCAGACGGCCCGCCCACAGCCTCATCCAGAGGTGATAGTAGTCCCGAGGACCCGAACAGAAAGAGAGCACCAACTGCCGGGCTATTGAGAGTAAGAAGATCATCGGTTGGCTGGTCGTTTCCGCGCCGTGCCCGCCCGCCGTCAAGAACCGGAAATCCGGGTCTGAAGTGGCACTCAATGTCGTTGTGAGAATTGAACGATCCATTCCTTCCGAACTCCTGCGCCGCGCACGAAATGTTTTCGTATGCACTTGCGACGCAAGACCTGCACCTGCCCGCCCGCTCCTCTGGATCCGATTCTGTCTGGGACTCATTTGCAATGGATTGCATCCGTCTCAAGAAGTATTGGCAAGGAACTGCGGCTAAGTTATTGACGGCAAAGGCCGTACCTTTTGTCAGGGCTGGAGGGTGAATTGCCCACTGCCTTCTCGATGAAGTGTCTCTGGACGGTCGCGAGGGTGAAAACGGCGAGGAGGAAGGCGCTTAAGGCGATCATTTTGCTGGTCGGCCTCAGCGGTGTTCCTGCCTGGTGCGCAGTAACGTCGCCATCTCCATCGACCGTCATTTCGCATCGGACCCCACTCACGGAATTAGAAAAGACTTTGCGCCGTGTGCCCGCGCACATCTCCGATTTCTCTACCCTATGGGAGCAACTGGCCCTGCCGAAATGTGGGAACATCCGGCTGCCCGAAGCCTTGCTAACCCCCGACCCGCTGCTCAACGTGCAAGATGACGATCTGCACGTGCGCGTCAGCTTCATTGTTGGATCCGACGGACACGTGCATAGCGCTTTCGTCCTGGAGAGCGGCGGCCCCGGCGAGGACCAGATTGTGCTGCGCGCAGTCCGGTTCTGGCGGTATCGTCCCGCACTCTGTAACGGCGTTCCCATCGATTCCGAAGCGCAGGTAAGATTCCGCATCCGCTAGCGCCCGAATTCTCCTACAATATCAGCGATGAGGTTGCCGTGAGCAAAGACAAGCCGAATCCTCCCAATCCGGAGAAGGACCAGCCCGTCGAAGGCAAGGAGGTCGAAGAGTTTTTTCAACGGCTCCCCGGCAACTTCCGCTGGCCGAAGCCGAATGCCGAGGCGGTCGCTGCTGCCGTGGAAGCGATCCAACGCATGTCGGGCGGCAGCGCGGCCGCGCAGGATCTGGCGGCAAACGGCGACGCGGACGAACTGGGTAGCGCCTGCTCAGCCTGCGGAAGTTCGCTCCCGGCGGGCGCTCGCTTTTGTGCGGGCTGCGGAATGCCGAGCCAGCCGGTCGCCGGCGATGCCAGTGCTCGAGCCGGCGCCGGCCAACACCACGTTCACCACCACTATCATCATTTTGTCCCCAGCCGGGGAACGGTGTCCGGCGCGCCCTCTGCCGAATCCGAGCCCGCTGCTCCTCGCGGTCGTGCTCCCGGTTCCCCGGGCACGTCGACCGGCGGCCGCGCCGAAGCCAGCGCCCGACAGGTTGTGCAGGACTGGGCGCAGGCCTGCAACACCAGGCACATCGACGATCTCCTCGAGCTCTACGCCGCCGACGCTACTCTCATCCGCTCCAACCTTCCGCCGGTTCGCAGCCTGCCTTCGATCCGGGAATTTCTTATCTCGCTGCTCGAAGCCGGATTGGGCGACGTTGAGATGGAATCGCTGCGCATCGAAGTGCTGGGTGAGATTGCTCTCGATCTCGGCCGTTGCAAAATGCTCGTGCCCGTCGCCATGGGCAAGCGCCGCGAAGAGCGCGGAAAATATTTGGTGGTGCTGGTGCGACAGCCCGCCGGCACATGGAAGATTCTCGCCGATTGCTGGTCCTCTGATTTGGCTGTCAGCGCCCCGCCGCCCGAGCCCGCTGCCCGAAAAGTAAGCGAGCCTATCCCGCCTCTCCGCAAGCCCCGCTGAACCGGAGCACCTTCGAACCAACAAAAACCCCGATCCTTGCGGATCGGGGTTGAGTGAGTTCGTCGAGCGAATCTATTGATTCGCCAGGCGTGTCGTAAAGATCTGCCGGTAGCCCAGGCTTTCCACGTCGCGGAACATCGGCGTTCCTGGCGGCAGGCCTCCCGGACTGGTAAAGTCCAGGTCGAAAAAGTAATTTCGCGTGGGCGGCTGATATACGGTATTGCAGCACTTGTAAAACCCGGTATTGTAGGTTGAGTAGTACAGGCTCACCATAGAGCCCTTGTAATTCGCGGCGACATTCCAGTTTTCCAGGAAGTGCAGGAAGTTGTGTACGCCTCCATCGGTGCCTGTGTCCGCGGGGTCGGTAGCCCAAGTCGCCGTCGTCGAAAAGGGGAAAGTCCTGTTCTTCCCGCTGGCAATTGCCAATCGGTAAGAGGTAACGGTATTAGCGTTCCGGTTCCCCGAGTTGGTAACATCGTTCGTTGTCATGCTTTCCAAGTCCGTCCAGTTGTTCGAGAGGAGAGTGAGAGCGTCGGTAATTACTGACGCGGCCGCGTGTCCAGTCTGATCGTTCTGAAACGCGGTGGTGTCGTTGGCCCAATTCGCCGCGTCGGCCGCGTTGCTGTTGTAGTCGCCCAGGATGTACACCGGGTTCTCCGAGGCCACCGTGAATCCACCCGGGCTATCCAGAGTCGCAGCGGAGTCCGTTCGCAGCGGTACGTTGCCCAGCGAACCATCCACTAGCCGCAAAACGTGCCGCGCCCCGCTGACCCAGTTCTTGCGCGCGGTTAACATGCAACTCGTAATCCGGGCGCTTCCCGTCGCGGTACCGAAGGGATCGGGGATGGCCGGTGTGTTGATGGCGGTATTCAGGTTGGTAGCGCCGTTATAGAAGCCCAACCCCATGTTCAACGCGCCGTAGTTGTCCAAGAATCCGTTCTGATTGTCGTCCTCGGGAGAATTAGCGACCGGCGATTCCAGTGCGCCGTCGGGTGTACCCGCGGCACTGGCGGAGTTGATCACGTCTTCCAGACCCGAGTCGCCAGTTTTTACCGCGGACCCTCCCATCGGGGGATTCGGGTTAAACAGCATGCCCCGCCGATCCGAGAAATACAGCACGTAGCCATTCTGATTTAGATAATTCACATTCGTGCCGCTCGTGCCAATCGCTCCCGACAGCCAGCGCTTCAGGTTGCCCACGTCGATTTCGACGGCGTTCATGACCCCGTTGGTCGTGCAAGTGTCGTCCGCCCTGATGTTGTCCCGATTTTCACCTTCGCGGACATCGTAGAAGTTGATGGGATACCAGTTGTACATGCTGATGCTCTGGGTCGTGGCGTTGCTCAGTCCGAAATAAGGGCTGTTGGTAGTCGTGTCGGGCTGAACTTCCGGAAGCAGCGCGTTGTTCCATGTGCTGCAACCAGTCGTTGAGGTACATGTCGGCGCAAGGCCGACACTATCGACCACACCATCTCCATTGCGATCCGCCGGTTCTTGCAGCAGCAGAATCGCGTTCGGATTGATCGGATTTTGAACCCCGCCCGCAGGCGTACCTCCACCAGAGGCCGTAGGTGGTTTTGTGCCCCGCGCAAATCCCAGTCCCAGCCATTCATTGGTGACCGCGACCCATTGGCTGGAATTATTCAGGTATTCCACTCGCAGCCAACCGTCAATCAGGTTCCAGCTTGTGGTTCCGGCGGCCAGCGCGGTCGCGTTGCTGGTGACTGCCGTGCCGCTCGTGCCGGCCGCATTGGTCACGGTGTAATACGGGAATACCGGCGCCGACGTGCTGGGACAACCTGACGGCAAGCTCGCCGCCGCGACCTTGTACGGGGGGCAAGGAACTATCGTCGTCAGCGGGCCGTTGGTGGTACTACTAAGGGGACTAAGCGGGGCGCTGGTCGTTGCGCTGGACGGACAGAGCAGGGTACAGTTGGAATCCAATGCCTGACTCGCCGGAGGCGTCCATTGCTTGGGAAAGTAGGGCCAGTCCGACGACAGCGGCGAAGCTTTCGCACTAGTTGAGGGGCAGTACGTCCCGGCGCAGTTGGTCGTATCCGGAAACGCGTTCGAGGCGGCGGCGAAGTACATGCTGTAGCTGCCAGACGATGGCGCCCCAAGCGTTGTATTGGCAGTAGCTATCGAAATCCCATAGGGATTGCTTTTGGTCCAAGCCGAGTTTGCAGTCACCATCGCTTGCGTTACGTTCGCCAGCCGGACGTTATTCGTATCGGAAGCTCCGCCCGGCAAGTCCGCCGGATCGTCGCTCAGCAGCACGTGGATCTGGGCCAGGTTATATTCGCGGGATTGGGATATCGCCGACGCGGGATTCTCGCCTGCCGGTGGCCGGCGAATAATTTCGTACGGGTGCTTAGTCCCGTCGACGAAGGGCATCGATAGATGCGAGGCGCCCGTTCCCGTTTGGTTGACAGTCGTATTTCCGTAGTTCCCGTTGACCACCTCGCGGTGGGTAACGGTTTCGGAGAAGTTATACCAAGCGTTTTGGCCGTTATACGTCGACGCCGGCGGCTGTCCCCCTGCGCCTTGCACGCTGCCGTCCCCGTAGGAAGAGGCGGTGGGGAGATCCATTTTCACGCAATTTGTCGTCGTTGTGCTGCAAGCAGTGGTGGAATTGGCGGTGGGAACATATATGTCGGAGGTGTAGCCGGCGTTTGTTGCGTTATTTCCATTGGGCAGCAGGGTTCGAACCACGTTGCCCCATGCCGACAGCTGGCTGTGAAAGGTTACGGTTGCTTGGCCGAAAGGGTACAAGTCCCCGTTAGTATGTACGGGGCCGGCGAAGTCCATCGCGGCGCCGGGGAAAAAGGCTAGATCGCTCTCCGAGAACACTCCGAACTGGAACACCGGAATGAGCGCCACCTGCGCGGTTCGTACCATGCTCACTTCCTGCCCGCCGGTTGTTAAGTCCGCCGTCACCAGCATGTTTACCGGGATGATCTGCGCCCACAGACCTTGGTTTGGTCCGGAACTGATCTGTCCCCAGTTATGGGTCAGAGAGGTTGGGCAAGTCGACGACGGCGCCGACCCGGGCGTCACCGTATAGGTTATCCAGGTGACTCCTGCCATCGCCGGCTCATTCGCCGCCGAGCCCACGCCGCAGATTTGGGAGGGAGTGGGGGCCTGCGAGGTCTGGAACACCGTGGACAGGTCGGAGTACATTTTCTCGATCCCACCCTCAGCGGCGTGATAGGCGACATTGTTCTGCAGATCCGTCCCGCCCACCTTGCCCTCGGTGTTGACCATCATCATCAGCCCGATCGCGATCCCCGACAGCAGCAACAGCATCAGCAAGGACGCTATCAGCGTGAATCCTTTGGTGTGCCGTCTCGCGCTTTTCATACATTGACTCCCCATGATGTCAATCCCCATCGCTCCGCTTTCCATCGTCTCGTCCTTCCGCGTCTTACTCCGCCGTCGCTAACTCGAGGGAACTGGATAGTTATTGGTGTAGGTCAGATTCCGTGCGCTTACCGATGTCTGTAAATCCAATCTCTGATAAGCGCCACCGTTGCCGCCGCCATACCCCACGCCCGGCAGAGTACTATCCATTGCCATGTTCGCAATGTTGATCTTGGTGATCTGGTTGGGAAGCAGTCCAGCCGAAGCTTGACTGCAGCCATCGGTGGTATTAGCACTAACATTAGGAGGGATAGGGTTAGCGCTGGTAGCGCCAGGGTTGCTGCAGGTTACCGCCGGCAAATCGGTGGCGGCGTTAAAAAGGTCATAGGTAAACTTCAGGTAAACCACGTTTTCCGCCACTGGAATCGGAGTGTGTCCACTGACCTGCTGCATCATTCGCGGCGGGGTGGGGCTGTTGTCGATGTAATAGCTGATCACCAGAATGCGGGTTGCATATCCGGTCACGCTATTCGACGGCGCCGCGTACTTGCTGGCCAGGCTGTTGGCGACCCCTGCCGCCTGGTTCATGTTCAGCGCATCGCTGGCGGCGAAGGTAACGACACCTGCACCGGTGGGTGCGGTGGTGACTTCGGCTACCACGTTGGTTGTACCAAAGGTAAACAAGACCAGATCGCCAGCCGTCAGCCCAGTCGAGGAATTGCCTACAGCTTGGATCGTGTTGCCGTAGTTCGTGCAATTCGAAGCCGCCTGCGAAGCCGCAGTCAGCGTGAAGGTCACCGTTGTCGTGCTTGTGATGGCCGCCTGGTAGCAGTCCAGGTAGAAGTTGTTGTCGGTGTACACCACCGTGACCGAGTCGGTGGCTCCCTGCGCCGCGAGCAGCGTCGGCCCGACGTCGTATCCTGGGAGCAGCCCGTAGAGATAATATGTACCGCTCTGCGCGGGATATGCCACCGACCCGCCGTTGATGTAGCACGGTGAGCCCGTCGTCTGGGCGCATCCATACACGGGAGCGGTGTTGGACGGCAAGGCGATCGCCGCGCCGGGATTTAGCCCCGCCCCGGCCAGGCTCAAATCCTTCGTCAGAATGTTGGAGGCGGCCCGAAAATCCTGCTGCAACTCCGCCCGCTGCGTAGTCGTCCAGGCCGCTTGCACACCCTGGATGTAGATCTGCACCGCTGCCCCCAGCACCAGCCCTCCCAGTGCCATGGAGATCGTCATTTCCAGCAGGGTGAATCCACTCTTACGCTTTGTTGAGCGATCGCGCATAGCTCCTCTTTACTGGTACTGCGAAATGTACGAATTCAGAATGTAGGTTTTCGGCTGATTCGTCTGTGAAGTTTGGTACTGCACCGTGATGGTTACGCTTCGCAGCGAACTCACCGTGTAGCCGCTCGCGTCTTTTACCGCTGAGATCAGAACCGTGCGCTGATAGCCGGTCAGAGGGATAAACGTATCGTCCGCCGTCTGAAAAATCCCGTCCGGCCCCGGGTCCTGTAGGGTTTGCTCAGGCTGACCCACGTCATAAGTAGTTCCCAGGATGCCAGCATACTGTCCCGTCGTTATCGCCTGGTACATCGGTTGCGGAGTAGTCGGACTCGCGAAGATGCCGCAGGTGGCGGCGCCGGTGACGGGGCAGTTGGTGGAACCAGTATTTTGAATGTCATCGAAAGTGATCTGGCCTGAGTTGCGCGCGGTCACAATACTCTCGTACGCCTCGTTCGCCAGTTGCTTGGCGATCATGCCCTGCTGCGAGGTCTCGGTCGCAGCCATGGCCAGCCCGAACACGCCCAGTATGCTCACCATTCCCACGGTCAGCACGGCCATCGAAATCACAACTTCCAGCAGCGAAACTCCGTCCTCCGCTTGCCTCCGCACCTGAGAACTTCCCCCGCGCCTGATCATTGACGTACCCATTGGTAGCTTGTCCCCCCAGCGCCGTAGAGCCGCCAGCCGTGAACGCGGCCAGTTGCGCCCCACAGATCCACCGCCCGCGAACTCAGTACATTTGTCGGATTCGCGATGTACACCACGCCATCGTCCCAGTTGCCTTCGCCGGCGCAAGTTGACGAGGTCTGCGCCGAACCGTCGGGGCAGAAGTAGATCGTCGATTGTCCGCCCGTGCCCCCGCTTCCCGTGTAGCCAAAGTCAATCGCGTTCGACCCCGAGCCGAAGTTCGCCGTGCTGCTGCTGTCGGGAGGCGTCGTCGTAGCGAGCGCCGATGCCGCGTAAAACTGGACCCCTGGCGGCAATTGATAGGTCACCGTATTTTGATCGTTTTGAAATGCTGCCGACGCGAGCGCCACCGTGATCGTGTTAGGGGAGACCGTGTTTGAAAAAGTTACCGAGTATGAGGTCCGCTGCGACACTGCGTTGTCGCGCGCCTGGCGCATCGCCGCTATCGTCGTGTTATATGCATTGGTAATATGCTGCTGATTCAGAAGCGACGTGAGGGTGACGACCGAGACTACCGCCATGATGATGGCAATCGCCATCACCGCTGTCATTTCCAGCAAGCTGAAGCCGCTCTCCCGACGCCTGCCATGCGACACATTTGTTTCCAGGCTTCTCATAAGCATTTGCCGTTCCCGAGGCTCCCCGTTCCGTAAAACAAAATCGTCACAGCAAACTTGTATAACTGTGATTCGTCAGCCCGGTATCTCCCGCGACCCTTTTCGGATCGCCGTATCGACACAGGTCTGACTAACTCGATGGTAGGAACTGTTCCCTGGTACGTCAAAGTACCGGGGTACACCGGCCTTTCGTACACTGTCTTTTAGTAAGTAATTCCATGGGAGTTACGATCGTGCCATGCGGCGCTCGTTTGCCAAGCACGCGTGGTTTCGCCGCGCCCACGCGCAGTTCGGAATTGAGTCTGCAATTGAAGGCCTGCGCTCAGAGAAAATCCCACCAACGTCCGGACAACTGATGCCCCCAAAAGGAAACCGAAAGATGACTAAAGTATCAAAAGCGAGAAGAGAACTGAGCGAGAGGAGAACTGAGAACAAGACCATTAAGAAGGAAAGTCTAAATTGCACCCCACCCGTGACACTGGTAACTTGTCGTTGACACCGACTCTCTCTTACCATGTTGTTACTATGGATCTACGCGCCCTCGTGGTGTGCCCGGATCAGGACTCGGCCAGCCTGCTCACGCTCATCCTGTCCGAAATGGGGATGGTGGTCGAGCATACGCCTTCGATCTTCCGCGGATTAGAACTGCTCGACAGCCAGCGCTTCGATGC
>Ga0187879_10001311_pt1 | contig 17039 bp, 13 predicted proteins | sample June2016WEW_19_1_FD_132423 | JGI IMG/M metagenome (GOLD analysis project Ga0187879, IMG submission 132423) | Peatland microbial communities from SPRUCE experiment site at the Marcell Experimental Forest, Minnesota, USA - June2016WEW_19_10 | ecosystem: Environmental > Terrestrial > Soil >... | reverse complement strand
TATAAAACAAGGGACGTAAGTGAGGTGGAAGAAGTGGACGGTGACGAGAGCGAGGGAAGGCAGGGGCCGCGGCAGGATATGGACTACACGCCAAGCACGCCGATTTTGCGCAGACCGAATTTGATGGGGCCGGTCTTCCTGATCACGCTCGGGCTTGTCTTCCTCATCGCCGAGTTTGTGCCGGAGTGGGGCGTCAGGAAAACCTGGCCGGTTCTGCTGGTCGTCATTGGCGTTATAAAACTCCTGGACTCTGCGAGGCCGCCGCGGCCGCCGGAGGGGCCAAAGTTCTAAGCGCAATGCTGAGCGAATTAGCCTACAGGCGAGGTTGTCATTCCGAGCGGAGCGAGGAATCTTGCCCTGCCCCGGACTGGGCGGAGAGAGAGCGACCTGAAAGGTCGCGAGCTACGGACAGAAACAGAGCAAGATTCCTCGCTCCGCTCGGAATGACACATCGGGGCTAGGGTGAAGAGGAAACCATGAGCACTTATGGATATCGTCGAGGATCGATTTTCTGGGCGCTTACTCTGATTGGGGTGGGCGCGATCTTCCTCTGGGAGAACTTCAACCCTGCGATTCACCCTTGGCAAGTCATCGCCAAGTTCTGGCCGATACTCATCATCTTCTGGGGCCTTTCGAAATTGATCGACTACGTTCAGGCGCGCGTCCATCCCGAGACGGTGCCGCCGCCGCTTTTCGGCGCCAGCGAGGTTATCCTGCTGGTGTTGATTCTGGTCTTAGGAACCCTGGTTTCGAAGGTAGTGTTGAGGCCGTGGCAGCAGTGGCCCGCTTCCTGGGGCGTGAATATGGACGACGAGGGTTTTGCCGGCCTGTTCATGAATTCGTACACTTACACGCAGACCTTCTCTCAACCGGTTCGTCCTCAGGCGCACCTCTTGGTGGTGGACCGCCGGGGTGACGTTGAAGTGCATGGTACCGACCAGACCACGATGGACGGCGTAGTGAAGAAGACCGTCTGGGCTCCCAATGAAGATGACGCGATAAAGCTCTCAAACCAAGTCAAAATTGAAATCGTCGAACAGGCAGGCAGGTACCTGGTTCAGACTAACTTGGATTCGCTTCCCGGCGGCGGTCACAACGTGCGTCTGGACTACACTCTGCGTGTTCCCTCCGCCACCAGCACGGAAGTTACGGTAGAGCGCGGCGACGCCATCCTGGATGGGTTGAAGGCCGAGCAGTCCCTCACCGCCCGGCACGGCGACGCGCACATCACCAATGTGGAAGGCTTGGTGCGCCTGACGCGCGGCAGCGGGCTGACGGAAGTGCGCGATCTTAAGGGCAGCCTGGAGGTTGAGGGGCGGGGAGGCGACGTCGATGTTTCCGGGGTCACCGGCACGGCCAGCATCAACGGCGAGTTCAACGGTGACATGGACTTCCGCGACATCAAGCAGACGCTCCACTTCAAGTCCTCGCGCACCGATATGACGGCTCAGAAGCTCACCGGCCGGCTCAACATGGAAGTCGGTTCGCTCGAACTGAACGGCATCGACGGCCCCTTCGAAATCTCGACGCGCCAAAAAGACATTACCGTTACCGACTTCAAGCACAGCGTGAAAATCACGGATACCAATGGGGACGTGGAACTCCGCACCTCGACTCCTCCGACCCATCCCATCGAGGTCGAATTGAAGAAGGGCGAGATCGAACTGAGCGTGCCGTCCTCGAGCAGTTTCCAAATCGAAGCGGCCTCACCGCACGGCGAAGTCGACAGCGACTTTTCCGCGCCGGGCTTGCAGGTCATGAAGGAAGGCGACAACCCGAGAATCAGCGGAAGCCTAGGCAAGGGCGGACCTTCGGTCCGGCTGCAAACGGAATACGGGACCATCCGCTTGCTGCGTATGGGAGCCCGCCCGCAGGCGCCGCCCGCCCAGTCACATCCCGCATCTGGAGATGAGAAAAGAGCCGGGAACGCGCTTCAGCATCGCCACCTCGTTTCAGGCAAAGCTGGCCGTCCGGTCAGCGCTCTCCCCTTGGTGCGGTTGGCTGAATGGTTGAAGGGTATCCGGGCCATAATGGTGGGTGACTCGCTGATTGTCACTCAAGCTCAGCTGTAGGGGCGGCCCTTGCGGCCGCCCGAGGGCAACCACAAGGGTTGCCGCTACGACTTAGAAGCTGCTTCGAAACCGCCCGGCAGAGGACAGATTACTGACCACCTCCCAGGATCCCCGGCGGCTGCTCGATCGCTCAGCCCGACAGGGGCTTGAGATGACTAGCCGGGGGCAACGGCCCCATAAGCGCTAAGATAAGAACTGATTTCGATCATTCCGCCTCTGTGTTTGATGTCCCGCGAAGCGGGACACCGTGAGTAGCCGTGGGTGAAACCCACGGAAGGAAAGGGACACCGACCATCCCGGCCCTGAAGGGGCCGACCATTCATGGGTCAGCCCCGCTGGGGTTGGCGTGATTTCGAAACGCCCCCGTCGTCCGCAGGTTAAAACTTGCGGCTACTTACGGTTGGCCCCATTCGGGGCCACCGGTCAAGCCGTATCTTAGCGCTTACGGGGCAACGCCCCTGGAAACGTGACCCCCTCACCCCTTTTCCCCTCTCCCCGCCCGCGGGGGGAGGGGTGCTGGAGGCGGGGGCGTGGCGTCAGGTCCGGGGGTTTCACCCCCGGCTACTCAATTTGCTCCCCTCCGGGGAGCACGGCTTCGCAGGCAGTCGACAACCCACGTTGCAATCGGGTTAAGAAGGTTTTGTACCGCCTTTTAGGCACTATATGTAGCCTCTGGCCTTACTCGATGACGTTTTCCAGCGTATCGAAGAAGCCGGGGAAGGATATTTCAACACAACTGCTGTTCTTGATGTGAGTATCGCCCTGTGCGATGAGTGCCGCCACGGTGAAGGCCATGGCGATTCGATGATCGTCGTGGGGATCGATTTCGGCCCCGTGAAGGGTTTGCCGCCCGGAAACGCGCAGGCCATCAGGAAACTCTTCCACCTCGGCGCCCATCCGCCTCAAATTCTCCGCCACCGCCGCCAGCCGATCGCTTTCCTTTACGCGCAACTCAGCAGCCCCCCGAAACGTCAGCCCTTGCTCGGTCTGCGTCCCCAGGACAGCCAGAACCGGCAATTCATCAATCAGGCCTGGAACCGCGCTTTCCGGGATCTCGCCGCCTCGCAGCTTGCTGGCCTCCACGTGAAGGTCACCGATAAGTTCGCCATTCATCACATCCAGGTTGACCACCGTGATCCGTCCGCCCATGGGAACAAGAAGATCGAGGATTCCGGTGCGAGTCGGATTCAAGCCGACGTTGTGGAGCATCAAGTTGGAGTTCGAGGTCACGAGCCCCGCCACGATGAAGAAAGCGGCGGATGAAATATCGCCGGGCACGTAGAGCTTTTTGCCTTCGAGTCGCGCCCTGCCGCGCACCGCAATGGTGCGAGCATGGCGGCCAATGTCGGCCCCCATCTGCTCGAGTGCGATCTCGGTGTGGTCTCGCGTCCGTTCTTTTTCGATGACTTCGGTTTCCCCCTCGGCGAACAGTGCCGCCAGCAGGACTGCCGATTTCACTTGCGCGCTGGCCACCGGCATTTCGTAGCGAATGGGCTTAAGTGCGCCGCCCTCGATTTCGAGCGGTGGAAGCCTGCCTTCACGCAACTTGACTGCCGCGCCCATCTGCGAAAGCGGGTCAGCGACCCGTTTCATGGGCCGCTCCGAAAGCGAGGCATCACCCGTGATCACGGACCGAAACGGCTGGCCGGCCAGTATGCCTGCCAGCATGCGCATGGTCGAACCTGAGTCCCCGGCATTCAGCGGCTCAGGGCAGGGCCGCAGCCCCCCGAGGCCCTCGCCTTGAATCTTCACGACGTTGTCCTTGCGCTCGATCTTCACCCCGAGTTGAGTCAGACACGAAAGAGTGGACTGGCAATCGGCGCTAGTCGAGAAGAAGTGAATCTCGCTCGGGCCCTCCGCAATCGCCCCCAGCAGGGCATAGCGATGCGATATGGACTTGTCGCCAGGAAATTGGACCGTTCCCGTCAGTCCCTTGGCAGGCCTGATCTTTTTCGTCTTTGAACCGAATATTCCCATGGTGGATAATTCCCCTCCTTGTTAAGGAGGGGTCAGGGGTGGTTGGGTGCTGACTTGGCCGACGACGCACCACCCCCGCCCCCTCCTCAACTGAGGAGGGGAGTTGTTCAGCGATTCCACTCCTCATTTAAGAAAGTGCACTGCTTCCACGCACTGGCCGGCTTCCGGCTCCCGAGGGATTGCGCTCGGGTGGATGACGATTACAAACAGATTAGGGGACATCCCGATACCGCTCTCGCGGCGCGGCTGCATTCACCAGTTTTGCGTTCGCCTGATCTCCCGAGCACTCGATCTCCCGCTTGCGTCATTCCGGCGTCAACTCGAAGCGCTGTTGTTGCGGCTTTGCGGCTGCGCGCTGCAGTTCGACAATCTGCTTTTCCAGTTCATCCAGGGCTGCCACAACCGCGGATTCCCCTGCGAGCTTGTAGGCTTTGAGCGAAATCTCGACGTCGCGCCAGCGCGCGAAGTGTATGTCGTTATGCTTCAGCGTCAGGTCGTGGACTTTGGCCGCCTGCTTGGCCATGGGTGTGGGGAGCGTCGCGAGGTTGACGCCTTCCTCAAATTGTTCCTTGGTGAAGCTGCCGACCTTTTCACCATCGATGGTCAGCGTGTACCGCGCCGCGGAGAGGCCGGTGACCTTGAGCGGTTCCTGGTCGAGCGCGGCGATGAAGTCCGAACTGCGAACGCTGAGCGCCGTCGCCTTGTCTTCCATGTCCACCGGCATGGGCAGCGCGGCGTCAGTCTCCGTCCAGGCAACGCTAGGTCCGGCTTTTAATCCTGTGATCTTGGTATTGTCCGCGCCAATTACGCGTCCAGCGGCCGCATCGATCTCGACCTTCGCAACGGTAGCGGGCGCGTTCCATGCCTTAAGCAAGGCCTCCGCCATAATGAGATGGCCGCCTGGTCCCGGGTGGACGCGGTCCTCGATGATGCTCTTAGCCAATTCCGGATCCTCCGCCTTGGCACTCTCGAGCATGCTTACTACCGGCGAGTTGAGGTCGGCAACCAGCAGGCCCTCGCGCTCCCCCAATTCTTTGACGAACTGGCCGTAGCGAACCAGCACGGCATTGTAGCCGTCGTCGATGTTGGGCGGGCGCGTCACATCGTCGTACGGCGAAGGCTCGATCACGGTGATTCTGATTCCCGGCAGGGCGCGCTTCACGGTGTCAATGATGTGCTGGTAGCCTGTCGAGTAGGTCTTGAAGATTCCGTCGTCCCAGCCGCGATAGCTCCCATCATTCATGCCGAGCATGATGGTCATGACCGTTGGCTTGTAGGCGATCACGTCGCGGGGCAGGCGTACATCGATGGAGCCCGCCCATCCGCCGCTCACCCGGTCTCCGCCCACACCCGAGTGTACGAACCAGACCTTCAGGCGCGGGAAACGCGTGACCACGTAAGTCTCGGCGAAGGTCGTATAGAGACGCTGGTCCGTGATGCTGTCGCCGTAGAAGAGCACGCGGTCGCCGTCTTTCAGCGCAAACTTTCCTTGTGACAGCGCTGCAGCAGCGAAAAACAGCGTGGCAGCGAGCAGAAACAGAATACGTCGTATGAATCTCATTCGTTACCTCACAGGAAGATCGGTCAAGTGGTTCGCACTCACTCTAGCCGTTTGGCCCGCAGAGGTCAACAACACCGTGGCTTGGGACTAGGGGCCAGGGTCCAGCGTGGATCAACCGCCCTCTCCCTTGGAAAGAGAGTGGGACAGGCACTCTTGCCTGTCTCGAAGGCCGGGGCATGGCGCGCCTCCTTGCAGGCAAGAGTGCCTGCGCCACTTCATCATCCGGAGCACGACGGGTGGGGGTTGGTCGCCTGGCAATGCAGGCTCCCGCGACTTAGGGCGGGACGTCCGCGGTGCACGAGCGGCATCAACCGGATGTTCTTTCTTGACTTCGCCTGTCTTTACTCATAATTTGTATTTCTCTTTGGCAATGAGGTGGCGAGGTGAACTAGCCGCTACGACGGCGAGATTGCTTTGCCGTTACATTTGCAGATTACGAAAGGTGGAGGCAATGGCCGGGGAAATGAACAACAATTCAGTGCGCGTCGGTAAGGCAACGGTCGAAAAAGGGGCCAGTGCGGCTCTGGCGGGAGTCAGCTTTATTACCGAACCGCAGCGGGTCTTTGGCGCCAACGACCGCGTCCGTGTTGGAGTCTGCGGGCTGCGGGGAATGGGCTTTCAGCACGTCGAGGAATACGCGCGCATGCCGAACGTGGAGATCGTGGCCGTGTGCGATGTGGATGAAAACATCATGCAGGGGCGCCTCGCGGACATGGACCGGATGAGCCTGCCGACCCCGAAGACTTACACTGAGGTGCGCAAACTTCTGGAAGACTCCTCCATTGACGCGCTCTCCGTTGCGACGCCCAATCACTGGCATGCCTTGATCGGAATCTGGGCTCTCCAAGCCGGGAAGGACGTTTACATCGAGAAGCCTTGCTGCCATTACTTGTGGGAAGGCAAGCAACTGGTTCTGGCCGCGAAGAAGTACAACCGGATCGCTCAACACGGAACCAACAACCGCTCCGCGGGCGCCGTAATCGAGGGCGTCCAAAAGATGCGGGAGGGTTTGATTGGCGACGTATACCTTGCTCGCGGCCTCTGCTTCAACCAGCGGAACACCATCGGTCGCGCACCAGAGGAGCCGGTTCCGGCCGGGGTAAACTACGATCTCTGGACGGGACCTTCGCCGCTTCACCCCTTCACCCGCAATCGGTTCCACTACAACTGGCACTGGTTCTGGGACACCGGGAATGGCGACATCGGCAACCAGGGAGCGCACCAGATCGACGTGGCCCGCTGGGGACTGGGTGTCAAATTCCCGAACAAGGTGTCGGCGCTGGGCGGGCACTTCATGTTTGACGACGACCAGGAGACGCCCAACACTCTCAACGCGGCGTTCGAATTCCACCAGGCCGGCGGCAAGCCCAAGATTCTGGAATTTGAAGTGCGCCACTGGACGACCAACGAGGAGGCGGGAATCGGCTCTCTCGGGTTCGGAGTCGCCATTCCAGGTTTCCTGGGTCCACCCCCGCGCCATCCGCGCCCGCATCGAGAGGTCGGCCAGGGGTCGGTCGGCGATATTTTCTACGGCTCGAAGGGCTACATGGCAATGTCGAACGAGGAGTACCCCTCCTACCGTACCTGGCTGGGAGAGGAGCAGGAGCGCGGCCCCAGCGGCGCGCGGGAAGGGAACAATTGGCAGAACTTCATCGATTGCGTGCGCAGCCGTAAGCAGGAGGAACTGAATGCGCCCATCGAGGAAGGCTACATTTCATGCGCATTAATCCACTTGGCCAATGCCTCGTACCGCCTGGGGCGCACCCTTAATTTTGATCCGGAGAGTCAGCAGGTGGTCGGCGACGAGGAGGCGAATAAGCTACTACATGGCACTTACCGCGCGCCGTACGTCGTGCCGGAACAGGTATAGTTCAGGAAATGGAAGTTCGTTGGGCTGCTCGCTTCCAAGGCAAGCCAGTTAGGTAAGCCCCGTAGGGGCGTAAGAAAGTAGCCCAGGGCGCAAGCCCTGGGTTGAATCGCCCTCACCCCGCCTTCGGCACCCCTCTCCCGCCCGGGCGGGAGAGGGGACGGGGGAGAGGGTGTGGCACTCTGACCCACGGCTTGCGCCGTGGGCTACTTTCTGCCGCCCGCTCAGCGGGCTGACTTCATCAACGGGCTTCAGGCACAGGACGCCCGATCGATGCTTGTCCGCGCCCGCGAGCTACCCAAGGCAAGGCCTGCCCCTACGTTCAATTACCGCCTGCCGCACCGGCTGCCGGCTTCTCGAACAATTTTGGATCGACGGCAGGATTAATCTGAAGTTCCTGAATGTCCTGCGAGCCAGCGTCGTTGCCGCTCTGCTTGATTTTCAACTTGAACGGCAAGCTCATCCCCTCGACCTCTTTCCACTCCGAATAATCGACGATCTGCTCACCTGGCCCACTCATCCCAATCGTCTGGGCGGAGGTTCGAAGGATGTGCCCGGTCTGTGGGTCGACATACCAGCGAACTTGCGCTCCATCGGCATTGATGTCGAGAATCTGGGCCTCGACGTCGCCAATCTTCTCACTGCCGCCGGCGGCGAAGATGAACTTGGTGTCATCGGCGTGCTGGGCCACAAATATGGGATGGCGCTTCAATTCTTTCAGTCCGTCTTCCTTTTGCGCACCCGGCAGGTCCTGAGACCCCATGGGAGATTTCATGAAGGCAACGGAAGGAGAAATGACCATGGTCATCTCGCCCATGGGCATGCGCATTTTCTGCCAAAGCTGATCGGGGAAAGCAGTGATTTCTTCCATCCCTATCGACATGTCCCCTTGCGGGGTCTTGGCAAGCACCGTGCTCTTCTCGCGCAGCGCCTTTACGGATTTGACTTTCGCCGCCCCTCCCAGGCTTTCGATGACTTTGGCGATGAGCGCCTGCCCCGCGGAGTTGCTCGCAGTGGCGGCCTTGGCTGCTCCCGGCGGAGGCGGAATAGTAATGTCGAGCGTGGTCACCGGCCCATAAGTTGAGAGCGGCTTGTCAAAGTCCGCCGCCTTGCCCACCACCAAGGTCGCAAGCTGGTCCTTGTGGACGTACTTCTCCGCCACACGGGAAACATCCTCGATGCTCACTGAGGCGATTCCCTCGCGATAGCGCTCCAGGAAGTCCGCCGGATAACCGTAGAATTCATATGTCATCCGCTCGCGCAACACCTTCTCCTTCGAATCGAAACGGAAGACAAACGAATTCAGAATGGCCTCTTTCGCTTTGGTCAATTCTTCGGGCGTGGCAGGATTAGTCTTCAGAGTGTCCAGTTCAACGTTGAAGGCGTCGATGGCCGCAGCCGTGGTGCTGCTCTTGGTTCCCAGAAACAGCCGCAGCACGCCGGGGTGGTCATAATTAGTCCCGATCCCTCCGCCCACCGCATAGGCGAGCCCTTTCTTCGAACGGATGTTGGAGAAAAGGCGTGACGAAAACGAGCCGCCGAAGAATTGATTGAATACCTCAATCGCATAATAATCCGGGTTGTTTCGAGTAGTACCCAAGCCGACCATTTGCACGGTGCTGGCGGTGACGTCGTCCTTCGCAACAAAATAGATGCCGGGCTTCGGCCCATGGAATGAGACCTCAAGCTTGGGCGCCGCCGGGCCCTGCGGCCAGGAGTCGAACGCCTCGTGCAGCTTGGCTTCCATGGAAGCCGCATCGAAATCGCCCTCAATCCCGAGGAGGATGTTATTCGGATGCACATACTGGCGGTGCCAGTTCAGAAGGTCGTCTCGCATCACCGCCGCCACGGTGGCGTACTCGGGTACGCGTGCGTATGGGGAGTCCGCCCCGTACACCAGCTTCGCCGCCTCGCGGCGTGCGATTCCAAAAGGCTCGTCATTGCGCCGGGAAATCGCGGTGTTGATCTGCCTCTTCGCCAGATCCACCTTGTCCGGGCGAAATTCCGGCTCGCGGAGCACTTCGACGAAAACCTTGAACACGTGGTCAAAGTTGTCCTTCAAGCAGTCCCAACTGACCGTGGTCGAATCGGCGCCGCCGGAGGTCTCCACCTTGGCGGCATGGGCTTCCAGGTAATCGTCGAGCTGGTCGCCCGTCCGGCTCTTGGTGCCGCCAGTGCGCCAAGCCTCGCCATAAATCTCCACCAAGCCCACCTTGTCGGCAGGTTCGTTTAGCGATCCGCCGCGGATCTGAGCGGTACCGCGAATGAGAGGCAATTCGTGATCTTCCTGAAGGAAAATCACCATCCCGTTCGAAAGCTGCACGCGGCGCGGCTGCTCGGGGTGAAAGGCGTGCAGTGCCGGCGCTTTGATCTGTTTCCAATCGGTCGCCTGGGCGGCCGCTCGCGGAGCGAATGCCAGCGAGCTCAGAAATAGAGCGAGAACGAAAGTCATCGCGTGTCTTGGCATCATGGTTAGTTCTCCTTCCCGGCCGACGGCGCCGCCAGGGCAAGCTGCGTGGACTCAATCATGCCCACCGTGCGGTTCGATTCCACAAACGTGGTGTTGGCCACGCGGCGAATGTCCGCTTTGCTCACCTTGCCAATGTCATCGACGTGGCGAAAGACTTCCCTCCAGTCGCCGAAGAGCGCCTGGGCGCCTCCCAGTTGCTGGGCCAGACCCTCATTGTCACCCAGTCCGCGCACGAGGTCTGCTTTGGCCCGCACCTTGATCATCGCCAGTTCCTCGTCCGTGATGTCCTCTTTCTTGACCCGCTCGATTTCGGAGTGGATCGCGTCGCGAATCTCCTCCGGCGTGTGCCCGGGGGTTGAGACCGCGAAGAAAACGAACAAGTTCGGATACTTGTTGCCGGGGAATCCATTGAACCCGCCTGAGAATACCGCCAGCTTCTTGTCCCGGACCAGGGAGCGGTAGAGGCGCGAGGTGCGGCCATTCGACATCAGGTCCTGAAGCGCGTCATACACCGCGTCATCCTTATCGCGCGCGCCGGGCTTGTGATAACCCTCGATGAAGATTGGCTGCGAGGTTTCGTGCAGGATCACGATGCGCTCGGCAATCTGTGGCGGTTCGACGGTCCGCAGCGGCTCCGGCTTGGGCCGCGCCGGCAACTGGCCGAAATACTTCTCCATGACGGGCAAGGCCTCGCTGGCCTTTACGTCCCCTACTACGGTCACCACCATGTTCGCGGGGACGTAATATTTGCGGTAGTAGTTCTCGGCGTCCGTCTCGGAGAACGATTCCAGGTCCGAAGGCCAGCCCACCACCGGCCTGCCGTACGGATGCGCGATGAAGGCCGCCCCGAGAAACTGCTCGGACAGCCTGCCGAATGGCTGGCTTTCACTCAGGCGCCGTTCCTCGTGCACAACCTCGCGCTCCTTGTAGAACTCGCGAAAGACCGGATGCAGAAACCGATCCGATTCCAGATAAGCCCAGAGCTCAAATTCATTGGACGGAAACGAATAGTGGTAAGCCGTCTCCTCGTTGGTGGTGAAAGCATTCAGGCCTTCGCCACCTTTCTGCTCCACGATCTCTCCAAATTGGTTTTCCACTACGAACTTCTGCGCCGCGGCCATGGCGTCCTTCCAGGCCTTCTCGAGTTCCGCGACCTTCTTGTCGTCTCGCCCCACCTCTTTGCGCCGCTCACGGTCATAAGCCAGGTAGGCCTGCTCCACCTTCTCGAGCGCCACCTTCTCCGCGGGATAATTCGTGGTTCCGATCTTATCCGTACCCTTGAAGGCCATATGCTCGAACATGTGCGCCAAGCCTGTGATCCCGGGGTACTCCCGATCCGCGCCGACATCCACGTGCGTGAAGAAGGAAAAAACCGGAGCCTCCGGCCGCTCGACTACCAAAACGGTCAGGCCGTTAGGCAGAACCTTTACCGTCACCCGCTTCTCGAACGATGCCAGGTCCTGCCCCCGAGATGCGACCGCGAATGCCGAGAGCAACACGACACTCAAAAGCAACCTGGTCCTTAAAACCCTTTGCCTCATTTCGCCTCCAACTCGCCAGTGATTTCGAGCCCGCCGCTGTAGCGGGCGAGGTATCCATGCAGTTCTCGTTAGAAGGTGCTGAACCACCCATTATACACTCGTTCCGGCGGTGGGGGGGTGTAGCACGAGCTTACGGCCGGCTGCGGGTACCGACGGAGCATTGGCCCTCTCCCGTGGGGAGAGGGTGTCGCGCTGCCGGCGTCGTCATCAGCCGGAGCGCGACGGGTGAGGGGTCTCTTGACTCGTTCCGTGAATCACTCGGTTCTACAGGTTCTGTGGCAAGCATTGCTACGCGAACCCAATGGGACTCTGCGGACCCGGTCGTTCAGGGGAGCGTAGCAGCAGACCTTTGACTCTGGCCTTATAACACGAGAAAAGGACTCTGCGGGGCTTTGTGGTTCGCCGGGGGGAAGAGACCCCTCACACGCTCCCCCCAAGGGAGAGGGCTGGTCATTCCGTGAAACTTAGAGTTCGATAACTGTTTTATTTCAAGGGAATACCAGCCCGGCATTATTGACCATTTATCCAACCCGCCTTAGCCTAGATCAATCTCAGGGATTAGGGTGAATCTAAACTATGAAGAGAGTCGCTCGGTGGAGTTTCTATGCGTCGCCGGTTCTGGCGCTGGCAGGCGCGCCGGTTCGGCGAGATTCAGCAGGCCCTCTCGCCGCGGCTGATTCAGTTCGTAGTGAAGTTTCTGTTTTGATGTTGTAGAGGCGGCACGGGCAGGAGGCTGCAAAACGCTTCACGGTGTCATCCTGAGGACTCCCGCCCTGCGTGACGAGGAAGGATCGCTGTAGCTGGTTGAGACTGCAACTACTGGGATTCTTCGCTTCGCTCAGAATGACAGTGACTTTCGTCTCAGAGGGTGAGCCGAAGGCCGATGAACACTCAGAATGACAGACTTTCGACGGGCAGGGGGACCAAACCATGAGAAAGCTCCAAGTCGGTATGCTCGTTTGCATGTCGATGATGCTGGCGATCAAAAGCAGTCGAGCGGAAGGACCGGCCACGAAAGTGAAAGGCTACGTCATCGACTCGTCGTGTGCATTTGTTAAGAATCTCAAAAAGCCCATCAGTCCCGAATGCGCTGTGAACTGCGCCAAAGCCGGCTCGCCGCTGGTAATCCTCAGCGACAGCGGCATTATCTATTGGCCGATCTCCGCTGCGATGCCTGCCACGGGTCAGAACGATCGGCTCATGGAATTCGCCGGCAAGAGGGTAATTGCCACGGGGCAGGTGTACTCCAAGGGCGGATCGCGCGCCATCGTGATTGCGAACATAGAAAAGGCGCCGGACGGCAAGTGAACAACGCGCTGTCCCGCTGACAGCCGACGGGCCTGACGATTGGAATGGGACCGGCCACACTGTTATTTGTAATATCGACAATACCAAGTGGAGATATACTAATTATGGCATGGATCAAAACCATTCCCATGGCCGAAGCTGACGAGGCTTTGCGCCGCGCGGCGGAGGGCCAGAGGTCGCTCTATCCGATCGAGTACGCGACGCCTGTCCATGCGTCCGACGGAGGCGGCGCACAGATCGTCGAGTCACACAGCCTGATCCCGGATGCGCTCTACCACGCCTTCGCGACCTTTGGCGCGCTCATGTCGCCCGAGCTTCCGCTCAGCCGCCGCCAGCATGAGATCATCACCACCATGGTCTCGGTGACCAATCGGTGTGTTTATTGAATCGAGTCTCACGCAGAGTTTCTGCGTCGCGTCACACTGGATGAAACATTGGTTAAAGCGCTCGAGTTGGATTACACGACGGCGCCGCTCACGCCGGCGGAGCGCGTGATGGTGGACTACGTGGTCCAGCTTACCGAGGATGCTACAAAAATCAGCCGCGCCCACCACGAGCAGCTGCGCCAGGCCGGATTCGATGACAAGGCCATTCTCCAGATTACCCTCATCGCATCCTGGTTCAATTACATCAACCGCGTTGCAGACTCGCTCGGCGTGGGCCGGGAAGGGTAAGTGCCGCCGGGGAAACCACGAAGCATGGTCACAACCCAGAGTGCGACCGCGGCCCCCGGTCTCGGCGAAACCGATTCCCGCTACTACGGCTGGCGTGTGGCGTTCGCGGCATGCCTGGGCGTCATGGTGGGCTTCGGCTCGCTTTTCGTATACACGTTTGGCGTGTTCGTCAGGCCCCTCAGCGCTCAATTTGGCTGGAGTCGCGAGGGGATCTCGCGCGGCTTCGGTCTCGCGGCCCTGAGTGTGGCCTTCTGCTCCCCTGCGCTCGGCCATTGGCTTGACCGTTACGGCCCACGGCGAGTCATACTTCCTTGCGTCGCCGTATTTGGCTGCGGCATTGCATCCCTCGCGTTGCTGCGATCGCACTTGTGGCAGTTCTACGCCACGTGCATTCTGCTGGGAACGGTGGGAAACGGCGCCGCTCACCTCTCCTACGCGCGTGCCATTTCCACATGGTTTCGACGGCGGCTCGGAATGGCGCTGGCATTCGTCATGCTCGGCGCCGGCATGGGCGCCATGATCCTGCCGCTTGTGGCCCAAACCGTCATTAGCCGGTCCGGATGGCGTGCCGCCTACTTGCTACTCGGGGGGATTGCATTGGTGCTCGGCCTCGTGCCCACCTGGGCATTCGTTCGCGAACGTCCGCAAAAAGAGGATGATCCCGCTCCTGTCGCACTCACCGGTATGACATGGCAGCAAGGTGTGCGGACTTACCCTTTCTGGATCATCGTCGTCGCACTTTTTGTGGGCTCGATCACCATGAACGGGGCGATCACTCACATGGCGGCCTTGCTGACGGATCGAGGCGTCACGCCCGGCACTGCGGCGCTGTGCGCGTCCATGCTGGGCGGCGTGAGTGTGCTGGCCAGGCTGGGGGTGGGCTCGCTGCTGGACCGCTATTTCGGCGGCCGTGTTGCCATGTTGGTTTACCTGTTCAATGCGGCCGGGATTTTTCTGCTCGCCCGGGCGAACAGCTTTGTAGCGGGCTGCCTGGCCGCAGCACTCATCGGCTTTGGAGCGGGCGGCGAAGCGGATATCACACCTTACTTGTTAACTCGTTATTTTGGGCTGCGCGCCTTTTCCACCCTTTACGGTCTCACCTGGACGTTCTACGCCGTCGCGGGAGCCATCGGCCCGATACTCCTGGGCCGTGCATTTGATCTGACTGGCTCTTACGCCCCGGTCCTCGGGGCCCTCGCAGTGGCGACAGCACTGGCGGCTGTGTTGCTTATCCTGCTACCGCAATATTCAAACTCACCTGTAATTGATCAGGGCTGAGCAGAACTCCTCCCGGTCCCGCGGCTGGCGCAGAGCGCAGCTCTGCGGCCGGGAGTATCACAATGGGCCGAGACCGCTGAGCTTCGCTCTGCGCCAGCCGCGTCTCAGGTACCCATGCGACGCTCACCAGGTCCACGGTTACTCAGTGAATGAGCGCGGCTGCGAGAATGAAACGCTGCCCGATTCCGAGACCGACCAAACCCGCCACCTCCACGTGCCTGGGACGGTCCACAGTATGCCGGCCGAGCAGTGCTCCGTGGACGGAGCAGGCCCGGAAAAGAAAACTGTGATCAGTCGTGCATCGTCGTTGTAAGCGAACTCGATAACTTCCGCCACCTCGCCGCCTGATGGGCTGGGGTGCCAACTGAAATCGCCGAATCGATTCCCCGGAGCGGCAGCGGGGTATTGTCCGTCCGGAGGAGAGAGGAGGTTGGGAGGTTCGGGGGCGTTGCCGGGAGTCCAGGGTCTCGTGATCAGACTAACAATAGCTGGTATTTCGCTCACGAATGCCTTATTGGACACCGGGTCGGTGCTGGCGGCCAGGAGGCGCCACTGGTCGCTGAGTTTTCTGAACACCATCAGGGTGCTAACCCAACCCATGGTTCCAGGAGAAGTGTAGCTCGCTATGGCTGGCACGAAGGCTAGATGGTCGGTTCCCCAGTAGCTGCAAGCTTTGACCGTCTCCACACGGCGTTCCTTTGGCTCTCTCACGCTAGTGTGCAAACGATCGGAATCTTCGAGGTTCTTGAGGGAAGGGCTGTTCTCAAGATAGGCGCGGGCGGACTGCATGGCGATATCACTAAGCTCCGGGGGCAACGCCGCGTCGGGAGTGGCCGTGCATTCCGGCGACCTTAACGCCAAGGTTCGCGCGGCCTCGAAGTTTGGCGAGGTGCGGATCAGGTATTGCCAGCTTCGCGCTTCGAGAGCCCCCAGTGACTCCGTCACCCGCAGCAATGCCGCGTGGATCTCCGGGTCGGATCCTATCCCTGTGACGCTCCCGATCGGCGTCGAAATGCCCTCGAGAACTCCGACATTGTTGAAAACCAGGATGTCCGGTGGTTGATGATTCTCGAACGCGCGGAAAAACAGGCTGGCGAATCCTCGGATGGGGAAGGCTTCGACTTTCAAATCGTACCCCAGTTTTTCTGACGCGAGTTCGAGGCTCGGAGGGACGGCCGTGTCAGGAGTGCCGCCCGTATGAGGGTCTCCGACTTTCCACACTGTAATTGCTTTTGCTCCAACCTGCGGTCCCTGCGCGTTTGCGGTCGTAGCTGAGTTTTGTGAGAAGATGCCAGGAGTGACGAGGAACAGCACCACCAGGGTGGCGGCACGCGGTGGGGCCGGTGTGTGCGTGGTCATACACGACCTCCGTGTCGGGGTTTCTAGCTGCTATGATACTCCCGAGCCCGCTGGTGTTGCCTGCTTTTTAGGCGCTGATGACCGTAATTGAAACAACGGATTTTGCACGCTGAGGCAGCGTAGGGGTGGCCCTTGTGGCCGCCCGGGGGCAATTACAAGGGTTGCCCCGCGATACACAGCAGAGAAGCGCGCGAAAGTGGTTGACCGGCTGAGGACCGTGGTGTACGCTCCCGGCTGAACGAGGAGATCGTGGTGCTGTCCTTTGTTAGGGTGAGAACAAGCCCACCCGTTTAGGCAGGTTAACTCCGAAGGAGGATACTGAAATGTTTCAGCGCTTCATGATGGCTACAATTCTCTTATTGTCGGCGGCGGCGTTTGCGATCGCCGCTCCACCCAATCCGGTGGACGGCAAGTGGCAGGGAACCATCAGCGGGCCGAACGGCGACATCACGATTAGTTTCACATTCAAAGCGGACGGCGCCAAGCTGACGGGAACCGTCGAAACGCCAAACGGCGACCAACAATCCATCACCGATGGAAAGATCGAGGGCGACAAGCTCTCGTTCAAGACGCAGTTTCAGGACAACACGATCGAACACGAGGGTGCGGTTTCCGGCGACACGATTCAGTTGAAAGTCAAAGGGCCGTGGGGCGAAATGGACATGAGCCTCAAGCGCGTAGAAGAGAAGAAGAGCTAAAGGGTCTGACGCAGAAGTTCGCTAAGAAATTGTAGTCCGTGCCAGCGATATCGCCGGAGCCCCGTCAGGGGCGAAAGAGAGTAGCCCAGGGCGTGAGCCCTGGGAGGGTCGGCCCCCATAAGCGTTTACTTAAGGCGCCGGGACTTCGAAAGCCGCGGAGCGGCGCCAGAAAGTAGCCCACGGCGTGAGCCGTGGGACGGAACGTGGCGTTAATATTCACAGCCCCGGAAGGGG
>Ga0187879_10001308_pt1 | contig 17059 bp, 13 predicted proteins | sample June2016WEW_19_1_FD_132423 | JGI IMG/M metagenome (GOLD analysis project Ga0187879, IMG submission 132423) | Peatland microbial communities from SPRUCE experiment site at the Marcell Experimental Forest, Minnesota, USA - June2016WEW_19_10 | ecosystem: Environmental > Terrestrial > Soil >... | reverse complement strand
CGGCAGCCAGGTCTCACCACGGACAACGCCGCGGATGACGCGAAGAAGGTGATCGATCGATTCGTCCTTTCGGACCCATGCCACGGCACCGGCGCGGACCGCGGCGACGATCCGCTGGGCATCTGAAGCTGCGCTGAGCATGACGACGCGAGGCGCGTGTACACGCCGTGTCATCTCGGTGCAGAAGGCGACCAAAGAGTCGTCCGGCAACTCAGCATCGAGCAGAAAAACGTCGGCTGATCTTCCGGCCAGGACCCGGCGCGCCGACTCCGTCGACTGAGCCTCAGCCACCACCACTATGTCCTGCTCAGCGTGCAGCCGGACCGCCAGCGCATCGTGGAACGTGCGCTGCTGGTCGACGATGAGCACATAAATCTTTGGCGGCCCCGAAGGGGTGATCTCCATCGACGTCACGCCCCAACCCGCAGATAACTGGTCTCACTTACCGCTCCCTTGGGGGGCAGCTCATCTTGAAGGCGCAGTCAAGGAGGCACCCCCGGCTCGAAAGGTCATCCCGCTCCACGCTCTGAACAGGTCTCCGGATACCTCTGTCAGCGGCGCTGTGAATCTCTCCTGGTACCCGGCGTCACCGGACCTAGCGAGATATTCGATGACAGGTTATTTGCGTATTTGCCGGGTCGTAAGGTGACCAGGCGTTCAGGTTTCTAAGCGCTCCACGCCGGCTTGGCGGACTCCTCGCAACACCCAGCGCATGAGCCGCTGTGGGTTGCCGCCCTGTGCCGGTTCCTGGAAGGGCGAGTCTGATGCTCGGCGGCGGCCCGACCACCGGCAAGCCCTGGCCGTACCGCGCCCGGCTCTGAGACGTCGGCCAACCAGGAGGAAATGCCCGATACCACAGCGTGACGTTCTGGCACTCAGCGGCCACCGCCTTCCGCGGCAGCACCTCGGTAGTGTTCGACCTGTTCAATGAGCCCTGGCCGGACAGCGACGCAGACACGCCGGCGGCGTTGTGACCAGTCCTGCCGTGCCGAGTCAACGTTCATCCCGCCGCCACGGGCCAGGGCGGGGACACTAGCTACCGGAGGCCAGCAGGCAGATCCGGCCAATGAGCTGCCGGGCGCCGGCAAGATGATCCAGGCGCCGGAGACTGGCGAGAACGTCGAGGTGGTCCCGGCCGACACCGGCAGCGAGTTCGCCGGTGCGGTCCGGGCGGACCCGGCGCTGGGCGCCGCGGTGGTCGGAAGTATTTAATTAATGTGGATTGGCTGCTATGTCCTATTGACGCATTTAGGTCGTTTTTGGGTATTGAAATAGGCCGCCGAGGCATTTTGCTGAAATGTTCTACGGGGCTGCTGAGCAGGTAAAATACGGAAATTCCTGCATAGGCGCCGATTCCGCCTCAAGTCGTATTAGGCTGCGGCCGATGATGAGTGGACGGGCACCGCAATCGCGGCGACGGCATCGGGGATGGTCACTGCTGCCGTGGTGGTCCGCCCCGCCTCCCGGGTTCTGTACGGCCGCCCGGAACTGGCGAGCTCACTGGAGACGCCAGCCTTTGCCGAGGCGGGGCGGGCGCGCCGGCCGGGTATGGGTATGCCACCGAGATGTGCTTTATCTGCAGCGGTGCGCAACGAGACTGAATGGGCCATTTGCACGTTGGGCGAGTTCCTGAGGGAGGAAATCCCGGACGACGCTATCGAAAACATGCTGGGCTATGCGGAATAGTGGCCGGTCCTACTGGCCAGATGACCATTTCCTGATCTTAGCCATGCCAAATTTCACGCCTACTGGCGAGGTTATTTGGCCGCGTTAGCCTGCCATTTTTATATAGCGAATGACCGCGAATATTTTGCCCTTACCGATGTAATCCTCAGAGAGCTGCTGAGCGTCTAACTATGCGGACGGACGGAGCTCATGGCGTAGCGCCCGAAGGGCCAGATCTAAGATCCATGCCTAATATCAAAATGGAGGAGTCCGTGGGTGGAATCCTTGAATTGGTGCGTCATGCGAGACCGGGCCCTGGCCTGCTATCAGGCCCAGGATCGACCTTAATGCCAGTTCTCTCCAGCGACACCGAGACAGAAGTGGTTTCGGCCTTGGCGCCGTCGCCGCGAAATGGCGGCCGCGGGGATTCCGGGCTTCAGCAGGATCTCCTGGCGTCCCTCGTCCGGCCTCCCTGCCACCTGGAAGTACTGATTCCGAGCCTCAACGAGGCCGAGCGCCTGCCGCGCACACTCATTCGGACCATCGAATACCTCGAGGCACAGGCCTACTCGTCCTCGCTGGTCGTGGTGGACAACGGCAGCATCGACCGGACCGTCGATCTCGTCCGCCGGACGCGATCACCCCGGGTGCCCGTCACCGTGATCGGCTGTGCGCAGTCAGGCAAGGGAGCGGCGGTTCGGCGCGGAATGCGCACCTCGGGCGCTCGTTTCGTCGGCTACATGGATGCCGACCTCGCCACCCCGATCGAGACCCTGGACGTGGTAGTGCCTCTGCTGGAGCAGGGCTCTCCCGCCGTGGTCGGCTCGCGGCATGTGGACGGCGCGGTTTTCGCCGAGCGTCAGCCTGTACTGCGGCTCGCGAGCGGCATGGCATTCCGGGCCATCGCGAACCGGGTCCTGCGCGGCATCGCCGACTCCCAGTGCGGCTTCAAGTTCTTTGCCGGTGACCTGGCTCGTGTGGTCTCGCGTCACCTGAGCATCGACGGGTTCGCGTTCGATGTCGAACTGCTCTGGACGCTCATCGAGCGGGGCATCCCGGTGACGGAGATCCCCGTGGTGTGGTCGGACCGGAAAGGCTCTACTCTCCGGCTGAAGGCGGATGGGGCACGGGCCATGATGGATGTACTCCGTCTCGCCCGGCGGACGGTGCTCTAATGTCCGCACTCGATCAGTTCGCCGGCCGCCAGGTCCTATTCCTGAACTGGCGGGACCTGACCAATCCCGCGGCGGGTGGCGCCGAGGCATATGCCGAGGAGATAGCACGAAGGTTCGCCGCCGCTGGATGCCAGCTCACGCTGTTTACTTCTGCCTGGGAAGACGCACCCGCGCACGACTGGGCCAACGGCTATCTCGTCGTGCGAAGAGGCGGGCGTTTTGGCGTGTACCTGGCTGCCGCGCAGTACCTGCGGCGGCATGGAAAGCAGTACGACGCCGTGGTGGACTTTCAGAACGGGACTCCTTTTTTCGCGCCATTGTGGGCGTCCGGCACACCGGTTATCTGCGTCGTGCACCACGTCCATCAGGCCCAGTTCGGCTTGTACTTCCGATGGCCGGTCAGCCAGGTCGGGAGGTTGCTGGAGGGCCGGGTCAGCCGGCGTGTGTACCGGGATTGCCCGTTCGTCGCGGTATCCCCGTCGACTCGCGCGGAGATGCGCCGCCAGCTGGACTTCCACGGGCCGGTGGCGGTTATCCCGAATGGGATCGATCAGGTCGCCGGGAGGCCAGCGCCACGCTCCCCCGCCCCCGCCATCGCGGTGGTCACCCGGCTGGTCCCGCACAAACGGCTGCACCTGCTGGTGGACGCGGTCCCGGATCTGCTGCGCCACTGGCCGGAGCTGAAAGTCGATATCGCCGGCTCCGGCCCGGCGCGGGACGCTCTGCTGGCCCAGGTCCGGAAGCTCAGCCTGGAGGGGACCGTCAGCTTGCCGGGACGAGTGCCGGAGCGGGTCAAGCGGGACCTGCTCGCACGGGCCTGGCTGACCGTCGCTCCCTCCCTCGCCGAGGGGTGGGGGCTGACTGTGCTGGAAGCCAACGCCGTTGGCACGCCGGCCCTGGCGTATGACGTGCCCGGGCTGCGTGATTCGGTGCAGGACACGGTGACGGGATGGCTGGTGCCGCCGGGCGAGGGACTGGCCGCCCCACTGATCACTGCGTTGCGCGAGCTCTCCGCCCCGGGCCGTCAGCAGCTGATGGCCGACCAGTCCCGGCACTGGGCGAGCAGGTTCTCCTGGGATGTCACCGCCGAGCGCCTGGCCGCGGCGCTGCTCTCGGAGATGACCCGTCAGGGTCACCGGACACCGACGCGACGGGGCCCGGTCGATCTGGCGACCGTCGCCTCGTGGGCACCGGGCGAGCAGGACGCCGAGCTGGAACAGCAGCTGCGCAAGACCCTGCGGGTGACCGATGTGATCAGCAGCAGCCCGGAGGGGATCCGCGTGCTGCTCACCGGCTGCGACGAGTTGGGGGCAGCCAGCGCTCTGCGCCGGGTAACGGTCCCGCCAGACCGGCTGCAGCTGGCTACCACCGCACATGTCCTCTGCGGGACCGGCGGAGACGACCTGGCGTGACAGATGCGGGAGGGGAAGAAGAGTCGGCTGCGGCCGGCGCGCGGTGGGTCACGATGGCGTTCGCCCTGGTGGGCCTGCTCAACTACGGTTACGCCCTGCTGCTCACCCGGCTGCTCGATGTTGCAGCGTACTCGCGATTCGCCGCCGGTCAGGGGCTTCTGCTGTGGGTGACCACCGTGTCCGCCGTATCCGTGCCCTGGGTGCTGGCCCAGGCCATGGTCCGGGCCAGCTCCAGGCCGGAACGAGACGCCGCGATCCGCTTCGCGAAGCTGGCGAGCACCGGGAGCGGGGGGGTGGCCGCGGTGGTGGTGGCGGCCGTCGCCAGCCGCTTTGCCGATCCGGCCACCGTGCTCGCGCTCGCCGCCAGCACGTTTGTCCTCTTCCTGGGCACCACCACCACCGGCTGGCTGCAGGGTCTGGAGCGGATGCGGGCCTTGTCGGTCCGTTACGTCGCAGAGAACGTGCTGAAGAACGGGGCCGGCCTGCTGCTGGTGACGACGGCGAAGGCCGGTGATACCGGCGCGCTGGCCGCGTTCGGGATCGGCGGGATCGTCATGCTGGCCGGATGGCCGCGGACGCGGCGCCGGTCCCATGAGCCATGGCTGGTCACTGTGGCCCACCGCGAACTGTGGCACCGGGCCGCGGGGATCGCCGCCACCCAGGGCGTGGTCGCCCTGTTCACCGCCACCGACGTTGTACTGGTCACCCTGCTCCCGGGCAGCCGGGCCCTGGCCGCGAGCTACCAGGCCAGCGCCGCCCTGGCCCGGGTGCCGCTCTTCCTGGCCGGTGGAGTGGCGACAGCCTTTTTCCCGTCGTTGTCACGTACCGCGGACAGCACGATGATCGCAGCCCAGGCCGTGCGGATGTACGCGGCTATTGCGCTGCCGCTGACGGCCGTCCTGATGACCGCCCCGCGCCCCGTTCTGGCTGTGATGTTCCCGGCCGAGTACGGGGCGGTCGTCACGCTGCTGAAGGACACCGCGGTGACCGGCCTGGCGGCGGGTGGCATCGGCCTGATCGTGGCTTTCTTCCAGGCCGCCGACGACTATGCCTGCCTCGCGCGGCTGGGCGCGGGCATCGCCGTGTACATCGCCGCCCTCCTGGGCGGCTGGTGGGCGGCCGGGATCGCCGGGCTGGCCGTGGGTGGCGCGCTGGGCGCTGTCGCCGCGCTGGCCCTGCTGGGCTGGCGCCTGATCGCCCGCCGGGGCCGGGCAGTGCTCGCCGGGGTCAGCCTGCTGGAGCCGGCCCTGGCCACCGGGCTCCTAATCCTGCTCCGGCCGAGCACGCTGCTGTGGCTGACAGCCGCCGCCCTGATCGGCCTGCGCGCCGGCCTGCGCTTCCTCCGGCCCGCCGCCGAGCCCCGGTCAGCCCGGGGCCACCCGGCCGGCAAGCACCGGAGGACAGGACCCGCGCTGGCGGGGCATCCGCCGACGGTCTCAGTGCTCATCGACGCCACGGGGCAGCGGGTACGGGCGCCGGACTGTGCGCCCGGCCACGGCAAGGCCGCGAGTCACCGGCCGAGGTGGCCCGCGGTGCTGTCCGCCTCCGGTGGCCCGGCCCTTCACGCGAGAGCGAAAAACAAGTGGTAGACCGCAGAGCGGCCACCTCGCCGCCTATGACGGCGGGCACCCCGCACGTGGTGATCTCCAGTTTCGACAGCCCCGGCAATCCGCATTACAACGGGGGCGGGGCCGCGGTGATCGAGCTGATCGCCCGCTGGCTCGCCCCGCGCTACGACGTGACGGTGGTCACCGCGGGACGCCGCGCCGGTACGGCCAAGCGGGAAGGCATCCGCTACCTCTATCTGCCCATCGGCTGGGCCGGCCCGCGGTCCGGCCAATTGCTCTATCACCTCCTGCTCCCCCTGGTGGCCCGGACTTTCCGGCACGACGTCTGGATCGAGAACTTCACGCCGCCGTTCTCCACCAGCTTCGTCCCGCTCTTTTCCCGGGCCCCCGTCATGGGCTTCGCGCAGAGTCTCAGCGGCGTTGAGATGTCGGGCCGGTACCGGCTCCCGTTCTTCCTGGTCGAGCGGCTTGGCCTGCGCCGTTACCGGGACGTGGTGGTGCTCAACCAAGCTGACGGGGTACGGATCCGCGACTGCAGTCCCGGCACCAGGGTCCAGGTCATCCCCAACGGCATCCAGGCTGGGGCCTTGGACGAGCAGAACCTGGGCCGCGGCCAGCACATCCTTTTCCTGGGGCGGATCGACATCCAGGAGAAAGGCCTGGATCTGCTGCTGGCCGCGTACCAGCAGAGCGGGCTGGCCATGCCCCTGTTCATCGCCGGACGCGGCACCAGGCGCGAGGAGAGCAAGCTGGCCGCCCTGCTGGCCGGTGCGGACGGTCACATCCGGCTGCTGGGGCAGGTCACCGGGGCCCGCAAGCAGCAGCTGCTGCGGGACAGCGCGTTCATGGTGCTGCCGTCCCGGCACGAAACCTTCGGCCTGGCGGCCCTGGAGGGGATGGCGTGCGGCAAGGCCGTCCTGCACTTCGACCTGCCCACCCTGCGCTGGATGGATGGCGACGTGCGCGTGCCGCCGTTCGACGTGGGCGCCCTCGCCGCCGGTCTGCGGGAGCTGGCAGACAGCGAGCAGATCCGGCGTGACCGGGGTCGGCTCGCGCACGCCGCGGCCTGCGGCTACGGCCTGGACGAAACGGCGGCCCGATATCTGGCTCTCGTCGGGGGCCTGATCGCCGGGCCCGGCCCGCACGTGCCCGCGGAAGGGGACCGGTCATGCCAGTGAACCCGCTGGAGGATGTCATAGAAGGGATCCCGCTCGTGGTGGTATCTGCCCACCCGGACGACGCCGTGCTTTCCTGCGGCGCACTGATGATGCACGCGGCGGCGCGCACCAAAGTCACCGTGGCCACGCTCTTCACCGATGCCGGGCCGCCCCCGCACACGTTGTCGGCGCGCCGTTACCTGCGCCAGGTCGGGGCCGCCGACGCGACGGCGCTGTATCGCCAGCGCCGGGCCGAGGATCGCGGAGCGCTGGCCGAACTGGGCGCCGGATGTGTGCACGCCGGGCTGACCGACGCGCAGTTCCGCCGCCGCCCCGGGACCGGCTCGCGCTGGCAGCGCCTGCTGCCCGAGCTGGGCCACTTGTACCCGGTGTACCGGCGGCATGTGGTCTCCGGACGCATCGCCGCCGCTGACACGGAGACGCTGCGGTCCGCCCGCGAGCTCATCCGCCAGCTGGCGCGCCAGGGGCCTTCGCTGGTGCTCGCGCCGCTGGGAGTCGGCCGGCATGTCGATCACATCCTGGCCCGCACAGCGGCCGAAAGCAGCGGGATGCAGGTCGTCTACTACAGCGATTTCCCCTATAACCAGCAGCACCAGGCCGACGGGGGCTTCATCCGCCGTCACGGCCTGACGGAGGTGCGCTGGCCAGCGCTCCCCGCCAAGACCAAGCTGATCCAGTCGTACCAGACGCAGGTGCGCGCGCTTTTCCGCAATGGACGCATCCCCGTGGTGCCCGAGCTCTATTTCCTCGCCGGCCCTGCCGCCCGGCCCGGACTGGGTGACGATCGGTGACGGCGAGCTACGTCAGTCGGGTGCGGGCGACGATCGGGCCGGTGCGGGCGCCGTCCAGGCGGGCTCCTGGTTTCCTGGCGGCGGCGGTGGGGGCCGGTGCCCTTGTCATCCGGCTGGCCCTGCACGGCAATTCGTTCGACCTCTTCGGGGACGAGGTCATCTACAACGCGCTGGGCCGCAGTGTCGCGACCGGAGGGCTCCCGCGGTTCGACAACCAGGTGTTCCTCCTGCACGGACCGGGCTTCTTCTACCTCGAAGGCGCTTGGCAGCGGCTGTTCGGGGACCCGGCCGGGCTGATGGCGCAGATCTATCAGATGCGCATGCTCAACGCGCTGCTGGCGGGTGTCACGGCCGTCGTCATGGTGCTGCTGGCCGCGCGGCTGGGGTCGCAGCGGTCAGCCGCGGCCGCGGGCCTGCTCTTCGCCCTGGACCCGTTCTGCATCCGGCAGAACGACCGGGTCCTGCTGGAAACGGCGATGATGCTCTGGGTACTGCTCGGGTACCTGGTGTTCCTCAGGCTGGCCGCGCCGTCCCCGGTGCGTCACGCAGGCATCCGCGCGGTCGGCTCCGGCCTGCTGTTCGGCTGCGCGGTGCTGACCAAGGACGAAGCCGTCCTGCTCACCATCCTGCCGCTGACCGTGGCCGCCGTGCTCCAGTGGGTCCCCCCGCGGCTGGCCGCTCTTAGTGCCGGTGCGACGGTCCTGGTATACGCCGTTTATGCGGCGGTGGTCGCCGCCAACGGGTACGCGGGGGCGCTCTGGCAGGCGAAAACCGCAGGTGTCCTGCGGCTGCTCGGGCTGCTCCAGAGCACTGGTTTCCATTCATCCGGCGGCGGATCGCTCAGCGCGCGCCTCATCGCGGAGGGCCTCTACTTCGGGACGACGTACGCCGTGCTGGCGCTGGCCATTCCGGCGGTGGTCCTGTTGCTTCGGCGCCGCGACCCGCTGCTGCGCCTGATGGCTCTCTTCTACTGCGCCGCGGCGGCGACGCTCGGGTACGCGCTCACCCTGGGAACGCTGGAGGAGCAGGAGTTGTACCTGCTCGTCATCCCGAGCCTGCTGATCATCCCGGTGGCGGTATTCCGGCTGCGCGAGGACGCCGCAGGCCGCGGGCTGCCCAGGGCGGCGGCCCGCATCGTCCTGGTGCTGGCACTCGGCCTCAACGCTGTCACCTGCGTGCAGTGGCTGCGGCAGCCGGATGACGGGTTCGCGCGCCTGCTCAGTTACATGGCCGCCCAGGTTCCCGCGGGGGCCAGGGTGTCGGATGCCACCGGGGACCAGACCGACGTCGCCGAATACGCCCTGGCCGGCCGCTACGACGCCGGGCTCTGGCTGACGCCGTCGGCGCTGGCCCGGCAGCACGTCCAGTACATCGTGGCGGAGTGGGCGGAGATCGACGAAGGGTACTCGTCGCTTTCCTCCGCGCAGGTCCGGAAGCTGACCAGCTCCGGCCGCGTCGTGTTCTCCTTCCACGGCCGAACCTACGGTGATCTGCAGCTTTACCGGCTGCCTGCGTCGAGAGAAGGGAACTGATGTTGCACGTGCACCTTGCGGCTCCTGGTGAGCTGGGCCCGGCCGAGATCAGCGCATGGCGGTCCATGCAGCGCGCCAGCCCGCCGCTCGCCAACCCGTTCCTGTCGCCGGAATTCGCGCTGGCCGTTGGCCGCTTCCGCCCGGACACCCGGGTCGCCGTCCTGAGCGACGGGACATCTACCACCGGATTCTTCCCATTCGAGCGCGGTCGCCTCGGCTCGGGCGCCCCCCTGCTCAGCTGGCCTGGAACGCTGTGGCAGGGGCTCGTCCATGCTCCGGGAGCACACTGGGATCCGCGGGAGCTGCTCCACAAGTGCCAGCTCTCCGTCTGGCGGTTCGACCACCTGGTCGCCGAGCAGGGGCCGTTCGCGCCATATCAGGCCGGCCTGGCCGCGTCCCCCGTGATCGATCTGACCGACGGTTTCGCCGCCTACGACGCCAAGCTGCGAACCAGGGCGGCACGGTTCTGCCGCGATATCGACCGCCGGCTCCGCAACCTGGCCCGCGATGTCGGCCCGGTCCGTTTCGAGGGTGATGCCCGCGATGTCACGCTGCTGCACACCCTCATGGCCTGGAAGTCCGAGCAGTACCGTCAGATGGGCGTCATCGACCGCTTCGACCGGGCGTGGTTCGTCGGACTCCTCGAAGCCCTGCTGGCCACCCGCACCGAGCACGTCAGCGGCCTGCTTTCCGCCACCTACGCCGGAGACCAGCCGGTCGCGGCCCAGTTCGGGCTGCGATGCGGGGATACCCTGGGCGGCTGGTTCACCGCCTACGATCCGCAGTTCGCCCGGCACTCACCCGGGTTGATCCAGGTCATGCAGATGGCCGAGCATCTCGCGGCCTGCGGCGTGCGCACCATCGACATGGGCGAGGGGGCCGCCGGTTACAAGGAGAAGCTGAAAAGTTACGACGGTTACGTCGCCCACGGCATGGTGACCAGCCGGTCGGTGCTGGCCGCCGCGCATCGGGCCCGCAGCGTCTCCGTCGACTTCGCCACCCAGGCCGTGCTGCGGTCCCCGCGCTTCTATCGCGCCACCCGCCGGGTCCGGAGCATCCTGCGGTGATTACGGCTGCGGAGACGGCCGGCCACCCGGCGAGAAGGAGAACCTGACATGCAGATTTCCGTCGTGCATGCGCGTGAACTTGGGCCGGATGACATCGCGGCCTGGCACTCGATGCAGGACACGCAGGGAACCCTGGGCAGCCCCTTCCTGTGCCCGGAGTTCGCGGTCGCGGTCGGCCGGTTCCGTGCTGACGCGCGCGTGGCGGTCCTCACCGACGGGCCGGAGACCGTGGGATTCTTCGCCTACGAACGACGGCGGTCGGGCGTGGGAGTGCCGATCGGTGCCGGGCTGACCGACTGCCAGGGACTCGTGCATGTGCCCGGCGCCGAATGGGATGCCCGCGATTTGCTGAAGGCGTGCCGACTCTCGGTGTGGCATTTTGATCATCTGGTCGAGGGTCAGAAACCGTTCGCGCCCTACACGGGGGCGGTATCGCCTTCGCCGGTCATCGACCTGACCGGGGGGTTCGCCGGCTACTACGAAAAGCTGCAGCTGAGGTCACCCCAGTTCTGCAAGGACATCAACCGCAAGACGCGCAAGCTCGAGCGCGAGGTGGGCGCGCTCGGTTTTGCGGCCGGCTCGCACGATCCGGGCGAGCTGCGGGCCTTGCTGGCCTGGAAGTCTGAGCAGTACCGCCGCAATGGCTGGCTTGATATTTTCGAACGGCGATGGGTGGCCGAGCTCGTCGATTACCTGTTCAGCATCCGCAGCGACCGATTTGGCGGAATGCTTTCCGTGCTCTACGCGGGAGGGACGCCTGTCGCTGCGCACTTCGGCCTGCGGTCGGGCCCTCTGCTCGCGCACTGGTTCCCTTCCTACGATATGCGGTTCAGCAGGCACTCACCCGGGCTGATTCAGCATGTGCGGATGGCCGAGGAGATGGCGGCCGGAGGCGTCCAGCTGATCGATATGGGTACCGGAATGCAGCGCTACAAACAGACGTTGCGCAGCCACGATCTTTTCGTGGCCGAGGGCACGGTGGCCCGCGGGCCGCTCGGTGCGAGCGCGCACCGGATGAGCGGAGCTGCCGCCGGCTGGATGCGGGGTAAGGTCCGCAACAGCCCGGTGCTTTTTCACGCCGCCGATAGGCTGCTCCGCCATCTTGGCCGGATTGGCTGAAGCCGGTCCTGGAACGGATACTATAACTTAAAGTATTGTTCCAGATGCTTATTGTTATATTTCGCGATGGAGATGGCTTGCGTGCGGAGGTTTTTGGGCGAGTGTCCGGGATCCGGCCCGCGATGAGATGGGGCGGAGCGCCCGGGCGCAGGGAGCCCCTCAGGCGGAATTACCCGGCTCTTGCCGTCGCCGCGGTCGTCGCTGTGGCCATCGTGCTGGCGGCCGGGGTCGTCGGGGCGATCAAGACCACGGGCCTGGCCCGCGGTCCGGGGGCGGCGCCCGGACTGATCGCGGCGCGCAGCTTCAGGTGCGCCGACCATGGCGCGCAGGCCACCACCCGGGTGGCCGTGGCGGGCGCTAACCGGGCGGGCGCTCGTGACGGTTCGGCGGCGATCCAGGGCGCCATCGACGCCGCCGCACGGCAGGGGGGCGGCGTGGTGACCCTGCCCGCTGGTACTTTTCTGGTCAGCAGCCATCTTGTGCTCCGCAGCAACGTCACGCTGCGCGGCGCCGGCCCGGCGACGGTTATCAAGGCGGGGCCCGGCTTAATGTCCGCGCAGGGGCCAGCGGGCGGTTATCCCGTCATCACGACGGACGGCGCTGTCAACGTGACCATCGCGGACCTGACCGCTGACCAGAGCGGCGGCACTCTCCAGGGGAACGCACCCGCGCGCCTGACCGCGTATGCCGTCGAGGGCAGGGATTCCCAGGACGTCGTTATCGACGGCGTGCACGTCCGCAACCCCTTCACCTACTCGATCGCCATGGTCGGCAGTGCGGACTTCTGTATTGAAAACAGCACGGTAAAGGCCGGGGGGGCTGGACGGTACAGCCAGCTGGACGGGATTCATATTCTCGATTCAAGCTACGGCCGCGTTATTAATAATGTCGTTCAGTCCGGTGATGACGGCCTGGTCGCTCATACGATCGGCGCATCGGTGCATGATGTGCTCTACGCCAACAACAAGGTGTACGGCGGGTCGGCCGATGATGGATTCAAGCTGGCGATCGGAAGCTATTCCGTCTATAATATTCAGATCGTGCACAACGATTTTTACGGCTCCGCCGCCGGTATAGAAACGGCCTATTATGATGGCGGCACGGGTACGGTGCGAAACATATCGATAAGCGAAAATTATATACATAATCTAGCACAGGGGAAAAGATTCCCGGCCGTGGACATCGGCGGCGCCGGCCGTTACCGGACCATCGAGAACGTAACGGTGACGGATAATCGGATATGTGCAGCCGGGGCGATCACCGTCCAGCCGGGTATGGGCGATGCCGTCAGCGGCAATTCCGGCTGCTGATTATGTTCTCCCGTGATCGGGCCACCGCCTCCGCTGGGCCAGCAGGCAGCGCGGCACGGCGGCGGAACAGCGCACAGCAGGAGCGCGATCACCCGGAACGTGCCCTCCGTCAGCCAGGACGCGAAGTGCGTGGCCTGCGTGGTCATCGTCACCGGGTGGGTGACCGTGGTGGCGGGGAGAGCTAGACGGCCAGCCCGGTGGCCAGTACCGCCGCCAGGTCGCGGCGGCCGGGAACGGTAACGTCACGCATGTGACAGGGCCAGTTCGCGACGCGCCCAGGACACGGCGCCGGGAGCCGCGCAGCCTGCTGCAGGACCATTCTGGCGAGCAGCGGGTCACCAACATCGAGCTGTTCTTCGATCTGGTGTACGTCTTCGCCGTCACCCAGATGTCGCACCATCTGCTCGCCTTGCCGACCGTGGAGGGCGCGCTGCAGACCGCGCTGCTGCTCTCGCTGGTGTGGTGGGCGTGGGTCTACACGACCTGGGCGACGAACTACCTGGACGCCCGGCGGATACCGGTCCGGCTCATGCTCATCGCCCTGATGCTGGTGAGCCTGGTGCTGTCGGCGGCCCTGCCCGGGGCGTTCGGGTCCCGCGGGCTGATCGTCGCCGGCGCCTACGTGCTGATGCAGGTCGGCCGGTCTGCGTTCGTCGCGATCGCGGGGCGGGGGCAGGGGCTCGACCGGATCTTCATACGGGTCACGCTCTGGTCGGTGGCCAGCGGCTGCGTGTGGATCGCCGGAGCCTTCGTGAGCGGCCATGCCCGGGAGCTGGTGTGGCTCGCCGCCCTCGGGGTCGACCTGCTCGGCGACCGGGTCGGCTTCTATACCCCGGGGATGGGCCGGACCACCAGCGAGGAGTGGACGATCGCGGGCGGCCACTTCGCCGAGCGGTGCCAGGCGTTCATCATCATCGCCCTGGGTGAGTCGATCGTCGTGATCGGCCAGGCCCTGTCGGTACGGGAGCACGTGACCGCCGCCGCGGTCGCCGCGTTCATCACGGCCTTCGCCGGCAGCGTCGCCCTGTGGTGGATCTACTTCGACCGCAGCGCGGACGAGAGTGCGCAGGTCATTGCCACCTCGGCCGATCCCGGGCGGCTCGCCAACTCCGCCTATCACCTCATCCACCCGGTGATGGTGGCCGGGATCATCGTCGCGGCATCCGCCGATCAGGAGGTGCTGAACCATCCGGCGGCCGTGGGCCGCGCGGCCACGAGCTGGATGGTGATCGGCGGGGCGGTGCTGTTCCTTGCCGGCCACGTCATGTTCAAGCGGGTCATCTGGGGCACGATCTCCTGGCCCCGGGTCGCCGCCGTGGCCGTGCTGCTGCTGCTCCTGCTGCTGCTGGCGCCGCATGTGACGGCGCTGGCCCTGAACATCGTGGTCGTCCTGATCCTTGTGGCCGTGGCCGCCAGCGACCGAGTGTACGGTCGTGCGGAGCCGGGCCCCGGAGCCTAGGCCAGAGTCTGAGCAGGACCCGGGCGGCGGGGTGAGACCATCGCTCGCCACGGTGATCGCTGGCAATCACCGGCCTGCCCAGCAGCGAACCGGGCGCCGAGGCATGATCATCGTGGGGGCCCACGGCCGGCAGGTTAGCGATGGTCGTCATAAACCGGGCGAAACGACACGCGGCACCAGAGCCATGGCTTGGTGCCCAGCTGGGCCGCGGTGCGCGGTCGCACCTGGGCCCAGCTGGCGGGCCATTCGCTCCGGCCGTCGCAGCACCCCGCGGTATCGCCCGCGAGCTGGTGTGCGGCCGCACCGAAGGTCCACCTTGACGGCTCTTCATTACGGTGTAATCATAATTACATGAGTACACAGAATGACGGGCCGACTGGCCCGGACGACACCGCAAGCACCGCCAGCAGTGACGAAGACGAGGCCCGCAAGGGCACCGGCCCAGACGAAGAGACCTCCCCGCGCGACCGGCTGCGCGGCTGGTTCACCGGCCGGCTGCCGGCGGGCTGGTTCATCGCGGCGCCCGTGATCGAGGCGGACCGCGAGGAGATCACCGTCATCGGCTCGCTGCCTGACCCGGAGGTCGGCGCGGACGCGTCCGAAGCCGAGCGCGCCGCGGCCGCCGAGGGCCGGATCCGCCGGTTCCGTGAGGAGACGAGGGCGCGCCGGGTGGAGATCGCCCGGGAAGCCGAGCACAGATTCCGGCGCAAGGTGTCGTGGGGCGTCACCTGTGCGGGCCGGACCGAGATGTTCACCACCTTGTCCGTGCCGGTGATGACCCGGCTACGGCAGCCGGAGCGCCGCGTGCTCGACACCCTTGTCGAGGGTGGCGTCGCCCGCAGCCGGAGTGACGCGCTGGCCTGGTGCGTGCGCCTGGTCGGCCAGCACGAGGATTCCTGGCTGGCCGAGATGCGGACCGCGCTGCGCCGGGTCGAGGAGGTGCGATCTGAGGGGCCCGGCAGCTGACCGGGCTGGCGGCATTGCCGGCGAATTGCTATTCACGTTAATCCGCAAAAATCCGGCACCAATGGTCTATACCAAAGCGGTAACAGGTCCGAACTAGAAGTCCGTTAGAGGTCTATACCAAGGGCGTTTTCGCTGATCCCGCTCGCTTAGCGGTGGCCGCGGCCGGGCTTTCGAGTGCCCTCTGCCGCTCCATTGTGACGCTGGCTACACAAAGCTAATTCTCCCCCGATTCCGGGGTACACTCACAAAACCCGCACCAGCCTACAGCTGGATTCTTCAGCCCGGAGGGCGGGTGCGGTGGTGTCCCCGTGGAGGAGGAGCGATAGTGGCGTACCAGGTGAACGCAGCGTCGGTGGAGTGGAACCCATCGGCGGAACGGCTGCGCGAGCTGACGGAAAAAATGCCGAACGCATCGATCACAGAATATGGAAACGTAGTGGTGAAGGCGCGTGTGGATTCACGCAGCGCCAAGTCCACCTACGTTGTCGAAGATTCAACCAACGCCGCGAAGCAAACGATCACCCGGGATGAATACGACCGCGTAGCCGCGCAGCAGGACGCATATATCGCGGGCCAGGACATGGTTGTCGTGGACGGGTATATCGGCCCGGATCCCGATTTCCGCACGAAGGCCCGGCTGATCATCGAGGCGTCCAACGCCAACGTGGCCGGGATGCAGAAGCAGCTCTACTACCCGGCGGGCGCGGACTACGACCCCGCGACCTGGGAGCCGGACACCACGGTCATCTACACGCCGAACCTGGCTGCGCCCGGCTACCCGGACGACCGGCTCATCGCCGTAGACTTGAGCGACAACATCACCCGCGTGCTCAACTCGGACTACTTCGGTGAGTCCAAGAAGGGCGGCCTGCGGATGTGGAACAACATCGTCTACAACCGTGGCGGCCTTTCGCTGCACGCCGGGTGCAAGGTGATCCCCGTCGGCGGGCGCAACCGCACGGTCCTGATCGTCGGGCTCTCCGGTACGGGCAAGACGACGACGACGTTCACTTCACAGCTCGGCAGCAAGCCCGCCCAGGACGACTTCATCGCGCTGATGCCGGATGGCGTCGTGCACGCGACCGAGAACGGATGTTTCGCCAAGACGTTCGGGCTCAATCCGGACTACGAGCCTGCCATCTACTACGCCACGATCAAGCCGGACGCCTACCTCGAGAACGTGTCCACCAGCGCCGACGGCGAGGTCGACTTCTTTGACACCTCCTACACCAAGAACGGCCGCACCACCTGGCCGTTCTCCTACGTGGACCCATGGCCCGCGGACCAGCTAGAGCCGGCCGAGTTCCTGCTCATCCTCAACCGGAACGAGAACATCGTCCCGGGCGTGGCCCGCCTCGACCGGGCCCAGACTGCCGCCTACTTCATGCTCGGCGAGACGACCGGCACCTCGGCCGGCGGCAAGGACGAGGAGGGCAAATTCCTCCGGATCCCCGGCACCAACCCGTTCTTCCCGCGCGACATGGCCGACATGGGCAACCGGATGCTGGAGCTGCTCGACTCCCGCGAGCTGCAGGCTTTCGTGCTGAACACCGGGCGGGTCGGCGGGGGCGACAGCAACCCGGATTCGAAGAAGGTAACGATCCCCTACTCCTCGGCGATCGTGCAGGCCATCGTCGAGGGGAACATCGAGTGGGCCGAGGACCCCGACTTCGGCTACGAGATCGCCGCCTCGGTGCCCGGGGTCGACGACATCGAGATCCTGCAGCCCCGGCGGCTGTACGAGCGCACCGGCCGGGCCGCCGACTATGACGCCACCGTCGCGAGGATGAAGCGGGAACGCAGCGAGTACCTTTCTT
>Ga0187879_10001305_pt1 | contig 17065 bp, 13 predicted proteins | sample June2016WEW_19_1_FD_132423 | JGI IMG/M metagenome (GOLD analysis project Ga0187879, IMG submission 132423) | Peatland microbial communities from SPRUCE experiment site at the Marcell Experimental Forest, Minnesota, USA - June2016WEW_19_10 | ecosystem: Environmental > Terrestrial > Soil >... | reverse complement strand
GTTCAGCCGACCTTGAGACCGCTTTGGGTCAAACCGAGACGAACGACTACGTCAGAGGTACGTCGGCTATTGATCCAACTCCAGAATTATCTGCGCACAGCCCGCCATTACGGCTTTGCGCCATGAACGGACATCATCTGTTTTCGAACGATCACGCAGAAAGCGGCATTTTCAGTAATGTCGTGATTCAGGACATGTCGGTTATGGGGGGAGCAAACCGTTTAGCGCCAAAGCACCGCTTCGGCGGTACCCTGAGTCAGATTAAAGCGACTGAAAGAATAGGTACGGTTTCGTTCGAGGAAAGCAATCCGTGCCCTGGCCTCACGGCGGTAGGCATTTTCCTTTACCGACGCCAATTCGGCTTCTTGCCGTAATCGTTACGGGAATGCAGCAGCCGGTGTCATTATTACTTGCCTGGTTGCGGTGGAAATCCTGGCGGAAGAGAGTGAGAGTCGAACCCACCAAGGACCGGCTCGCGGTCCCTCCCGGATTTGAAGTCCGGACGCCCCACCGGGGACGCTTCTCCTCCAGAACTTGGCGTGTCCCTTTCCGCATCCGGCTCGTCCAAAAAAAGCTCGAGCCGGTGCCGATTGAGCCGGCGCAAATCGCCACGCCGGAGGGTCACCCCGTGGCGGTCGAAGAAATCAAGAACCTGAATGGCGACTTTCCGCCCGTTGTTCATGCGATCGCGAAACTCCGCCGCCCTGAACCAACCGTCGTCCGCTTTCGCGGCGACATCGGTCACGATCCTGGCCATCTCTGCGACGGTGGCGCGCGAAAAAAAATGGTCATGCGCGATCTCATGCAAGAGGCCAAGCCGCCCGGCGAGCTTCAGGACATGGCGGATCTCATGCTCAGGCATGGCGAGAGAACCAGCGATTTCGCGCACGCGTGGTGGACGGAACCTCCCAGGGCCGCCAAGCAGCGGGCCGATCGCGAACCATAGCTCCTCATCTCGCGCCGTCAGCCGTACCGCATGGCTAGAAAGCCGGACCCAGGCGCCATCGAGGGCGATCTCGCCCAACCGCGCCAACAGGTGCAACGCACTCCGGAACGTGGGTGCTGGAAGGCGTGGATCAAGCTGCAACCGCAACTGCTCGCGGCCAATCCCAGGGACATCGGGCTTTTCGGCATGGAATGCCGCGAGCCGGGCCAGGAGATCACGTTGGAATTGGGCAAAGTTTTCGGCTGAGACAACGAGCACCGTTCCGCTGGTCGCAAGACAGATGGCGCCGTCACGTTCGGCGAGACCGTTGACTTCGTTTGTCCCTAGCGCCCGATCGCGGGCAAAATCGATGAGATTTACGTAATGTGGGGGCGCCGCCAGCAAAGCGGTCAAAGCTTGGGCCGGTTTAGCGAGCGCATGAGCATCGAGCTGTGTCATTCGCTCGGCGGTCCGGCGCTTGCGGGCGGGAGCGCGCAGATCGAGGAACCGTCCGCCACCGATGGTACGCTTTGCCGAGGTGTCGCGCAGGACGTAACGGTCGCCTGTGGCGGCCGCGATCGGGCGGTCGAGAATGAGCTGGACTCTGCCTTCCTGCCCCGGCGTCCCGGCCTCGTCCGAAAGGAGGACGATCCGGGCGCCAGCCTCGGCCGCGGCATAGTGGAGACGCACCGGGAACCAGTGCCCGAGGCGCTTGGGCTCACCCGCAAGCACGCGCAGCGTCGCGTCGATCCGGACCGCCGGCGCATGCAGGTCCGGGTCGAGTACCATATCTCCGCGGCCGATCGCATCCTTGGTGATGGCCTCACCGGTGAGGTTGAGTGCGCAGCGGTCGCCAGCCCGGCCCTGTTCGCACGGCCGATTCTGAGCATGGATCGAACGAACACGCGCCAGAAGCCCGCGAGGGCTTACGACGACAGGGTCGCCAGCGCCGATCGATCCGGAGAGCACGGTTCCGGTAACGACGGTCCCCGCACCGGGAAGCGTGAAGGAACGGTCGACCGCAAGGCGGAAGCGACCCGAAGCTTGCCGCCGCGCAATGCCACGGGCCGCATCGAGCAGATGCGCGCGAATTGCATCTAACCCAGTGCCGGTCTCGACCGATACGGCGATCACCGGCGTTCCTGCCAGCGCGGTTCCGGCGAGTTCGCGGCGCACCTCAGCGCCCAACTCGGAGAGCCGTCCCGGCGGCACAAGCTCCGCTTTGCTTAGCGCGACGACGCCCGTCTCGATGCCAAGCAAATCGACAATTGCCAAATGCTCTTTCGTTTGCGGCATGATGCCGTCGTCGGCGGCGACGACGAGCAGAACGAAATCGATCCCGCTTGCCCCGGCGACCATAGTGTGGATGAATTTTTCGTGCCCCGGCACGTCGACAAAGCCGATGGTTTCGCCACCCTCCACCGGCAAATAGGCGAAGCCGAGATCAATCGAAATGCCACGCGCCTTCTCTTCCTTTAGCCGGTCCGTGTCGACCCCAGTCAGTGCCCGAACCAGCGACGTTTTACCGTGATCGATATGGCCCGCGGTACCGACGATCATGGCGTCTTCTCCCAAGACTTAACCGGTAGCTCCGCGCGCCGCCGCGCTTCGGCAATGTCTCCAGCGGACAGCGATTCGCGCACGGTCTCAATGAAAGGCGCCGAGAGCTGGCTGCCTCCGGTGGCCGCCCGCGTGAGCCAGACAAGCGCTTCGATGGAATCGCGTTCGACCCCCGAACCGAGATGCAAAGCGGCACCGAGCATCGCTTGGCCATCGGCATCGCCAGCCTCCGCCCCTCGGCGCCACCAGCGCGCGGCTTCGACTGGATCGCGTTCGACGCCGAGAGCATTGTGATAGAGCATGCCCATGCGCGTCATTGCCGACGCGACACCTTGCGCAGCGGCGGCGAGCGCGAAGCGCCGCGCCCCGGAAACATCACGGGCAATCGCTTCGCCCTCGAGCAGCATCCAGCTCAGCATGTCCTGGGCCGGGCCATCGCCTTGTTCGGCAGCCGAGCGGTACAGCGCGGCGGCGCGCAGCTCATCCGGCTCGACGCCTTCGCCCTTGAAGTAGAGCGTGGCGAGATTGCGTTGCGCCACCGGATCGCCCGCATTGGCCGCGGGTGTTAGCCATTTGACCGCAAGGACCAGGTTCCGCGCGACTCCCAGCCCTTCGGCGAAGCAAGCGGCGATGTTGTTTTGCGCCCTCGCATTTCCTGCGTGGGCCAAGGGTTCCCAGAGTGTGAGTGCCAGCTGGTAATCCCCTGCTTGGGCGGCGGCCAGCGCGGAGGACATTTCAATGCTCGCCGCGCTGTCTCCCGGTTCGTCTGGCGCAGAAGGACGGCGAAATCGATCAAGCCATTTCATTGGCGTCTCATCCGCCTAGTGCCGGGTCGAAACTGGCGAGGTTGGTGGCAAAACCCGCCTCGTCGTCGAGACAGCGGAGGTCGAGCACGAGCGCGCCATCCTCGATCCGGCCTATCACCGGAACCGACAGCCGCCGGAGCGCGGCCGCGAGTGCGTCGAGCGCCCGTCCACCGCCCTTCGGAGCGAGTGCGAGACGGCCGCTTGGCAGGGTGGACATGGGCAGTGCGCCCGAACCGATCTGACTGCTGCACGTGGCAAGCGACACGATGATCGTGTCTCCAAGCGCCTTTTGCACCTGTGGCAGCAGGCGGCGCGCCATGGCTTCGATCTCGGCCGCGGGCCGGGCTAAATAGAATAGCGTCGGTAGGCGTTCGGCAAGACGGCCCGGATCGCGATAGAGTTTTAGGGTCGCCTCCAGGGCGGCGAGCCGGATCTTGTCGACGCGCAGGGCTCGCTTCATTGGGTTCTTGTTGATCGCCGCAATCAAATGCTTGCGGCCGACGATAAAGCCGGCCTGTGGCCCGCCAAGCAGCTTGTCGCCAGAGAAGGTCACGAGATCGGCGCCTTCGGTAACAGCCTCGCGAACCGTCGGCTCGTGCGGGAGTCCGAAACGGCCAAGATCAATCAGCGTTCCGGACCCAAGATCATGGACCATGGGAATGTTGGCCGCGCGCGCGATGTCGGCGAGGTCACGGGGCGAGACCGAGGTTGTGAATCCTTCGATTCGATAGTTTGACGGATGAACCTTTAATATCAGCCCCGTTTCGGGCCCGATCGCACCAATATAATCCTTGGCATGGGTCCGGTTGGTGGTGCCAACCTCCTTGAGCCTTGCTCCGGCACGCGCCATGATATCCGGCATGCGGAAGGCACCGCCGATCTCGATCAATTCGCCCCGCGACACGACCGCTTCCTTGCCTGCGGCGAGGCTGTTCAGCACGATGAGAACGGCGGCGGCATTGTTGTTGATGATCGTCGCGTCTTCGGCGCCAGTCAGCTCACGAAGAATCTCGCGCAAATGATCGTCGCGCTCTCCCCGCTTACCAGTGGCAAGGTCGAATTCAAGCGTCATCGCATGTTTCATCGCCTCGGCCGCCGCCGCGATCGCCACCTCGGCGAGCACCGCGCGGCCGAGGTTGGTGTGCAGCACCGTGCCCGTGAGGTTGAACACCGGCCGTAAGGTCGAACGCTCGGCGGATTTGAGGTGCTCAAGCGCCGTTGCCGCGACGGCCTCCGCAGCTGGCGGCTGTTCCCCTTTGCGCACGGCGGCGCGTGTGTCCGCGAGAACCTTGCGCACGGCACCTGTTGCGCTTGGCAATCCAAACAGCTCGGCGGCGGCAATGCCCTGGCTTGTCTTCAAGACTTGATCTACAGAAGGAATCTCGCGCAGCTGCGCGGCGGCGTCACTCATCCTGGGCCTCAATAGCCGGTCAGGAAGGGATTGAACCCTCCGCGCCGATAAGGGCCTTCCCGCATGAGAAGATCGAGGCCAAGGCTTGCAATGTCGTCGGCGATGGGTTCGATCGCGGGGTCCTTGTGCTGCTGCAGGATTTTTACCCAGCCGAGACATTTGTCGCACGTCTCGGCTTTGACGGTGCCTGGGCCGCCGTCGATCTCTTGATAGCCGATGCCCTCGGTTGAACCGCAAAGAACGCATTTGATGCGCACGATATTCCAAAGCGTTCCGCATAAAAAGCAAGCGCAAAAGCGCACGCCATGCGCACCCGGCCATCCAACCACCATGGAACTTGAAGGAGCGTTACCGCAGGCCGGGCAAAGACCATCGCCAACCGGCACTAGGTGAGCTGCTTCGATGCATCCTGCGAGCCGTGCGAAATAGACCTGGAGCCCTGCTGCCACATAGATATGCTCCGCCAAAGTCTCCTGCGGCAACACTGCCGAAAGAACGTTGAGTGCGATCGTCTCGCGCTCGGGGCCACTTTTTTCCGCGAGCCGCGCAAGCGCATCGGCTGCCGGCTTTGGCTGCTCGGCCCATTTCAGCGACTCGAAAAGCCGATCGAAAGTCTCCGTAAGCGCGGGGTTTCCCTTGACATGGCCGCAGCCGAGCGGCGGCATTTGGAATTCGCGCGCGCGGGCAATCACTTCCGCGTCCGGGCGCAGAATCTCCGGCAATTCCTTTATGATCGCGTGCTGCGCATCAGCCAGCCCGGCCAAAAACTGGAGATAGGGCGCGAGCGCATGTGTCTCGGCCAGCGCGTGAAACCGGGCGGCACGGACGTCAAACAAGCGGGAAGGATCGGGAAGCACGGCAAAAGGGGGTGCCGAGACTTCACCGATTGCCGTCGGATCCGGCGAAACCACAGTTTTTTGTTTCATCTGATCCCTCACGAACCCGCCGGGCCACGTGGACAATCAAATATAACCTCTTATCCGGTCCGCGTCTTGTTTGGCTTTCCGCCAGTGGATTTTGCGACGAGGTCGCGCAGCCATTTGCGATGATGCCGCCATGCCCATCCGCCGGTGACCGAGCCCCGTGTCATCGCCCGGATCGTGCCACGTATCCAGATCGCTGCATAAACGTGGATGATCCACACGGAAATCGCGAGAACCGCGGCGATAGCATGGATCAGAATCGCGATGCGCTTTTGCTCGATTGAGGTCAGTGCGTAAAAATATTGGTCCCAGATCACGATGCCGCTCGAAATCAAGATCAAGATCAGCCCGGACATCGCCCAGAACACGAATTTCTGCCCGGCGTTGTATTTGCCCAATTCGGGCAACCGCTCCTCATTGCCAGCGAGCACGTCGCGCATGCGCGCGAGCCAAGTGCCGTCTTCGCTCTTCCACAAATTCAATTTCCAAAAGCGGAAGAAAAGGCCGAGGAAGCTGAAGAATAAAACGACGCCGATCCAAGGGTGGATCATGCGGGTGGTCTGACCGCCGCCAAACAAGACCGTCAGAAAGAACAATTTCGGGTAGAACAGCGCCATGCCGGACAATGCAAGGAGAATGAGGCTCGCTGCGGTGATCCAATGGTTGATTCGCGCACCCTTGGTATAGCGGTCCACGATGACAGGGTCGCCACGATGAACCGCATCGCCCGGCGCGACATTCTCGTCACTCATGCCCGCACCTCATGGCGTCCGCTCCCCGGCCAGCCGCTTTGCTGCGTTCTCATCTTGATCGGACACGCGATTAGGCCCCTTCACCAAATAGTGGATAAAGCCGGAGGCCGCCGCAAAACCGATGACGGCGAGGCCCGCATATTTGGTGATGCCTTTCCAGACCTCGATGATCGGGCTGATCCTCGGATTGTTAGGCAGGCCGGCGTAGATCTCCGGCTTGTCGGCATGGTGCAGGACATACATGACATGGGTTCCGCCAACGCCGGGCGGATCATAGAGACCAGCATTGGCGTAGCCGCGCGATTTCAAATCGGCGATCCGTCCCTCGGCATGCGTTTTCATCTCTTCCTTGGTGCCGAACACGATGGCCTGGGTGGGACAAGCCTTGGCGCAGGCGGGACCCTGGCCGACGGCCACCCGATCCGAGCATAAGGTGCATTTATGCGCCTTATTCGTCACGCTGGAGATGCGCGGGATGTTGAACGGGCATCCCTTCACGCAATAGCCGCAGCCGATGCATTTGTCGTGGTCGAAATCGACGATGCCGTTCGAATATTGCACGATTGCGCCGGGCGCCGGGCAGGCTTTCAGGCAGCCAGGGTCTTCGCAATGCATGCAGCCGTCCTTGCGGATCAGCCATTCGAGATCGTCAGTCTCCGGGTTCACCCATTCGGTGAACCGCATCACGGTGTAGCTCGCCGGCGTCAGATCATGCGGATTGTCATAGACGCCGGTATTGATGCCGATCTCTTCATGGAGGTCGTTCCATTCGAGGCAGGCCGACTGACACGCCTTGCAGCCGATGCATTTCGAGACATCGATAAGCTTTGCGACCTCGGTCTGGCGCTCCGCGGGCGGCGTCACATTGGATGCCGACCGGCGGATCAAGTCTTGCGTGCCAAACCGTTGCGCTTGCGGCTCGGTCGTGGGGTTCGGGATCGGGGGGAACATGCCTTGCCTCCCTATGCCACGGGCTCGTTGATGGGCTCGATATTGACCAGGAACGCCTTAAATTCCGGCGTCTGCATGTTGGCGTCACCGACAAAGGGCGTCAACGCATTGGGTCCAAACCCCTGCTTCGCCACGCCGGTGAAGCCCCAGTGCAGCGGGATGCCGATGATATGGACTGTCTTCCCGTCGCAAATGAGCGGCCGGATCCGCTTCGTCACAACGGCTTTCGCCCGCACCGAACCTCGTTTCGACCAGACGCGAACCCAGCCGCCACGCTTGATGTTCTTCTCCGCAGCGAGCTCTTCCGAAATCTCGACGAAGAATTCCGGCTGCAGCACAGCATTGACCCAGACATGCTTGGTCCAGAAGTGGAAGTGCTCGGTCAGCCGGTACGAGGTCGCGGCATAAGGGAACTCCTCCGACTCGACGTCCGCGAATTGCTGCCAATCATCCTTGAAGACACGGGCGGCGGGATTGCTCTGGACTTTCGGCGAGACCAGATTGACGACCGGGCTTTCGAATGGTTCGTAATGAGCTGGGAAAGGTCCATCGCGCATGAGGCCGCGTGTGAACAGGCGGGAGACGCCCTCGGCATTCATGATGAATGGCCCGACCTCCGTCGGCTTTGCCGTTGGCGCGATATCCGGCACGTCGTAGCCTGACCATTTCGTGCCGTCCCATTCGATCAGCTTGCGGCTCGGATCCCAGGCCTTGCCATTGATGTCGGCGGAAGCCCGGTTGTAGAGCGTGCGGCGGTTCACCGGCCAGGCAAACGCCCACTTCAAATAGGCGCCGGTATTGTCCGGGTCCGTGGTGTCGCGGCGGGCCATGTTATTGCCGTTCTCATTGAAGCAGCCGGAATAAATCCAGCAGCCGGACGCGGTCGAACCATCGTCGCGCAAGACGGTGAAGTTCGGCACGAGCTTGCCCGCCTCGACGAGAACCGTCGTGGGATCGGTAGGGTCCTTCACGGTTGCGAGCGCCTTGCCGTTGATCTCCTTAGCCAGTTCGGCGGCGGTTGGTTCGCCCGGATCAGCATAGGGCCAGGTAAGATTGAGGATCGGATCGGCGAAGGCGCCGCCTTCCTTCTTGTAAAGCTCTTTCAGGCGTAGGTAGAGCTGCGCCATGATCCAGTTGTCTCTCTTGGCCTCGCCGGGAGGGGTTACCCCTGGCCAATGCCACTGCAGCCAGCGGCCAGAATTGGTCAAGGATCCCTCGTCTTCCGCAAAGCAGGTCGAAGGCAGCTGGTAGACTTCAGTCTCGATCGCTGCCGGATCAACATCATTGATGTCACCATGCTTTTCCCAGAACCGCGCGGTCTCCGTGTCGAGCGGATCCATGACAACGAGGAATTTCAGCTTGGACAATGAGTCGGAGATCTTTTTCCGGTTCGGGAACGCCTGCAGCGGGTTGAAGCCCTGGCAGAAATAGCCGTTCATCTTGCCTTGGTGCATCAGCTCGAACGCCTGGAGAATGTCATAGGTCGGGACATCCATTTTCGGCAGCCAATCATAGGCGAAATCATTGTCAGGCGTCGCCGCCTCTCCGTACATGGATTTTTGAAAGCTGACGAAGAACTTCTTGGTGTTCTGCCAATAACTCGTTTGGCCCGGCCGCAGCGGTTTATAAGCGCGGGTTTTCATGTAAGTGGCGAAATCAGCCTCCTTCTCGGTGGGCAGTGACAAATAGCCCGGCAGCATGTCTGACATCAGGCCGAGGTCGGTAAGACCTTGGATATTGGAATGGCCGCGCAACGCGTTCATGCCGCCGCCGCGAACCCCAATATTACCGAGGATCAACTGCAGCATCGCCATCGAACGGATGTTCTGCGAGCCAATCGAGTGCTGCGTCCAGCCGAGCGCATACATCGATGTCATGGTCTTCACCCGCGAAGAGCATTCCGCGATCATCGCCGCGATCTTCAGGAACTTTTCTTTGGGCGTTCCGCAAATGCGCTCGACAAGTTCCGGCGTATAGATTGAGACATGGTCTTGCAGTAGGTTCCAGACGCAACGCGGGTTCTCCATGGTCTCGTCGACCACCGCATAACCGTCCTCGCCGATCACATAGTCCCAGCTCGACTTGTCGTAGTCGCGTTTGTTTTCGTCGTAGCCGGTGAACAGACCATCCTGATAAGCGAAGCCGTCCTTGACCACGAAGGCGGCATTGGTGAACGCCTTGACATAGTCCCACTGCACCTTGTCGTTCAACATACAATAGTTGATCACGCCCAAAAGGAAGGCGATGTCCGTGCCTTGCCGGATCGGCGCATAGACATCGGCGACCGAGGCCGAGCGCGTATAGCGCGGATCGACGACAATCAGCTTGGCGCCACGGTTAGCCTTTGCCTCCGTGACCCATTTGAAGCCGCACGGATGCGCCTCTGCGGCATTGCCGCCCATGATGACGACGAGATCCGTATTCTTGATGTCGGTCCACGCATTCGTCATCGCGCCACGGCCAAATGTTGGGCCCAAACTGGACACCGTGGGGCCGTGTCAAACCCGCGCTTGATTGTCGAAGACCAGCATCCCGGCGCTGCGCACCACCTTATAGGTTACAAACGCCGTTTCATTCGTCGTCGCGGAGGCGGCGAGAAAGCCCGTGGTGATCCACCGGTTCACCGTGACGCCGTCATTGTTCTTGGCAATGAAATTGGCGTCGCGGTCGTCCTTCATCAATCGCGCGATGCGGTCGAGCGCTTGCTCCCAGGAAATCCGTTCGAACGTGTCCGCCCCAGGCCTGCGAAGCATCGGATATTTGAGCCGCGTCGGCGCCTTGACGAAATCGTGCAGCGCGGCCCCCTTCGGACAGAGCGTGCCGCGATTGGTCGGATGGTCGGTATCGCCTTCTATGTGGATGAGTTCGGCGGGCTCGCCTTTCTTCAGGTCGCCCTTCGAGTACATGATGATGCCGCACGCCACCGAGCAGTAAGGACAGGTGTTGCGGGTCTCGGTCGTGTTGACGAGCTTGAAGGAACGGATCGTTTCGGCATGGGCCGCCTCGATTTCGCCGAAGCCGAAGGCTCCGAGCGCAGTGCCCGCAAGACCCGCGCCAGCCGTTCCGAGGAACTGGCGTCGCGAGAGCTCTAAGTTCATCGCAAGATACCCCCAGTTGATCGTGCCATCGCGGTTGCCGCGTCGGATTTGCTCGATCGAGGCAACCGCTTGAAACCTCAATCGCCGAACGAACGATTTATGGTATGTTAACCTAGCGTGATGTCAAAAGAATAAAAGAAAAATATGCTGTCCTACTGCTGGCCATTTCGTCTGAGCACAGTGTGCCGTGCAGCTATGGGCGACTCCACAAATATTGGATTGGGGCAGCGCAGGCATTATGTTTAGATTTTACATAACAATGGACATTTTGCCAGATTGCCACTTTTGGGCGTATTCAGTAATACTTGATCTTTATAGTAACTTTGAATTGACAGGCCTGGGATGAAAGTTCAAAATTGCCCCGTGATCTCATCGATCGCTCCCGAGGTTCGGGGCAATTTTCCGGTGCTTGCACCACCGCCGCGTCTGACACGCCGCACCGGCCGGGGCCCTTGTGATTCCCCAGCAGGGGAAGGTCTGCAGTTCACCCCGAGATCGAAGCTTTCAAACCTCAACCGCTCACGCCTCCGGTCCTGCCTGGCAGCAGCCGCACGGTTCCCAAGACTGGGAACGGCGATCAGCGGCGGTTGCGACGATTGGCTGTCACCAATACGACCGGAAACAAAATCCAGGAGCGCGCCATGATTGAACGCCGGGAACTCCTCAAGACGGGAGCCGCGCTGACCGCGGCGGCAGCAATGCCAGGGATCGCCCGCGCGGGTGTTATTTTTGCGCCGGACCCCGGCGCCTTTCGCAGCTACGACATTGTGACTCGCATCGAGCTTGCCGGGGGTGCTGGAATAACCCGCGCGTGGGTGCCGTTGCCTGGCTTCACTGCTGACGATTGGAACCGGCCGGGTAAAACCAGATGGACGAGCAACGCCGCCAAGTCCATGATCGTACACAGCAAGTCTGACGGCGCCGAGATGCTCTATGTAGAGTGGAAGCCTGGCGAAGCAGCGCCTGTTGTTGAGGTTACAAGCCGGGTCGCCGTCCACGACCGCGCCGTCGATTTCAACACACACACCACGGCTGTTCTGTCGCCAAAAGACCGCGACCATTATCTCCGCGCGACCGAATTGATCCCCACAGATGAAATCGTCAAAGCCACGTCGGACAGCATCATTGGCACGGCCGCGAGTGACCTCGACAAGGCCCGATTGATCTATGAATGGGTGGTCGACAATACGTTCCGCGATACCAAGACTCGCGGCTGCGGCTCGGGCGACATCGCCGCCATGTTGAAAAGCGGCAATTTGGGGGGCAAATGTGCGGACATCAATGCGCTTTACGTCGGCCTCGCGCGCGCCGCCGGCCTGCCCGCGCGTGACCTCTATGGACTGCGTATCGCGCCATCGAAGTTCGGTTACAAAAGCCTCGGCGCCAAATCGGAAATCGTCACCAAGGCGCAACATTGCCGCGCCGAGGTCTATCTCGCGAATTTCGGCTGGGTGCCGGTCGATCCAGCAGACGTGCGCAAGGTGATGTTGGAAGAGGCCGAGGGCGGGCTGCCCGCCAGCGATCCCAAGGTTGTAGCCGTGCGCGAAAAACTCTTCGGCGCGTGGGAAGGCAACTGGCTCGCCTACAACAGCGCACATGATTTGGCGTTGCCGGGTCCTGGCCCGAAAGTGGCATTCCTGATGTATCCGCAGGCCGACGTCGCGTCGGTGCGGCTTGATTGTCTCGACCCTGATACATTCAAATATTCGATCAAGTCGGCCGCTGTCGCGGTCTGATGCATATATTCGATCACGTCAACCGCGGTCACGGCCTAACGAAGAAAGGCTTCGCGAGATGCAGGACCCCGGAACCACCCCCGCGCCGGTTCGCCTCAGCGCGCTTTCGCATGGCGGCGGTTGCGGCTGCAAGCTCGCGCCCTCGGTGCTGCAGCGGCTCCTCGCGGACCAGCCTTTGAGCGGCCCATTCGCCCGCCTTCTCGTTGGCACCGAGACCGGCGACGATGCCGCCGTTTGGCAGCTCGATGACGACACCTGCGTAATCGCGACCACCGATTTTTTCATGCCGATGGTCGACGATCCTTTCGATTTCGGCCGGATCGCGGCGGCCAATGCGATCTCCGACATCTATGCCATGGGCGGACGCCCGCTCATGGCGCTCGCAATCCTCGGCATGCCAATCGATAAGATTCCATTGGACATGGTGCGCGAGATATTGAAAGGCGGCGCCGCGATCTGCGCCGAGGCGGGCATTCCGGTGGCGGGCGGCCATTCCATCGATTCGCCCGAGCCAATCTATGGTCTTGCCGTAACCGGAACATGCCGGACAGCGGAACTGCGCCGTAACAGCGATGCCAAACCCGGCGACGTGCTCATCCTGACTAAAGGACTCGGTGCCGGCATCTATTCGGCGGCTTTCAAGAAAGGCGCGCTATCGAGCGACGCCTATGACGAGTTAATCGCATCGACGACGCTGCTCAATCGCATAGGCGTGGCGCTTGCGCAAAATCCGGCCGTCCATGCGATCACCGACGTCACCGGCTTCGGTCTCCTTGGTCACGGTCTCGAAATGGCGCGCGGCTCGGCGGCAAGACTGGCAATTCACGCCGATGACCTGCCAATATTTGCGCATGCCGCAAACCTCGTGCAGCAAGGTTTCGTCACCGGCGCTTCGGAGCGCAACTGGGCAAGCTATGGGAGCGAGGTGGCGCTTCCCGCCGGGTTTCCGAAGTGGCGGCGGCAGATCCTGACCGATCCGCAAACCTCTGGCGGCCTGCTCATCGCCTGCGATCCCAATCAAGCGCCGACGTTGCTCCAGACCATCGTCGGAGCGGGTTACCCGGCGGCGCGGATCATAGGAACGGTCGATGAAGGACAACCGGAAATCCAGGTGCTCGCTTGACCGTCCAACTCCGGAATCGGTGGTACGCCTGTTTTATCTGGGGTGCTGACCGTGTGCCCAATACGAGCGAAATGCTGCACCACGGCCGATGCACGCAAGGTCCCGCGCGATATCCATGAGGATGCCCGCGATATCGCGCGGCGGAAGATGAAGACAAAGGCATTTGCCAAATCGCGAGACGAACTTTGCACACTTGAAGACACACCATGGATTCGAGCGGATGCGGCTCAGGGGACTTTCCAGTGCGCGCGACGAGTTTCATCTCGCTGCCATAGTGGAAAACCTTAAAACGCTTGCACTCCGGACCCTTGGGCCGCCTCCGGAAGGCGTTTGAGAGTTAACCAAGTCTCATATGCGACTTGCCTTCGATCTGGGATACCTGCGCTTCTCCGCGAGGCCGGTAGGGGAGGGATGCACGATAAAAATCCAGGGCCTTTAATTTGTGAGTTGCGATCACCACAGTTGCGAGTTGTGGCGATCGCGTCAAGCGCCTTGGTGATCCGCGGCCTATACTGTCGGCCTTGCGGCCTGTTATGTCGAAAGCCTGCGAGTGGCCGTCAGGTCTTGGCGATCGCTGGGAGCACAGCGCGTTCCCGAGCCTTTCGCTCGTCAGCTTTGTCGGCGATCGTGCCGAATGGGTCGGTTGGCGATAGGCTAGGCGATGGCGCGGCGGAAGTGACGGGTCGTGAGCCGCCAGGGAACGCCGTGTGGCTCGCGGCAGTTGCGAAGGGAAAAGGGGGTTGTTCCAGGGCTCGACCCGTGCAACAACCCGAAGCGGAATTAACGATGAGAAACAGCACCGACAGGGCGGCCATCGCCCGCCGGAATATAGCGGTTGAGGTTGGGTGAGATTAGAAAAAATCATTTTTTTCGGTTTTTATTTTCGACCGCTCAGAGCAAGTTAAGGGGCAAAAAACACCGCTGGACCATGGAGCGGTTGGGCCACCTGATTCGTGTACCTTCCTTACGCGACGGACGTCACCCCGCCCAAAGCGAACCGGTCTAGTCTAGGATACCTGAGCTTCTCCACGATGCCGGAAGGGGAGGGGATGCCCGGTAGAAATCCAGGGCCTTTAATTTGCGAGTTGCGGTCACCACAGTTGCGAGTTGTGTGATTCATCCCCTGAAGGGCCATCCTCAGGCCCAGCAATCATAGGGACTAACTTAATAGTCGAGAAGCCTGTTCCAGCCGCAAAGCTGGTTCACTCGGGCATGGAGCATGGCGATGATGGCCAGCCTCCCCCGGCGTTGCTCGGCTTGGAATTGGAGCACCCGCTGCAACTGACCCACATTGATTTTAGGCATGGCTTCCGTCAAAGCCCTCGTCGAGCAAGGGAGCTATCGCATTCTCGTAATGATAGTCAGCTACGAATTTCGTCGCCGCCAAGGGCAGATTAAATTCCGCGAGGATCATCTTCCTCAAGTCCGGGCTATTGACGATTCCCCGAGATGAATAGACCAGAAAGACTTCCTCCTTCGAATCGAAGAGCAGCCGGCCACGGGGGAAGTCCGTATATTCCTTACCCTTCCATCGGGGCTGAAGCCGCTGCAGCGTGGCCCAGAAAGTCGCATGGCCATTCTTGCCACCATAGAAGCCACCGTGGAGATCAGCCTGACGCCATGGGATCGAGTCGGTCACCAGTTTGTTATCGATCAGCCAAAAAAGTCCGACCTCTGGCATGGAGGCAAGGCGCGACCGTTGGACCGCCAAATTACGGGCCTGGGCGGCTTCGATCTGTTCGACAACTGACATGATCCCTCGCCGATGGGCTTCCCAGCAAACCCTATAAATTCCGTGCAGTTAGAGAGAAATTTACAGCGACCCCAATTGATAGAAGTGTCGAACAATCCCAAAGAGCCGACGATAATTTTTATCCACGACCTCTTCCGTAGCCTAGTTGGCGTCGCGGTTCGAATTTCCGCAGTGGGTGGGATTGCGACGATCCGCTCTGGGACGGCGAGACCAAGAAGCGGACATGCATCGTATGACCAGCTCGGGCCGATACCGACCTGACTGCTTTTCGGTCGGCTGGGCCGGAAGCAGACGTTCTCGCGATGCCAAACTCGCGGAGTTGGGGGGATAGCGATCTTGTCAAGGTGGGACAGCGACTTTATTGGACGCACGACGAACTCCGGCGTCCCATTCGGAAGAGCGGCTTAGCTCAGACGGAGCGCGATTCCCGGAGAGGAAGGGCGTTCACGCGCCCCAGAATATTTTCCACTGCCTCCTCGGCGTTTCCCTTGAGAGCCGCGTTCAAGGTTTGTTCGAGTTCTTGGTCGAACTGAGGGTTGTTGATCGGCGATCCCTGCGCCGCGATCAGGAAATTATATGGAGTGATATACCGAACCCGGAGTTCCGATCGACCGGAAGTCTTAACGAGATTGCCATCAATCATCGCGTATCCGTCGTCATATTCCTCACGTTTCAGCAGATGATTACCTTCAAAGAGGCCGTACTCTTCATAGTGGTAACCGGATTGCTCAATATGCTCGGCACTTCTTGCATGCCACTCAGGATAAAGTCCGGTCGGTGCCATGGCATCTGTCTGCACGTAAACGAAGTTACGCTGGTAGGTGCTTCCCGGGACCGCCGCGATCCGTGTAATCTTTAGCTCTTCGGTGTTCATGATAAACTCGTTCGGTCCGCGCCGTTCGAAGCGCTCGATCTGAAGGTTGCGCCCGCGCCACCACCAGATCGGAATGCCATCCGAGAACGACAGTGGCGCCTTGAGCAGCATGAGTAGCCTAGTCGCAATCTCGCCGGGGTCATCGTACCAAGCCGTCGATCGGACGCCTGGGAAGGACGATGCGAACCTTTCCGCGAAGAACGCCGTAGTCGATCCGAACGGCATTGCTGCCCGCTTAGCAGGAGGCGCCGCTTCCTTGACCTGCACATCTGAGGTTTTCGGAGCCTCCGTCGTCTTAGGTTCGGAGCCGATGGCTACATCCCTATCGTCAATGGGAACGCTAACGTCCGAGCCCTGGGATGTTCCCGGCCTGGAAGCACCTCCGCTGCTGGCGATGTCAAAGATGAGTTCTGCAAGCAGTAGCTGATGGGTCGGCTCTACTAACCTATATTTACCGCGTGCGCCCCTTCGAACCGACACCAGATCTTGGAGTTGGCTATACTCGGGGGCTGAATCGCGAATGTTGTAGAGTCGGTTAGAGAGGAGGTCCAAACCTTCTTGGACATCATGCTCCGCCCCAGGCCCGTCGGTTAGGCCGGCGGCTCGTGCCGCCATTGCTGCCGCGCGCATGATCCGCTTTGGCAGCGGGTCCGGCCCCTCGTAGGCGTACAGGCGTGGAGTTCCGTTCGCGCTGACCGCAAAGTGCTCGTTCCTAATCTTCTGGGTGAAGGCTAGACCGCTGGCGACGAACCGGTCAGTAGTTGCCCCTCCTGCGCCAGGGATGCCCGTCGTCTCGGTATCAGTGTTTAGGTCGCGGAACGTGTTGGCGGTAAAGAATTGACGGTGGCCATCCTTGTGGATGTCGAATGCTAGCTCCGCGTCGGTGACCGCTACGACACTCGCTGAGGGTTCCGTACCCGCGCGACTCAGGATCCGCATAAGCTGAACCTCGAGCGCGTCCTTATGTTCGCTGAAAGTTTCCAACCAACGGTGACGTGCCGAGGCGTCTTCGAGTGCCGGCATGACGACGACTAGGGTCAGGACTCATTGATTATAGCCAGAAGACGACGGCTGCGGCGATGCAGATTGCCGACAAATAGGTGTGGGCGCAACGGTCGTACCTTGTGTGGATGCGGCGCCAATCCTTGAGCCG
>Ga0187879_10001303_pt1 | contig 17085 bp, 16 predicted proteins | sample June2016WEW_19_1_FD_132423 | JGI IMG/M metagenome (GOLD analysis project Ga0187879, IMG submission 132423) | Peatland microbial communities from SPRUCE experiment site at the Marcell Experimental Forest, Minnesota, USA - June2016WEW_19_10 | ecosystem: Environmental > Terrestrial > Soil >... | reverse complement strand
GGCTGGCCGAGATGATCATGACCACCGAAACGATGCGCGCCTGCTTGCGCGCCGCCGAAGCTGACGCCGCGCCCGACAAGTGGGGCGTGTTCGCGCCGGCGCGGGCGCCGCTCGATACCGCGCGCAATCTTTTCCCGCGCCTGTATCCGCGATTGGTCGAGATTATCCAGCTCAACAGCTCGAGCTCGCTGATGGCGACACCGGCGGCGAGCGACTTCGCCAATCCCGCCGAGCTGCCGGATATTGAGCGCTACTTCGCAGCCGCGGATGCGCCCGCCCAGGAGCGCGTCGCGCTGTATCGATTGGCGTGGGAGGTCGCGTGCAGCGCATTCGGTGGCCGGCAAGTTCTTTATGAGCGCTTTTTCTTCGGCGATCCGGTCAGGATGGCGAGTGCGCTGGTCGATAGTACCGACCTGAAGCCGCTGGCCGATCGGGTGCGGGCTTTCCTGAAGCGCGCCGACTGAACCGCGCGGTTGCATCTCGCCGCGGCGCGGGTGGCGGGGCAGGGCGGCGACACTGTATCGTCATGCTCAGCTATCCTGATGGCGAGACTGAGAAAGGCAGCGCGAATCTGGGGAAATCCCAAGGCACGCGAAATTGGCGAGCGCGTACTGATAGCGCCTGACGAGCGCGTTTTCACGATCGATCCGCCGGCGATTTTCGGCCGTCGCGCGCCCGTCGAAATTGAGATCGGCGCGGGCAAGGGCGAATTCATTATCGAGCGCGCCGCGGAATTTCCCGAGCGCGATTTTATCGCGGTGGAACTCTCCGCGACGATCGCGCGGGTGCTGGCGGTGAGATGCGGCCGCGCGGGGCTCGACAATTTGCGCGTCGTGAGAATGGACGCGCGCACGCTGGTCAATCTGATGCTGCCGGACGCGAGCGTGAGCGCGTACCATATCTACTATCCGGACCCGTGGCCCAAGGAGCGCCACGTCAAGCATCGGCTGTTCACGCCGACGCTCGTCGCCAGTCTGTTTCGCACGGTAGAGCCGGGCGCTACCGCCTACGTCGCAACCGACGTGCGCGATTACGCGGGCGAGATCTTTCCGATGATGCTCGCGGCGGGGTTCATCCGCGCGGTCGAAGTCGCGCCCGGCGCGGATCGAACCGGGTTCGCGCGCAAGTACGTGGCGGCGGGGAAAGCGGCGTTTTCGGCCTCGTTTCGCAAGCCGCGCAATTCAACAAGTCCCTGAAGCTGCTCGGTTATCGCCGCGATGCCCAGAATCGGGGCCGGGGCGCGGATTGCAATGCGGAACAGCGTTGTTTAACCTTTTTGCGTCTCTCTAAGATGAAACGATTGCTGTTGATATTGGTGGCTCTTGCGCTGCTGCCCGCGACCGCCTGCAGTCTGCGCCAGAAGCCCACCGGCGAGAACTACTACGCGCAAGGCCAGCTCGATTTCGCGACCAAGGAGTACAAGGCCGCCATCGAAAACTATCAGGAGCTGATCGACAAGTTCCCGTTCAGTCCGTATGCCGAGGATGCCGAGCTGAAAATCGGCCTCGCCCACTACCAGCAAAAGGATTACGCCGAAGCGATCGGCGCGCTCGACGATTTCCAGCGGATGCATCCGACCAGCAAAAACCTCGAGCTCGTCACCTACTACATCGGGATGAGTTACTACGATCAGATGGGGCGCGAGGACCAGGATCAAGGCAAGACCATGGCGGCGCTCAAGCGTTTCCAGGAATTGGAACAGCGCTTTCCGGAAGGCGACTTCGCCGAACTGGCGCACGACAAGGTCCTGGTATGCCGCGAGATGCTGGCGCGTAACGAGATGATCGTCGGCGACTATTACTACAAGCGCGCGAACTTTCGCGCGGCGGAGTCGCGATTTGCCGAACTGATGCAGAAATATCCGGAGACTCCCGTCGCCCCGGACGCGCTGTTCGAGCTCGGAATTTCGCTGGAGAAGGAAGGCAAGCGATACTCGGCGGCGCAGGCTTTCGCCGCCGTCAAGAAGCATTTTCCGAACTCCAACTACGCGAAAAAAGCTCAGGCCGAGCTGGCCAAGCTCCACGAACCGATCGATACCGAAGAAGATCCGCTTCCACTGGTGCTCGCCGAGACCGGCTACGGCGGAAATCCCGATGATTCGAATGCGGACAAAGTGGTCGTGCGCCAGCGCTCCGATGTCGCGTCGGCCGCTGGCGCGGCGGCATATGGATCCGACGGACTGCCAATCCTGGGCGCGCCATCGTCGCAGCCCGATCTTCCCAGCCGAAAGCCCGGCGGGCCGGACATGATGCGCGCGCCTGCCCCTATCCTGCCAGCGCCCACCGGCAGTATCGCCGGCGCGGCAGACGCCCAGGCGCGCGCGATGACGGGCGCCGCCGGCTCGGCGCCGGAGCCGTCGTTGCATCAGATGCAGTCGGGCGCGGGCGCGCCGGCGTCTGCGCCGTTGTCGTTAAGCGAGCCGCCCGCGGCCGGTCCCGCGACCCTCAAGACGATCAGGTTGTCATCGAACGATCCGCCGCTGTCGGTGATTCTTGAACTCAGCGGGCCCGTCAGCTTCAACAAAAACCTCCAGAGCAATTCCGGCGGTTCGACCGCGACGGTTGTACTCAAGGACGTTACGCCCGACTCGGCACTGCAGACTCATCTGGTATTCGACAAATCGATTTTCAAGGATTGCAACGTCTCGAGCAGCTCGTCGGGAACGACCGTGACCTTGAACATGCAGCCGGTCGGGCATTTTGCGGTCGTGCCGCTGGAGGGGCCGCCGCGCTTGCTGATGACGTTTACGCCGCAGGCCGGGACCCTGAAGACCAGCGCGGCGAACTGAGCTGCGCAAGCCCGGCGCGCGAGCCGCGGCGCGGCGGCCGATCACGCGAAGACTTCGTCGAACCTGATGCCGAGGAATTTGAGCACCACCTCGGCGTAAACCTTCAGTCCCCAGTAAAAGCCCTCGATTGGCAATCGCTCGTCGTTGCCGTGATAAAGCGCGCCGAACGGCATGTGCGGATCGAGCTTGACCGGCGAGAATCCGTAACACGCGGCCCCGAGCTTCGAATAGAACTTGCTGTCAGTTGCACCGGGGATCATCCAGGCAATCGCACGCGCGCCGGGATCGGCCGCCTCGACAGTCTGCTTGATCAACTCAAAGAGCGGAGTGTCAGGACTCGTCTCCGCCGGTGGTGCGGTCTTGAGCAGCTCGAAAGTCGGCTCGGGACCGACTATCTGACGCAGCTCGGCCATGAAGCTCTCGGGATCTTCGCCGGGCAGGGTGCGGCCGTCCAGCACGATCGTCGCCTCGCCGGGAATCACGTTGTCCTTGTAGCCGGCGCGCAGAATCGTCGGCGACACCGTGTTGGCAAGCATCGGCGCGAACAGCGGCCCGGGCGATTCGATCGGCACGCCCATCACCTCGAGCGTCCGGCGCATAAGCGGCGAGACATTCCTGCGCATCGGCGTTCTCACGATCCTGGTGATCAACTCGGAAATTCGGGAGATCGCAGTGTCCGAGCGCGGCATCGATCCATGCCCCGGCATCGCGGTGACCTTCATCTTGATTGTGACGAAGCCCTTCTCTGCCACCTGGATCGGGTAGAAGCGGCGGTTCTTGAGATGAACTGTGAAGCCGCCGACTTCGTTTAATACGTAACCCGCGCGGACCAGTTCGGGATGGCGTTCGACGAGGAATTTCGCGCCAAAATCCGAGCCGGCTTCCTCATCCGCGACCGCCGCCAGTATGACGTCGCGATTCGGCTTCGCCCCGGCGCGCTTCATCGCGGTCATCATCACGAGGTCCATCGCGCATTTCGACTTCATGTCGATCGAGCCGCGGCCCCATACGCATCCTTGCGCGATTTCGCCGCTGAACGGCTCGCGCGTCCATCCCGATCGCTCGACGGGAACGACGTCGGTATGCGATGAGAGGAGCAGGGCGCCGGCGGATGAATCGGTGCCCGGATAGCGCGCAATCAGATTAGCCCGGGTTGGAGCGCTTTCGCGGATCACGGAATCGATGCCATGAGCGCCCAAGGCGTCAGCCAGGTAATCGGCGGCGATTCGTTCGTTGCCGGGCGGGTTGGTGGTGTCGAGCCTGACCAGCTCGCACAGACAATCAAGCGCCTCCTGCTGAATCGCCTGCCAGGAGATTCTCATTGAGTTCCGCCTCCGCTTGAACCCGTAACTGTCATAGAAAGCTGCAACCTATTGCGACATAAGTAGATATCTGAGCGTCGATTATCGCGACTAAAACGACGCAAAGAAAGTACCTTGCAGATGTGGCCGCGGGTGATTCGCGCCCGGTGGCATCCGAGCGTGAGTGACGATACCGTCGGACCAAGGTTACAGATCGTGGGCATCATTTGTTTTGAAAGAGTCATTGTCGCCGTGCGCGATTTGGCGGCGTCGTGCGAAAACTGGCGACGGGCCGGGTTCGCCGTCGCGAACAACGAAAACGAATTCGACGGCGCCGGCGTCCGTATCGCTCGGATGGCCGCGGGTGCTGTGGAAATCGATCTGTGCGCAATGCACTCCACCGAATCTGAGTCGCCTCTGACTGAACATTTGCGCGGATCGATTGAGAATGACAACGGCGGCGGCGTCATCGGATGGGTCTGGGGTGTGAAAGGTGCGGCCACCGCAGATGAGCCTGAGCCGGGGGCGGGCCGAGCTCGAGAATCAATCGTGCTGCCGGGGCTATCGGAGCCTACGACCAGGGCTGCGCTGCTTTCGTCCGGATTGCCGGGGGTCGTTACGGCTGCCGCTCCAACTATTCTCGACCTCGAGTCGCGCCGCCAGTCGCTCAGCCGGCTTTGCGGGAGCAACGCAAACAGCGTTGACTATCTCGAGCATATCGTCGTGATGACTCCCGCGCTGGAGGACGCGATCGCCGCGAACGAGGCGATCGGCGTACCATGCAAGCGAATCCGTGAAGTCGGCAATGGCGCCAGACAGGCGTTCTTCAAGCTCGAGCAGACCGTGCTCGAAATCGTGGGACCGGCGCGTGGACGTGCAGGATGCTGGGGGCTTGCGCTGATGTGCTCGGACATCGCACGAGCAGTTGCAACGGCGCGTGCGGGTGGCTTACAAGCGACGGAGCCCAAGCTCGCGATTCAGGGTGGACAGATCGCGCGAATCGTCGAGCCGCTCGATGGAGTAGCGATTGCGTTCATGCAGTCCGGCCACCGTCGCGACGACTGAGCGATCGGAGTCAGGCAGCGGCTGCTGATGCGCTCTAGAACGGGCGGTGGCCGAAGAACACGGCATTTATGTCGCGCTTGGACGCCGCGAGTGCGTCGCGCGATTTCGCCGCCATCGTTTTCGCCAGCTCCCGGGCGGCCGGCATCAACGCATCAGGTTTGACGACCCGGTTCAGCGTGCCCATCGCGAGCAATTCCTCCGCCCGGTAATGGCGGCACATCAGGATTGCTTCCTTCGCGCGCCACGGCCCGAGCCTGGCGGCGAGTACGCTGGCGGGAGCACCGCGATACGGCACGTCGAGATCCACCTCCGGCACCCAGAACTCCGCACCCTCGACTGCGATCGCAAAATCGAATGCAAGCGCGAATGACCATCCGCCACCCACTGCGTAGCCGTTGATCGCGCCAATCGTGATTTGATCCAGATGCGCGAGCACGTCGAACGCCCGGCCTATCAACCGCGGCCATCGTTTGCCGAACTCGCCCATGCGGCGGCGGCGTTCGGCGGGATCGATGACGGCGCCAGCCGGGTTCTTGAACATCGCGTTGTCCGCGCCGGCGCAGAAGGCGGTTCCTTTTCCGGTCACGATCAGCGCGCGGCAATCGCGATCGTCGCGCACGGCTTGCAGATGACGCTCGAAGTCGAGGATGACTCCTTCATCGAGGCAATTGCGGCGCTCGGGGCGATTGAACGTGATGGTCGTGATCGGGCCGTCTTTCTCGACGAGGAAGTTCTCCGTCATATGGCTCGCCTCCCCCCGTGTGGCTGTACTTCGGCGCATCGCTCCGGTTGAGAATCATGCCGCGATATGGGCGCGCGGTCTATCGGTCGGCCCGGTTTGAAGGAGCGCTAGCAACTCTGCAACTCTTTAACTTTTTCACTCTTTCACTGTTTCACCGGCTTGCGCGCCGGCGATCGATGTTGAACAATCGCTTTTTTCACTCTTTCGCGCGGAGAGGTGGCCGAGTGGTCGAAGGCACCAGATTGCTAATCTGGCGTACTGGGTAACCGGTACCGAGGGTTCGAATCCCTCCCTCTCCGCCATACAGTCTGGCATGTTATCCTACTTTGTGGAGAAGCGATGAAATCGGCGCGTGGGGCGGGGGCAGATCGATTCTATGGGTCATTGCTACGGTGGTAAGGTCCGCAGGCTGGCGGCCTTCGGCGATCGCCTTGACGAGCTTGGGCGCCAGAAACGCCAGCCGCATCACGCGCCGCACGTGACGGCCCGTAAGATGTTCTCGCTTCGCGATGTCGCCGATCGACCGTGCTCGGCCCGCCAGCAGATCGTTGGACCGTCGATACGCACGGGCGGTTGCGTTGAGCAGCGGTAGATCGACGCGGGCACCTGGTGCGGCGTCACCATCAATGATCAGCCGCATCTCCACCCCGCGCCGCTTCATCCGCATCGGGACGAATCGAGCTAGCGCAAGTTCGTTCGGAGTCGCGGGATCTCGCTCATCGCTGGCCGGGATCGGCAATTTGATCGAAACTTGGATCCCGTCCTGCTTGAGTCCGACGCATTCGATCAGCCGGACAAGGGCGGGTGAGGTTTCCGTTTCGGACCGCAGGCTTTTAATCCAAGCCTCGGCGGCCTTGAATATCGAAGGCAGTCGGCTCGCATCGATGTTGAGTTCTTCCAAGGAAGAGCGGAAGCGCCTACAGGTGGAACCTGCTTCGGTGGCAGCGGAACGACTCTATTGGCATCGGAGACGCGCTCGCTTTCGCGCTTCTCGATGATGTGCGCGCGCAATTTCCAGACTCGCTGACAAAATTCGGCCGCCTCGCGGAATTCCACGCGCAGTATGCGGCGCGTCAGGGCATCGCGCGCTATCTGAATTCCGGCCGCCGTCCGAAAGCCTTGCAAATGGCCCGCGACGTCGGTCTGGTGCTCGATCCGGCTGCCTAGCAGCCGCGTCACACCGGAAGCGATGTCAGAAAATCCCGCTAATGCCTGGCGATCTTGCCCGGCGCAGCGAGCACTCCAGCTTTGCGTTTGTCCTTGAGTCTGAAGCTCTCGCCGTTGATGCTGACGATCCCGCCACAAACCGCCAGGACCGCGATCATGCAAAAGCTTAGCGTGGCATACCGATCTGCCGATCCTGTCTCTCCGTTGCAATTCCATCGAAACCGTCTCCCCTTAAGCGGCTCTGGCCAGCGCGCGACGCGCAGACGCATATAGCGCCTCGCGCAAGTTTGATCTGCGCTCCATCGTGCTGGCCGGCGGGATGCTTTGCGGGAAATGGAAAACCTGCAGCGGATCGACCTGCGCCTTAATCGATTCCAGCCGGGACAGATTCGCGCCGTAGTAGTCCTGCTGCCACGTGGTCAGCGAAGGGTCGGGAAAATTGACGTAGGCCCCACTGCTGAAATTACGCATCGCCTCATAGAAACCCGCCTGCCATTCAAGATTGCTCTGCACGGTGGACCGGCTATCGTGGGCGCCCCAGTTAAGCGCCATCGTCATCAGCCAGTCACTGTCGCGATGCACAAAGGCGGTCGCCGCGGGCGCGACTGCGTTGACCTGCGCGCCTGTTTGGAAAAGCACGAAACTGGCCGATTCAGAAGTGCCTGGCCAGGCGCGCAAGAAGGAAAACGCAGTCTCGATTGCCTCGGAGCTCGGCGACGCGGCGAAAAACGACGATCGCTCCTGATAGCGGTCGGGAGGTCCGGGCTCGTCCAGGAAGTTTAGTTGCGCGTCCCAGTACGCCAATTGTTGGATGTCGGCGTAAAGAGGCGCCGCGACCTGGTAGACGGGAGCCAGAATATCGGCCAGATCGTCGGGCGTGCCCGCAAGCTGTCCCAGCAGCGTGACAGTAACGTCCTGTCCCCCCGCCAGTTGCGCGGGGGTCACGGCCGAAGCCCCAATGCGATTTCCCATGGTTGGGGGAGCATCTTGAAGCGCATCGACCAGCGCCGCATAAATCGCGTCGGATTGCCCGCTCCATATGATCTCGAAGACGGTAACCAGGTCATCGGCCGGCATGGTCTGCAGGCTGAAAGAAGTGTTAATCCCGAAGTTGCCACCGCCGCCGCCGCCGCACGCCCAAAATAAATCGGGGTTCTCAGTGGCGCTGAGCGTCAGGATTTGCCCATCGGCGGTGACCAGCTCGCTGCTCAACACCTGATCGCAACCGAGACCGTAGCGGCGCATGTTGAAGCCAATCCCGCCGCCAAGTAGAAACCCCGCTCCGCCCACTCCGATGCATCGGCCGTGAGTGATGGTCGCATCGGCGGCCTGCAACGCGGAATACAGATCGACGTTGCGGATGCCGCCGCCGATCGTGATGATGCCGCTGGACGGCGCGAACTGAGCCTGATTGATAAGCGTCATATCGATCATCAGTCCGTGGGTGGTCGAAAACCCGGCATAAGAGTGACCGCCGGACCGCGTAATCAGCCCGATATCGTTCTGTTGCGACCATAAAATTGTCTGCGCCACGTCGGTCGCGCTGGCGCATTTGGCGATACCCTGCGGCAGAATCGAGGCGTAGCGCAGATTGTTGGGCAACGCCGTCGCCCTAAAGCCGGGATCGCCTGGCCGCAGCACCGGGCCCGAGATGCGATGGGCCAATTCTCGCCAAGCTGAATTGTTGGAACTGGAACTGGAACCGCCGCCGCAACCAGTCAAACCCAGCGCGCTCAGACCGAGCCCGGCGCCCGCGGCTAGTCGAGCCGACTTGGCGAGGAACTGGCGCCGAGTCAGAGAGACGTCACTTGTCGACAATTCGCCACATCCATTCGACCCACAACATCATCCATCTCTCGCCCAACGGAATTCCTTCAGTGGCGGATGCTTATCGCTCAGGCGAAGGTACTTAACAAGACCATTTCAACTTGATTGTAGTGAAACCTCGGCCGGGTTTCAGCAGGGGTGTTCTCGCACCTGCTCAGCGCCGGCTTCGCGCGCAACTTCCAGATCCCGAACTTCCAAGGCATTTCTCCCGGTATCGCCGCGCTGAACCACACCCACCGGCGGTGTCGGTCCCGGGATCCCCCTGAACACCAGCCTCGACGCAGAGACCGACTACACCTGGGACGTCGGCTACACCCATCAGATCACACCACAGCCGGTGCTCTCGCAGGACAGCTACTTCCGAATGGATCGCCACCATATAGATGAAGGCCAGTTCGGCTTCGTGCCCATCGACGCGCCCTTCAACTACGTCAGAGGCTACGGCGCCGGCCTCGAAAACTCGCTCACGTACAATCTTTCCAATCTGACTTTGCGAGTGTCTTCGTATGTGGCCCGCGAAAAGGTCCGCGGCGTCGCCACCGGCCAATACAACTTTCCTCCGGTAGCCCAGCTTAATTACATCGATCAGCATTCGGTTGCGCTCGGTGAGCGTTGTCCGTTCTCCAAATGGGCGACATGCCCAGCAGTAATCTTGAGTCGCGCGGCTATTTGGCGCTGCGTCAACCCGGCAGCCTGCCGCCAGTGTTTGAGCTCTTTCGGCGTGGGAACGATTCTCGCGCCGCAGTGGGGGCAATGCGTCAATCCGATAGCGCGACCGGGCTTCATTATACTTTCCCTTGAGGCGCGGATCGTCGGTCGCGATGCACTGCCCGGAGTATGCATTCTAAGCGCAAGCAGTTACCTAAGGTCCTCGCGATACACGTCTGCCGCTACTTCGCTCAACGGACGCTCAGAATCAGGCAGCGCGTTCGTATGCTGCTTAGCCGTTGCATTGCGTTGCGTCGCACTTTCTAGTCGTTTCGCGAGGGCGCGCCTGCAATCTTCCACATAATCGAAGCTGCCTTCTTGGGTCCACTGAGACAAAGGAAATTGTGTAGCGGGGGAGCCATCACGGTTCACAAGGGGAAGCATCAGATACCAGCCCACAAGCGCTAGCGCGGCGGCGTTGCGGGGATTCATGCTTGTTGTTTACCAAAAGACCTGCGCTAAGCAAACACCCTTCTGCAAAAGCATCTGGCCGGCGTGGCGTGCGCGCTGGCTCATTCTTTTTAATTTCCCTTGAAGCGAAGACAGAGCTGAAGGGACGCTATCGCCCCGCCGATCGCGAATCTCAAGGCCTCGCTTTCGCCCGCGCTCGATGACGATGTCGCAGTCCAGCAGGCAGAGTTCGATCTGGCCAACCGCGACGAAAGGCCCCTCTGTCTTCACACAGTCACAATTGACAATAAAGTGGGAAAAACTAACACTGACCGGCATGCGATTAACTGCTGTCGCTCTCTGCCTCTTAGCGTCCGCTGTGCTCCCGTCATCAAGCCTGGCACAGGAGGTTCCTGTTTTCGCGATTACCCCGATAGAGAGCACGATTACTTTCAACGTAGCAGCGTCGGTGGCTATAAAGGGCACTTTCGACAGGTGGGACGCCGCTCTAACATTTACATCTCCAGACGTGACGACCGGGGCTTTGGACGTCGAGATTCAGGCTGCCACCGTGGATACCGGAAGCGGCTTGAAGAATGGCAAGCTGAAGAGCGCAGACTTCTTCGACGTCGACCGGAATCCGTTGATCACGTTCAAGTCGATGAAACTTGTGCAGACCGGTCCCAACACCTTTGAGGTGGACGGCGACTTTACGATACGCGGAGTTACCAGATCCGAGAAGCTGACACTTATGGTGTCCGGCAAGGGTACCGGCTCAGGCGAGATTAGCGGGACACTGTACTTCGACCGCAAGGACTACGGGATGAATAGCGGCATTCCCTTCATCAAAATCGCCAACCGCGTCGAGGTGAACGTCGCCCTCAAGGCGAAGCGAGTCAGCGGCCCTCCGGTGGTCTTTAAGCAGTAGCTAGGCGGGCGGTGTATCGTTCCTTCGAGTTCGACAGCGGCGCGCCATTTGCCAACGCGAGGCAAAACTGGTCCGTTGCGGGGCCGGTTAAAGCCCTTTGGACTTAAAACCGGGCTCGAACTTCGCATTTGCAAAACGCCCGGTGTCGGTGCTAATCCGATTCACGATTGAAAATGAAAATTCCGGTGAAGAGGATCAAACTAGGTTTGGTGGCCAACGAGTTCTTCGATCTGTCTTTGGGAAGAATGGGAGGATTCGGATGGGCTACGCGACAGTTGGCGCGTTATTTTAGCAGCCATCCGGAGCTTGGGATCGACCTGATTTTTTTCACAGGCGAGCTGTGTGGATCGATTGAGCAGCGCGAGATCGTTGTCCACGGTACGCGGCTGATCCTGAAGCAATCAGGTGCGCTGACGAACCTCCGGCTTACGCGTTCGGAGCGAGTCGACGCACTGCTCCTGATCGACTACCGGCCCAACTATGGGCGGCTCTGTTGGGCGTTGCCGCTAACGCCCATGATCGTGTGGGTGCGCGACCCCCGTCCCCCGGAAGATGTGGCGAAGGTTAGTTCTCTGCGCATTCCAGGCGCTAACGGTGTAATTCCGAAGGGCATAATGCCACTCGATTGCACGTCGCTCGGTACGATCGCGCGGACATCGCGATTGTTCGGCCGGCCGATCGTTTTTGCCACTCCCGAACCGCAGCTCAGAAGCAAGCTCACCGGCGCCATTGGAATGGACATCGATGAGTTATCCTTGTTGCCCAATCCCATCGACATCGAGCCCGGTGATGTTCGAAAGAGCGAGCGCCCGCAAGTAATCTTCCTGGCGCGCCTGGACCCTTACAAGCGCCCATGGCTATTCGCGGAACTCGCGTGCCGTTTCCCTGACGTCGAATTTCTGCTTGCGGGTAGGGCTCATCACAAAGGCGAAGGCACGTGGACTCCTAGTGATCTGCCTTCAAACGTTCGCTTTTTGGGACATATCGACGGGCCGCAAAAGGTCCGGGCGCTATCGTCCGCCTGGTTCCTGGTCAACACTTCAATTCACGAGGGTCTGGCGGTGAGTTTCCTGGAAGCGCTGGCGTGCGAGACGCCGCTGTTGGCGTGCGTAGACCCGGGCGGAATAGTTTCGCGGTTCGGTCTCTACGCAGGGCGTTTTGATGGAACTGGCATGGAAGGGCTTCCTGCGCTTTCGGCCGGGATGAACCAACTGTTGTCGGATCCGGGACTGCGTCTGCAACTTGGTAAGGCAGGACGTAGTTGGGTCCGAGAGACGCATAACTGGGCAAGTTTCATGAGCTCTTTTAGCGATCTTTGCGCGCGCATTGGAGTGGGCTAGCGATGGAAAGAAGTCCTTCGATAGATGTCACTATTGTCGTTGTCCCCCGCGAGCGATTTAGTTTTGCGCCGCAGACGCTCAAGAGCGTTTTGGAAAACACCGAACCGCCATACAAGCTCCTCTATGTCGATGGGGGCTCGCCGACATGGGTCAGGCGCATCATCGAATCGCAAGCACGGGAAAATAACTTCACGCTGATTCGAAGCAAGCAGTACCTGTCGCCCAACGAGGCGCGAAACCTTGGCTTTGCGAAAGTGCAAACGAAATACACGGTGTTCCTCGACAATGATGTCGTTGTCGCGCCGGGATGGCTCAACGGCCTCGTGCGATGCGCCGAAGAAACGGGAGCGTCGGTAGTCGGTCCTCTATACTGTATCGGCCAGCCGTATCATCAGAAGATCCACATGGCCGCGGGGCTGGCCCACTTCGAAGATAACGGAGCAACTCATCGCTATATCGATAAGCATTTGCTGGAGCACTCATGGCTTGACGACGTCCGTGACCAACTCAAGCGCGAACCCAGCGAACGCTGCGAGTTCCACTGCATGCTCATTCGCAGTGACGCGATGCGCACCGTGGGACCTCTTGATGAGAAGTTACTGGGCATCGTTGAAACGCACTCTGACCTCTGTATGCTCGTGCGCAACGCCGGAGGGACTGTCTGGTTCGAGCCAGCTTCGGTGGTAACTTATGTCCCGCCGCCACCCGTCCATATCTCGGATCTGCCCTACTTTCTGCTTCGATGGAACAATGACTGGATGACACAGGGAAGGGCGCGTTTCGCGGAAAAGTGGGGACTGAGAGCTGACGACCCTGACCTCATTCGGCACGACTGGTGGATCTGTTACCAAAGGCTGTTATTCGTACCGCCGGTATGGAACGCACTCGGCGTGTTAGGCCTGCAACGCCGAAATCGCGTAGCGGCAGGTATTCTGGGCACGATCGACTTCCTTGTGACTCAACGAATCGCCCGCCGAAACCGAACCCCACAAGTCGGATCGTAACGACTAGTCCGGATCGTCAACGTCGATGAAAATGACGAGAGTACTGATGCTGATCAAGGCCAGCGGCATCGGGGGCACGGTAAAGCTGGTCGCGCGGCTTGCTTGCCAGCTTCCGGCCTGCGGATTTGACGTGCGATTGGTCGTTCCGGACGCTTTGGAAAGCCAGGAAATTGTCCCATGGTTGCAACGCCAGGGCGTGAAAGCCGAAGCGAGTTCGGCGGTTACGTCTGCTCCGGTACCAAGTCTTCGAACAATGATACGTCTGGCAAGATTGGTGCGCCTAAGCGAGGCAAAAGTCGTCAATATTCACACCGAGGGTAGCAGTTTCGCACCGTTGGAACTGCTCGCAGTGCGTGCCGGAGGATGTAAGCGCTGCATCGTGTCTCCGCATAAGGCATATAGAGCTCGTAACTTTGGATATGAATTGGGTAAGCGTGTTGCCAGCCGGTTTTGTGGCGCGATCATCGTGGGGAACCGGGTGCTGCGCGATCTGCTGATCGGCGCAGGGATTCCCGAACGCAAGATACACCTGATCCCGGGTGGTGTTCAGGCTCTCATTCGTCCTCCAAGCCGCGCGCAGGCTCGCGAGCACCTGGGAATCGCTCTCGACGCGTTTGTGATTGGATGCCTTGCGCGCCTGCACAAAGATAAGGGAATCGATGTGCTCATAGATGCCGTCGCACGTATACCCGATCCTCGCCGGGCGATTTGTCTCGTCATCGCCGGCGATGGAGCAGAACGAGCGGCCCTCGAGGCGGCTGGAAACGAGCTGCTCTCGGGGCGCGTACGATTCCTGGGCTTCGTGGAAGATCCCGCTGCCGTCTATGCCGCAGCAGACATGTTCGCCCTGGCTTCTCGACGGGAAGGCACCCCTCTGGTTCTAAAGGAGGCCGCGCGCTTCGCGCTGCCATGTGTCGCGACAGACGTTGGCGGGACTCGCGATGCGATTACAGATGGTGAGACCGGTTTCCTGGTGCCGCCTGATAACCCGGCCGCGCTCGCTGCCTCAATTCTCCGCTTGATGAACGACGAACCACTTCGCCTCCGTCTCGGCAACAATGTACGGCTGCGGGCTGATGCTGAATTTGGCGAAGGGCCGATGATCCGGGCTTACGCAGATGTGCTCGATTCCCAAGGGCGTAAGGCTGCGCGTTCTTGCTGAGTCATGGTCGGCGCCGTGGCGGAATCACTGTCCTCGAAATCGGCGCGTGGGGCGCGATCAGTACTTGATCACGCTGCGGATAGATTCGCCCTTGTGCATGAGGTCGAAGGCTTCGCTGAGCCGCTCAAGCGGCATCACGTGAGTTATCAGATCGTCGATGTTGATCTTGCCCTGCATGTACCAGTCGACGATCTTCGGCACGTCGCGGCGGCTCTTGGCACCGCCAAAGGCAGTACCCTTCCAGGTCCGGCCCGTGACCAGCTGAAACGGCCGCGTCGAGATTTCCTCGCCGGCGCCGGCCACTCCGATGATCACGCACGTCCCCCATCCTCTCTGGCAGCACTCGAGCGCCTGGCGCATCAGCTTCACATTACCGACGCATTCAAAGGCGAAGTCAGCGCCGCCGCCGGTTAAATTGACGAGGTAGGGCACAAGCTCGTCCTGCACTTCCTTGGGATTGACGAAGTGAGTCATCCCGAACTTCTCGGCCATCTGCTTGCGCTTGGGGTTGACATCGATTCCCACGATCATCGAAGCGCCCGCCAGACGCGCGCCCTGGGTCACGTTGAGCCCGATACCGCCGAGCCCGAAGACCGCCACGCGATCGCCGACCTGCACCTTGGCGGTGTTGATTGCCGCGCCGACGCCCGTGGTGACGCCGCATCCGACGTAGCAGATCTTTTCAAACGGGGCGTCCTCGCGGACCTTGGCGATCGCGATCTCGGGCAGCACGGTGTAATTGGCGAACGTCGAAGTGCCCATGTAGTGATGCAGCATCTTGCCGTTGAGCGAAAAGCGGCTCGTGCCGTCGGGCATCACGCCGCGCCCCTGCGTCTCGCGGATCGCGGTACAGAGGTTGGTCTTGCCCGACAGACATGCCGGGCACTGGCGGCATTCCGGGATGTAAAGCGGTATCACGTGGTCGCCTCGCTTGACCGAGGCCACCCCCGGCCCGACCTCGACCACCACCCCGGCGCCCTCATGACCCAGGATAGCGGGAAAAAGTCCCTCGGGGTCTGCACCTGAAAGCGTAAAGGCGTCAGTATGGCATACCCCGGTCGCCTTGATCTCGACCATTACCTCGCCGCTCCTGGGACCTTCCAGATCGACCGTCTCGATTCGCAGCGCCTCACCGGCCTTATGCGCTACAGCTGCTTTGACTTTCACGGGCTTATCCTGTGTGTGGCGAATTGCTGATTCTTGGGGAAATCAGTAATTCGCCACACACAAGTCCCTATTGAGCGCTACCGGCTTCCGGCGCGAGCGCAATTGCTACCGACTGGGTAAGAGTGATCGTGATTCGGTCGCCGACCTGAACGCCTTGCAGCGCGGCCGGATTCGTCACGTGGATGCTTTCCGTCGAACCATCCGGAGCTTGCAGAGTGACGCGCTGATCGGCCTGGTCGATCGCTGAGACTACGACGACGAGTTGCACCTCCCGCGCTGCGGCCGCGCCCGGAATTTCACCGGGTTTCGCAGTCCATAGCCCAGCGGCCAAAGTGGCGACCGGTGGCTTGTCACTCGGCCCTTTGCCGACAATGCTTACAGATTCCGTAAATTGCGCTACGTAACGATCACCAGCTTTCAAGGATTGCAGGTTGTACGGATTGTTAACGGTTAGGGTGACGGTTTTGCCACCCGGCCCCTGCAATGTCACCTGCTTGCTTGCGGAATCGACGGCGACAATCTTGCCGTGGACAGTTATGACGGTCTCCGCCGCAATTCCAGTTACGGGTGTCGCGCTCGGCGGCGCAGCAGTCTCTGACGGAGCGCTTGCCTGCGGCGAACTCTGCGTGCTGGCGCATCCGGCCAAGCTAAGCACTAACGTCACCAATACTGGGAATTCGAACTTGGCGCGGTTTCTCATAATTTTCATCACCCTACATGAGTCTTCAGCCGGAATTTCCTTTTTCACCTTCAAAACACCCCATGCGTAGCCCTTGACCGAACTCCGCGTCAAGTCGCGGCTCGGCTGACGATCGCATCTGCGTTCCTGATTTTACGCGTCGTTGAACCGACTGGAAGGATTGCCGATGCGAGGTGTTTGCCGGTGAGAGGTGGCTGCCATTTCTCCGGTAGCCCTGCCGACCATAGAAATGAGGGTCGCTCCCAGTCAGCTCATTAGATGAACGGTGCTTGTGTCAGGCGATGACCGCTGAGCGGGTGAGACCCCGTGACCGGACGAAGACCGGTGCGCCGAACTTTCCGCGCCGCCCCGCCGTTTGGGTTCCTATCGGATCGCGGAGGTGGGCACTCGCGCTAGCTGGCACCGCTTGGGATTCACCGCGATTGGCTGTCCCTCCTCAAAATCTCGTCCCGGGGAGATCCCTCCGGCCGGATGTGACCGTCGCTCAAAAATATTTGTCTCAAGCGAAGGAAACGCGAACGTTATCCGTGTGTATGGCGAATCGCTGATTCTTGAGGAAATCAGTAATTCGCCACACACAGGCAGCACGATCAGCGCAGTTAACCCACCGGTCACTGCAAACAAGCTAAGTCGGAAGAAATTTCCTGACCTGCGCTTAACCCCCCGCGCACCAACGATGCGGCTCCAGTTCGGCTGAAGAGCCTTCTTCGTCACGATTGAAATCCTCGACCGAACGCAACCGGCACAGCGTCTGCTTGTGCTCCTGCATGAATCGGTAGGCCGCGCCGAAGTCGTC
>Ga0187879_10001302_pt1 | contig 17097 bp, 18 predicted proteins | sample June2016WEW_19_1_FD_132423 | JGI IMG/M metagenome (GOLD analysis project Ga0187879, IMG submission 132423) | Peatland microbial communities from SPRUCE experiment site at the Marcell Experimental Forest, Minnesota, USA - June2016WEW_19_10 | ecosystem: Environmental > Terrestrial > Soil >... | reverse complement strand
CTTGGTGGTGCGAAATGCATAAATAGCGGACAACAGCACAAGAGATATCGTCGCGGTCGCAAAAATCTGCGCGAAGGCGTGGCCCGAGAAAATCGGCTGAGAGACGAGCAGCAGCAGAATCGTCGCGAGCAGAACGGTAAATCTGCCCGGCCAGTTGTGGCGCGCCAACCCCAGCCGTCGCCATAGCGCGGTAGGGTTCAGGAGGCTGGTCTTCTCGCTCATAATGCATCCGTTTCGCGCAACGGGACAGGCAGTGTCAAGGCGAGCATTGCGGCCGCCAGAGCATGGTCAACCCAGAGGACCAATCATCCAGGCTATCGCACTTTGACATGAATCGGAGCGTCTCATTATGTCCCAAAGCGCGACATGGCTGTCTCCGCTTCGGTCGGCCATTGAATCCGACACCTTAGTTCGGCCTGCTCGGCGACGTAGTCTGGCGATGGCTCTGCGCTATCTGAGCCTTTGCTGGTCATCGCCGCAAGGCACGCACATTGCGTATCAGCGCAGGGTCAATTGCGCCTGGCGGAGTGCGTTGGCACCTGGCAGATCGACTGTTCGGCATTTTTTCGGCAGCAAGGAGGACCTAATCCCCGATGGACCAGATCATTAAACAATCCTTAGCCGGCAGGAGGTTCGCCTTGATGGGACTCGAAGCGCCCGAAGCGAATTCCATCATCGCGGCGTTGGGGACCGTCCGTGGATTCGGCCACGTGGTCGGAGCGGCACCCAATATTCCCGGGCTCAACTCCTTTTCTCCTTTCGATGCTTGCTTCGTCAATGCTTCGGCCATCGGCACCGGCGAGCAACCGTCCCCGATCGAAATGATCGCACACAGCCGCAAGCCGGCGGTCATCATCGGCACAGACGAGGAACTGGTGACGCGATTCGCGGCGGTCGCCGACCTCAACCGCGACTTCATGATGCGCCCGTACCAGCCCCAGGAATTGTTGCTCAGGGCATACCGCATCCTCAGATTCGTCGAGAGTGCTGCAGTTGCGATTCAATCCTCAGCTCGAAACGGTGCCCGGCGCGTAGTACTCGCCGATGACGACGCGACCACCATCGTTATGATCTCAACGATCCTGAAGCACTTCAATTTCGAGTGTGATATCGCGCACGACGGTGCGCAGGCATTTGATATTGCCCGTAAGAAAAAGCCCGACCTGGTGCTGCTGGACGTGTCGATGCCGAATATGAATGGGTTCGAAGCGCTGACCGCTCTGCGCGGCGATTTGGCGACCAGAAGTACCCCGGTAATCCTCGTCAGCGCGCATCGCGACGAAGCTGAAGTGGTTAAGGGTTTCTCGCTCGGCGCCGATGACTACATCACCAAGCCCTTCAACTCGGGCGAACTGATGGCTCGGATCAGCCGTGTCTTGCGTGAATCGGAAGATACATGACCGGACCGTCTGATTCCCTGGTCTCGCGCGTAACGACCTAATATTCATTTATTCATTCGCGACTCGAATAGGCAGCCCTGGTCAATCCCGGTCGTCGTGCCGATCGGCTGTCAGGGAGCGCTCGCCTGGTCAGTCCGCCGGTTGGCGGACGACTAATCCGTTTGGCTTGAGGGCCAACAATCGCAATCATGGTCGGCGGAGGACGATCAGTCCGATGAACGCAGAACATGTCGTTTTTTTGTTTGACGTCGATAACACCCTGATCGACAACGATCACATCGTTGCCGACATGATGCGCAATCTCGAGCGCGACATCGGCCACGAGCATCAGCAGCGCTACTGGGATTATTTCGAGCAGTTGCGCTCCGAGCTCGGCTACGCCGACTATCTCGGCGCGCTGCAACGCTATCGGGTCAATCATCCGCGCGACTTCAACGTCATCGCGGTGTCGTACTTCCTGATGAACTACCATTTTGCCAACCGGCTGTTCCCCTGTTCGCTCGACGTGATCGAAAAATTCAAACAATACGGCGAGACGGCGATCCTGTCCGATGGCGACATGATCTTTCAGCCGCTCAAGATCGAGCGGTCGGGACTGCGCGAAGCCGTCGATGAAAAGGTGATGATTTACATCCACAAGGAACAGGAGCTCGACGACGTGCGGACCCGCTATCCTGCGGACCATTACGTGTTGATCGATGACAAGGTGCGAATCCTGGACGCTGTGAAGAAGGTGTGGGGCGCGCGGGTGACGACGGTGTTCCCCCGCCAGGGGCATTACGCTGCCGACACCAAGGAGACGGCCAAGTACCCGGCGCCCGACGTCACGGTGGATAGAATCGATCAGCTGCGTGATTACGATCTTGCGCGCCTGCGTGCGGCAACGAGGCCCGACTGAGCGCCGCATCGCGCGGCGCACTCACCCAAGATCGAAGAACAGCACCTCGGCGGGAGAGTTGGCCACGATAGTCACTTTCTCTTCGTCGCTGACAGCGGCGCCGTCCCCTTCCGCGAGCGCCACACCGTTGACCGCGACTTCGCCGCGTGCCACTTGCACCCATCCGTGGCGGCCCTTCTTGAGATCGGTCTCGACCGTCTGTCCGCGCTCGAGCTTCGCGACTGATAGCACGGCGTCCTGATGAATCTTCACGGACTGATCGCGGCCATCGGGAGAACCTACAGGCGCGAAGCCGGCGCGCGCTTTGGCATCGTCGATGGGTTTTTGCTCGTAGCCCGGAGCGATTGCGCGCGTGGAGGGCGTGATCCAGATCTGCAGAAAATGAACCGGGTCGGTTTTCGAATGATTGAATTCGCTGTGCGTGATTCCCGCCCCGGCACTCATTCTCTGCGCTTCGCCCGGATGAATGATCGAGCCGGTGCCAAGGCTGTCCTTGTGTTCGAGCGCGCCTTCGAGAATGTAGGTGATGATCTCCATGTCGCGATGCCCATGGGTGGGGAAACCCGCGCCGGGGCGGACGCGATCCTCGTTGATTACGCGCAGCGTGCGAAATCCCATCTGGCCGGGGTCGTGGTAGTCGCCGAACGAGAAAGTGTGGCGGCTGTCGAGCCAGTCGATTTTCGTGCGTCCGCGGTCGGCGGACCTGCGTGGAGTTATCATCGAAGGCGTGGCCTCAGGCTGCTGCGGCCGCCGGTTTCATTTCCATGCGGATCGGCATGTGCTTGATGCCGCCCACGAAGCTCGAGCGCAGCCGCTCCACGGGACCTGCGAGTTCGGCGTGATCGAGGCGCTGCGCCAGTTGCCTGAAAATCACCTTCAGTTCGAGTCGCGCCAGGTTCGCGCCGAGACAGAAATGCTCCCCGAGGCCGAATGCGATATGCGGATTCGGATTACGGCTGATGTTGAACTTGAAAGGCTCCTCGAAAACCTCTTCATCGCGGTTCGCCGACGGATAAAACATGCACACCGATTCGCCGGCTTTGATCTTCTGGCCGCGAATCACCGTATCTTCGGTCGCGGTCCGCGCGAACTGAATAACCGGTGTCGTCCAGCGAACGATTTCCTCGACGGCCGAGTCGATCAGCTCGGGATTGCGCTTGAGCTTTTGCCACTGGTCCGGATGGTCGATGAAAGCCTGCAGACCGCCGGTGGTCGCGTTGCGCGTGGTTTCGTTGCCGGCCACGACCAGCAGGAAATAGTACGACAGCATCTCGAACTGCGGTATCGGCTGGCCATTGACCTTGCCGTTGGCAACGACGCTGGTGATGTCGTTGGCCGGGTGCTTCATCCGTTCCACCACCATGTCGGTGAAATACTGGAACAGGCCCAGCCGCGAACGATCCATCGTCTCCTGGGCGGTCGTTCCAGCCTGGAATTCGGGGTCGCCGCCGCCGATCGTCTCGTTGGTCCATCTGAAGAGTTGTTCCCAATCCTTATGCGGAACGCCCAGCAACTCGGCGATGACGGCCAGTGGAATCTTCGACGATACGTCGGTGACAAAGTCGCACTTGTCGCGCCCCGTCACGTCGTCGAGCACCTGTCGCGTAATGTTCTCGATTTCAGACTGCAGCGGACGCACGCCGCGCGGCGTGAAACGGCGGCTGACGATCGCGCGATATTCGCCATGATCCGGCGGATCCATATCGAGCAGGTGGCGGAACGGCGGCGTCGGACTCTGCTCGAGCCCCTGCTCGTTGACAAACACCAGCAAGCGGGGGCCGTTGAGGAACAGTCGCGGTTGCTTGGAAATCTGTATGATGTCGGCGTGTTTGGTGATCGCCCAAAATGGATCGGTCTTCGGATACTCGCACCAGAAAACCGGTTTGTGCTTGCGCAGATACGTCCACTCGCGATGCGGATAGCCGTTTTTCGCGTAATGGTCGGGTCCAATGATGTTCAACGATTCCAGTGACAGTGCATTCTCAGTTTCCATTGAAAAGTGTCTCCGCGATCCCGCGAGTTCCGTCTCGATTCCGCATTCCGACCTGTCGGGCCTCTAGTCATCGCTGACCGTAATGGCCTGGCGGGGGCACAGCCGCACCGCCAGCTTGATCTTCTCGCGCATGCGCTCGGGCGGACTGTCGATCAACAGATGGCTCTTGTCGTCGTCTCGCACCTCGAACACTTCCGGCGCCGTCTGCTGGCATTTCGTGTTTCCCTCGCACAGTTTCTGATCGACAACGACCTTCATTTGATTGGTTCTCCTTTTTCGTTGCCCACGGAATACCGCCCGGCGAATAGATCATATAAGAGGGCAATTCGTGCGACTAGGAGCGTCGAGCATGCGACTAGGAGCGTCGAGCAGCGGATAAGCAAGATCGGCTCTGCAAAACGCGCATCCAGAACGGGTTCCCGGCGGCGGCCGCCGGCTTCTGATGCCCGCCGAGGGCGCTCGAGTACCTGATCGTCAACGGCAACGTGCTCTACGCGACTAACCCGGCCCGTCAACGAGCGGAGAACAGCTTGATCATTTCGATGGTTTCGACCGGTTCTCCGCACTCTTTGCCTTCATAGCGACGCTGTTCCGTCCAGCCGCGCTGCTTATAGAAATCGATGGCTCCGATGTTAAAGGCCCGCACCTCGAGTCTCGCTTCTCGATGGGGCGCGCTGATTCGGCGCTCTACCTCGTCCATCAGTCGAGAGCCGATTCCCTGCCTCTTACGCTTCGGATCGAGGTGAATGGCATTAAGCCAGTTCCCTTTAACATGGAACATGCCCACTAGTGCGCCGCCGTCCTCGGCTACCACGAACTCTCTCCACATGCTCTCGGCATAATGGCGAGCGGGGTCATTCGCCGCAAACCGCTGAACCGCCGCAAACGGCAATTCCGGCGCCCAGGTGGTCAGCCAGGAACCTCGCAGCAGCGGGATCAGCGCCGATAGATCGGCTTCAGTAGCGGAGCGAATTTCCATCGGACGGCCTTCCTTGTCGTCAGCGGTCGGGTCCGCACCATCATCCGGGACGGTGGCAGATTTCGAGCTTTATTCCCACCCTTCATTCCGCGATCCGGCACGACGCGCGCGTCGTCACCGCCGACGCATTCGAACTAGAGTTGCCGCAGCGCGCGCAAGTGCTTCGCCAGTCAGTTGTGCTATGAAACTGTACGCGGCGCGGACGACGACCCGTCGCCGCCTGATGCAGGAGGAATCGCCATGGCCGAATTCGGAATCTCGATGTTCCCGACTGACTACGCAATCCAGCCGATCGAACTTGCACGCGCGGCCGAAGAACGCGGCTTCGAGTCGATGTTCTTCCCCGAGCACACTCACATACCCGCGTCGCGCAAGACGCCCTTCCCCGGCGGAACCGAATTGCCAAAAGAGTACTGGCACACGCACGATCCTTTCGTCGCGCTCGGCGCGGCGGCCGCCGTAACCAGGAAACTCAAACTCGGCACGGGAGTATGCCTGGTGGTCGAGCGCGACCCGATCACGCTCGCCAAGGAAGTGGCGTCACTTGATGTGATTTCGGGCGGCCGCGTGATCTTCGGCATCGGCGCGGGATGGAACGTCGAGGAGATGGAGAATCATGGCGCGGTGTTCAAGCGGCGCTGGAAAATCGTCAGGGAAAAAGTTCTCGCGATGCGCCAAATATGGACCAAGGAGGCGGCCGAGTTTCACGGCGAGTTCGTGAACTTCGATCCGATCTGGTCCTTTCCCAAACCTGTGCAGGCGGGTGGACCGCCGATTCTGCTCGGTTCGCAATCGCCCAAGACGTTCGATCGCGTCGCCGAGTATTGCGACGGATGGATGCCGATCAATTTGCCGCGTTACGATCTCGCCGCCAACCTGAAAGCGCTTGCCGAAGTGGGGATGAAGGCCGGCCGCAAGAAGCTTCCCGTCTCGATGTTTGGCGTCGGTCCAAAGGAGGAACACATCAAAAAATTCCTCGACCTTGGCCTCGATCGGCTGATTTTCGGACTGCCGCCTGCCCCACGCGATACCGTGCTCCCGATGCTCGACAAGTACGCTGAACTGAAGGCCAAGGTGCGCTGAAGCGAAGCAGAACCCTCCCTGCCATTTGCGAGCCGAGCGCCTTCTCTCTCGGGGCGAGACGGCGAGGAATTCTCCGTCCGGCAGCGTCTAAATATTTTTAGTACGAGGCTCTTGACTGAAATAGTCCAGATCTTTAGTCTAGCCACCCTATCGATTAAACGTCGATCGAATGCTTTCGAAAAAGTCGAAATACGCCCTCAAGGCGATGATGGTATTAGCCAAGGAATACGGTCAGGGACCCGTGCTCATATCTGATTTAGCCCAGCGCGAAGGTATCCCGCGCAAGTTTCTGGAACTAATCCTGCTCGAACTCAAGAACCAGGGGCTCCTCCAGAGCAAGAAGGGCAAGGGCGGCGGATATTTCCTTCGCCGCGATCCTCAGCTGATCAGCGTTGGGCACATTGTACGCGTACTGGACGGGCCAATCGCACCGTTGCCATGCGTCAGCAAGACCGCATACATGAGATGCCGTGAATGCCGCGACGAGCGCAGTTGTGGAATTAGAATCGTGATGAAGGAGGTTCGCGACGCGACCGCGAAGATAATGGACTCGACTTCGCTGGCGGACATGCTCAAGCACGTCGAGGCGGTAGTCACCGGTAAGGAATCGTTGAGTTTCGCGATTTGAAACCAGGGTTGCTCTTTTTTTGGGGATTAGTCTAGTCATCTAATAGGATAGATTATGAAAGTTGACTCGATTCTTACCAGCCGGCGCGAGGTTCAGCCTGAGCCCGACCCAGGCGACGAGATTCTGCGGCGCATCGCAAGCGCCATCAGCGGCGTGCGTTTTGGGTCGGTTGAGGTAGTAATCCAGGATTCGCGAGTCGTGCAGATCGAGCGCAAAGAGAAGTTTCGCTTCGACAAGCCCGGTCGTGGGTAACCCTGGCCGCCGATCGAAATGAATCGTCCATGACCATTGAAAATTCAGGCAGGAGCCCGGACCGGGGAAGGATCCGGTGCGCCGTGAATAGAGTCGTCAATCACAATCGCGAGCTGACCGGTCATCCGGAAGTTCCCCAGACGATGGAGGGACTTTTGAGATGAGAAACCGCGCTACGCATTTTATCCCGGGGCTGCTGGCGGCGACACTGGGTATAGTCGGGTTCGGAGCTTTGATGATGCCGGCTCCGGCCTCGGCTCAGGCAGTATGCCCCCCGACCATCAATGTGTGCGGATGCAGAATTACTACTGCCGGCTCCTACAAGATCGGGCTGGCACTCGATTCGACACAGGGACTTACTCCGGCCGGCGCGTGCATCGAGATAGCCTCGAGTTACGTGATCCTGGACGGCGCGAAGAAAACCATCACGGGCCCCGGCGGCGATTCGCCAACCGGGATTGGAATTTGGGTGCGGCGCACCGCCCGCACAGGTTTCCTCGGATTCCGGGGCACTGTGATAAGCGGGTGGGACGTCGGCTTGCTGATCGAGGGCAGCGACATCTTCGCCGACGATCTCACGGCGAATAACAACGGGACGGCAGGTGTGGAGCTGTACAGGGCCGATTCTATTGAGCTGACCAACACCACCGCCGAGAGCAATCTCAACTACGGAATATGGCTGAAGCAAACGTCCTACAGCAACGTCAGCAATTCCAAGACTGAGAGCAACGGCAACATTGGATTGTACGTGGGATGCTCGGATGTTGGGCCGATCGGCGCCGCATGCCCGGGAGTCGGCATTTCACCAGGCAACTACATTTTCACCGGAGGCATCCAGGCCAATACCAACTATGGTGTCGCGCTCGACGTCGGCGCCACCAGCTCCATTGTGACCAATCAGACACTGAGCGGGGGCACCCACAATTCGAAGGACGACCTGTACGACGCGAATTCGAATTGCGGCACCAACAAATGGTTCGGCGATGATTCGACGGCGACCAGCAACCAGGCAGGCGGCTGCATCAAATGACGAATCGCGCACGACAGTGAAAATATGAAAATCCAGGGAGGAGCCCGGACCGGGGAAGGATCCGGTGCGCCATGAATAGAGTCGTCAATCACAATCGCGAGCTGACCGGTCATCCGGAAGTTCCCCAGACGATGAGGGGCTTTCGAGATGAGAAAATCCACTTTGCCGATTCTGCCATTTCTGCTGGCGGCGGTAATTACCGGGGTGTTTCTGCCGGCCGGGCCGGCGCATGCGCAGTCGAAGCGATCCACGGATCCGAAGGATCGGGAAATCGAATTGCTCAAGACAGAAATTAAACAACTCGAGCAGAGGGTCGATACGCTCGAAGGGCTGAACCAGAGGGTGAAAGTGATCGATCAAAAGGTTGACGTTCAGGCCCGGAAACTCGACGTTCAGAGCCAAAAAATCGAGGTTGAGGCCCAGACGGAGCAGAAGCGGGCGCTGACGTGGCCGATCGTCAAGGCGGGCGAGGACGGCTTCTCGCTGTCTTCACCCAACCACGACTACAATATCGGTTTCGGCGGAATCATCCAGGCCGACGGCCGCTTCTTCGCCAGCGGCGCGGACAAGGACGTCAGCAGCACGTTTTACCTGAACCGCTTGCGGCCGATTCTGACCGGCTCGGTTGGGAAGTATTACAACTTCAACATCACGCCCGACTTCGGCCAAGGCAAGGTCGTCCTGCAAGACGCCTACCTCAATATCACCTATTTCGATTTTGCCAGCCTGAGGAGCGGGAAGTTCAAGGCGCCGCTGGATCTCGAGCGCCTACAGTCGGATCGCGACCTGGAATTCAGCCAGCGTTCGGAGATCCAGAACCTGGTCCCGAACCGCGACACTGGTTTCGACCTGCACGGCAGACTGCTGGACGGGCGGGTCTTCTATGACGCGGCGTTGACTAATGGGGTGCCAAACAACACCGCGTCCGACACGTATGACATCGACAACAACGACGGCAAGGATTTCGTCGGCCGAATATTCACGACACCGTTCGAACTGAGCGAGAACCGGTGGCTGAAGGCGCTGGGCTTCGGTATCGCCGGTTCTTATGGCGATGAACGCGGCAGCACGATCTCGTCCTACAAGACATACGGCATGAGCACCTGGTTCACCTACAACTCGGGCGTGACCGCGTCGGGCTTGCGCACGCGCCTGGAGCCGCAGGCCTACTACTACGTAGGCCCGTTCGGATTGATGGCCGAATATGCGCAGGACGAGCATTCGCTGAACCGATTCGCCACCAACGGCGCTAGTGCCCCGTTCACAAAGCGGATCGACCGCACCGATACCTTCAAGGACACCGGCTATTTCGCGCAGGCTTCCTACCTGTTGACGGGCGAAGATGCGTCTTACGGTTGGGTTAAGCCAACTCATCCGTTCGACCCGCGCAACGGATGGTGGGGCGCATGGGAGTTGGCGGCCAGAATCAGCAACGTCGCCGCGGATAGCCGACAGTTCCAGCTCGGTTTCGCCAATCCGAGCGTGGCCGCGAAGACTGCGACCGAGTTTGCGGCGGGTATCAACTGGTACCTGAGCTCGAACATCAAGTGGCAGTGGGACTATGCGAACACGTACTTCGACGGAGGCGCCGGAACCACCGCCTTGCCGAGGGACCGGACCAACGAAAGCTGCTTCGAGTCGCAACTGCAAATCTCGTTCTGAGGAACCTGGAGCAAGGAATGTTCGGCCGCAGCTTGAAATTGACCCATACGCTCGCGGCCATCGCGGTGGCGGCGAGCGTTGCTCTGGGCGTGCGCGCCGCGCGCGGCGCCCAAGTCACGATTCTCAACGCATCGTACGACCCGACCCGCGAACTTTACGAATCGATCAACGCCCGGTTCGCGAAGGACTGGAAAGCGAAGACGGGCGACGACGTCACTATCGACCAATCGCACGGCGGCTCGGGCAAGCAGGCCCGCGCGGTAATCGACGGCCTGGAGGCCGACGTGGTGACACTCGGTCTCGCCGGCGACATCGATGCGATCGTCGAGAAGGCGAACTTGCTCCCGCCGAACTGGCAATCGCGGCTGCCCGACAACAGCTGTCCCTACACTTCGACCATCGTGCTGCTGGTGCGCAAGGGAAATCCGAAAAAGATCCATGACTGGGATGACCTGGTGAAACCGGGCATCGCGGTAATCACGCCGAATCCGAAGACCTCGGGCGGCGCGCGATGGAATTTCCTGGCCGCGTGGGGGTACGCGCTCAAACGCAACGGCGGCGACGAGGCCAAGGCGGCGGCGTTCGTCAAGCTGCTCTACAAAAACGTGCCGGTGCTCGATTCCGGCGCGCGCGGCTCGACGACTACTTTCGTCGAGCGCGAAATCGGCGACGTGCTGATCGCGTGGGAAAACGAGGCGCGCATGGCGATCAAGCAATTTGGCGCCGACAAGTTCGAGGTCGTGTATCCGTCGGTAAGCATCCTGGCCGAACCGCCCGTCGCGTGGGTGGACAACGTGGACCGGATTCACGGCACGGTCGCGGTCTCGAAGGCGTATCTGGAATTTCTGTACACGCCCGCGGGCCAGGAAATAATCGCGCAGAATTTTTTCCGTCCGCGCGACAAGGCCGTCGCCGCGAAGTATGCGAGCCAATTTCCAGGCATGAGCCTGCTCACGATCGATTCGGATTTTGGCGGATGGAAAAAGGCGCAGCCGAAGTTCTTCGGCGACGGCGGCGTATTCGACAAAATCTATCAACCGGGAAGTTAGGCGAGTCGGGGCGCAGCGTCGCGCGATGGCAACGAAAACGAAACGGAACAACGTGCTGCCGGGATTCGGCCTGACCCTGGGCTTCACGCTCGCGTACCTCGGAATCGTCGTGCTGATTCCGATCTCGACGATCTTCTTCAAGACTTTCACTCTGACCTGGCCTCAGTTCTGGGCCGCGGTCGCAAGTCCGCGGACCATTGCGGCCTACCGGCTGAGCTTCGGCGCGTCGATCGCAGGAGCGTTGGTCAACTCGGTGTTCGGGTTCATCGTGGCGTGGACCCTGGTTCGTTACGAATTTCCGGGCAAAAGCCTGATTGACGTGATGGTCGATCTGCCGTTCGCGCTGCCGACTTCGGTGGCGGGAATCACTCTCACCGCGATTTATGCGGGCAACGGATGGATTGGGCGGTACCTGGCGCCGCTTGGAATAAAAGTCGCTTACACCCCGCTCGGAGTGGCGGTCGCGCTTACTTTCGTCGGGCTCCCGTTCGTGGTTCGCACCATCCAGCCGGTGCTCGAGGATCTCGATCAGGAATACGAGGAGGCCGCGGCGACGCTCGGCGCAAGCCGCTTGCAGACGTTCATATTGGTGATCGCGCCCGCGCTGATTCCCGCGCTGCTGACCGGGTTCGCACTCGCGTTCGCGCGCGCGCTCGGCGAATACGGCTCGGTCGTATTCATTTCGGGTAACATGCCGATGCATACCGAAGTGGTGCCGTTGCTGATCATGAGCAAGCTCGAGCAATTCGATTACGCCGGCGCGACCGCGATCGCGGTGGTGATGCTGTCGGTGTCGTTCGTGATTCTGTTCGGCGTTAACGTGCTGCAAAGGTGGAGCAGCCGCCGCCTGGCGGCTTGAGGTTCCCGATGGCCGGCCAGCCGCAGCGCGAACCGAAAAGACCCGGGACGGCGGATCCGCCGATGGTCAGAATCGCGCTGATCGCGATCGCGCTGGTGTTTCTCGCGCTATTTCTTTTCATCCCGGTAATCGCGGTTTTCGCCGAGGCGCTGCAGAAGGGAATCGGCGCTTACTTTGCCGCGATCGCCGACCCTGAGGCCCGCGCCGCAATTCGGCTGACGCTGATGACCGCCGCGATCGCAGTGCCGCTCAACGTTACATTCGGAATCGCCGCATCATGGGCGATCGCGCGCTTCGATTTTCCCGGCAAACAAACACTGCTGACGCTGATCGACATACCGTTCTCGGTCTCGCCGGTCATCTCAGGGATGCTGTTCGTGCTGCTGCTAGGGGCCCGTACCCCGCTCGGCGGGTTCCTCGCCGATCACGGCATCAGGGTCATCTTTGCGGAGCCGGGAATCGTGCTGGCGACAATCTTCGTCACGTTTCCGCTCGCCGCGCGCGAACTGATCCCGATCATGCAGGCAGTCGGCAGCGAGGAGGAAGAAGCCGCGATCGTGCTGGGCGCCGGTGGATGGCAGATGTTTTTTCGGGTGACGCTGCCCAACGTCAAGTGGGGGCTGCTGTACGGCCTGGTGTTGTGCAACGCGCGCGCGATGGGCGAGTTCGGCGCGGTCTCGGTGGTTTCCGGCCATATCCGTGGGCACACGAACACGATGCCGCTGTACGTCGAGATTCTGTACAATGATTACCAGTTCGCGGCCGCGTTTGCGGTCTCGTCGCTGCTAACCATGCTCGCGATCGCGACGCTCATCGCCAAGCGTTTTCTGGGGCGCCGCGTGGTTCCCGCGAAGCAGGAACAGGACGACCTGGCGATCAAAGTTGCGGCATGAGTATCGAGCTCAGAAACATTTCCAAGAAGTTCGGCGACTTCGTTGCGGTTGACAAGATCAACCTGCATATCGAAACCGGCGAACTGGTCGCGCTGCTGGGGCTGTCGGGCTCGGGCAAGACCACGCTGCTCAGGATAATCGCGGGGCTGGAAACGCCGGACACCGGCGAGGTGCTGTTTCACGGCGAGGACGCCAGCGGCGTCGCGGTTCGCGAGCGCAAGGTCGGTTTCGTATTTCAGCACTACGCACTGTTTCGCCACATGACGGTGTTCGAAAACGTCGCCTTCGGGCTGCGCGTGATTACCCGGCGTGCGCGTCCCGCCGAGGCCGAAATCGCGCGGCGCGTGCATGAATTGCTGAAGCTCGTGCAGCTTGATTTTCTCGCCGATCGCTACCCCTCGCAGCTCTCCGGCGGGCAGCGCCAGCGCGTCGCACTCGCACGCACGCTGGCTGTGGAGCCAAAGGTGCTGCTGCTCGACGAGCCGTTCGGCGCGCTCGACGCCAAGGTGCGGCAGGAACTGCGCCGCTGGCTGCGGCGGCTGCACGACGAGATCAAGATAACCAGCGTCTTCGTCACTCACGATCAGGAGGAGGCGCTGGAACTCGCCAACCGGATCGTCGTGATGAACCAGGGGCACATCGAGCAGATCGGCTCGGCCGAGGAAGTCTATCACCATCCCGCCAACGCTTTCGTGTACAACTTCCTGGGTAACGTGAACCTGTTCCACGGCCGAATCGAGAACGGCCGCGTGTTTCTCGGCGATACTGCCGTCGAGCTCGAGAATACCCATGCCCATGCGCATCCCGAGACCGGCAAGGCGATCCTCTACGTGCGGCCGCATCTGTTGGAAATCGTGATGAAGCCCAACGGCAAGCAGACGTTCCCTGCGACCGTGAAGTCGATCAATCCGGCCGGTCCGCAGGTCAAGGTCGAGTTGGTCGCCGAGTGGGGCGACATGGTGCAGGTCGAGATCGATCACGAGCGCTACCAGGCGCTGCATCTGGAGCCGGGCGCGAACGTTTTTCTCAGACCCAAGGAACAGAAGCTGTTCGTCTATTCGATCTAGATTCCAGGGCGGCTTGGGAGAAGCGGGCGGCCTTCGAAGCCGCCGTCCAATATGCAATGATCAAGACAGCGGGTCGAAAGTTGACTGAACCTGGGAACAGCTCCGCTGGGCACAGCGAGCGTCTGATCGGGCGGCGAGTATTCATCGCCGCGATTGCCGCGATACCGGCGATCGTCGCATTCGGATACGCTGAAACCGCCGTCACATCCGATGCATCCGGTAATTCGCCGGATCCGGATGCGCCGGGCATAGTCAAAGTATCGATAGTAGAGTTCACCGATTCCGGCCAAAGAAAGGGACTCGTGATGGAAGATAAAGTGGTCAAGACGGACGAGGAATGGCGCAAGGAGCTGACCCCGGAGCAGTACGAGGTCACGCGCAAAAAGGGCACCGAGCGCCCGTTCCAGAACTTGTACGCCGAGAATCACGACAAGGGTCTGTATCGATGCATCTGCTGCGGCAATGCGCTGTTCGACTCCGACACCAAGTTCGAATCCGGCACGGGATGGCCGAGCTTCTATCAGCCGATCGCGCCGGAGAACGTCAAGACGGAGACCGATCGTTCACTCTTCACGAAGCGGACCGAGGTGTTGTGCGCGAAATGCGACGCGCATCTCGGGCACGTGTTCGACGATGGTCCGCGGCCGACCGGGTTGCGCTACTGCATGAATTCCGCGTCGCTCAAGTTCATCAAGTCCGACGAACCGAATAAGACGTGAGTCGCGATGGCCCGCGCGTCAGCGTTGCGCGAGCTTGAAACGTCCCGAATCGCATATTCCCGCACGACAAGTTCGTGACAATCCTTCACCTGGCAGGTTGGTATACTCGACGGTCAATTCAATGGGAGATCGCGACATGCTCAGCGACGCGCGGAAATATTGCGTCGATGCCAGGATGCTCGACGGCGCCGCGATCCGGATCCGCGCGATTCGCCCCGACGATCAGGAGCGCCTGCTCGAGCATTTCAGGGGGCTGAGCGAACAGTCCGTCTATTTTCGCTTCATGGGGGTCAAGCGCGATCTGTCGCCGCCCGATCTGAAGCGTCTAACCGAGCTCGACTTCAAAAGTCACGTCGGTCTGGCCGCGACGGTGACTGAGGACGGGCGCGAACGCTTCATCGGCGTGGGTCGTTACATTTGCGGCTCCGATCCGCATCGCGCAGAGGTGGCGTTCGCGATTCTCGACGAGTTCCAGGGCCGCGGCATCGGCACTCTGCTGCTCGAACATCTGAGTCTTATCGCGGATGCAAATGGGATCGCGGAATTCGAAGCCGACGTGCTCGGCGACAACCGCCAAATGCTGGAGGTGTTCGCTCACAGCGGCTTCGAGAGCCGTCGCTCGTTGGATTCGGGCGTCGTGCATCTCTACTCCTCGACCAGCAAAATGTTGAAAGGGTAAGTTTTTTTGAGCAATCGCAATTGAGCCGGGGAGGTCATTCGATGAGTCTGGTCGAGTTCGGAATCGAGGACGACGTCGCAATCGTCACTATCAACCGTCCCGAGGCGCGCAACGCCGTCGACCAGCCGACCGCCGCGGCGCTCGCCGCCGCATTCCGCCGTTTCGACGCCGATGACGCACTCTCGGTCGCGATCCTGACCGGCGCCGGCGGGACGTTTTGCGCGGGCGCCGATCTGAAAGCGGTCGCCACCGATCGCGGCAATCGCGTGACCGAGAACGGCGACGGACCGCTCGGATGCACGCGGATGCTGCTCGGCAAGCCGGTGATTGCGGCGGTCGAGGGATTCGCAGTCGCGGGCGGAATCGAACTCGCGCTGTGGTGCGACCTGCGCGTGGCCGCTCGTGACGCGACCTTCGGCGTGTATTGCCGGCGCTTCGGTGTGCCGCTCTGCGATGGAGGCACGATTCGATTGCCGCGCTTGATTGGGATGAGCCGTGCGATGGACATGATCCTGACGGGCCGCGGTGTCTCCGGCGAAGAGGCGTTCGCGATGGGCTTGGCGAATCGCGTCGTCGAGCCGGGCACTGCGCTGGCGGCGGCGCGCGAGCTCGCCAAACAGATCGCGGGCTTCCCGCAGCGATGCATGCGCTCGGACCGGATGTCTGCATATGAGGGCTGGACGCTGGCGCTCGACGATGCGCTCAAAAGCGAGTACCGCTACGCGATCGCGACAGTCCGGTCAGGCGAGACGCGCGCCGGCGCAGAGCGCTTCGCGTCGGGAGTCGGCCGGCACGGCAAATTCTGAGCGCAAACTCGATTTAACTGCTGATGGCGGGGGCATTGTGCCGCTGCACTGCTTCCTGTAGACTTATTGCCAAGTCAATCGTGACTTTATGCGCGCGTCGGATTCCGTGACGCCACCCTCTCAACCATCAGACCCAGACGTTCGGCATTTTTTACGAACTGGAATCCGGGGCTCTGAACCATAGGACACTTTTTGTCGTTTTCTGAATTTCCTGTATCACCCGAGATCCATCGTTCAATCAAAGACCGCGGTCATCACACACCGACCCCGGTCCAAGCCGGAGCTATCCCGGTTGCGCTCAGCGGGCGCGACGTGGTGGCCACGGCTGAAACCGGCAGCGGCAAGACCGCGGCCTTTCTGATCCCGACTATCGATCGGCTGCATCGCAAGAACACCCGGCATCTCGCCGCGCTGGTGATCATGCCGACGCGCGAGCTTGCTGCGCAGTGCGCGCGCGAGTTCGATCTGATCGCACGCCATACCCGCATCCGCTGCGCAACCGTGGTCGGCGGCGAAGCCGAACGGCGCCAAATCGACGAGATTCGCAAGGGCGCGCAAGTGCTCGTCGCGTGTCCCGGACGACTCATCGACTTTATCGAGCGCGGCATCGTCAAGCTCGACAAAATTGAAGTCGTGATCATCGACGAAGCCGACCGGCTGCTCGACATGGGCTTTCTGCCGCAACTGCGCCGGATCATGCGGATGGTGCCGAAGAATCGCCAGACCATGATGTTCTCGGCGACGATGGCGTCCGGACCCGAAATGATCGCGCGTGAATTCCTGACCACGCCCGAGCGCATCACGGTCGGCGGCAAATCCGCGCCACCGTCGCAAATTCGCCAGTCGATTTATCCGGTCACGCTCGAGAACAAGGGACCCGTGCTGCTCGAGATTCTCAAGCGTCCCGAAGTGGAGAGCGCGATCGTCTTCACGCGCACCAAGAGCCGCGCCGACCGGGTCGCCAAGATGCTGCAACGCGCCCACGTCAACGCGGTGCAGATCCACGGCGACCGCTCGCAGAGCCAGCGCAATGCGGCGTTGGCGGGCTTCCGCGCGCGAAAGTTTCGCGTGATGGTCGCGACCGACGTGGCCGCCCGCGG
>Ga0187879_10001301_pt1 | contig 17100 bp, 10 predicted proteins | sample June2016WEW_19_1_FD_132423 | JGI IMG/M metagenome (GOLD analysis project Ga0187879, IMG submission 132423) | Peatland microbial communities from SPRUCE experiment site at the Marcell Experimental Forest, Minnesota, USA - June2016WEW_19_10 | ecosystem: Environmental > Terrestrial > Soil >... | reverse complement strand
CACTTTCGACGGAAACCCGAGCGACCGCGGCTCACACTTCCTGGAGGTTATTGGGCGATTAAAGCCCGGCTTGACCTGGGCGCAAGCGCAAGCCGAGCTGAACACCCTGCTTCGAGAGATCGGACGCGAGCATGGCGGCTACGAGGGGTGGCACATGCTCGTGATTGAGCTCTACCGTGAGATCGTCGGGCCGAACGAGCGACTGCTATTGGTTTTGCTGGGAGCGGTCGGACTGGTGTTAATGATTGCGTGCGCAAACGTCGCTAACCTCTTGATGGCGAGGGCCACGGCGCGACGGCGCGAAATGGCGGTGCGATCTGCTCTCGGTGCTCGGCAGTCCAGGCTCGTGCGCCAGATGCTCACCGAGAGCTTGTTGATTGCCCTGATGGGCGGCGCGTTAGGCCTCGTATTCGCCGCAGGTGGCGTCAAAGCGCTGGTCTCGCTGCTGCCGGCAGACTTTCCGCGCGTCGATTCGATTCATGTTAACGCCGCCGTCCTCGGGTTCACCTTACTCGTAGCTCTGGCTGCCGGCTTTGCCTTCGGCCTTGTGCCTGCCTTAGAGGCTGCCCGCGCCTATCCACAGCAAGGCCTTCGCGAGGGCGCCCGAGGTTCGACGGATACTGGCCTGCATCTTCGGCTGCGAAGCGTGCTAGTTGTGGCCGAAGTCAGTCTGGCTTCGATCCTGCTGGCCGGCGCCGGACTGATGCTGCGCAGTTTCGTCAATCTCTTGCGCATGGACCCCGGGTTCCGCCCGGATCATGTCCTGACTGCAGATCTCACCCTGCCTTACACCGAATACAAGACACCTGCCGCTGCGCGGGCATTCGAGGACTCGCTGATCACCAACCTCTCCTCAGCTCCCGGGGTGAAGTACTCCGGCATGGGCACGGACCTGCCCTGGACGGGCTACGACGAGAACCGCGGCGGCTTCACGATCGAAGGCAAGAATCCGCCGCCCGGGGAAGAATTTCACGGCAGGTATCACGCCGCGACACCAGATTACTTTCGCGCCCTCGGCATATCGCTTGAGCGGGGCCGTTTCTTCACCAAGGCCGACAATCAAGACGCCCCGCAGGTGATGATTATCAACTCCACCATGGCGCGGCTCTACTGGCCACACGGGGATGCGTTGGGCGCTCGCATAACCTTCAGTGATACCCCCAAGGAAAAGGACTGGATGACTGTGGTCGGAATCGTCGGCGATGTTAAAGACAGTCCGGCATCGAGTGGTGCTGAACCCGCCTTCTGGTGGCCCGCGCTACAGGTGCCGTTCGTCATGAATAACGGGGTGATGTCCGTAGCTATTCGCTCCGGCTCCGACGCCTCGCAACTTGCCAACGTGCTGCGGCGCGAGGTGCACCGTCTTGACCCGGCTTTGGCAGTGTATGACATTCGCCTGTTGGATCAGATTACCGACGCCAACCTCGCCGGTGCACGGTTCGCGTTCTTCCTGGTGGGTCTGTTTGCTGCTCTGGCGGTCGGGCTGGCGGCCGTCGGGACTTATGGCGTAATCGCTTACTCGGTTAGCCGCCGCAACCACGAATTCGGGCTGCGCATGGCATTGGGCGCGAGCCGCTGGGACGTGGTGCGGCTCGTGTTCGGCAGAGGTGTTACCTTAGCTGCCATTGGCGTGGCCCTCGGCCTCCTGGCGGGGTTGGGTCTCGCGCGCGTGCTGCGAAGCCTGATCTACGAGGTCAGCCCGGCCGATCCTCTGACGTTTGGGTCGGTGGCGCTCCTGGTGTTTTCCGCGGCGGCTTTGGCTTGCTACCTCCCTGCACGCAGGGCTACAGAGGCCGACCCGATGACTGCCCTGCGAGCGGAGTGAAAAAACGGAACTCTCACGAAGGATCGGCTTCAAAGCACCTCGGCGAGAACCGAAAAGATTCGCATGGAGCATCGCTCCTGAATTGCCTCCCCTTGTTTGCCATAAGGCTTGCCAGTCATTTGGCCGGCTGGCGCGATGCCTGGAAACTAGCCTCTACCCAAATCCTTTTTAGCTTGGCAGCTAACCGGGCCGGGGTCCCATCGTCCAACCGGAGGGATGATGAGAACGGAAACCGAACAGCCAACGTGTGCCGTTTGAGACAATCGACGTGGTTGTTAGCGGAACTGAAAACGGGTGGAGGAATACATGCTGCGAGAGCTTCGATTTGCCATACGGATGCTGTTGAAGCAGCCGGGCTTCAGCCTGATTGCGATCCTGACGTTGGGGCTCGGAATCGGCGCGACTTCGGCGGTGTTCAGCCTGATCCAGGGCGTGCTGTTGACGCCGCCGCCGTACAAGAAGCCGCAGCAACTGGTGCTCATTCCGACGGCGCGGACGGACGGCCGCAAGATGGACAGTCCGCGAGGGTGGGCGGCCGAGCAGTGGCTGGAATGGCAAAAGGAGGCGAAGTCTTTTGAAGGAATCGCCGTGTACGACTGGACGTTCAACTTTCTGATTCGGGATGACGGCAGCCAATCGATGCAGGGCATGTGGGTCGCTAAAGACTACTTGCCGGTAATGGGGCTAAAAACAGTCGCCGGCCGTGGCTTCCAGGACTCGGACTATTCCCTGGGACCTACGAGGGCGATTTTGCTCGGATATGAGTTTTGGCAGCGGGCGTTCAACGGCGACCCGCAGATTATCGGCAAAACGGTGCGCGTCAGCAGGTGGAAAGTGTCGCCCACGGTGATTGGAGTGATGCAGCCCGGCGTACGCTTCCTTCCGTCGCCGGCAAATGCCAAAGAGCCAAACTACGACGTGAACGCAACGGTGGATTTCTGGGTTCCTGCGGTGCCCGACCCGGCCGAAATGAAGGATGCCTTCTGGAACCTTGTGGCGCGAGTGCGAGAAGGGACAAGGCCGCGGCAAGCCCAAGAAGAGTTAGCACTGCTGGCGAAAAGGGAGGGACAGTCAGAGCCGCAATTTGAAGGGTTCACACCGCAACTCGAGCCCCTGACCGAAGAAATGAATCGGGATGGGAGAAGGATTCTGCTGCCGCTGCTGGGGGCCGCGGCGATGGTTCTACTCATCGGGTGCGGGAACGCAGCGGCCCTGCTGCTGGTACGCGGGCTCGAGCGGCAGCAGGAATACGCGGTGCGTGGCGCACTGGGCATGGGGCAGGCGGCGCTTTTCCGGCAGGTCTTGACCGAGTGCTTGTTGCTGGCGTTGCCAGGGGGCACACTTGGAGTGGGGTTGGCGTTTGGTATCGTGAAGATATTCAAGTTGATTGCGGGACATGCGGTTCCGCGCCTGGACGGAGTGACAGCGGGCTGGGCCGTACTGGGGTGGGGATTCGGCGCGGCCCTCGTGGCTTCGGTTCTCGCGGGGATTTTTCCAGCGCTGCGGGCTTTCCGGCTGGATCCAATGGAGGTCCTCAAGAATGCCGGGCCGAAAGGCACCGCGGGAACAGGAGAACGCCGGCTTTTGCGCGGCGTGACTATGGCGCAGACGGCGCTGACTCTGGCGCTGCTGGTCGGCGCAGGACTATTGATTCGCACCATGGTGAAAATCGCGGGGGTGCCGTCGGGCTACAACACAAGACGGATCTTGACGATGAGTGTGACGGAGGTGCAGAGCTGGTCGAATTGGGGCAGCTTTCACCGGCAGGCTTTGGAGCGTGTTGCGGCGATTCCCGGCGTACAATACGCGGCGTTTGCGTGGGGAGTGCCGCTGACCGGAAACAACTGGCCGGCGACTTTGGAAATTGAGGGGCAGCCGCCCGCGGTCAAAGAGAGCGACAAGACAGCGCTTCCCCTGCGCGCAGTCACCCCCGACTATTTCAAATTGATGGGCGAGGTGTTGCTCGCGGGGAGGGAGTTCCGCGCGACAGATGACGATAAGGCGGCGAGGGTGGCTATCGTGAACCAGGCGTTTGTGGATCGCTATTTCCCGCATGAGAGTCCGGTTGGGCGGAAGTTCTGGCTGGACGGGCGGGAAAAAGCGGGCAACGAAATTGTGGGAGAGATTTCGAATAGCCGAACCGACGATTTGACGCAGGCAGCGTCTCCGGAGATTTACCTGCCGCTGTGGCAGGCACAAGCGTTTTCGAAGCATCTGGTGGTGAGAACGACGGCGGACCCGCGCACTGTAGTGCGGGCAGTTGAACGCGAACTGCGCTCTGTGGATCCTACGGCGGCGATTGAAAACGTGAAGACGCTGGAGGAGATTCGCGACGAATCGCTGGCCTCGCGGGCGTTCGCGATGCAACTGCTGGTTGGGTTTTCGGTTATGGGGAGCGTCTTGACGCTGGTGGGAATTTACGGCGTGCTTTCGCTGTCGGTGGCTTCGCGACGGAAGGAATTCGCGATTCGGAGCGCGGTTGGCGCGGAACCCAAAGACATTCGGAACCTGATCTTCGGCGAAGGATTTCGATTGATAGCGGCAGGCGTGCTCGCAGGGGTGGCGCTGGCAATGGTCTTGTCGCGCGTGCTGAGGTCGTTCCTGTTTGAGGTGCAACCCGGCGATCCGGTGACGTTGGTCGTGGTGGGGCTATTGTTTGTGGGCGTGGCGCTACTGGCGTGCTGGGTGCCCGTGCGGCGCGCTGCGAAGGTGGATCCGGTGGAGGCGTTGCGGTATGAGTGAGGGCTAGACCACGCTTCCCATAAAATCCCTACGGTTCATGTGTCATCCATTCCAGAATGAGGCTTTCATTAAACGACCGGCGATGCTCATACCTGAACCAACCCTTTCCTGCAGTCTCAGCGACGCGCTTGAATCGGGCGGCGATCTTTTCTATTCCCGGGGCGGAGTTGTCGCGCGCCTGGCAAAACAGGAGTCTGCGCGGCGCAATCAGGGAGGCGATTTCCGGCACGTCGGCAATTGCCAGTGCCCCAGGGATGACCGATCCGAAATCCACGTCGTAGTCGCCTGCATCGAGACGCCCGGTGACCTGCGGGTCGTTCCAGGACTCCGACATCTCTTTCCTTTCGCCTGATTTCCTCGCTCTCATTTGCGAGACGAAGCTGTGAACATACCCAACCACTGCCACCCGTTCGACTCGTTCGTCAACGGAACCTGCAAGAAGCGCCGGCAGGGCGTCGTCGCCGACTCCCACCACCGTCACACCATCCAGTCGTTGCCTCAACGCCAGATGATCCAAGGCACGCTGTAGGTCGTAAGCGCGCCTGCCGGCGAGGGGCTCTCCCAAATCCACCTGGTTGGCCAACAGACGGAAGTTGGTGCTCCACCTCGCGCCAAAATGCCCTAAGGTCTCGCCCCTCCCTCGCAAGTCGAGCGAGACCAACGCATATCCCGCTTCAATCAACGGCCGGACAAGCCCTGATTGCGCGGTGGTCGCCTTGCCCCGGTCGTCCACGATGATGATGGTCTTGCTCGGAACGGCGTCGGCGTCCGTCGTCCAGCGCCAACCTGGTATGTACACTCCATCTTCGCTGGAAAACGAGAATTTCTCGAGCCATCCGCCTTGAACCGGGAGCGGCTTGTCCCAGTCCGAATCCAAGAACTGCGGCAGTGCCTCCGGAGGAGCGATCAGTTCGCGGAGCCAGTTGCGAACGGACGAACTGGATCCACTCGAGCTACCTCCCTCAAACCCAGCTACACTTGTCATCGCCTTATGGCGCGCGAGATCGACCACGGACGGAGTGTGGGGGAAGGTTGAGCCATCGCGGTCGCAGAGCAACCGCGGGTCGTCTTCGCTTAGGTTTTGGACCGGCCCCTCCGCGATCGGGTCGCCGTTCCCTTGCCCCAGCAGGCGCCACGCCATCCATCCGTACATCTGCTCGCGGTACGGAGGTGAGTAGGCATGCGGTTGGCCGGCGAGCTCGCGGAAGCCGACCTGATCCGATGCCTCGAGCGCCTTATACACGGCTGCGGTGTTGTGCGCGGACCGCCTTGCGCCGCTGATGAGGAAAATGCCGTCGCGGTCGCCTTGCATCATCAGCAGCGCCCGGGGAGCGATGAGTCCCGCCACTTCAAACCACTCGAAGTTACGAAACATGGCGGGCAGGTGTGTACAGGTGCAGTGCGTACCGCCGTACTTCAGCCAGTTGTTAAATTCGAAGGTGAATCCAACCACCACGGCCGCCCGAACCCGTGCATCGAGCGCCGCGGTAAACAACGTGTTCAATCCCCCGCCGGAGTTGCCTGTGACGCCGATTCGGCCGCCGTCAACATCCTCGAGAGTCTCGAGGTAGTCGATCGCCCGCATGCTGTCCCAGACCATCCATCCGGCAATCGTTTCACCTAAAGGAAGCAACGCGAAGCCCGCGTCGTGGTGGATGTTCCCTGGGGCTAACCGTTCCCCCTGGCCGAGGGCGTCATAAGTTAAAACGACGAAGCCCATCCGAGCGAGATTGATGCACCGCGCCTGAACGTCGGTGAACGCTTTTCCCGCGGAAATATAGTGGCCGATCGGACACAGGATGGCCGGGCGCCTCTCGGAAGAAGCCGCCTTCGGCCGGTAAACATTGGCGGACACCGGGAACCCGGGACGGCTTTCGAAAAGAACGTTTTCGAGAGTGTAATCGTCCAGATCGTGGCGAGCCAGCACCCGCGCTTGTAAGGGCGTACGGGGTGGAAGCTCGCTCAATCCGATGGCCTTGCGGAATGCCGATTCCACCTCCACCCGGCGCGATTGCCAAGCCTCCGCGCTTGTGGACGGCCTCCAGCGCAAGACGTATTCGGCAGCATCGCCCAGGGATTTGACCAGCACTGAGGCGCCGGGAGTGCTGCTGAACCGCTCCATCAGGAGACCCTCTGGATTGACGAGAGACGGGTTCTCCTCGGGACCTCCATGCGCTACTTCCTCGCGTGCCGGTTCGCCGGCCTGCGCACGCGCTGGCCATGCGGCGAAGCCGAGAAGCTTGCTCCCCAGCGCCGAAGCCGCGCCCGTTCTCAAGAATTCCCTGCGTCGAACACTTTTGCTCATGCCGTCCCAACCGAAACGGAACTCCCACGCGCATCCCTGTGCCGCAGGCTCAGACTCACCCGCCCAGCATGCAACTTACTTCCCGGTGGCGCCCGCGTTCGCCGCCGTCCTGAAACTGAATGCCGGCCCCCAGTCGCCGATATCTCCGCGGCTATTGCGCGCCCGAACCCTCCAGTAGTAGGTGGTTCCAGGATTCAGAAACGTCGGCGGCACCGTCCATTCCAGTTTATCCGAACCCACGTGCTGTTCGAGGGTCGTGGAGACAGGCCAGCGACAGTCCGGACGGGGGCTCACCATCACTTGGTAGTCAACAATTCTGGCGGAAGGGTCGCGCTGGGGTGGGGGCGACCACTTCAAAGTTGGCGCCAGACTGGCCACTTCCGCGCCTTCCGTAGGAGTTACGGCGGCCGTGACTTTCCCCGGAGGCCAGCGTCCATCCACCTCCCGCCAGCGTTCGGTGATCCTGACTTTTACCGGCCCCTGCGATTCACTCCAGAAACGGACGGTATTCTTGCCCAAAGCCAGCGCCGGAATGCTTTGTGGGGAAATCTGCAGGTCAGTGACGGAGCGAAATGCCTCGACGCCGGCCTCGGTGGGCGGCATCGATTCAGCGTTCCCGCGCAGGGCAATGCCGATTCCATAGTGGCAAACAGCCCCCTCAGCCGCGAGCTTGTGGTCGAGGTAAAGATCCACACTCTCGGAGCCTTGGTCCCCGCGGAACGTGTGTAGATCGGCGGACTCCCAGCGCGGCGCCCCAAAATACACCGAGGCCTCGCCCGGCCCCGAAGATCCTTCCTTGACCAAGGTGCACGAGAAATGTCCGCCCACGATCGGATACGGGCTGACCACAGGAATGGTGAAGACCGAGGGCCGGGTGTAGACGGAATCCTGCAAGTCCGCAACATGAATGGCGGGGCCGCGCCCGTCCTGCTGGCGTGTCGCGATGTTGCTGTAGCTTTCGACGGTTAAGTAGGGCCGCGCGTCGATCCGCCGTAAATCGGGTTCCCAGATAAGCTGGCCGTTCGCGTAGCGCCAGGGAACTTCCGGGTTGGCGTCACGCGCCTCGTACTTGCCCAGTTCCGGCGTCCACCAGCGGATGAACTTCTCCCCAGGCTTCAGCGTCATGGCCATCGTGTAGTCCTTGGCGAGTTCCCGGTCGTACGAGTGCTCCTCATAGTTGTCCATGTAGGAAGTAATGTAGTGAACAAACTGCTGGTTGCGTTCCGGCGGATCGGGGCCTTGTAGCCAGGGATCATAAGGAATATCGCGCGGGTGAATGGCGCGCTGTATTAGCCACGGGTCGTGCTCGAGCGTGGCCAGGCTGGCAATGGTGCGATTGTCCCGGTCGAGGTAGAAAACCTTGACGTTGGCGTCCAGCATGTGCCATGCGCCGTCATAGTACACCTCGGAGACGGTGTGCCCCCAGAGTTCCTGGATGCGCGCCGGCAAGCCTGCGGCTGTCCAGAGGCACTTCATCCAGCAAGCAACATGCCCGCAGATTCCATAGCCAAAGCCGTTCATGGCCCGCACCGGGTGCACCGCCATCGGGTCCTGGGGCGATCTCTGGTAGGTCTTGTACCGCACCCAAGCCCATATCGCCCGCGCTTTCTCTTCGTCGGTTTTGCAGTTCCGCGTGATTTCAGCGGCCATCGATTTTGCGTCGTACCAGTCGTAGAGCCCATTGATCGTAAGCCGGGGGTTGACAATGGGCTTGTCGCCCAGATTCTCGATGGTGATTTCGAGGTTTTCAGGGTCCATCGTGCCGCCCACATCGACGATGTATTCTGCCGCAGGCTTGTCGATGATAACCGAGAAATCCTTGACATTGTTCTGTCCGGCCGCCGGTCGAACGACTAGCGTTGCCACAACCAATGTGAACACACCATAGTTTGTTCTGTGCATCAACCTAAACCTTCGCGGCTAGTCGCCGCCTTTGTATCTTTGGGCTTGAGCTCGGGCCGCCGCTCTCAAGAGCCTGAGTGAAAACGCAGGTGGCATGTCATCCTGAGGATCCGATGGCGACGAAGGATCCCCGCAGTTCCTTGATTTTACTAGCCACCACAAACTGCAGGGATCCTTCGCCGCCATGAAAATAGCGGGCTCGGACCCCCTCACCCGGCCCGCGCCGGCTGATGAAAGCGCCGTCGCAGGCCACCCTCTCCCCCAAGGGGGAGAGGGCATTTTCATGACCAGTGGTGAGCCAAAGGATCATGGAGTCTGCGCTCCGGATGACACGATGGGCGAGTTTCCACCGAGACTCTCAAGAGCCTCACGACTTCGCTTGTAGTCAATTCGCCTGCCGGGCGCGGAGCGTGCATTTCCCATCCTTTAGGCCGGGTGACGAAACCGTTACGGTAATGTCTCCCGCGCTGGGCTTCGACATCACGTTAATCGCGGCCATGCCCCACACGGCATCCAGCACTGGAGTGCCGAGCAGGCGCCCCGGCCCTTCGACGTGAAACGTCAGCCAGGGCATGGCGCTGGGCACCGGCACGCCGTCCTTATCCGCGATCACCGCCACAATGCGCACGGCATCGCGCCCATCGCCGGTTATGGAATCGCGGTCGGGCTGAAGAAGGATCTGGTAGGCATCGCCGGCCGTCTTTCGCTCATCCACAAACTGCTTGCCATTCTTTATCCCGACGGCGCGCAAGGCACCGGCGGCGTAGGCAACGTCTTTCCAGATGAAGGGGCCATGCCCGAGTTGTGTTCCCGGAGGCATGCCGGGCCAACTTTCCCACACCCCGTCGCTCTTCCACTCGGCAACAAGATTCGCCGTCGATTCGGGTTTCCGCCTGCCCAGCGACTTGCCGTTGAGGAAGAGTTCGACCTCGTCGCAAGTGGAATAGACGCGGATGGTTTTCGCCTTCCCTTCCTGGCCGGGCCAAGTCCAATGGCCCACGATGTAGACGAAGGGATCCTCCGTCCACTGGGCTTTCACGAACCAATAGCTTGCTTTGGGGATGCGCCACAAATCGCTCAAGCCGCGATAATCGCCGCCGTTGAAGTGCGTTCCCCAGGGGCGCCGTTCAGGCGGCCCGTAGTAGTCGAAAATGCCCTTCGTTCCGGTGCAGGCGGCGCAGCCGGCATCGAACATCTCCCACTTCGCAGTGGCCATCCAGGGCATTGCCTCAAACTTAATCCAGCTCGCCTCCTGGGCGATCGCGCCGAGCAGTTCGGAGGAATTGGTGCTGCGGCGGTATTCGGAGACTATGCCCACGCCATTTTCCGGACGCTCGTTCCCCTCCGGTTCGAGAATCAAGCCGCGTTCGTTCTTGAACGCCCCCCATTCGTTCCAGAGCCACATCCAGTCCGGGTGCTCCGCCGCGAGCTTTTGAAAATCGTAATAAGCGTTGTTGGTGGGATCGCGAACATCGGTCAGAGTGGGATTAACGCGCCCCGCCACCCAACGCGTGGGATCCAGCTGGTGGGCCTTTTCCACCATTTCACGCTGGTCCTGAAGGTAGGGGTATCCGGTATTGTCGTCGGCGATTCCCCAGATGATGACGGAAGGGTGATTGCGATCGCGCCGGATCATCTCCTCCATCGCCGCCAGGCAATTGTCAATGTACGCACGCGTGTATCGGGAGTCGCCCTGCTCGGTCATAGGACCGGGCTGGTAATCGTAAATCTTGATGTTGGGAATCTCTTCCCAGACCAGCAAGCCCAACTCGTCTGCCGCTTCCACAATGCTCTTGTCTTGAATGTAGTGCGCCGTCCGCACCAGGTTAGCGCCGAGTTCCTTGATGATTTCCATGTCGCGGCGGTTTAGAGCGTCGGGCAGCGCGTCGCCCAAGTATCCGTAATCCTGGCGCCGATCGACACCGTGCAGGTTAATGAACTCGCCGTTGATCGTATAACCTTTGCCGGGCACGTAGCCCATCACCCGTACGCCGAAGGGGGTGGAAACTTCGTCGGCAAGCGCTGCGTCGCGATAAAGCCGGCTGCGCAACGTGTAGAGGTAGGGATGATCGGGGCTCCAGAGTTTCGCGCCGCTTACGGTCAGTTCAGCCGGAGCGAAGGGGGCCGTCGAGTTGGGTGCGATCACCTTCTCCTGTTCAACCGTGGCGGCCACTTCGCCGCTGCTGGTCATCACCTGCGATATGACCTTGATCTGTGCGGCGGCAGCGAGCGAATTCCTGACCTCGGTCGTCACGCGGACCGTGGATTCCGTCTGGCTGATCCTCGGCGTGCTAATGGATATTCCCCCGTCCGGTATGAGAAGTGGCCCGGTAATATGCATCCAGACATCGCGGTACAAACCGCCGTAAATCGCAATGTTGGTCTCATTCGCCGGTGGGATGTCCGGGCTGTTGGTATCGTCCAACCTCACTGCGAGGAGGTTTTCCTGGCCCGGCTTGACCAGATCGGTGACATCGAAGACAAATCCCGTATAGCCGCCCACATGCTCGCCTGCCGGGCTGCCGTTCACCCATATTTTCGCGACTTGCATGGCGCCTTCGAATTCCAGGAAAACGCGCTGTCCGGCCGAGAGCGTAGGAACGTTGAACGACTTGCGATACCAGCCGATGCCGCGCCAGTGAGCGAGCGCCACCCACGGCATGTGCGCCGTCTGGTCCCAAGAGTGGGGAAGAAAGACTTTCGACCATGCGGAATCGTCGAACTCAGGCTTCCAGGCATCGCGAAATTGCCACTCTACTTCCGAACCCGGATTGACCTGGCGCTCGAATCGCCAGTCTTCGTTCAGGCAGAACTTTTGACGAACCGCTTGCGCCGGCAATAAGGCTGAGGAAAGCAGGAACGTGAGGGCGAGTTGCGGAAAGTACCTCATGAGTTTCTCTTGGTAAAAGGTAAATAGCGGACCTGAGATCAGGTGTGACCGTTTACGGGGGTGGCGCATACGTTGAGGTCAATGTATGCGCCATCCTCCCTATTGCAAGGAATTAGCCCGGACACCACACTAGAAGTCGTAGCGCAGGCCGATTTGAATCGTCCTCGGTCCGGCGCTCGAGACCAGCCAGTTCGTGCCGCTGATGGTGCCGGCATTGTAGTCGGTGATGGTGGTGTCGGGGCTCGAGAAATTCGGATGGTTGAACAGGTTGGTGGCCGTCACCCGCAATTGCAATCTCCCCTTCTCCTTGATCGTGAAGTATTTGAACAGTCCAAAGTCCATGGCCTTCACGCCAGGCCCCACAATCGTGTTGTTGGCCGCCGTGCCAAACCGCCCAACGTCCACCGGGGTGGTATTGGCGCAAACGGAACAGTGCGGGTGATTCCGGTCTGGGTTTCAGTGAGGGTGATCTCAGCGCCGGGAACCATCGCCGCGCTCGAGTCAGTGATAAGCCCTTCGACGGAGCCGAGGGAGGTTTGACCCATCAGGGCCGTTGCGCTTGCCAAAAACAAGATGCACAGAACCGCAAGCTTCACTGCGGCGCCGCGAGCACTATGAGCTCCATAGAGCATGTGGTTTTCCTTCCTTTCGGAACCTCTGCGGAGGCCTTTCGCGAGGAATTGCCTCTCTTGCTAATACCTAAGGGGAATGGGTGAGCAATTTCTGAACCGCATTGGTGGCTGGGGATGACATTCTGTCTTTGTGAAGCGCCGGGGTTTTGCGCCTTGGGTCGAGATTCCGTAATCAAATCATCGGTCTCTGCGGGATTGGGTTGGGATGGACATTATGTGACCTAACGCGTGATCTGAGCATTCGCGGGCGTTCGGAGAGTCTCGCAAGTGCTCATGTAACGTCGAACTAACGCCCTTAGACTGGTGCTTTCACGCAATTCAGGGTCTTTTTGCCCGCGTGAAGAGAGGAAGGATTTGGGGCTAGCAGGTTTCAGGGGGAGTTCCCGTACGTCTTACCGATAATCCTGCCGACGATGTCGACCCGACTTTCTCACCGGATGGTTCGACCATTGCCTATCGTGCGGAGGGTGCGGGGGATGGAATACTCCTGGTGCCCTGGCGGTCCGACCCATAAAAAGCGACATCCACCCGGACTTTGTTGCCGGCGCGTCGACCTACGCCGCGCCCTATATTCTCGGACCTTCGGTGATTCTTTCCAGATCATCCAACCAATTCCGTTCCCCGCCGCGCATCGACTAGTCGTCTTCGGGTATGGAGTTTTCACTTTCCGACAATAGGCCGAAGTGTAATGTCGTGGTATCGGAAGTATGCGGAGCGCATCATGCTGCCACGTGGCAAACGGCAGTCTGGGAAAGGAGCGCAATTCTTACCTCAGCCTGCACATTATGCACGCTTGTGGCTTCCACTCCCACTCAAGAACCCCCTGTTAGCGGAACAACTTACGAGGTTCGCAAGCATACTGCTTTGGTTACGGTGACGCGGCTTCTAGGCTAATGCAAGGGGTCTTCCCCGATGAACCGGCAATTACCCGTAGTTTGCATTGCATCGGTCCGCGCCAGGGTCCAAGGCTTGAGGAGAGTCAGGCATTTCCGGCTTGCCTTGGAATTAAGGAGACCGACATGAATAACGCATTCCGAAAGGCAAATTTAGCGGTTTGGGGATGGATTGTGATTTTCGCTTTTCTTCTACCCTCCGCCATATATGCGGGAAGAAATGATGTGATGGGAGAGGTCCGATTGACAGGAAAATCCGGAGTTGAAAAGACTTCCGGCGTCTGGGTGGACGGCCAGTACGTAGGCTACCTTAAAGAGCTCAAGGGATCGAAGAAGCTTCTGCTGTTGCCCGGTGAACACCTGATTGCCGTGCGCCAAGATGGCTACCAAGACTTCACCCAACAAGTGCAAATCCAGCCCCAAGAGACAGTGTGTGTTTATGTAGCGATGGAAAAGGCCGCGAGGGGGCCAGTCTCGGCGGTGATGTCCACGGTCAAGGTCGCGGTCAAACCGTCGCGTGCCGCAGTTTTTGTGGATGGCCTTTTCGTGGGACACGTGGCGGAGTTTGATGGTATGGGCCGAGGGATGCTCGTTGCGCCAGGGACGCATCAGATCAAGATTGCGCTTCCCGGTTACCAGACCTTTGCGACGGAGATCAATCCGTTGGCCAATCAAACGGTCGAGATTAAGACTGACCTGCTCAGGAGTGATGGCCCGCTGTCGGAGCCCCTTGTCAACAAGGAAACAAGTGCGGCCACGCCACGGACGAGTGACACAGCGACGGCTCAAGCCCAGTAAAATCTTGTACGCGATCTTAAGCGAGTAGCGCGGACCGCCGGCTTTGTGATCCGCGTCCTTTCCGTCGCGTGAAAGCGCCAGGCGGCGGATCATGGCAAGCGACAGGGCGCGATCGCGGCGGTGGGCTTCGTGGGGAACGCTGCCCACTCGCAAGCCGCTTAGCTTTCCTGGATCAAATCCGACAGTGCTCTCGCCCCGCTGTACCAGTACCATGACGCCAGCCTGACCGCGCGGACTACATCGGCCTCTTGGAGTGGCTTGCATAACACGTCGTATCCCCCGTTACGCAGTACCTCGTCGCGTAAGTACGTATCCAGTACGGTGGAGAGCAAAATGACACAAGCGCGGGCGGGTGACGCTGCCAACTCTTCCACCGTCTCACGCCATCCCTTCCCAGGCAGGTCGCGGTCGTACAGGATCACGGGCGCGTTCAGTCTGTCCAGGGCACTTTTGGCTTCCTCGCAGGTTTCCGCGAAAAACAGGCGCCAACGGTTTCCCTCGCAAATCCCATCAAGCAGTTGACGATCCTCGCGATTGGTCACGAGGCCAACAACCGCAATAGGCCCTACCGATGAAGGGCCTTCGAGCGACGGTGATGGAGCAACAGCAATACCAATCTTCCTGCGGTAAACGGCAGCAATTGTCCTGATGAGTGAACGCACCCCCTGAGCCTACCGTCCTGCCGCCGTCTGAACAATACCTGCTAGATGGTATGCCGGGCCCAAAAAATGCAGTAACCCTCCGATCAGCGAGGTTTTCAGCGGTACGCGGGGACTAGCACGCGTATAACTCAACTAAACAAGCAGTTTTCACGGTGTGCAAGTACCTCCAACACTGGATAGCAACTACCGCTCTTCCCAGTCGCAACTCATAGGCAGTTGGTATGAATTGACTCTTCGCGCCGCGCTAGCCTCACCTTCGCAGTTCCGCACATTTGTGAGGGGAAGTTGACCTTTCTATCGGTGTAACCTCTTATCCATCAAAGCAGTTACCAGGTCGACCTACGAGCAATAAACCCTACTCCCCCACCCGCATGAACGCTCGATAACCGATACGCGGGAGAGCGATTTTCGGGGTAGCCGCAGGAGACGAACGAACTGCGTAGTTCGTAGAAACTACAACTGGCGGGATTCTTCGCTGCGCTCAGAATGACAGTATTCAAGCGTTTTTGCGCAGCCTGTCCAAGCCAGAACTTGCCGACCCTTCGCTCTGCTCAGGGCAGGCTCTGAAGGTCGGCGCCGCGTTCAAGATAGGACAGAGCCTTTCTGAGTTAGCCGGTGTAGCCCCAGGCGAGAAGTGATAAACTGCAACGAGCGAGGTTCGATGCGGTGCGGACCGTCGAACTCCCGGGCAACTATGCACATCACTCTTAAGGATGAAGTTGTTCTGGTCACAGGCGGGTCCCGCGGGATTGGCGCGGCAACCGTCAGGGCATTTGTTGCGGCGGGTGCGAAGGTTGTATTCAACTATCGTCGAGATAACCACGCCGCCAAGCGAGTCATCGAAAGCTGTAGGGACCTGGAGGGCGAAGCCTTTGGGGTGCGGGCCGATGTGGCGAGCATGTCCGGCGCCAGGAGCCTGGTTGCGGCAGCGCTCAGCCGTTTTGAAAGGGTAGACACACTGGTGGCGAATGCGGGGATTTGGAATTACCTGCCCGCGCCTATCGAGAGAATGACGGAAGAGCAGTGGGATGAAATGATTGCCGTGAACCTCAAAGGCGTCTATGCGCCGGTGCACTACGTCGTTCCCGCGATGATCCGACAGAAAGGCGGCAAAATCATCGTGGTCTCCTCGACCGCGGGGCAACGCGGAGAGGCTTTTCACACCCACTACGCAGCCAGCAAGGGCGGCCTGATCAGCTTTGTTAAAGGGCTTTCGACAGAACTGGCGCGGCACGGCATTCTGGTAAACTGCGTCGCTCCCGGTTGGGTGGAAACTGATATGAGCGCTCCGGTGATGAAAGACAGGCGAGAGTATCGAAAGGTCCTATCAGTCATTCCCCTTCGCCGTTTCGCCCGGCCAGAGGAAATTGCATTGCCGATCCTGTTCTTGGCGTCGCCCATGGCGACGTTCATTACCGGCGAAGTGCTGAATGTAAACGGCGGGAGCGTGCTTTGCGGGTAGTTGTCGGGGCGGCCCTTGTGGCCGTCTGGGGCAACCGCAAGAACTACTCGCACCGACGAGCAGGTTTCACGCAAAGCCGCAAAGTGCGCAAAGCTCGCGAAGAACGAGACGAAAAGGGATGGATTATGGCCAGGCAACGGCGCAATCTCAGGGTTACAATCGGCTTGGGAGCGGCGCTGACTTTCATGCTCGGTGCGGCGAATTCAGCCAGATTGTGCGCGGGACAAAATCCTGCGGCGGCTCCTTCGAATCCCGCTGCTTCGAATTCGACCCCGCCTCCCTCTCACATCGATCCTAAAGCCCAACAAATCCTCGATCGTGTCATACAGGTTTTGGGCGGACCGGCCTTTCTGAAAGTGAGAAGGCTGACCACTCGCGGCCGCACCTTTTCCATCCGGGACGAGGCCACTTCCGCCTACGCCCCTTTTGAGAGCTATTTTGAATATCCGGACAAGCGCCGTTTCAGCTACGGAAAAAGTAAGCCGGTTATCCTCGTCAACAACGGGGATCAGGCGTGGGAACTGGACCAAATGGGCATGACCACCCAGTTGCCGGAGCAGGTGCGGCGCTGGAGAGTGTCCACTCGCTACTCGCTGGAGAATCTTCTCCGCCTGCGCATCCACGAGCCCGGCACTCTGATACAAATGGGAGGCGTTGACTTCGTGGATAACATCGCCACTCAGTCACTGGACATGGTGGACGCGCAACAGACTCAAGTGAAGCTGGACCTGAACCGTCAGACGCTTCTGCCGGTTAGCGTCACTTATCGTGTGCACGACCCAGAGACAGGGGGCTGGAACGATTTCGCGGACGTTTACAGTGAATACAAGAATGTTGACGGCGTCATGACCCCCATGCACATCGCAAGGTTCATGGATGGGGACCGGGTATCTGAGGTCTTTCGCAGTTTCGCCCACTATGATGACGATTACCCTGCAACTTATTTCCAGCCCGTCCGCTAGGAGTTTCATCTGCTATAATGGCTGGCT
>Ga0187879_10001299_pt1 | contig 17109 bp, 15 predicted proteins | sample June2016WEW_19_1_FD_132423 | JGI IMG/M metagenome (GOLD analysis project Ga0187879, IMG submission 132423) | Peatland microbial communities from SPRUCE experiment site at the Marcell Experimental Forest, Minnesota, USA - June2016WEW_19_10 | ecosystem: Environmental > Terrestrial > Soil >... | reverse complement strand
TCCAACTGTCCTTCGAGCATTAGCAGGATGTTGAAAAATTGGGGTCAATTGTTGCGTTCGACTTCAAGTGCTTCAACATCCTGCGTAAAAGCTGTCTTCTTACCTACAACCTCTCCCCCTTTGGGAGACCTTCGCGCAACCGAATGTTGGCGCTCTGGCGATACGCGCTGGCGCGCGAGATCCTTCGCTGCGTTCAGGATGACGGGAAGAAAAGCGAGCGACCACCGGAGTCCATTCTTCTGAGCGAAAGCTGCTGTAGCGAAGAATCCGGGAGTGCGTACTTTAGTCAATTGAGAATGCGTTTCAATTACCGCTCCACTTGGAAATTAAGAACGGTTAAGAAGCCGCGAAGACCACCCGGTCCTGAACCGGAAGTCCTGAAAATCGAGGGCAAATGGAAAGACGCTATGCGGAAGCCAATTTCAAACAAGCGGCCTACTGATGGCTGGCCCAAGTCATCGTGACAATTTAGCTATTGTCGCCGATGGTGTTCGAGGCGAGCGCAAAAAATGGGTCTTCGGGTTGAGCTAGCGTCGCATCCCAGGAAAACAGCTGTATTTGCATTTCCGAGGTTACCGCTTCGCCAATCGTAGGACTCGTCTTGTTCTCAATTTTGATCGATTTGATGTACTCGTCCATTTTGGAGATTCCCCCGTCAGTAAGTAGACACATTATACTTCACGCCGTACTGATTGAATAGGCCAAAAATTGTTATGGTGTGAACCCCGCGTCCAACATTCAAAAATTGATGTTCCTTCTCGCCTTTGGTACTGCCCGGAACATCAGGACTAAAGCCCAATGGCAAATGGGCGGTATTGACCTGAATCGCCCAAATGGTCCCTTGTGTATCAAATGTTGGTCCGCCGCTTTGTCCCTTTAATCCCGGAGTAGAGGTTTCTACGAGCCGTAACGGAAATGGCGGTGGCGGTCCTCCGGCGAGCTGTTTGATTTCCGCAAATCGCGTCAGGATTCCCTCAATTGGAAACAGGGGCATGGGTATCGCACCAGCCGGAAGATTGAATCTACTGTTCGCGACATCCCAGATCGGGACAATGTGGTGAAAAGGATACCCGAGTTTGCATAGACTGTTGCCCGGCTCAAAATTCTTCGTTGGGTCCTTGAAAGTAGGATAGGTCTGGACCCAGTTTGGGTCGAACGGTTCAAGTCTACCTATCGCAATATCAGCGGCGGGAATTGCGTGCAGGTCTTGGGCTATCACCCCGTCCCGGCCCCACCATGCAGAGCATTGATCTGTCGCATTTTTGTCCAATTTACCAAGCGCTTTAAGTGCTTTCTGTCGTGCCTTGTGATCGAGCGATTGATCCATTCGAATCGCCTGTTCTTTACTCTCATGATTGCGGGCCGCGAGCGCGCCTGAGTCCAATCTTGAAAAGAAATCGACGATGTGGAAAGCCGTCACGAACCATCCTTGATCATTAACGACGACGAAAGCTCCGATGTTGCTTGAACAAACGCCCTCGACGGTTCGACGGGACAGAACAACGGGCCACGTAAATTGACGCGCTATGGCATAAGCGGTTTGAAACATTGAGCCATCGCGAATAGCATAAATTGCGCTAGGTATATACTTCCGGAAAAATCTCGACGGATTCTCCGGCGTCCGGCGTTAGCTGCGCACAGCGCTCCCTTGGGGGAGACAAGAGAGAGGGAGCAGGCGTTGAAAATTATCTTTTCAACAGCCTGCTCGCGATAAATCAAGCTTCGCCGTTCCCCGCGGCAAAGTACTCGGCAATCGCCTCTGTAAGAGCCGCAATCGTGTATTTGCCTGGCATGACGACCACGTCGAATCCACGCTCGCTCGCAGTCGCCGCCGTTATCGGCCCGATCGCCGCGGCTTTGAGGAGGCTCGCCGGCGCGCCTATCAGGCCGCAGAAATTTGCGACTGTACTGGAACTGGTAAACGTCACGAGGTCGATCGACCCCGACGCGATCAGCCCGCGCATCCGCTCGATCTGCGCGCCCTTGGGCTTGACGGTTCGATAGGCGGGCGCGACTACGACTTCTTTGGCGCCCTTGGCGCGCAGGATCTCGGGCAACGCCTCGCGCGCAACTTCGGCCCGCGCAATCAGGAAGCGTTTGCCGCGAATCCGCTTTATTCCAATCGCCGGAATAATCTGCTCCGCGCGATACTCGTCGGGAACCGCCGCGGCGCGGATCGCATAGTCGGCAAGCCGCGCCGCGGTTGCCGGTCCGATCGCCGCAATCGACGCACGCCCGAGCTCGCGGATATCGCGGCCGCGCGACTTCAGCCGTTTGATAAAACTCTCGACTCCCGTCGCACTCGTGAAGATTATCCAGTCGAAGGAATCCCGCGCCGGTGACGAGAGCCGCGCGATCGCCCGGTCCAGCGCCGCGTAGCTGCTGGGCGGCGCGGTCTCGATCGTCGGAAATTCCACCACCTCCGCGCCGAGCCGCCTGAGCGCCGTGGCGAACTGCGACGCAGTCTCACGCGATCGGGTCACCACCACGGTGCGGCCGAACAGCGGCGTGCGCTCCACCCACTTGAGATGCTCGCGCAGGCCCGCGCATTCTCCGACCACGATGACAGCCGGCGCGCCGATTCCGGCGAGCGCGGATGCGTCCGCAAGCGTCGCGAGCGTCGCGCTGACGGTCTTCTGCGCGGCAGTCGTCGCCCATTGGACCGCAGCCGCCGGAGTTTCTGCCGGAAGTCCGGCCGCGCGGATTCGATCCAGCGTCGCGCGCATCCGCGCCGTCGCCATCAGGATAACGATCGTGCCGCGGCCCCGAGCCGCCGCCACCAGTTCGTCCCACGGAACCGTCGAGTGCGCGCCCTTGCTTTCGTCCTCATGGCCGGTGACGAACGCGACGAACGAACCGTGCTCGCGATGCGTCAGCGGAATACCGGCGAAGGCCGGGCCCGCAATCGCCGACGTGACCCCCGGCACCACCTCGAACCGCACGTTCGCGCGCGCCAGCGCCTCGGCCTCCTCGCCGCCGCGTCCAAAGACAAATGGATCGCCGCCCTTGAGCCGGATCACGACGCGCCCCATCCGCGCGCGCTCGATCAGCATCGCGTTCAGCTCGGATTGCTCGATACCTTTCCCCGCGCCGCCTTTCTTGCCGGCGTAAATCAACTCGGCTTTGGGCGCCGCCAGCCGGATCAGCTCCGGACTGACCAGATGGTCGTAAATGACGACGTCGGCGCGGCTCAAAACGTCAGCGCCGCGAATCGTGATCAGATCGAAGGCGCCGGGACCCGCGCCAACCAGGAAGACTTTGCCCCGATTCTGATGCTTGGCGCGCGCGCTCATTCAAGACCGAAGAATCGCGGCAGCGTCCCGCGCGAGCATTTTTTCCGCGAGCCGCTTGCCGGAATTTTCGGCGGCGGACGGCGCGAGGTCGGGCGCCATCGGCTCTTCCATCGATTCCGACAGCTCGCGCGCGCCGTCGAGACTGAACAGGATCGCCGCGAGTGCGAGCGTATCGCCCACGATGCTTGCCCTTACGCCGACCGGCGTCGTGCACGACGCATCGATCGCGGCCAGGAACGATCGTTCGGCCGCGGTTTCATAGAATGCGCGCGCGTCGTTGATCGCGCAAAGCGCGCGATCGAGTTCATTTGAAGCCGGGTCGTCGCGGCCGGCAAGCGTTTCGATAGCAAGCGCGCCCTGCCCTCCGGCCGGAATAAAATCGCGGCCATCGAGCTCGACGAACTTCACGTCGCGCAACCGCCCCAGCCGCTTCACCCCCGCCATCGCGATTATGATCGCGTCGAAGCCGCCGTCGGCGACCCGCTTCAAACGCGTATCGACGTTGCCGCGCAACGCCAGAACAGCAAGCCCCCGATTCATCCTGAGCGCCTGAAAACGGCGGCGCGGCGACGACGTGCCAAGCCGCGCGCCCACCGGCAGCGCCGACAATGCCGAGCCGTCGCGCGTCACCAGGATATCGGCGGTACTCTCGCGCCCGGGCACCGCCGCGACCCGAAACTGCGGCGGCAGGACTGCGGGAAGATCTTTCATCGAATGGACGGCGGCGTCGATCGTACGAGCGGCGAGCGCCTGCTCGAGCTCCTTGATAAAGAGTCCCTTGCCGCCCGCTTGCGCCAGCGACGCCGACTTGAGCTTGTCGCCGCTGGTGCGTATCTCGACGATTTCAATGTCGGCATCGACACCGGAAATTTGCGCCGCGAGCCGCTCCCGCATCATCGACGCCTGGACCAGCGCCAGCTTGCTTGGCCGCGAACCGATTCTGATCTTGAGCTTGGGCTTGAGCGCCATCGGGAATCAGCGCGCCGCGCCGTCACTCGGCGCCCGTGTCGTCATCGTCGTCCGCGTCATCGAAGCCGTCGTCATGCGGGTCGGATTCAGCACCCAGCAGGCGGCGGGCGACCTCGGCGGCGAACGCGGCATCGAGCGTTTTGTCGTCGTGATGCTTGAGGCCGGACAGAATGCGATGAAGCAGTTTGTTGGTCAGTCCGTGCGTGAGCAATTCGACTCGTTCGCGCACCGCGGGTTCGAGTTGCGCCAGCCAGCCGCGATGCCGTCCCATCTCGACGTCGCGCAGCCGTTCGACACTGTAGCGGATGTCCTTGATAGTGGGGGTCAGGTCGAGACCCGCGAGCCACTTGAGGAACGACTCGAGTTCGAGCTCGACGATCTGTTCGGCCTTTTCGGCTTCGCGCTCGCGATCGCCGAGCGATCGTTTAACCAGCGCGCCGAGATCGTCGATGTCGTACAGATAGACGTTTTGCAGCGCGTTCAGGCGCTCGTCGAAATTGCGCGGCACGCCCATGTCGATCAGAAACATCGGCCGGTAGCGGCGTTCGCGAATCACGGACTCGAATTCGTCGGGACCCAGCACCGGTTTGGTGGATGCGACCGAACCGATAAGCACGTCCACCATCTTGAGGTACGGCTTGTAGTTGTCGAACGGCACCGCGGTGCCGCCAAGTTCGCGCGCCAGCGCGACTGCGTGATCGAAAGTTCGCGACGTGATCAGCAGCGACTCGATTCCGAGCGCGTTCAACTGGCGGGCGGTCAACTCCGCCATCTTGCCCGCACCCATCAGCATCACGGTCTTGTCTTTCAAGGTGTCGAAAATCTGGCCCGCAAGCGCGACTGCCGCGGAACTGACGGAGACCGCTCCATGACCGATAAGCGTGCCCTTGCGCACGTGTTTGGCGACCGTGAACGCCTTGTGGAACGCGCGATGCAGAATCGGGCCGACGCTGCGCGCCTCGGACGCCTGCGCGTAGGCAATCTTGAGCTGGCCCAATATCTGCGGCTCGCCAACCACCATCGAATCGAGACTCGCACCCACGCGGAACAGATGACGCGCCGCGTCGGGCCCGGCGGACCTATAAATCACGTCGGCGAACGCGGCTCGCTCGACGCTTCGATCCGCGCCCAGAAACTTCAGCGTCTCATCGGCCGCGCGCGCCGTATCGGAGGCGACGCCCACCACCTCGACACGATTGCAGGTCGAAATCAGCGCCGCCTCCAGGACTGCGGGCGACGACTCCCGCAGTCTGCCCAGCGCAGCAACGATCTCGTCTTCGGCAAACGCCAGGCGTTCACGCAACTTAACGGCAGCGCTGCGATGGTTTATGCCGACGATGAATAAAGTCTGATCCATTTTCAGCCGAAATTGCCGCCGTGCTTGCCCGGGAAAATCAGGTTAACGCCCACGAACGAACCAACCAGCAAACTGAAGACCACTAAAGTGAGCGCCGCGGCGCGCCGCCCGCGCCATCCTATCGTGAGGCGGGATTCGAGCAGAGCCGCGTACAGCACCCAAATCGCCAGCGACCAGGATTCCTTGGGCTCCCATGACCAGAAATGGCCCCACGTCGCGTCGGCCCAAATCGCGCCGCTCACGATCGCCAGGCTGAGCATTATGAAGCCCCATCCCAGCAGGCGATAGTTGATTCGGTCGAGCTTTTCGAGACTCGGCGCGCCTTCGTTGGCCGGACCGATCGCGCGCTTGGACTTGAGCCGCGACTCGTAGGCCAGGTAGGCGATACTCACGCTCGCAGCCAGCACGAACATCGTGTAGCCCAGGATGGCGAGAGTGACGTGAATCGGCAGCCATACGCTGCGCAGGGCAGCCGGCAAAACCACGTGCCCGCTGCTCATCGTGAGCGAAGCGGCTCCCAGAGCCAGAGTCACCGCCGGCGCCACGAATGCGCCGATCACCGCCAGTCTCAGGCGCACGATCATCAGCAGCCCCGCCAGCGCGGTAAGCCACGCAAGAAACGACAGCGCCTGCGCAAAATTGGCGACCGGGATATTGCCGGCCTGCAGACCCCGCGCCGTCAAATCGAAAGCATGAAAGACCACGCCCGCGCCGAGTATCGCAGTTGCGTAGCCGGTCGCTTGCGTACGGCCCGACAAACGATCGAACACAAACAAGGCGGCAGAGAGCGCGTAACAAGCAAGCGCGGGCAGCAGCCATAGCGTGTCCATCGGCATGCGGTTCACTCCGGAACTTCCGTTGCGCGCGTGGAGCCGAGCGCGGCCGAGTCGATTCCGAGCCGGGCCAGACCAACGCCGTCACCCAGATGAGTCGCCAGTATCCGCTCGATCGCGGCCAGGTCGCCGATGGCAATCGCCTCGGGCAGCGCGGAGTTGGCGAGGTCCTTCAGCCGGCGCATGCGATCGGCGGGACCGATTTCATCGGCGTGCAACCGCCGGCGAGCGGCACCCAGCACTTCGAGCGTGAGCGCGTACTCGGTCCCGAACTGTTGCTCCAGTGCGCTTCTCAGCCGGGCCGCAAAGGCGGGCGATGCACCCGCAGTCGAGATTGCGATTTGGAGCGCGCCACGCCTGACAACCGCGGGCGCGATGAACGTGCACAACTCTGGGACATCGACCACGTTTATCGGGATTCCGAGCGCGCGCGCCTCGCCGGCAAGCTCGCGATGGAGTTTCGGATCGCCGGTTGCCGCATGGACCAGCACGCAGCCGCGGATATCGCCGCGTTCATAATCACGAGCGATGTGAGTCACGAGCCCGCCGGCAACGATTGCTTCCAATGGCGGCGACAGGCGCGGACTCACGACCGTCACGTGAGCGCCGGCCTCCAACAGCGACTCGACTTTGCGAGCGGCGACCTCGCCGCCGCCGACTACGACACATTCGCGGCCGGTCACGTCGAGAAATATCGGAATGTATCCCATGAAACTTACGCGAGTTTATTACATGATGACGTAATGAGACAGTCCCGACCACCCGAAGCACCGCCAACCTCAACGCGCCAATCTCCGCTCCGAGCAGTCAATCAATCCCGCGGGACCGTGCTCTGCGCGCGGCTCGAAAACGCCGGCGGTCTCGGCGGTCAGAGCCGCGGTCTGCTGGGTCGCGACGGCCTCGAGCCCGGAATGGGGATGCTATTCGATAGCGGGCGATTCACGCCGTTCATGTGGATGCACATGTTCTTCATGCGCTTCGCGATCGATATCGTTTTCCTGGGACGCGGCAACAGAGTCATCAAGATCAATCGGCGCCTGAGGCCCTGGCGCCTCTCCTCGATCGTCTTTGGAGCACGAAGAGCACTCGAACTTCCGGCTGGCGCGGCGGACGAGAGTTCGACGCAGGTGGGCGATCAGATTACCTTCGAATCGGTCAACTAAAGCCGCGCGGCTATCTGGCAGAGCCCGCCAGGCTGCCCAATTCGGGGCGCCATACACAATATTTGGGTAGTGGGCGGTTTTGAATCACGGGATTAGTTCCGCAATCTCTTCGATACTCCAGACGTGGTCCGAGACGCCAGCCGCCATTGCTGGTGTTTCCGTCTTTAGCGTCTGATGAATCCGAGCGAAATTATAGTACATGTAGAAAAGCGCGATGGCATGGCCGTGGTTCTCGACTTTCTTTGAGAACGCATTGGTAAGCCGCGTGAATCGACGCATTCCCATACGCATGTTGAGATTCTGGCGTTCGACGTAAGACGTGCTGATATGCTCGCGATCAGGGTTGCCGCGAATTACCTTGCGCTCGGCACCAATACAGACTGAGGGGCTGTATCGCTTCTCGGCTTCTGGCGGAGTGCCGTACATTTTCACGATCATCGCGTAGTCAATGTCGCCCGCGAAAGCCGCGTCAACGGCATCCAGATAGGCGTGATGGCCATCTGTCGATAGCTGCACGCGATTGGTGAGGCGGCTGGCAACATCGCGCATGAATGTATGCGCGGCTTGTGGCCCGCGCGTTCCGACATGCCAGCACGGCACGAGTTTCGTATCGGCGTCGATTGCTGTCCACGTCCACACGTCCCCGTATCCGAATTGGCCCTGATGCTCTGCGGGAACGTTCTTCGCTTTCGAGTATACGAAGCTCCAAATTTCATCGCATTGGATTCGCTGGCAGGGCAGATTGCGCAAATGCTCGCGCTGATATTCGAGACAGGCTTTGCCAGCATCGGCTACCAGCTTGAGCACAGCATCTTTCGAGGAATGTGTCAGCCGACAAGTGGCGCGGACAGAATTGCCCTCAACCAAGCAGGCGATGATTTGCGCGCGTCGTTCGACGGACAGCTTGTTCATGTCCATTATTATGCTTGCTCGGGCACGCATTGTCAAGCACTCCTCGCTTGCTTGCTATGCAAGCAGTCGATATATTTCACGATGCTTGGTTAGCAAGCAAGGGGACTACGCAATGATCGATGAGAAAAATCCAGACGCGGTTAGGGGCGGCAACGAACGCGCGCGCCGTTTAAGCGCTGAGGAAAGAACGGCCATCGCACGACGAGCTGCATATTCCCGATGGGCGAATGAGGGAAAAGAACCGCCAGTTTTAGCAGAGTATGGATCGCCAGATAGACCGCTGAAACTTGGAACGGTGGAAATCCCCTGTTACGTGCTTCCTGGTGAGATTCGCGTGCTTGCCCAACGTGGTCTTCAAAGCGGCATCGGGCTTTCGGAGGGTGGCGGAAGAACCGGCGCGCGCAAGATCGTCGATTTACTGGTCTTTCTGGCCAGAAAAGGCATTGATATTAAGGACTTAGTCGCGCGCGTGAATTCCCCGATTCGATTCATACCGCCGCATGGCGGTAATCCCGCTGACGGCTATGATTGCGAGATTCTCCCAGACATTTGCGCCGTGATTATCGAAGCAGGCAGGCTCGCGAAACTGCATCCACGACAACGCCACTTGGCGGCCAGATGCGCCATGCTTCAACATATTTTCGCAAAACTCGGATTGCACGCATTGATTGATGAAGCGACTGGTTATCAGGAGTTTCGACCGCGTGATGCTCTGGCGCGGATCATCGAGAGATATGTGGCGAAGGAAATTCGTCCTTGGGTTCGCACCTTTCCTGCCACTTTCTACAAAGAAATTTTTCGACTCAATCAATGGGAGTACTATGAAAACTGCGGCAGACCGGGCGTTGTCGGAAAATGGACCGACAATATCGTTTATAAACGCTTAGCACCCGGTGTACGGGAAAAGCTTCGTGAGATCATTCCACGCGATGAAAAAGGGCGGCTTAAAAACAAGCTATTTCAGGGTCTCACGGAGCAGTACGGATACCTGAAACTTCAAGAACATCTAACTGCGGTTACCATGCTTCTGAAGTACGCGCCGGACTGGCCGACGTTTATGGATCGTCTGGACAACGAGTTTCCGCAATGGGGAAAGCCTATGAGACTACCATTCCCCGAAAAGGATTTTGCGAGTCCTCAAGTTTAACCTTTGATCCAGCGGGCTTTCGCAGCTTTTCTCGCGATAGCTTTCTTGCGCCTTGCCGAAAGCTTCGCCGCGCGCGCCTTGCCGCCCTTCGACGCGCCGAGCGCGGAGAGCGCCTGCGCATGGGGATTCTTGCCCTCTGCGGGCTTCAATACGTCGCCCGTCGCCTCTTCGACTAGTCGGAGAGCGTTCTGTATGAAGTCGGCGCGCTTACCGCCTCTGCTTGCTCGGGAAGGCATGGACATAGTATTTAACAGACTTCGGATCGTAACGCAAAAAGGGAGAACAATATGGTCGCAGGAACACCGTCAGGATTGAGTGCGATGGCAGTAAGCTCGTTACTCAAGCAGTTTGTGACAGGCGCTCTCCATCAAAGCGCAGCGGCAACGCTCACGGTAGCATTCGAGATCTGCAAAGCAGATCACTACTCTAGGGGAGAAACGTTCTCTGACGATCAAATCAAAAAAGAGGTCGTTAAGATTTACTCTGAGATGATGGGAGTTGTCGATCCTCAGATCGCTGTCGCGATGGCTCAACAGAAGGCGCGCAATCCGCAGAAACCTTAGCGGTTGAGGGTTGCATCATTTTGGTTTTCGACCGCCAATAACGGGCTGTCAGCGCGGACGATTTGCGTTTTCAGCAGAAGTATCTGCGCTTGAGCAAGCGCGTGTTGCGCGGCCTCGATTGGCACGCCGTCGAGTACTTTGATTAGCTCGCAGGCAAGCTGAATTTCAGATTTAGTCATTTATTCATGCCAAGCGGCAACACATTCTATCGCGACATCGGGGCTGTCTTGTTCTGGGGAATCCTGACGGCGATTTGTTTCGGCTTTGCGGGCTGGATGGCGTACTTAGCCCTGCGCTAATTTCAAAACAGCCCACTACCAATATTTGGTGGTTGGATTCGAGGCCGACCACCATCGGTTGATTTCTGTCGCTTAGCTAATCTATGTTTAGCTCAAGCCTCTTTGACTGTTTTAAATCTCGAACGACGTGCCCTTTAGACCTTAATCTGTTGCGGCTTCGCAACCGATAGTTGCATCACTGCGCCTATTAGCCCACGGTAATCCCGCATAAAACAAAAAAGTCGAAGACGTTGCTGAATAGATTAAGATGGCACGGGAGATGCTTCGTGTAAGGCTCGATTGGCAGCGTAAAAGCTGCCGCAACCGAAGATCTTCTTCCACGGGGGAGAAGGAATCGAGACACGCTGGCGCCGTTGGACTGCAATGCGAGGTTGAACGGAGTCAGATTGACTAACGGGGACAATGCCAATTTCGGCCAGGAAAAGAAGAACAGAAGGAGGACACGGAAAAATGGATACGATCACGAGGATGTTTGTAAAGGTGCGCGAGTATCGGCGCGGTCAGACGATGACGGAATACGCGTTGATCCTCGCCGCAGTCGCGGTTGTGGTGTTCATCGGCTACGAGACGATGGGCACGACCATCAAGAGCGTGCTGACCAACGTGGACAGCCAACTCTAATCGAGAAGGGCGAAATTCCGGGGTGGCGGACTAACCCATCCGCCACCCCGCATCAAAAAATTTCAATATGTAGCTGTCGATTGCCTGACCGTCGTCAGGAGCCGTGGTCTCTTAGCGGGGCTCCAAGACACGCCCCGCTAAGAGAGACGACTCCAGAACGACAACCCTGGGAGGGGAAGTCAATGAGCCAGCAGAAGAGAGCTTACCGGACAATAAGCAAGTTCGCGTGGTCAGACTATGACCAAGTTGCGCAATGATACTTGCAGCGATCGCCGCAGTATGTATTGCTCTCGTTCAGAATGCGCGTAAAATCGTCTCGACATTAGTCAACTGCGCGGGTCCTCTCGTATAGTCAGCGACCCGCGGCTATTTTGGGGGTACGTGTCGTGGCGGTAGATTCAATTACACGCCGTAAGAGCATTGTTCTGACTATCTGCATCAAAGCTGGGACTATTACCGGCTCGCATTTTCATCTGCCCGCCCCTCATCTACATTTAGTAGTTGGTTTCGCAACCATCCTGACCAGTACTCGATTGGCATGACAGAATAATCAAGATGACGATATGTTTAACTATTTTAAGATAGCCGGCGGGCCACGAAACGGCCGGAGGGGAGGGGCGATATGAGACGACCGATGGTATTCGTCTTGCTGGCGGGGCTGGCGGCGATGCTGGCTTCGGTAATGGTGTACTCAGCCTTGAAGCGGAGAGAAGCCGAAGTACAGCAGGCGATGGCGCATAACGTAGAGGTGGTGGTCGCGGCGTACGATCTTCCGCTCGGCACAAAAATCGATCTGGGCGAAGTAAAGACCGCGCGTTGGTCGGCTGACAGTATCCCGGATGGCGCCTACACCGATCCCAAACAGGTCATCGGCAGCTACGTGAAGAACTCGATGGTAGCCAACGAGCCGGTGGTGCGGTCCAAGCTGTTCACCGGGGACAAGACGGCGGGTGTGATGCCGCTGTTGATTCCGTTCGGGATGCGCGCCGTGTCGGTTCCGGTGGATGAAGTCAGCGATGTCGCGGGCTTCGTGCTGCCGCATACCCGGGTGGACGTGCTGGTCGCGACCCAGGCCGGCGAAGGCACTGCGAATGGAAAGATGTTCTCGAAAGTAATTCTACAGAATGTCGAAGTTCTCGCCGTAGCGCAGGAAGTCGAGCAGAAAAAGGACGAGCCGACGGTGGTGAAAGTCGTCACGCTGCTGGTCACGCCACAGGAGGCCGAGCGCCTGGCGTTGGCGAGTCGCTCGGGAGCGCTGCGTCTGGCGATGCGCAATTACAATGATAACAAAATCGTTCTGACCAACGGCAGCGACGTTGCTCAGATGCTGCGGGCCTACAGCCTGGCGCCTGACGTTCCGGTGATGGCTGTGCAGCCTGAGCCTCATCATGAGATCGCGGCGCCGCGCCGGGCCAGGCCGGTCGAGATCGAGATTCTTCGCAACGGCAAGTCGTCCGAGTCAGTCTCGTTTGTGAATGAAGCGGCGGCGAACGGCAACGCTGCAAAGCAGTCGAGCAGCCATACGCACGCCGATGCGGCGCAGTTTTCTGATAGCGACGACGCCGACGCGGGCACCGCTGCGGCATCCTCAACGACGGTGGCGAGCAGTCCTGAAGCCGATCATCACGAGCTCGAGGCGGCGCCCGTGAATCGTGGCATTGCGCCGGCCGGGGCGCCCATCAACGCGACGGCGGATCACGTGCCGACGCCCAAAACACTCGACATACCATAAGCAAGCCGCGAAGAAGCCAAGGTGAAGAAGATGAAAGCTCAACGAGGATATGGACCGCTTCCGTGGCTAGTTGCAGCTGTCAGCATGCTCATGCTTCAGCCCGCCCTGCTGCATGCCGCCGATAGCGCCGGCGCGGAAATGTCGATCGCTCTCAATGCGGGCGAAAGCTACATAATCAACAACGTCAGCCCCGGCGAGGTTCCGGCGGTGAAGGTGATCGCGAATCCACACGCGCTGGTCGTGCATAACGAGGAGCCGGGCAAAGTCGTCCTGCTGGGCGCGGAAGCAGGTGAATGGAACATTTCGGTCAAGACCGCGGATGGCCCAGTCAACTATGACGTTAGGGTCAAATCGGTCGGCAGCGCCTTCGACGTCAATCATCCCGCCACCAGCCCGGGACCAATCGCAGGCTCCGGCAAGTCCTCGGGCAGTGCGGCCGCTCCAGTAGTCGCCAAGCTTGATTCGGGCGCCGGTCCGGTGAATCCGTCTTCCTCATCTGCAGGAACCGCCACGACTGCGGTCAGCCCGGAAACAGTCGCCGCCGCATCGCCGGGCGCATCTGCGCCGCTAACGGCAGCGCCCGCGGTTAATTCGTCCACCTTCGATTTCGCTCCGTCGGTTCCGGCTGCTTCGTACGCTGCGCCACCTCCGGCGCCCTCCAGTCAGACGGCTTCGGCGGCACTGTCGAATGAGCGGTATCGGAGCGACCCGTCGGTCAGTCTAAGTGGCGGCGAATTGCACTCGGGTGCGATTTCAGGCGGACGTCATTATCTGCCCGAAGACGGAGTGCAGCTACAGACCGGGTCGTCGAGAGTTATCGACTTTGCAACCCGGTTGCGCCGCGTGTCGATCGCCGATACTAACGTCGCCGATATCCAGGTGATCAATCCGTTCCAGATCAACCTGATAGGCCATAAGCCGGGCTTCACGACTCTGACGGTCTGGGACCAAAAAGGCCAGTACGACGAACGCCCGGTGCGAATCGATCCCAACGGCAAGCAGCAGGTGTTGCTCGATACGATGGTGGCGGAACTGGACCGTTCCTCCATCGAGAACCAGGGCACCGACCTGACGGCCGCGCTCACCCGTGCGGGAGTATCGCTGGTCGGATTGCCAGGCCCCCCAGCGACACCGTTTTCCGCCACGACGAGCTTCACGGCCGCCAACGGAACCACTGGTACAAGCGGTAATACCCTGACGCCGGGTGGATCGCTTATCGGGATGCTGCTATCGCCATCGGTAACTTATGGTTTGGCGGCTGGAAACCGTAACTACCAGTTACAGGGACTTTTTCAGTACCTCGAGACGCACAACCTCGCGAAGCTTCTCGCGCAGCCGCAACTGCTGGCTAATTCCGGTGAAGAGGCAAAGTTCCTGTCGGGTGGCGAAATTCCAATCGTCATCGCCCAGGCGCTGAACACCTCAATCGTCTTCAAGCAGTTCGGCACTTCGGTTGAATTCGTTCCGACCGTCGTCGGCCGCAATGATATCCAGCTGCTGGTAAAGCCTGAAGTATCGCAGCCCGATTTCGCCGAAGGCGTGGAGATGTTCGGCTTCACCATACCGGCATTCGTGACTCGGCGCGCGGAAACGATGGTGCAGCTCAAGGACAATCAGACGCTGATCATCGCGGGCCTCATCCTGCACCAAAAGACGACCTCTATTAACAAAGTCCCGTACATCGGTGACGTCCCGTACCTCGGCGGACTGTTCCGCACCACCAGCTACAACAACACCGAAACGGACCTGGTCATGAGCGTAACGCCACAAATCGTGCGTCCGCTGCCGGATGGCGCCTCGGTTTACAACCCGAATTCGGTGCCCGAGTTGACCCATGAGGAGATCGAGACCCGTCCTCTGGCGCAACCTGACGTAACGCGCCCGAGATTTTAGTTCGGACGGAGGACAAGACATCACCGAGTATTTAGTGCATGATATGACACGTCATACCTGAAGCAGGGGGAATGTGGAGTGTCAGTGCTCGGTAAAAAAAATGATGGACGGCAGGGCGGGCTGAAAGTCCAATTAGTTGGCGAAGGCGAGGAGTGTCGCGCAGACGTCAGAGATGCCCTCGCCGCCTTGGGCGACCCGGTGCTGAACATCGTGGAACTCGAACCGGATCCGGACGCCGCTCCCGACGCCTCCGTCGACGTCACGATGGTGGTGTTCAACGGCGACGACGAACTCTCTCTGAGTTATCTCAACGCGCAGGCGGGGCAGGAGCCCCGCCCGGTACTTTTTGCGCTGCTGCGTGATCGTTCCCCGGACCTGATGAAGCGGGTGCTGAGGGCCGGAGCCGATGAGCTCCTGTTCCTGCCACTGGATCCCGGAGACGCGACCCGCGCACTGCTCAAGATAAGCGAGACCCGCCGGCGCGAAGAAGTTCACAACGTTCACAACGGCGGCGGCATGATCGTTTCGCTGGTGAGCCTGATAGGCGGCACTGGAGTGACGAGCCTGGCGGCGAACCTCGCGCTGGCATTGCGCTACACGTTCGAAAAGCGGGTGGCGGTAATAGATCTCGACCTGCAAACCGGCGGGTTGGCGGTGTTCCTGAATCTCGAACCCGAGCGCACGATCATGGCGCTCGCCGAGGGGACGCGAAAGCTCGATTCGATTCAGCTCGAATCAGCGCTCAGCAAGCATGCGTCGGGAATCTACCTGCTCGCGGCGCCCAAGCGGATCGAGGACAGCGAGTTGGTCAGTGACGAGACGGTCGGTGCGATCCTCGATCTGACGCGCCAGCTGTTCGACTTCGTGATCGTGGATTGCGGCACCCATATCGACGCAAACACGGTCGCCGCCTGGGAGCGCTCGAGTCATCTGTTCTACCTGCTCGACCAGTCGATCGGCGCGGCACGATGCGCGTGGCGATTCGTCGATCTGGTGGGGCGGCTGGGGCTGCCGGGAGTCGAACCCAACTTCATTCTGAGCCGTTTCGTGCCGGGTCATCCGATCAGTGAAGAGCAACTGAGCCATACCCTGGCGCAGCCGATTCACACCCGGATTCCGCGCGATGAAAAAGTTCTCGAGCGCGTGCAGTTGAGCGCGCAGGATTTGTGGCAGGTGGCGCCGAACTCGCCGCTGGCCAAGAGCATCGAGGACTTGGCGCGGCGGCTCGAGGTGGGCAGCGAAGCCAACAACGGCAATTCCCCAAATTCATTGGTCTCGCGCCTGTTGAATGCTATCGGCGCGCGCACTTGAGGTACCCGAATGAAGCTGGTTGAGAGAATTTCCCAGCAGAACAGCACAGCGCCGTCTCCGTTTCAGCGCTCGCTGATAGGCAATCAAAAGCGCGCAGTTAAAGACGCGCAGGCCGAGGGTTTTCAGCAGCTCAAGCTTGCGGTCCACAACCGGCTGTTCGAGATGCTGGACGTTACCCGGCTTGAAAGCCTCGAGCCGGCACTCGCGGCGCAAAAAGTCACCGCCGCCATCTCCACCATTCTGGACGACGAGGGACGCCTGCTCACCGACGTCGACAAGAATCACCTGATCGAGGAGATCAAGAACGAGCTGTTGGGACTCGGGCCGTTGGAGCCGCTTTTGTGGGATGATGAAATCACCGACATCCTGGTCAACGGGCACAGCCAGGTTTACGTCGAAAAAGGCGGCAAGCTTCACGCCACCGACGTCAAGTTCCAGGACGATCAGCATCTGATGCTGATCATCGATCGAATCGTGTCGCAAGTCGGACGCCGGGTTGACGAAGCGTCGCCGATGGTTGACGCGCGGCTGCCCGACGGTTCGCGTATCAACGCGATCATTCCGCCGCTGACGCTCGACGGCCCGGCGCTGTCGATTCGCCGATTCGGCCGCAAGCGCTACAACATCGACGATCTGATCGGGAAGAAGACGCTGGTGCCTGAGATCGTCGAGTTTATCCGCATCATCGTGCGCGCGCGGCTCAACATCCTGGTTTGCGGCGGCACCGGCTCGGGTAAAACGACACTGCTTAACTGCATGTCGCTGTTCGTCCCGGCCGACGAGCGAATTGTGACGATCGAAGACTCGGCCGAATTGAGCCTCCAGCAGCCGCATGTGGTCAGGCTCGAAACGCGGCCGCCCAATGTCGAAGGCAAGGGTGAAGTCACCCAGCGCGACTTGGTCAGGAACACGTTGCGTATGCGGCCGGACCGCATAATCGTCGGCGAGGTCCGCGGCGACGAAGTGTTCGACATGTTGCAAGCGATGTCGACCGGCCATGACGGCTCAATCGCCAC
>Ga0187879_10001294_pt1 | contig 17131 bp, 10 predicted proteins | sample June2016WEW_19_1_FD_132423 | JGI IMG/M metagenome (GOLD analysis project Ga0187879, IMG submission 132423) | Peatland microbial communities from SPRUCE experiment site at the Marcell Experimental Forest, Minnesota, USA - June2016WEW_19_10 | ecosystem: Environmental > Terrestrial > Soil >... | reverse complement strand
TGGGACTAAGAGCGATAAACCCGCGATGTAATCCTGGATCCACCAGGATGTGGGGCGCAGGCAGGCGCTTAACGGTTTGCGCTGCTCTTTTGATCGAACTCCCGTTGGCGTAGCAGTAACGCAGTGCTGTTGTTCGGATCGATCTGCAAGGCCGCCGCGAATTTCATCTCCGCCGTTTCGTAATCACCGAGATCCAACAGTATTTCGCCAGAATTGATCAAGCACGAGAGTGCGATGTCCTGGTTGACGGCAAGACTGCCCGCGAGTTGATACTGCTCCAGGGCATCTTGGAGTTGATGTCGATAAAACAGGATTTCTGCCATATTGTAATGACAACGTAGGTCAGTCGACTTCAATACGCAGGCTTCTCTGTAGTGCGGAAAGGCGTCATCAAACCGGCTAGCCGAGAAGAGGGCATCCGCAAGAAGATCTTCGAGCACATAGTCTGGTCGGCCTGCAACGATACGCGCCTGCGTGAACAACTTCACGCCGTTCTGCCAGTATTGCAGGTAGCGGCTAGTGGCACCCGCAAACGCCAAAATCAGGCACAGTGCAGTCACCGCCGGTACGACCCGAGGGAGAGCGGTCGCATGGACTAAGCCGCTTAAGCCCCAGGCGATGATGATAAAGAGACCGATGCAAGGAATGTAAGCGTAACGGTCGGCCATGGCTTGGCCGCCGACCTGAATAATTCCGATGACTGGAATCAGAGTTATGACAAAGAGAAACCAGCCCGTCGCAAGGTAGCGAACACGGTGAAAGTACAACACCGCCATCGTGATCGCTACCAAGATAACTGTCGATGCAATGACGTCGGACCGGGGCAAGGAGTGCCACGGGTGGGGGTAAAAGACGGCCAGCTTGGCTGGCCAAAACGTCTTCCCAATGTAAGCAACGTAGGACACGATGGCGTTTCCCAGGCGCAGGGAGAGCGGCTTATCTGCCACAGCACCGCCAGAACGCTGCGCGACCATGGTCACGGCGCAACTTGCAGCGCTCATCAATAGCAGTGGCAGCTTCTCCAGCGACAACCGCACCCACTTACGTCGAAAGGGGAGATCTTCGTACCTCTCCAAGGGCCAGTAGTCGAGCAACAGCAAGACCAGCGGGAGGCTCACGGCCATGGGCTTGGACATCAGCGCCAGCGCAAAGGCGGCGGCGACGACGAGATACTTTTTCCAGTCGGGCCGCCGAGCGTACCAGCCATAGGCGGCAACCGTGAGTAAGGAAAAAAAGGTGCAGAGCAGACTTTTTCTCTGCGCCACCCAGGCGACCGTTTCGATGTTCAGCGGGTGCGCGGCGAAGAGTGCGGCCACGAAAAAACTGCGCCACACGGAGCCGGTGGCCCTCTGCAGCAGCCAGAACAACAGTAGAACGTTGACTGCATGCAGCACGACGTTGACGAAGTGATGTGGTCCGGAATTCAGGCCAAACAGTTGACAATCCGCCATGTGGGAGATCCACGTGAGCGGATGCCAGTTGCCCTGGTGAAAACTGGTAAAAGCCCAAACCACATTGCCGAGATTCAAACCTGTGCTTACATGAATGTTCTTGGTGACATACGCACTGTCATCCCACACGAACTCATGATGCGTCACCCGGCCATACAACAGGAGGATGGCGAGTACAAGTAGTGCGCCCAGCAAGATCGGTTTCTGCCGCAAATCGCCAATCCATCGCTCAAAAGGAGTACCACTTAGGTGTGCAACAAAAGTTCGCGACAGACGTAGGTCCTCCCGGTTAGTATCTACTGCCGTTGTGCGCCACGCCGTGGCAAGTTAGAAAACACTGCCTCCGCGCAGTATCGACATAGGGTGGGAGGTTTCTACCGTAGGGACCTACTATCTGCGTATCGAAATTCATAAGATGTCTGTTTCTCGTGGCTGTACCACCTTGGACGCCATGCGCGGCATGACATACTGAACACGATGCCCCATCTCGCACAACATGGTCCCGGTGCTTTCCAAATACAGTATCTTGGCCGGTGCCGCTCAGATTGAGCTTGTTATCTAAATCATGGCACTTATCGCACAGCGCGTACGGGCTGCTGACTCTTGACGTGTATGCAATGCTAGCGAAGTTAGTGCCCGGGCCTTGTCCCGGAGGTGCATTCTCCTGGTATTGACGCTCCAGCACATGCGTCCATTTCGAGCCGTGCGGTCCATTTGGCGCCGTGCCCCCTGAATCCCGCGCAGCGTCATTGTTGTGGCAGTCGGTGCAATAGAGATAAGCGCGGCCTGTCAGGGATCGGCCTGTCGGGTTGCCATTCAGATCGAGCATATTTGGGCGCAGGCTCGGCGAGACCCCAGGTCTGGCCGGTTGGGACACATTGTGCCGCGCCACCGGCGAGTTAAAGTCAAGCCGGACGTTGTAAGGGTCAATTGACCATGTCGCCCGCACAGGCTCGCGCCCATACACATCATAGGTTGCGGATTGAGGCTTGTTGTTGCTGTCCGCGTGGCATTTGAAACAGATCTCGTATTGGTTGTTGGCAGGATTAACAATGCTCCCTGAGGAATTGATCCCCGAGACTCCGGCCAGGCTTTGTTGGACACGTGGCGGAAAAGGGGTGGTCGTAGCCTGGGCAACATGCGCGTTGTGACAATCAGCGCATTCTGAATGGCGCGAATCATTAACCGGCAGCCGCTCGGCAGGATCATGCGGTGGGGAGACGGGAGCTCCAATCGGATGTGTATAGGCGAGGCTGAGTTCGGCGATGATATTGAGCAACGGGGGACTTACATTCGCGCTCCCGCCATGACACGTGGCGCATGTATCCTCCTCTCCGCTACGCAGCAGCCGCGCACCTGTTCCTGAACTGTTGTGCCCCCTATGACAGCTTGCGCAAGCATTAATCGCTACGGTTGAGTACGGCAGCTGCGCGCCTCTATTGACGACATTCTTCGCTGTCGCGTGTTGGCCGGCGGACCAGCCGGCAAGTGCACCGCGCGTCGCATCATGGCAGGCCGTACACAGGGCGCTGTTGGCATTGCTGCGTACCATAAACTGCACTGACGTATCAAGGTTGGGCGTGTGCGGATTATGACAGGTAACACACTCGATCCTGTTGTCGAAGAGCTTTACCGCGGGATCGGAAGTGAGCGGTGGCAAGGCCGTCAGCGACAATTTAATCTCGCCATCGTCCACAGCGGGCATCGTAAACCCAAATGGATGATTTCTGCTCAAATCAGTTCCAAACCTAGCGGTCGAGGCTAGGGCACCCTGCACTTCGATTTTGCCGCTGGAATAGGTTTCGCCGATGGCGACGGTACCGTCATGGCAGCTCAGGCAAAGCTTGCTCCGGGTTGATATCTGGTTGTTCGTCTGCCTGTAAGTGCTGCTGGTATACGGAATGTAGGATGTGGTTGTCGAGAGCTGCTGGTTCCAGAGGGGATGCGGGGCTCTTGAATCGGCATTGTGCAATGCGTGGCAGAAAAGACACACGCGCGTCTCGCTGGTTGCCTTGACCGACCCAGGGCCGCTAACGGACAAATCATGCCGCGATGCCTGAACCGAACTCGCCTGCGCATATGTGGCCACCGGCGTCAGCACCAACACCATTACCACCGCCCACCGCTTCAGCCACCTCAATGCTGGTCTCCCGCCGCACGCTTCGCACTTATAAACTGGAATATTTGTACACGCTGATTGTAGGAATCGGCGACGTAGACGCGATCGCTCGCGTCAATCCACAGTCCCGAGGGAAGCTGCAACTCCCCCGGCCCGCCGCCGCTTCGGCCGAACGTGTACAGCAGGGTTCCGTTGCGGTCAAACACCTGCACAGCTTCCAGAAGAGCGTCCACCAAATAGATGTTTCCTTCGCTGTCCACCGACATTCCCTTCGGGCGAAAGAGAGTGCCGATACTGGCGCCTTGCTCGCCGAACTGGGCCAGGAAGTGACCCTGGCGGTCCAGTATCTGTACCCGGAAGTTCATCGCATCGACGACCAATAGGTCGTTGCCGCGCAGCACGAGCTCGGTGGGGAAGTTGAACTCGCCCGGTCCACTGCCGCGGCTGCCAAATTCGCGCAGCACATGCCCCTGTAGATCCATGACGAAGATCTTGTCGCGCAGCGTGTCGCTCACAAACAGCTCACCTTGCTGCTGATCAATGGCAATGCCGGTTGCACGCTTGAAGAAGCCCTCGTTCTTGGCGACGGATCCGATAAACCTTCGGAACTTGCCGTCCGCATCGAAGACGAAAATTTTCCCGCTGAGCGAATCGGTCACATAGATATTGTCCTGGGCATCAACGGCAACACCGATCGGCGATAGAAGATCCTCGCCTTTGCCGCCCTCCAAACGATGATATTTTTTCTTGTCAAAATCGAAGATGTGAACGGCCATTGAGCCCGGGTCCGCGACGATGATGCGTCCACGGGAATCGGTCGTGATGCCATACGGGCGAATCAGTTGGCGGTAATCCGGCGGGCCAGCCGCGAAATCCAGGGCCCGTTTCCAGAAGGAAGGGTTAGGATTCAATTCCTTTTCCGACGAGAAAGCGCGCAGGAATTCCAGGCGCCGTCCGCCGTCCATCGTGATCACCGGCACTGCCAGCGCAGGATTCGACTCTCGTCGAGTTCCGGATCCCGGCTGCGAAATGGACAGCACGAGCGCGCACCCTAGCAACAGTGCGGCGCTTACTCTTTTCGTCGTCGCTCTTCTCAATGCGCCTCACATTCTGACTAGTATAGTCGGAAAACGCGCTCAACCTGAAAGAACAGCAGTCTAGTCTCATAACCCGATGGACTAACGCCCAACATTTGCGTTTGCTTCATGTATCCCGCAATCAGGCGGAGGCGCCGGAGCTTGTAAGAGCCGTGCAGGTTGATCAAGTCGAACTCGGTGGACGGCAGGTGGTCGGTAGTGTAATTGAAATGGTACCAATAGCCCTGCAGCAGTAACCGGCCTTTCCTTGATCGATAGGATCCCGTTAGGGTCGTGCCGCTGGTAGTGCTCGGGACCGCGGTTCCCAAGACAGGGTTAAGAATCTGGGGGCTGTTGACGTAAATTAAGCCGGTGCCCATTTGCAGCGCCAGGCCACTACCGTACTGGTAGCCCGCGGACAACTTCAGGCCGTGATATCCGGCGCCCAGGGCGATGCCCTCTGTCTTGCTCTGGTCGTAGATCGACGGTTGATTGGCAGCCATTTCGTCCAGCAGGAAACTGCCGGTCAGGGTCCACTGCCCCACGGGCCGGGTTAGGGAAGCCAGCCCACCGTAGTCATGATAAGGGTACGGGATTCCGTCGTCCTTGATCGTGCCTGTTGACACGTGTGCTGAAGCCGCGAGTTGGAATTGGTCGGGCAGATACTGGCCCAGGTTCACGGAGCCCGTATCCACGTCTGTGTCTTGGAAAAGGAGGCTGTAAGAAGGAGCCGTGCTCTGGGTCGTATTCCCCGCTCCGGCTGTAGCGTTCTCGCTCAGCACCTCGACCTGCGTCGACGTATCGCTATGCGAATAGCCAGTCGAGAGCCATCCGGAGCGCCACTTGCGGCTATAACCCAAGCCTGCGCTCCACAACGTCGATGTGCCCGAGTCCGGAGACGTACGGCTCTCTCCGACCGCCCCATTGAGCGAGAACCCATGGCCCAGCTGGTATCCCACCCCCCCGTTAAGACTCAAGTTCGTGTATGGCGCCGATAAATAGGTGGGCGGCACCGTACTCGCAGGTGCGGGGCTGCCGCCAATGCCGGGAACGCCCGCTCCAGCGAGGGCTTGCTGCACTTCGGAAGCCTGCAAGTTGCTGGTGTATAGCGCTTGCAGCGACGTGGTGAGTCTTTGCATTGGTTGGGAGGTAAGACTGGCGTTGGCGGTTCGCGCAGTGAAATTCGTCTCCGAGCTGTCGAAGTTAAACTCCGATTCGGTCTGGTCGGCATTCACAGCCAGCGTGGAATGGAGCGGCAACAATCTTGAGGCGACAAAGCCGAGATCGCTTGTGGTGCCGTTGTCAGTTTGCACGCCACTCGTCAGGATATCGGGTGCTGTTGTCGTGACTTGTGAACGTAGATACCGGCCCCCTAACTGCCACCCCCACACGTTGTAGTTGATGTGGGCGGAGAAATCGCGCACGTCATGGCCCTCTCCCCCGCCATACGCCTGGGGCAGGTCCGCACTGAAATCAGTGTCCGTGTAATTGAGGTTGACTGTGGGAAAATTCTTGAATCGCAGCAACCAGTTGGCGGCGAACACGCTACTGGTAACCTTGGTTTCCGCACCGCTCAGCACATCCTGGCCCGGGTTTGTAACGTTGCTCCTGTAATCTTCCCCGAAGGAACTGCCGCTTCTGGAATAAGAAAGGGTCAAGGGAAACGAACTGCCCTGCAGGATGATCCCCACCGCGCTAATGCCTGTTAACGCGTTGCCCATTTCCGTTCCAGGCACGGTGTCCCCGAGGGTGACCATGGGCTTGACCTGGAACTGCAAAATCCGGGGATCACGCCAATAACCGCTTAAGGTGGTCTCCAGCGTGGCGGACGGGCCGCTTTCGCTAGAAGCACCTTCCGAAAGATCGCCATAGCCAAACAAGATGCGTCCAGTGAGGCTGAGCGGGGGCTGTTCAGGGTCCTGTGCCCAAGCTCTTCCTCCCATGGCTGCCAGTACAAACCCCAAAATGGCCGCCAATTTCCTGGCGCAACTATGACTCATAACATCTGAACCTCGGCTTTGCTGCGCAGCAACTGCTCAAATTCTTTTGCGCGCTTCTCGCGCCGTTCCGATGCCAAGCGTTGACGGATAGAGGCGGACATTTCGGTAAACGACATTTGCCGCTTCGGCTGGTGCTCGTTGGCGCGCAGGATCACATATCCGCTGGAGGATTCCACCACGTCGCTGGTCTCCCCCGCTTTCATGCTGAACACGGCCTCCTCGAGGTCCGGAGTTACCGTGCCGCGGTGAACCCAGCGGTGATCGCCCATCATCACCCGCCAGTCGTCCTCCGAGAGCTGCTGGGCCAGCATGCCAAACTCTTCGTAGTCCTTCGCCGCTTTGGCCTTCACCAGGATCTGCTCGGCAATGTGGTGCGCCTGCTGCTTTTGCTCGGCGCTGGCGTTGCCGGGGAACTTGATGGTGATGGTTTGTAACCAGACGGCCTCGGGACGAACATACTGGGCCTTATGGCTCTGGTAGTAGGCGCGCTCCGCTTCCGCGGTGACCACCGACTTGCGCGTAACTTCGGCGTCCCAGAGCTGTTCCACCAGCATGACACGGCGCAGTGCGCGCTCGTAGGCCGCGACCGAACCATACTGCTTGGTGGCTGCTGCCTCATACGCCTGGCGCGAGGGGAACCCTTGCCGGATCTGCTGCAGGCGTTTTTGCCATTTCAGCGGTGGTATCTGAAGATTGCGGCGCCGCGCTTCCTGATAGACCAGTTCGTGCAGTACCAGCTCGTGTATGGCCTTTTGCCTTATCTCCGCTTCGGCGCCGGCCGGAACGCGGCCCCCGTGGATGGAGTAATAGGGGAAGAGGCGCTGCATCTCTTGGTCGAGTTGTGCTTCCGTGAGCACCACCCCATTGACACGCACAATCTGCGTCAGCGGCGGTTTGGCCGGTTCCCCTGCCCCTTCACTCGCAACTGCCGCGCGTGATGGATCCCCCGGCGCCGGGGCCGACATTGTCGGCTGGTGAGAGGATTCCAGGGGCATCTGGGCGAGCAGACGTAGCGGTAGCCCGGCAAGAAAAACTGCGGTAGTTATAATCGTTATAACGAAGTTCTGTTTCATAGGTTCATACCAAAAAGCCGAACAAAGTTCCGGAACATTTTCGTTCCTCCCTCCGGGAGGAAAATTATAGAAACTCCAGCTACTTGGGCGAACTTGGTGCCTCCTGGGCCGGTTGGTTGGCCGGCTCTGCTCCCTTCCCGGCGGCGTCTGGCTTCTGCTGCGGTTGGGCGGCCAGCTTTGCCTTCAGCTCCTCCAGTTCCTTCTGTAGCTCTTCAATCGTCGGTCCCGAAGAACCTGCCGCTTTGGCCGCCGACTGCGCCGCTGGCGGCACTTTTCCTGGTGTGGCTGTCTGGCTGCTGGCGGCGGCCGGAGTGGCTCCCACTTTAGGAACCTTGCGCCCCTCCTTGGCGGCGGCCGCCTCTGCGTCCGTGATGTAGTGGAACACCTCGATGCGCGGCGGGAACTGGTCCACGGCAATGATCCGGTTTTGGCTGTCAGCAGCGAGGCCGGCCATCAACATGAATTGTCCCGGACGCCAGCCGTAGCTGCCAAGGGACAGCAGCGGCTTTCCCTCCGGCGAAAAGACTTGCAGGCGATTAAGTTGCGCATCGGCGACGTACACGTGACCGTCGGCGTCAATAGCAATTCCTTTAGGACGGCCGAGCATCCCCGGCCCGTCGCCGCGTTTCCCCCAGACGCGAACGAAGTTGCCGTCAGTGTCGTAAACGAATACGCGCGGAACTATGGCATCGGTGATGTAAAGCAAGCCGTCCGGATCGATGGCAATGCTGTTGGGATTGGTCAGAGCGCCCGTCCTGTCAGCGTCCTTGTCTTTGATCTCCGCGAAGTAGCGGAGAAGTTTGAGACTATCGAGGTCGAAGACCGCAATGCGCTTGCCGGCAACGTCAGCGACGTAGAGGCGGCGCAGAGGATTATCGACCGCCAGTCCGGCGGGGCGTTGCAAGTCGTCGGTGCCAAAGACGCTCTCGACGTTGCCATCGGGCCCAAAGCAGGTAATTTGGTGCAATTTAGAATCGGAGACGAATAGCCGGTCCCGCTCGTCCACCGCAACCCCGATGGGACCCTGTAGGTTTGCCGGCGCTTTGTCGCCCCGGAATTCGAGTTTCTTGTTTTGAATGTCGAAGACAAATATCTCGTTCTGGGCGGTGTCGGCGACGTACACGTGGCCCTTGGAATCCACCGCCACCCCGTAGGGCTTTCTCATCCTCGCCCGTTCTTCCGGCGCAATGTTGACGCCGGCTATACGCTCCAGTACGCCACCCTTCGCCTGTTTCTTCCCAAGAAGGTCGAGTTCACCGAAGTACTCGCCGAGATAACGAATGCGCGGTTGATCCGGCGGCGGCGGCCATACCAGCGTCGAGATATCAACCTGCGGAGCGGCTTTCTTCTTGCCGCCTGCCCACGCGGACGGCAGCAGGACCAATATCAAGCTGGCGGCCAGAGCTGCCCGGCCCAGCACCCGCAGACGAAAATGGTTCCCAAATCTCATGGTCTACTCCTGTTGTTGCTGCTGCTGCTTCTTCTTCTTTTTATCTTTTGCGTTTGTGGTGTTCTTCGCTGGTCTGGGTGTAATGAGCACCTTCAGATTCGCGTGACACTGCTCACACAGCGACCCGCTCTTGTCCGTGGCAGGAATCAGAAGATGCAAGCCTCCCCCGTGCGGGGTGTGGCAAGTCAGGCACGTCATCATTCTCAATTTCTGCGGATCGGTGGGATCCAACACACCGCCCACCGGATGCCCTGTCTGTGGATGTCCCCGCCCTCTGTCGTCCAAAAGCACCACGAACAATTGGCTCAAATAGTTCTCCGGCAGGAGGACGGCTCCGTCGAAGATGGTCACGTCGGTGCTATCCGCTACCTTCGCGCCTTTTGCATTCGCGCCGTGGCAGGTGAGGCAAAGTTGGTTGGTATCGGCGACGCGCAACAAGTGTTCGTGATCGCCGCCGTGAGGCGTATGGCAAACGCTGCATCCCTGCTGGTACGCGGGCTGGTGCAGCACCTTCTGGGTCTTCTGAATTTCCGCCTGGTCGGAGTGGCAGGTTTCACAGACGGCCACCGGATTGGGCTGGACAAATCTCGGGAAGCTGCCAGCGTGCGGGTTGTGGCAGTCGGTGCATTCGCCGGCCGCGCCGGGATGCTGCACCTTCGCCTTCTCAATCTGCTCGGCCTGGTCGGAGTGGCAGGTGACGCATATCTCCTTGGCGCTGGCCTGGGTCAGGACAACCTTGCCGTCCTTGGCGGGCTGATGGCACGTGTCGCAGGACTTGTCGGCGAAGGGCTGATGAAGATACTTCTGCATCAGCTTCGGCGATTTTGAATCGTGCGGATCATGACAGGAAGTGCAGCGGGCTCCCGCGAAGGGCTCGCCCTGGTGAGTCGCTACCAGCTTCGGGTCCTTGGTGTCATGGCAACCGAGGCACAGATCGGGAACGGCCTTGGTGAGGTGGAAATCAAATTCCTGCTTGCCGATTTCGCCCACTTTGTGAGTGACGTGACAGGCGTCGCATCCCATGTCGAGGGCGGCATGGCGGCTGCCCTTGTCGGGCACCTTCAGGCCTTGTTGATGACAGCCTAGGCACAGGTTATCGGCTTTGCCTCCGGTGGGGGGCTTGAGCAGCAGGTGCTCGTTGGACGAACTGTGGGCATCGTGGCACTTGAGACAATCCTGGGCTGCGGGAGCGTGAATCTGACGCTTGTTCGCAGGCGTGGGTTGCTTGTCGGCATGGCATTCGAAGCAGAGGGTCGCAATCCTCGCCGTTTTCAGGTTCACCCTGGTCGTGTCGGCCGTGTTCCGGATGAGGTGACAGGTCATGCATCCCATGCCTACGGCCGGGTGGATGTCCTTACCTTTTGTCTTGTCCTCGTGGCACTCGACACACTGAGGGGTGTCCGCGCTCTTTGCGAGTTGGACGGGGTGGACGCCTGCAAACGCGCAGCGCACCGAGGCAGGGAGGAATAGCAGCGCCAGGAGCAGCAAGATCTTGATCGCGGTCGCGACCTCTTGCTCCCCGTCTCTACCTGACAGTGTGCGATCGTTTAATACTCGCCTGATCATTGGGCCTCAGGTTAGAATGAGGTTGGCGAGCAACCGTGTGCGCACGTTGTTTGCCAAGAGGGCCAAGGCTGGGGCGTTCGCTGCTAAAGAATTCCCCGGCTTTGGACCTTATGCCATATCAAGAGGTTTGAATTCTTGATAGGGAGTTAAGCAACCATAACTACCTCCGTTGATTGGCCGAGGGTTCCTCCCCGGCCTTGCATCGGAGTTCATTTGACCTCTCATATGATCGTGTAAATCGCGCTAACAACCTTGCTGGCCCCATACCCGTTGAGGCCGGCAACAGCTTCGTTGGGGCAAACTTCCTCCGGGTGGAGTAACAGTGGTAATGAGCATCTTGCTCGCCGTCGGTCTGGAGGGGGAAAGGCAGGGCGATGAGCGTGATACGTCTGCGCGAGAAAGCCGATAACTGACTAGAAACACTCGCCTTACAATTTCCGGATCTCGGCTTCGACTGCCCCTAAATAGAAGGCTCGATTTTGCAACATGAGAATTACTGTGCGATTACACGCGAACATGCGTGGAATCCCACTCCATGCTTGTGCCATTATGCGCGATTTGAGTAAGATCCCGCACGCCGCGCCGCGTCAAAGATACTGATCAAATGTGATAGTTATCACATTCTATAGTGACGTGGAATGCCGCCGGACTATCATGCTCGGCAGAGTAACCGAGAGTTATATGTTTCTGTGGCAGATATCACACCGACATGTGATAAGTCTCACAACAGGTGGTCAGTTAGGACGCGAGCTACAGTGACGGGACAGGCAGATGGCCACAAGTAATGAGAGCGGGGAATGAAACGCAAGACTTAGGCCTCGTCCATGTGATCACCATCACATTCCCCAGTGACGCGGAATGCTGCCTGTCGTTCTCTCCGCCTTTAAGGTAAATTAGCAAAGTGGGGCTGCGGTAAGGCTCGCCCATACTGCAGGGGGCACGCTACTCTAGTCTTGATGCCCAGCGAAATCCGGGCTTCAAGCGCAAACAGACTACGGGGGGAAATTAGGGCATGGCGAATGAACCTACCACACGATCAACTGCGGGATCATCCTGGCAGGCTAAGCAGGTCTACGCGATGGCGCTAATCTGCCTCGTCGTTGGGCTGGCGACCGGATACCTGTTCCGCGGATCGCAATCGCCTGCGGTGCCAGCGCCACCCGCTGCCAATTCGCAGGCCAGCGCCCAGCCGTCTGCCCCTGCCGACGGCATGGGCGGCCAGATGCCCACCCTCGAACGGATGAAACAGATGGCCGACAAGCAGGCAGCGCCGTTGGACGAAAAGCTGAAGGGCGATCCGAACAACAGGAATCTGCTCATCCAGGCCGGAAACATCTACAAAGCTGCCCACCAGTTCAAGGAAGCGGCCGGCTACTACGGCAAGGCTCTGCAGGTCGATCCGAAGAACGTTGGCATTCGCACCGAGATGGCTTCGTGCCTGTACTTCAACGGCGATGTGGACGGGGCACTCAGCCAGTTGCAGCAGGCGTTGCACGATGACCCCAAAGATGTCAACGCGCTGTTCAACATCGGCATGATCAAGTGGCAGGGAAAAAAGGACGGCAAGGGAGCGCTAGCAGCGTGGCAGCAGCTGCTGAAGTCGAATCCGCAGTTGAGCGGAGAGCGCAAAGCTAGGGTGCAGAAACTGATGGCCGACGTTCAAATGCAGGGCAAGAGCTAGCGCCGCAGCTACCGCAAGAAGTTGGCGAAACGCAGCGCGCCGGCTTCCGCCGGCGGACAAAACGGGATCGAAGGAACCCTGACTAATGACGAATGCAAATCGAGCAACTTCTGTCGAGCAATGGACAAGCGTGCAGGCTTACGTGTTGGCGGTCATCTGCCTGCTGGTGGGGATCGCCGGCGGCTGGTTCATCCGCGGATCCCAGAGTCCGGCGGCCACGCCGGCTGAGACCACGAGCGCATCCGCCCCGACTTCCGGGAGTGCTGGCACGCAAGCTCCAACTCCGGCTCAGATGCAGAAAATGGCCGACACGCAAGCTGGACCGCTGCTCGAGAAGCTCAAGGCGGACCCGAACAACGCCGGACTTCTGGCAAGCATCGGGAACGTCTATTATGACACCCAGCAATTCGGCACAGCCATTGATTATTACCAGCGTGCGCTGAAGGTGGATCCAGTCAATGCGGGCGTTCGTACCGATATGGCGACCGCCTATTGGTACACCGGCAACGCCGATGCCGCCATCGCTGAATTCCAGAAATCGCTTTCCTACGAACCGAACAAAGCCAACACCTTGTTCAATCTGGGCATCGTCGAGTGGCAGGGCAAAATGGACATCGACAAAGCTATTGCCACGTGGCAGAAATTGTTAGACACGAATCCAAACTATGAAGGCAAAGAAAAGGTTCTGGAACTGATGGCACAGGCGAAGAAGCATTCGGGGGTCAAACCGGGTACGCCGGCAAAACCGTTGCAGTAGTCTGCTCATCCAGCACGTGATTGACTGCTAGCCTGCAGGGGGAGCGATACTTCTATGCCCGTTGCGGTAATCAAGCGTCCCACGATACTCAAGAGCCGATATACGGCGACTGGGTCGCGGGAGAGTCGCAAACACTCTCGGAAGCAAATATGGTCCACTTGTGCTGATCTTGCTTATTGGCATTTTGCGTTTCTTCGCAGATGAGCTGGGAATGATTAAATTGCCATGCGACGGACCTAACCAGCTGTGCTCAGCGTCTCTGAGGAGAAAGGGCGCGAGCGGTCAAATTGGCCATCGAGTTTATCGAAGGTAAGAGCTTCGCCGATTACAGTGCGAATATCATGCTGCGCTCGGCAGTGGAGAAACAGTTGGAAACGGTTGTCGTGCTACGGCTCGTCCGGCATATTCCTGTTGTTCTTCTTCTCGCCGTCCTGCCGATGAGCCCTACCCTAGCGCAGAGTGGGAGCGCGGCCGGGACTCCGGAGGCCCTTGCTTTGCCGGTCAGCGATCTTGGCAGCATTTACTACATGGGAAGCTTCTCCTCGGAACAGGATCTGCTGGCTCCCAGCGGGATTTGCGGCGCCTTTGGCCTAGTGGGAGGGCGGCCGATCCCGCTCCCCGAAGCCATCGGGAAATCATCTCCGTCTCTTTGCGAGATTGTCGTTGATAGGGTGGCTGGCAGCCGCGAATTTGGCCCCGACGAAAGTCTTTCAGGGCCCTATAAGATAACCTCCGATTCCAAGGACCGTGTTATGGTCGCCGATCGTAACAGCGTACACATTTTCGATTTCACCAGGCGAAGACACTCGAGTATTGCGTGTGGTCCCGGCGAGCGCCTGCAATCTCCTGCCGGCCTCGCCGTCGATGGGCACGACCAGTTGTACATCACCGACGCGCAACTCAGGGCGATCCTGGTTTACGACCCGAACGGCAAGTTCCGCCGGTATATCGGCAACCGGAAAGGGGAGCGGCTGTTCGAGCGACCTGCTGGAATCGCGGTGGACCAAGCGTCCGGAAACATTTACGTTGCCGACCCTCCGCGAAATATAGTGGTCAAGCTCGATGCCGACGGCAGCATCCTGGCGAAGATTGGTACTGGGGTCAGTGGCAAAGGCGCAGGGGAGTTCGCGGCGCCAACCGATGTGGTACTTCGGGGCCAGGAGCTGTTTGTCCTGGACGCGGAGAACTTTCGTATTCAAGTGTTCGATCTGGCAGGGCATTTCCGTGCCAGCATTCGCCCCGAATCTATGGGACCTTCGGTTGCCTTCTCTGTAGACAGCCGGGGCCGGATTTATCTCGATGGGCCGCTGGACACCGTGCTGGTCTTCGAACGCGATGGACGTTTACTCTATCGATTTGGTTACACGGGCACTGGCTCACGGTCAAGGTCAGTGCTGAGTGCTATCTGGATCGACTCGTCGGATCGCATCTACGTCGCAGATGCTGGGAATAATCGGGTCCAGTCGTTTCAGTGGGGAGTTAAACACGGGCCCGAACTGCCGCGTCCTTAGATCGGCATGCGATTTCAAAGGACGAGAAAGCTAAGAGAGTCTTGACCGAAGAACAAATTCGTCATGTTGCCACACAGGTCGGCGTTTCTTACGAAAATGCATGGCAGGATGTGAAGGAACAGGGGTACCGAGTTCCGCCAAGACATTGAAGCAGGATCAAACTGAATTCCTGAGTGGCGTTGAAAAAGCAAGGCTGCCGAACGCTACGTCAGAGACATATATTTCACGATTATTCACTTGACACGTTTGGCAAGATGACAGTTTTGGGATGCCGTGACTTGCGTTTTACGACTTTCCGTTTGCAGACCTTGCACTCGTCCCGAATGACGCCCTTCTGCTCGATTACACCTTGCTCGCAGTAGGGACAAATCCAGGTTAGTCCCGAACTCCGAAGAACAAGAATGGCTGTTTTCCTTTGCCCATGTTCACCTTCCGCGTAGACGGCTCGGCCAGGGGCTATCATGCGCGCAGAGTAAACTAGAGTTACATGTTTGTCTGCGGCAAAGATCACTCCGGCAAGTGATAACTCTCACCACAGGGGCTAGTTCGGACGCGAAATACTGTGGCAGGGTAAGCAGATGATGCGCCAAACTGCGTCTTCACTTATTTACTGTCGAACTCGGATTTTCGGACCCTTTCAACTGGAGCATTTGTTGGCGTACCTCGTCGGCCAGTTTTATTTGTCCGGTTGCTTCGTAAAGTCGAGCTAGCCTATCCCACCGCCTCTGAACCTGGGGCGTCCTCTGAATTGCCTCCTGTTGGAAAGCGATCGCTTCCTTCCAGTGCGCAAGTTGCCGATGCGCCTCAGAGCGACCTTCTGCGAGCTCAGCGTAGACTTCAGGGGCGAGAGATTCGGCGCCCTTGCGATACGGGCTGCTTTTCTCGGCCTTGTCAAAGGCCACCAGCGCGTCCTCCGGATGGTTAAGAGCAATCTGAAGCTTTCCCATGGTCATGTAGATATTGAAAGGCTGAAGGGCCAGCCCTGCTGCATGCTCCAAAGCTTGCAGGGCAGCTTCGTTGCGGCCCTGGTTCCCGTAAAGAGAAGCCAGCGTGTACCAGACCCCGCCGTTTTCATTAATGGCTAATGATGTACGGAACTCCTGCTCGGCTTCTGCGTATTGCTGCCGCCGCTCAAAAAGCAGGCCCTTCAGCAGATGAACATTCGGATCTCCGTGATAGATCGCATCCGCGTGGGCTAAAGACTCTTCCGCGTCGCGATCCCGATGCAGAATGAAAAATAGTTCTCCTGAATTCACGTAGAAGTCGCGGAGGGTCGAACGCGAAGCATCCGTCGGCGGATTGAGAGCCTGGGTAGAGCAGTCTATCTGCAGGCGATTGATCCAGGAAGAATTGTCTGGTGTGTTGCGCAGAAACACCAATGAGACATCATCCATGTAAACGGGACGCCAGACCGTGCTCTGGCAAAACTTGTACGGATCCAGGTTTCGCAAGCCACGAAGTCCGGCCGTCGAAACGAGCAGAACATTCAGGTTCCAGCGCTCGGCCTCACTCTGCCACGCCGGGGAATCGGGGTCTTGGCTGTAAAGGTTGAACTGCTCGATCGCGAGATCGGGATTATTCCCGCGTCCATCGATAAAGTCGGGATATTTCGGGCCCAGGCTCCACGCTGCATAACCCCCGAGTTCGTAGTCTTCGAAAATATTTCCCGGAAGCTGTTGACGACGGATAAAAGCCGCCGCGCGGGAAGGGAACCAGGATGCTTCTCCAGCCCCAAACCTCAAGTCCGGATTGAACACGACGTAGGTGCGGTTAGAAACAAAGTCGGCAATCTGTAATAGCGCGACCGCGCAAAAGGCAGCCGTCAACAGGGTGGCGGCCGATGCCGGAACTCGAAGCAAGGGCGGAGAGCTGTTCTTTGCAGAGGCGGCGGAGCGGTTGGCAAAGACAAGGGCGAAGACTGCCTCTAGCAACCCCGCACCCAGCGTCACGATGGAAATTGCGAACAACGCCGAGTATCGCGCATGAGTCAATGCGGCATAGAGTGCGACGAGCACAACCAACCCGGCACCGAGCTGCCGCTTCCAGAAAAACAGGCCGGCCAGAATTACCGCCAGCAGAAGCAGCCACGTAAAGCCAAACTGAGCGTGTCGCACATCAATGAGCTGATACAGCAAATGGGTTGACATGGGCACACCCATGAACTCAGCGATAGCGATGTTGCCATTGATCTTTCCCTGGGCTGAGCCCGCGGCGCCCGCCATGTTGAGCGAAGCGGTATAAATTCCTGCCCCCCACGGATTTACCAGAGTGGCTGCGCCACAAGCCGTGAGCCAGGGCCATACCCGTCGCAACCGCAGAAGCGCCGCCTGGCGCCGCTCCGCAAAGAGCAAATCGGAGAGCTCAATCAGCAGGTAGGCGCCAATGGCCCCGAGTCCCGCGATGAAGCCCGGGTGGAGATTGACCCAGAACAGCATGATCACAGGCAG
>Ga0187879_10001292_pt1 | contig 17135 bp, 21 predicted proteins | sample June2016WEW_19_1_FD_132423 | JGI IMG/M metagenome (GOLD analysis project Ga0187879, IMG submission 132423) | Peatland microbial communities from SPRUCE experiment site at the Marcell Experimental Forest, Minnesota, USA - June2016WEW_19_10 | ecosystem: Environmental > Terrestrial > Soil >... | reverse complement strand
CTGGTCGTTGGCGATGACCGTTGTGAGCCATGAGCGGGAGCCGGGAGAGCTCGGCTACGTCGCCCGCTACAGCAAGCTCGTGAACGACCTGAGCCGCCGCGTGCAGAAGGATCCCGCCGCCTTCGGAGCTGCTCAGGTCCGGGAGCTCGGATGGGCGATCGTGGAGGTCGAGATGTTGCGGCGGCACGTGCAGCGGCGCCTGTCCGATCGGCTCAACGGGATCTCCCACGGCCCTGAGGGGTCAGTCGACAAGCTGTTGATGACATGGGTGGAGCAGGCTGTCGGTCACGCCGCACTCGCCATCGGCGGGATCGCTCACGGTGGCGGAGACGACACCTGGTTGAACGCCTACCTCTACAGTCGGGCCCAGAGCGTCATGGGTGGGACGTCGCAGATCCAGCGGAACCTCGTGGCTCGCCGGATCCTCGGGCTGCCGACCGCATGAGCCCGACGTCGAACCCGACGTCGAACCCGACGTCCCGATTCCGGTCGGCCCCGGGGCTCGGTGTGCTGTGCAATGGCGAATGGCGCCACGATCTGGAGGTCAGATGACTTCGTACGACGTCCCCGATGAGCTCGAGGTTGTGAGCGACGGTCCGGTCCGGATCGTCCGCCTGAACCGGCCCGATCATCTCAACGCGACCAACCACGAGCTCCACAAGGGACTCGCCTCCCTGTTCCCGCAAATCGACGCCGATGACGGCGCGCGGGCGGTCGTCCTGACCGGCAACGGCCGCGCGTTCTCCGCCGGGGGTGACTTCAGCTACCTCGACGAGCTCGCCAATGACGCCGAACGCCGAAAGGAGACCCTCGCACACGGCCGCCAGATCGTGACCGGCATGGTGGCCTGCCGCGTCCCCATCGTGGCGGCCGTCAATGGCGCCGCAGTGGGTTTGGGATGCAGCCTCGTCGCCCTGTCCGACATCGTCTTCATGGCGGAGAGCGCCCACCTGGCGGACCCGCACGTGGCCATCGGCCTCGTCGCCGCCGACGGTGGCCCGGTGACCTGGCCGCTCCTCATCAGCCTGCAGCTGGCCAAGGAGTACGCGCTGACGGGCGACCGCATTCCGGCGAAGCGTGCAGCTGAGATCGGCCTCGTGAACCATGTCTGCCCGGATGACGAGGTGTTCGACCAGGCCCTGGCCTGTGCGCACCGGATCTCGACCCTGCCGCGCCGGGCCGTCGAAGACACCAAGCGGGTGCTCAACATGCACCTCGAGCGAGCCGTTCTGGCGACACTCGATTTTGCACTGAGTGCGGAAGACCGGTCGTTCGTCTCGCCGGAGCTGCGGGCGAACATCGACCACTTCCTCGCCAAGGATGGCGGTGGGAAGAAGGGGCCGGCATAGGCGTCATGCCCCGACGAACGCGTTTGTGTCATTCCGTGCCTGGAATTGTCCCGGAGGCGAGCTACACCACTGGACCTGGAGGGTCTAAAATCGGCGTACGGAATGAGAGCGTCGACTCTCGGTGTTGCCCCGTCCGCGGTAGCGCTCCCTGTGGATTTCGCGGAAGTGGGACTGTGCAGACCAACACCATCGACGCCTCGTCGGAGGACTTCGGTGTCCTCGCTCGCCAAATCCGGGAGGCTGGCCTGCTCAATCGCCGACTCGGCTACTACGGGGCCAAGATCCCCCTGACCGTCGCCGCGTTCGGCGCCGGGTTCGCCGGGTTGGTGCTGGTGGGGAACTCGTGGTTCGCGTTGCTCATCGCCGTCTTTCTCGGACTCATGTTCACCCAGCTCGGCTTCGTCGGCCACGACGCCGGGCATCAGGAGGTCTTCCGCTCCCGGCGGGCCAACCGGTTGCTCGGGTTCGCGGTCGGGAACGTCCTGATCGGGATGAGCTTCGGCTGGTGGGTGCCCAAGCACAGCGCGCATCACGCGCATCCCAATGAGATCGGGCGTGACCCGGACATCGGCGACGCCGCGGTGAACGTCCACCCGGATGGACAGGACGCCGGCGGCAATCGGCTGACCCGTGCCATGGAGCGCTGGCGGGCGCCCCTGTTCTTCCCGCTCATGATCCTGCGCAGCACGGGCATCTACGTGTTGGGCATCCGGAGGCTGATCCGTCAGAGGAACGGCGTTGCCGGCGTGGAGGGTGCCCTACTGGCACTGCACGTCGCCCTGTACCTGACGTGCGTCTTCTGGGTTCTCTCACCGCTGAAGGCGGTCGCGTTCATCGCGGTCCAGCAGGCCGTGTTCTCGGTCTACCTCGGCTGCAGCTTCGCCCCGAACCACAAGGGCATGCCGATCATCGAACCCGACTCGGGTCTCAGCTTCGTCCGACGCCAGGTGATCACCTCGCGCAACATCGCCGGAGGCCGGTTCACCAACCTGCTGCTGGGCGGGCTGAACTATCAGATCGAGCATCACCTGTTCCCGAACATGCCTCGACCCAACCTGGCCCGGGCCCAGGCCATCGTGAGAGCCTTCTGCCTCGACAACAACCTCGGCTACCGCGAGGACAGCCTGATCGGCTCCTACCGCCAGACGCTCGACTCGCTGCGCGGGTCCGTCGCGCCGAGTGTCCCGCGCGTGCCGGTCAGCGTCTCCGCCTGACTCACCCGCCGCGTCACCGGGCTCGGATGTAGCCGGCTCGACATGAGCGTCGCACGCCGCGGACGGGGCCGCCCCAGAGAGCCGCGCGCACCGAGCAGATGAGGTGTCGTCGACGGAGTTGACGACGCTGATCGGAGCGGCTCACGCTGCGGCTGTGACTTTTGATGCCGTGACTCACCAAAGTCACATCGAATCAATTGTGACTTTGCACGGGTCGGTGCGCAACAACTCACTATTGGACGATGGAAAGGGAGCACGAGTTGAGGGTTCTCGATAAATACGATTGACTTAGTCGGGTTTTATCGGTACCCTCTGCGGATGCTCCGCAGCGACCCGTCCCACCCCGCCCCCTTCCCCCCCAGGGCCGGCGGTGGTCGGGTCGCCGCGAGGCTCCACGGCAAGGTCGTGCCGAGCGACATCGCGTCCCGCCTGGCCCCCGCTATCCGGTCGCCGGGTGCGCTCGACGTGGAGGATCGCGCCTGGAGGCTGGTGGCCCGGACGCCCGTCTTCGACGCCTGGCTCATCGCCTGGCCGACCGGGAGCAAGGTGGAGCTGCACGACCACGGCGCGTCCAGCGGCGCGGTGAGCGTCATCTCCGGCACCCTCGTGGAGGCAGTGCCCTGGCGGGACGACACGGGACGACTGTCGCTGGTTCGCAACGAGCCCCGCGCCGACACGACGCTCGGCTTCGGCGCCGGGCACGTGCACGACGTCACCAACGAGGCCGGCGAGCACGCCCTGAGCCTGCACGTGTACAGCCCGGCGCTCACCTCCATGACCTTCTTCGACCTGGTGGGCAACCGCCTGGAGGCACAGGGTCTGCGCTGGGCCTACGACGGCAGCGAGGAGCGCGATGCCGCCCTCGACCTCACGTCGTGGGCCGGCGCACGGGCGGCTGCCCCGTGAGCACCCGCTCCGCCGACGAGCTCCTCACCTCGGCGCGGAGCCAGATCGACCGGGTCGAGCCGCACGAGCTCGAGCGGGTCCGCGCCGGCGGTGCCCTCGTCGTCGACATCCGCCCCGAGCGCCAACGGGCCGCCGAAGGCGAGCTCGGGTTCGGGATCGTGGTCGAGCGCAACGTGCTCGAGTGGCGCTTCGATCTCCTCGGCAGCCACGCCCTGCCCGAGGTGGAGGGCTACGACCAGCCGGTGGTCGTGGTCTGCTCCGAGGGGTACGCCTCGAGCCTCGCCGCGGCGTCGCTGCGCCAGCTCGGCTTCAACCGGGCGGCGGATCTGGCCGGCGGCTACGGGGCCTGGCGGGCGTGGCGGGGCGAGGACGTCCCGCCGGCGCCACCGGTCACGTCAGGCCCGGCCGCCGCCCGCCGCTGAACGCAGCGCGGTTCACGGCGCGCCGCTGCGGGGCACGCCGGGCAATCCCGCGCCGTGCTGCGCCCGTATCACCGTCGACGGGGCAGCCCTGCCGCGGGATGCTGTGTCACCAGAGCCGGAGCCGGAGCGACCCCGATGGACGACGCGTGACGACGATCAGTGCCGAGGTGACGAGCGGGGGTGTCGCGGCGACCACGAGCCGCCGCCACGCCGTCTCCGCGGGCACCCTCGGCATCGCCACCGCCACCGGGCTGGTCCTCCTGCAGGCCGTCGAGACCCTGGCGGGCAGCCACGGCCTCGGCACCACCCTGGCCGTGGGCCGGGCCCAGCTCGTCGCCCCCGGCTTCGTCGCTCTGGTGCTGGCCGCGATGATGTGCGAGCGCGTCTGGCCGGCGGAGCGCCGGCCGCTGCTCTCCCGCGGCCACGTCCACGATGCGTCCTACTTCCTGCTCTACGTCCTGGCCATCGCGCCGTTCATGACCCTGCTCAGCGTCGGCAGCGCAGTCGTCCTGGGCGGCCATGCCCGCTGGCTGACGGCCCCGTGGACGGCGGGCTGGCCCCGCTGGACCGTCGTCGTCGCCACCCTCGTCGCCATGGATCTGTGCAACTGGCTCGCCCACTGGGGCGACCACCGCATCGGCGCGCTGTGGCGCATCCACGCGCTGCACCACTCCCAGGAGGAGCTGAGCGTCCTCACGTCGTTCCGGGCCCACCCGCTCATGCACACCAACGGCTTCCTGCTGGCGACCGTCCCGGTGCTGGCGCTGACGGGCGCCCGCCCCCTGGCCCCGGTCCTCATCACCGTCTACGTCTGCCTGGGCACGCTCCCGCATACCAACGTGCGCTGGTCCTACGGGCTGCTCGGCCGCGTCCTCGTGAGCCCCGCGTATCACCGGCTGCATCACTCCGTCGAGGCGCGCCAGGACGCGAACCTCGGCGTCGTGCTCACCGTGTGGGACGTCCTCGCCGGCAGCGCACGCTTCCCGGTGCGGGGGAGCATGCCCTGCCGGACCGGTCTGGCCGGCCGGCCCGTCCCCGTCGAGCAGGCGGACGGGCGGCCCCGGCCGGTGCGCCTGCTGGCGCGGCAGCTGGCGCAGCCCTTCAGCGTCGCGTGAAGCGAGCGGCCCCCGCGCCGTCGAGCCGGCCCGGCGGCAGCAGGCGGCCGCACACGACGAGGGCCAGTGCCTGTGCCCTCCCCACTACCGGCGCGCCGGAGCCGTAGGACCATTCCAGGTCGTCGGCCCGCAGCTCCACGCCGTCGAGGTCGACGCCGAAGAAGTTCGGCGTGCCCGGGCCGGCGATGATCCCGAGGAGCCGGGTGACGCGTTCGTCGGGCACGCGCCGCTCCAGCGGCACGGCCTCGACGATGTCGAGGAGGTGGATCACACAGTGCGTGAAGGCGCCATCCGCTCCTCCTCCCGGCGGCTCCCAGGCGTGCAGCACCTCGGAGCGGAGGTCGGCCAGGAGGGAGTCGACGGGAAGCGCGCCGTCGCGCGCCGCCACCGTGTCGGACAGGCGCGTGAAGTCGCCGCCGGCGGCCTCCAGCTCCGCCATGAAGGCAGGGCCCGAGTAGCGCGCCGGCATCGTCATGTGCGCCACGACCTCGCGGGTGCGCCAGCCCTCGCACAGCGACGGCGTGTCCCACACCGCGGGACCCGACGCCTCGAGAAGGTCGGCCAGGGCGCGGTACTCCCAGGCGATCGCACCGGCGAGGTCGGCATCGGCATGGATCGGGGCATCGGACGTCATCGCACTCCTCCGAGATACGTGTCGAAGCGGTCGAGCGCCGTCAGGAAGCCGGCCCGGGCCTCGGGGGCCAGGAGCGCCTCGGGCACGAACCTCTGGTGGATCCGCACCTCGGTGCGGTCGGGGCCGAGCGCCACGAACTGCGTCGTCACCTGCATGCCCGAGCTCGACTCGGTCCAGGCCAGCAGCTCGGGCTCGCGCACCTCGTCGTAGACCGCTCGGGTCGGGTACTCGCTCCCGTCGGCGTCGTTGACCATCACCGTCTCGAACACCCCGCCCGGCCGGGCGTCGACCGTGATGCGGTCGCGCGGGGCGCTGACCCCCGCCGGCCCCCAGAAGTGTGTGAGGTGGTCGGGGTCGATCATGCAGCGGAAGACGAGCTCCCGCGGTGCGTCGAAGACCCGGCTGAACCGGAGCTCGTTCGACGCGTCCGACGCGTCCTGCTCACTCATGTGCCCGCTCCTTCCCCTTGCGAGGCCCGGCCGGTGAGAGCGGGCGCCGCATGCCGGCCAGCAGCGCATCGAGCTTGTCGAAGCGCTCGTCCCACAGGCGCCGGTTGGTGCCGATCCAGTCGAGTGCGCCATCGAGCGCCTCGACCTCGAGGTGACAGGGGCGGAACTGGGCGTCGCGCCGCCGCGAGATCAGGCCGCTGCGCTCGAGCACCTTGAGGTGCTTGGAGATCCCGGGCAGCGACATGTCGAAGGGCGCGGCCAGCTCGCCCACCGTCGCGTCGCCCCGGGCCAGCCGGCTCACAATGGCGCGCCGGGTGGGATCCGCCAGCGCGGCGAAGGCCGCATCGAGCCGCTCCTCGGTGATCGTCATGGGATGCAGTTAACCGAATAGTTAGTTAGCTGTCAAGTTAAATACCGCCGGGTTTCTGCTACCCTTCGTTCCGGCGGGGACACCCCCCACCAGGACGAAAGGCGCAGGTCGTGCTGCTGCAGGTGATTACGGGTACCACCAGGGAGGGTCGGTTCAGCGAGCGGGTGGCGGCCTGGGTGATGGACCGGCTGGGGCAGCACGGCGAGTTCGTGGTCGAGCTGGTCGACCTGCGCGATCACCCGCTTGGCTTCTTCGACGGCGATCCGCCGGCCAAGACGGGCCGCGACTACGCCGACGAGGCGGTGGCCCGGTTCGGGCGTGTCATCGAGCGGGCGGACGGCTACGTGATGCTGACCGCCGAGTACAACCACGGCTACCCGGCCGTGCTGAAGAACGCGCTCGACTCGACGTTCGCGGAGTGGCGGCGCAAGCCCGTGTCCTTCGTGGGCTGGGGCAACACCGGTGGGGCGCGCGCCATTGAGCAGCTGCGCGCGGTGGCGGTGGAGTTCGAGATGGCGCCGCTGCGTCACGCCGTCCATGTGCTGCCCGACGTGATGCGCGCCATCTTCGGGTCGGACCACCCCGAGGACCCCGCGCACTTCGCGTCGCTCGAGCCGCGGCTCGTCATGATGGCCGATGACCTCACATGGTGGATGCGGGCGCTCGCGACGGCTCGGGCCGCCGACGGGTAAACCGGGACCCGTTGCCGGCGAGACGCCGGGTGCGGGTGCGGACGACATCCGTGACGACGAGGAGGAACGACCCATGGACAGCCCACTTGCCCCGCTCCGCGGCTCGGTCGGGCGCCTGCACCAGCTCTGCCGTGGTCTCGACGACGCCCAGCTCGGGGCACAGTCCTACTGCCGCGACTGGTCGATCGCCGGCACGCTCTCGCATCTGGGCTCGGGGGCGGTCATCATGCGCCGCCGGCTGGAAGACGTGCTCGCCGGCCGCCCGACCCCGGACGACTTCGCCCCGTCGGTGTGGGACGGGTGGAACGCGAAGTCGGCTCGGGCCAAGGCCGACGACGCGCTGGTCGCCGACGAGGCCGTGCTCGAGGCACTCGAGGCGGTGAGCGCGCAGGACCGCGCCCGCGTGACCTTCCCGATGGGGCCGCTGGCCCTGGAGTTCGACCAGTTCGCGGCCATGCGGCTCAACGAGCACGCGTTCCACACCTGGGACATAGAGGTCGTCTTCGACGACGGCGCCCATCTGCCCCATGACGTGGCGGCCGTCGTGGTCGACAACCTCGGGCTCATCGCCCGCTTCTCGGCCCGGCCGACCGGCGAGGTACGCACGGCCGCCATCCGCACGTCAGATCCGGCGCGGGACTTCACCGTCCGGCTGTCGGCGGACAGCGTGGAGCTGGTCGCCGGCGAGGGCGGGCCGGACCCCGATCTGGTGCTGCCCGCTGAGGCCTTCTGCCGGCTCGTCTACGGCAGGCTCGACCCGGAACATACGCCGGCCTTCACCGGCGACGGGTCGGTGCTCGACACCCTGCGCGCGGTCTTCCCCGGTCCCTAGCGCCGGGCCTCAGGCCGACGCCGGGGGCTTCGGGCGCGCGCCTCATCGGGGATCGGGAAGTCCATCTCGGACAGCTTCTTGTCGACCGGGATGGTGACGCCATGTCGGGACGGGACGGGGCGGCAGGCCGGCCACCCGGCGCGCCCGGGCGCGGATCCCGTGACCGAGGAAGGGGGTGGCGACCAGGATCTTGACGCGCTGGGCCCGGGCGTCGGTCAGCGCGTACCTGAACTGCCAGCCGGGTAGTTCGAGATTTGTCAGCGGCCAGGTCACCGAGAGCAGCCGGCGCATGGCGTCGCCCCGCCGACCCTCGGTGGGGAGGGGGAACAGGCCGGCCGGCGCGTCCAGGCCGGCCCGGCGGGCCATCTCCAGGGCGGCTCCGACCACCGTCACGCACTGTGCGGCTCCGGCCACGGCGCACACACGGTCCCAGTCGACGGCGGCGCCGACGCCGACGATCATCGCCAGGTCGGCCATCCATACGAGCCGCTGGAACCGGTGGTGCGGCCCCCCGGCATGGGCCGCCAGCACGACCAGTTCCTCGGCGGGGGGCAACCCGAATGCCGACGTGCCCGCGCACTCCAGCGGCTGGCGCATGGCCCACAACGTGCCGGGATCGAGCGCCGTCACCCGTTGCGACGCGCCCTCCAGCGCGTAGTGCACCTCCAGGAAGAACGAGGGCACCTCGCGGTGGGTCAGCACGGTGGCGTTGGTGTCGCGCCCTCCGGGGCGGGCCACCTGCCATCCGGCGTGGCCCAGGGCGTCGAGGGCGCGCCGGTGATCGGCCCGGGGCAGGAGCAGGTCGATGTCGTCCATGGGCCGCAAGCCGGGCTCTGGGTAGCGGGCTGCCACCGCGGGCCCCTTGAAGACGACCGGCTCCAGCCCGGCGTCGGTCAGCGGCCGCACCGTGAGAGCGACGGCCCTCGGGAGCAGGAGCAGCGCCTCCATCCTGGAGGCGTCGGCCATGCCGCGGAGTGCGGCCCCGTCGGGCCCGAGGGCGTCGATCGAGCCCGCCGCGCCCAGCGCCCGCCACAACAGCGGGCCGATGCGTTGCTCCGAGGCGGCGGACACCGCCCAGCCGATGTCGGCCCCTCCGGCGAGGGTACGCCGGACGGAGTCCGCCCGGGGCTCCCGGCGGCAGGCCTCCCACAAGAGGGTCGCCGTCTGCTCGGTGACGGTGGTTGCCGGCACCGCGTCGTCGCGCATGCGCTTATCATGCCGCCCCGCGGACCGGCCCAGGCGAGCCGGCCGGGGCGGAACGGGCCGCACGGGGACGTCGGTGCGGCCCGTTCCCGGGCGCTCCGCCACGGCCAATGCAAAACCTCCACCGTGGGGCATAGTAGGCGGCGTGCCCATTCGTTCCCACGGCGAACGGGCTCGCCGCAGACTGGCCGGGCTCGGTGGGCGCCCACTTGAGTGGTGAAGACCGAGGACAGTAGGATTTCTCGAATTGGCGAGTCAGGAACGGCGGTCGATATGCACTTTGACGACAGACACCGGGATGCGGCGGCATCTCCGGCTGGCGGCCCCCGCTCGGGCCGGACGCCGATCTCGAGGCGCCAGGCCATCGGGCGCATGTCCGCGTTGGCCACGGCCGGCGCGGCCGCCTGGGTGGTGCCCGAGATCCTCACGGCGAAGCCCGCCGCCGGCGCCATCATGTCGGGGCCGATGACCAGCCCGGGCACCCCCGGCACCCCCGGGTCCCCCGGCACCTCCGGGTCCCCCGGGTCCCCCGGCACCTCCGAGAGCGGGGTGACGGAGGCGGCCGCCAGCCCACCGTCGAGTCCCACGAGCGAGGCGACCACGGCGGCCCCCACCCAACTGTCGGGCCCCACGAGCGGGGTGACCACGGCGGCCGCCACCCAACCGTCGGGTCCACTGGCCTACAGCGGACTCAACATCGAGCGCGACGCCCTGGTCGGCGCGGCGCTGATCGCCGGGGGATGGGCGATGCAGCACTGGGCCAGCCGTACGCAGGAGGAGCGGCCGACGTCGTGAGCGAGCAACAAGGCGGGGAGCACCGATGGAGTACGAGTACGGGTGGGCGCATCGCACCCACAACCTGAGCGGTCTGTCGTACCACTTCGCGGTGCGCGCCGATGACGAGCGGCTCGGCTGCCTGGCCGACGCCGTGCTGGCCGGGCTGCGCGACCCCTGCGATGCGGCACCGGTCGAGCACTGGTACTCGCTGACGGCCTCGGACGCGGCCCTCGGCACCGTCGACGTGACGTGCGACGACCGCGTGCTGGCGCGGGGCCAGCAACCCGGCGACGCACTGGGATGGGTCGTGTGGGACGTGAACCGCGCCGCCGCGGAGGCGAGTGGCTGTCATCTGCTGTTGCACGCCGGTGGGGTCGAGGCCGGCGGCACCGGCGTGCTGATCCCCGGTGCCTCGGGGTCGGGCAAGTCGACGCTCGTGGCGGGGCTGGTGCGCGCCGGGCTGGGGTATCTCACCGACGAGCTGGCCGCGCTGGACATGGCGAGCGGAAAGCTGATGCCCTACCCCAAGCCGATCACCGTGAAGTCCGGGAGCTTCGCGGTGCTCTCCGACATGGGCCCCGACGTCTGCCGCGGGCCAGGGCACGGTCCCTGGGTGGGCGAAGAGTGGCAACTGGCGGTCGGCGAGGGCACGGGGCGCCGGGTGGGGGGACCCTGTGAGGCCGGCTTCGTCGTGGTGCCCCGCTACGACGCCACCGCCGAGACCGCGCTGACCCCGCTCTCGGCCACCCAGGCCTTCCTCGCCCTGGCGGTCAACGCCGTCAACCTCATCCCCCACGGATCCGCCGGGACCCGGGCCCTTGGCCGGCTTGCGGGGCGGTGTCAGTGCTTCTCCCTCACGGTGTCGGATCTCGACGCGGCCTGCCGCCTCGTGCTGGGGTTGGTGGAGGCGCCGGCGGCGCGGGGAGGCGCCGGTCGTGAACCCTGAGTGGCCCGACGGGTGCTCGCGGCCGGTGCGCCGGGACAGCGCCGGTGGGGTGGAGCTGGACGACAACGTGGCCCTCTACGACACGGCCGGCCAACTCCTGATCATGCTCAACTCGAGCGCGGCGGCGGTCTGGGAGCGCTGCGACGGAGCGACGACCCTGGACGAAATGGTGGGCGAGCTGGCCGAGGCGCACGGGGGCGATGACGCCGGCGCCATCGCCGAGGACGTGCGGCTCACGGTGCGCAAGCTGGCGGAGCTGGGGTTGGTGGTCGACGCCGGCACGTAGGGAGTTGCTGCCGCGCGCGCGGTTGTGGAGGATGTGGTGTGCCCATCGCCCACTTGTCGAGCGACGTCGGCCCGGAGGAGGTGGCGGCGACCGTCGGACGCGATGGAGCCGTGGTGGTCGAGGGGGTGGCGTCCGCCGTGCTGCTGGACCGGATCGAATCCGAGCTGCGCCCCCACCTGGAGGCGACCCCCACCGGGCCCGACGACTTCAGCGGCAACCGCACACGGCGCACGGGCGCGCTGATCGCCCGGTCGCCGTCGTGTCGCGAGCTCGTCATGCACCCGCTGGCGCTGGGTTCGGCGCGGACCTTCCTCGGGCACGCCACCAACATCCAGCTGCATCTGACGCAGGCCATCGCCATCGGCCCCGGGGAGACGCCGCAACCCATCCACCGGGACCAGTGGGCCTTCGACTTCTTCCCCTTCCCGCAGGGCTACGAGGTCCAGTGCAACACGATTTGGGCGCTGACCGATTTCACCGGGGAGAACGGTGCCACCCGGGTGGTGCTGGGGAGCAACGCCCGGGAGGACAAGCTGACGTTCGGTCCCGACGACACCGAGCCGGCGGAGATGTCGCGCGGCTCGGTGCTGTTCTACTCGGGCAGCGTGTACCACGGCGGCGGCGCCAACCGCTCCGCGGCCACCCGCATCGGACTGAACATCACCTACAACGTGGCGTGGCTGCGCCAGGAGGAGAACCAGTACCTCTCCGTGCCGCGCGGGGTGGCCGAGACCCTGCCGACGGACCTGCTCCGCCTGATGGGTTACGACCGCGGCGCGTACGCATTGGGCTACATCGACGACCTGCGCGATCCGATAGAGGCGGTGCGCCCCGGCACGGGTTCGACCGGGTTCGCGATCAGCGGGTAACGGCGCGTCAGCCGCTGCAGCCCCCGTGCGATCAGTCTGCTCGCAGCCGCGCCCCAGTACCGTGGACGGCGTGCCGGTCGACATCCGCATGGCCACTGTGGACGACTACGACGAGCTCTTCGTGGCGTTCAGCCGCATCGTCGGAGCCGGCGAGGGGTTCCCCCAGCAGCCCCCGCTGACGCGCCGGGACTTCAACGACGACTGGGTCGAGCACTCCTCCGCCGTCGCCGTCGCCCGTTTCGGCGGCTACCTGATCGGCGCATACTACATCAAACCCAATTTCGTCGGCCGGGCGGCACACATCGCGAACGCCGGCTACTTCGTGCTCGCCCCGTACCGGAGCACCGGCGTGGGTCGCACGATGGTGGAGCACTCGCTGCGCCAGGCCCGGCGCCTAGGGTTCGACGCCATGCAGTTCAACCTCGTCTTCGAATCCAATCTGGCCCGCGGTATGTACCGCAAGCTCGGTTTCGAGCAGGTGGGCCGGATTCCCGCCGCCGTCGACGGCGAGGACGCCCTCATCTACTGGCGCAGCCTGGAGGACATTGAGCCGTGAGCAGAGCCGACGTCACGGTGGAGCAGCACGGCGACCACATCGGCGTCGTGTGCATGCACCGGCCCCCCAACAATTACTTCGACACCACCCTGCTCGAGGAGGTGGCCGCGGCCTACGAGGAGCTGAACCGCTCGGGCTGGTGCCGCGCCATCGTGCTCTCGTCCGAGGGCCGGCACTTCTGCGCCGGACTGGACTTCGCCGCCAACGCCGGGCAGGACATCGCGGAGCTCTACCGAGCCGCACTCCTTCTCTTCGCGACCCCGCTCCCCGTGGTGGCCGCGGTGCAGGGGGCGGCCATCGGCGGCGGCTGCGGGCTGGCGCTGTCGGCGGACTTCAGGGTGGCCACGGCAGAGAGCCGCTTCAGCGCGAACTTCGCGCGGCTCGGCTTCCACCACGGCTTCGCCCTGTCCGTGACGCTGCCGGCCACAGTCGGGCGACAGGCGGCGGCCGACCTGCTGCTCACGGGACGGCGCGTCGGGGGGGGCGAGGCACTGGCCCTCGGCTTGTGCGACCACCTGGCCGGCGACGGCGACCTGATGGCGCAGGCACTCGGCTACGCCGGCGAGCTGGCGGCCTCGGGCCCGCTGGCGGTCCGCGCCATCCGGGCGACGCTTCGCCGCGGGATGGTCGCCGACGCCCGGCTGGCCATGGAGCACGAGTGCGCCGAACAGCTGCGGCTGCGCGACAGCGCCGATTTCGCCGAGGGGGTGCGCGCTGCCGCCGAGCGCCGGGAGCCCCGGTTCAGCGGGTCATGAGCGCAGCCAGGCCGCCGGCCCACGAGCTGAACACGTCCTTCTCGTGGGCCGAGCACACCGGCCCGTTCCGTGCCGTCACGCCGGCGCAGGCCCGCCGGTACGACGAGCAGGGATTCTTCGTTCTCGAGGATGCCCTGGCGCCGGCCGAGTTGGAGGCGCTGGTGGAGGCCATCGACCCCTTCGAGGCACGCCAGGAGGAGGCGTTGCGCGCCATGGAGGGCGGCCGCTACTTCATCGCCCGCGCCGACGAGATCACCTTCACCACCCACCTCGTGGTGCGCTCGGCGTTGCTGCGCCGCTTCACCTCGAGCGCGCTGTTCGCCGACGTGTGCGCCGACCTCATCGGCCCCGACGTGCGGCTGTACTGGGACCAGGCCGTGTACAAGAAGCCGGGCACCGAGTCGCCCTTTCCGTGGCACCAGGACAACGGGTACGCGTTCGTCGAGCCGCAGCAGTACCTGACCTGCTGGGTGGCGCTGACCGACGCCACCGAGGAGAACGGGTGCCCCTGGGTGGTGCCGGGCCTGCACCGGCTCGGGACCCTCGCCCACGAGTACTCCGACATCGGCTTCGTCTGCCTGCACGACCCCGAGCGGGCCGTGGCCGTGCCGGCGTCCGCGGGCAGCATCGTGGTCTTCTCCTCGCTGACCCCGCACTCGACGGGACCCAACCGCACCGACGCCGTGCGCAAGGCCTACATCGTGCAGTTCGCGCCGACCGGCGCCGCGGTGATCCGCGGCGAACCGGGCGGGGTCACGACGCGCGTCATCGCCGACGACGAGTCCCGGCAGTACGAGGTGCTGCGCGCGGGTGCCCGCGTCACGCAGCCGGCGCACCCGCCGGAGGCCGCCCGCCCTTGACGTGCCCGCCGGGGCTGCCGGGCGGGGCACCGTTGCTGATCACGATGCTCGACGCGGTGACGGTGCCGTCGCTCTCCCTGGTGCCCTGTACCCCGATGAAGTCGCCGACCTTGAGCGCCGAGGCGCTCGCCGTCGAGGATGCCCCGCCGGGCCGGGTGGCCGTCCTGTGGGTGGTGGTCGAGGACACGACGACGGTGGTCGTGGTGTCCTCGCGCGTCTGGACCGTCACGTCGTTGCCGTTGACGGCGGTGACCTTGCCGCTGACGGTGGGCCGGGCCGCCCCGGCCGGGGGCTGGCCGTGCGCGCCCGCCGGGAGACCCGAGGTCGCGGTGGCGGCGCCCGCGGCGGATGCGCCGAGGCCCAGCACGGTGACCATGGCCCCGCCTGCGACGAGCGACTTGCGCCGACCGGACCAGCGCCAGCGGGCCCCGCGGCGCGGTGTGGGCAGCCCGGTGGCGGTGCCGGTTGCCGGCTCGGGCAGCTGCTCCGGCAGCGGCTCTGGCAGTGGATCGGTCTTCATGTCGTGTGCGCTCCTGCTCTGTGTGACCCGGCGATCTGCCGTATTGGCACTGTGCGGCACGCCCGTGTGGCCGCCCTGCGGGCCGGCTGGGACCTTGGTCACAACGTGGCGGCGGCGCAGATGTGCCCGCCCCGGGCCGAACTAGGCTGATTGTCGAGTTGCTGACTACAGGACCTAGGGGGTTCCCATGACACAGATCGCACCGGTCAAGGACTGGGCCATCGACTTCGACGTGCTGGATCCGCGGTACGTGACGGACCCGTTCAGCATCTGGGACGACCTGCGCGGGACCTGCCCCATCGCCCATACGAACCGGCGCAAGAGCAGTTGGCTGCCGACCCGCTACGAGGACGTCACGGCCATCGCGCACGACATCGAGCACTTCAGCTCCCTCAAGGTGGCGGTGATCCCGGGCGACGAGGACGAGGACCCCAACGCCGACTTCGACGGCCCCAACCTCGAGTACGGACTGCCGCCCATCTCGTCGGACCCCCCGCTGCACACCTGGACCCGCCGGCTCCTGCTGCCCTGGTTCTCGCACAAGCGGGTCGATGGCTACGTGCCGCTGACGCGGGACCTGTGCAAGAAGCTGCTGGACGGGTTCGCCGGGTCGGGGCACGCGGACGCGGCGGCTGACTACGCGCAGCAGATCCCGGTCCGGGTCATCGCCCACATCCTGGGCGTCTCCCCCGACCTCTCCGACACGTTCACGCTGTGGGTACGCGACATCCTGGAGTTCGCCGACGACGCCGAGCGCCGCCAGCGCGGCGCCGAGGGCCTCCTCAACTACTTCCTGGGACAGCTCGAGGAGCGGCGCGCCAACCCGGGCGACGACCTGCTGAGCGAACTGCTCACGACCGAGGTGGACGGGAAGCCAGTCGACGACGGCATCGTGCTCGGCATGGCCGCGCTCGCTCTGATCGCCGGGGTCGACACCACCTGGAGCGCCATCGGTTCCTCGCTCTGGCACCTGGCCACCCACCCTGATGACCGCAAGCGCCTGGTGGCCGAGCCCGAGCTGATGCCGACGGCGATCGAGGAGCTGCTGCGCGCCTACTCGCCGGTGACCATGGCCCGTGAGGTGACCGAGGACGTCGTGTACGCGGGTTGCCCCATGAAGGCGGGGGACAAGGTGCTGATGAACTTCCCGGCCGCGAACCGCGACCCCGAGGCGTTCGAGCATCCCGAGGTCGTCCAGCTCGACCGGGCCCACAACCGTCACGTGGCGTTCGGCTCGGGCATCCACCGCTGCGCCGGGTCGAACCTGGCCCGCATGGAGCTGCAGGTGGCGCTCGAGGAGTGGCTGGCCCGCATCCCGGACTTCTCGCTCGCCGAGGGCGCCGAGGTCGCCTGGGCCGGCGGCCAGGTCCGCGGCCCCCGCATCTGCCCGGTGGTGTTCTGATGAAGCTCCGCGTCGACCCCGACAAGTGCCAGGGCCACGCCCGCTGCTACGGGCTGGCCCCCGAGATCTTCGACGTCGACGACTACGGGCTGGCCTCGGTCATCGTCGACGTGGTGCCGCCCGAGCTCTAGGAGAAGGCCCGCCTGGCCGTGGCCAACTGCCCCGAGTACGCAATCGAGATCATCAGCGAGTAGCCGGCAGCACCGGCGGGAGACCATGGCGGGAACACGAGCGCTGCGCCCCCACGCCCCGGCGTGGTTCGCGCGCGCGGTCGCCCACCCGTTCGCTGACGGGTCCGTGACGGTCGACGGCTGCGCGGTCCACTACCTGGCGTGGGGCGAGCGCGGCCGGCGGGGCCTGGTCTTCGTGCACGGCGGCGGCGCCCACGCCCACTGGTGGACGCACGTGGCGGCGACGTTCGCCTCCGAGTTGCGGGTGGTGGCGATCGACCTCTCCGGCCACGGCGACAGCGGGCACCGAGAGTGCTACGTGCCCGAACAGTGGGCCGACGAAGTGATGGCGGTCGCCGGCGACGCCAGCATCGACGGCCCGCCGGTGGTCATCGGCCACAGCATGGGCGGGTTCGTGACCATCGTCACCGCGGCGCGTCACGGCGATGACGTCGGGGGCGTGATCGTGTGCGACTCTCCGGTGGAGGAGCCCGACCCCGAAGTTCGCGCGTTCCACGTGCGCGATGCGTTCGGCCGAACCCGCACCTACCCGACCGTCGACGACGCCATCGCCCGCTTCCGCACCGTGCCGGCGCAGGAGCACTACCTCGACTACGTGATCGACTTCGTGGCACGCCACTCGCTCACCCCGCTGCACGGTGGGTGGCAGTGGAAGTTCGACCGCCGGATCTTCGAGCAATTCGGCGACACGGTCCGATCCATCGCCGCGCCCTACCTCGAGCAGATCGACTGCCGGCTGGCGCTGCTGCGCTCCGAGTGCGGGCTGGTGACGCCGGACATCGGTGCG
>Ga0187879_10001291_pt1 | contig 17139 bp, 10 predicted proteins | sample June2016WEW_19_1_FD_132423 | JGI IMG/M metagenome (GOLD analysis project Ga0187879, IMG submission 132423) | Peatland microbial communities from SPRUCE experiment site at the Marcell Experimental Forest, Minnesota, USA - June2016WEW_19_10 | ecosystem: Environmental > Terrestrial > Soil >... | reverse complement strand
GCGTCTTTTATCACGACAATTGTTTTGACGGAGCCTGCTCAGCCTCGCTGTTCACGCGCTTTCACCGTGAATGCATCGCCCCAGGGTCCAGCTATGAATACCACGGCCTCCTTCACCGCGCCGGTGCGCTCTTTGACGAAAGCGAGTTCAACGGCGACGAGAATGCGATCGTCGACTTCAAATACTCCGCCTCCCCCCGGATTACATGGTGGTTTGACCACCATCTGTCCGCTTTTCTTACGCCCCATGACCAGCAGAATTATCTAGCCTGCAAGCAGGATCCAGTCTGCGGCGATCGCAAATTCTGCGATCCCAATTTCACCTCCTGCACCAGCTTTATCGCCGCAGTCACCTCCGAGCGTTTCGGCTTTGACACAGCTCCCGTGGCGGAGCTGATCCATTGGGCCGACATTGTGGACGGCGCCAAGTACGAGAGTCCCGAAGTGGCAGTAGAGATGGCCGCGCCGGCCATGAAGCTGACGCTGATTATTGAGGCCGCGCAGAATGCGTCCTTTCTTCCGCGGCTGATCCCGATGCTCACGGAGATGCCGCTGGCCGAAGTGATCGCCCAGCCCTTTGTGGCCGAACTGCTGCCGCCGTTGCTGGAGCGTCACCGCCAGGCGATGCAGCTGATCCGCAACCGCGCGGAAGAGCGCAAAGGGACAATCTTCTTTGACATAACTGACCAGCCCCAAGAGGGGTATAACAAGTTCATCCCTTACTATCTCTTTCCCCAGGCCACTTACTCCATTGGACTTTCAAAGTCCAGCTTCCGCACCAAGGTTTCCGTGGGATCGAACCCTGGACCAAGGCCGACCCGGCCAAAATGGTGAACCTTGCGCAAGTCTGCGAGCGCTACGGCGGAGGCGGTCACGCCCGCGTGGGCGCCATCAGCTTCCCTCCCGGCCAAACCGAGGAGGCTCGCGCAGCCGCGGCTGAGATTGTCGCTGAGCTGAGAGCAACCAACCCTTTCGCCTGAGTTAGCAAACTGCACTGAATGAGTTAGTTGCCCGCGTGGATTGAAATCCCGCGAAGATCACATTCGTATGCCCATGCCGAGGGATACAATGTGCGCAACGTCCAGGGCCTGGCAATTCTGTCATTTTCTTGAAAGTGCAGGGAAATCCATTGAAATACATGGCGCAAGCCTCCGTCTTAATTCTGTTACTAGCTGGCTCAGTTACATCCGCCCAAACCGGTCCTCTTTCGAGCGGGTATATCTACACCTACGCGGGAAATGGAGTCCAGGGATTTAGCGGGGACGGCGGACCGGCAACCAGCGCCGAATTAGGACAACCGTCTGGAGTGACGTTAGACGCCGCTGGAAACCTCTATATCGCGGATAACTCGAATAACCGCGTTCGCAAGGTAGATGCCGTTTCGGGCATTATTTCGACGGTGGCTGGAAATGGAACCGCAGGCAACAGCGGGGATGGAGGACCAGCAACCAGCGCGGAGCTTTATGGGCCCACCGGAATTGTATCGGACGCTGCCGGAAACTTCTATTTCTCTGTTACTGCTGATGGTAACGGTAATAATTCTTTCGTTCGCAAGGTCGCTGCATCCACTGGCATCGTCACCGCTGTCGCGGGCGGCGGGTCGCCACTCCCAGGTATTGGGGATGGGGGACCAGCCACTAGTGCTTACCTTCAATTTCCAGAGGGACTGGCCCTAGATGCCAAAGATAACCTTTATATTGCTGATTGTTACAATAATCGCATTCGAAAGGTAGACGCCGTCACGGGCATCATTACAACGGTGGCCGGCACGGGATCTTCGGGCTTTAGCGGGGACGGAGGTCCCGCGACGAGCGCCACGCTAACCGAACCGAGCGGAATAGTATTCGATGCTGCCGGAGACCTTTATATCGCCGATTGGGGAAATCTTCGCGTCCGGAAGGTAGATGCGTCGACGGGAATCATCACCACGGTTGCTGGCGACGGAACCCCAGGGAACAGTGGAGACGGGGGGCCGGCAACCAGTGCGGAGTTCTTTTACCCATATGGAGTAGCTCTGGATAGCTCTGAAAATCTTTATATCTCTGACCAAAATGTCTTTTATGGTTATGGAAATGAATATTCATCGTCCGTCAGACGCGTGGATGCGAAAACGGAAACCATCTTAACGAGTGCGGGCGGCGGTAGCGGCGTGTGCACAGGGTCAGGCGCTCCCGGGGATGGAGAACTTGCGGTCGACGTCTGCCTTTATTATCCAAGTGGCGTGGTACTGGATGCTTCGGGAAACTTATACATTGCAGAAGCCGGCAATAACCGCATCAGCATCGTTCGCCCGAACGCGCTTCCAGCGACGACAACGACGCTCACCGCAGCACCACCAACCTTGGATGTCGGCCAGTCACTAACATTAACTGCCACAGTGACTCCGGCCAGCGGCAGCATACCGGCAGGGACAGTAACCTTCTATAGCGGAATCGTTTCGCTGGGATACGCGCCCTTGAATAGCGGTGGCTCGGCCGTGTTAACACTGACGCCAGGCGCAGGAAACTACTCCATCACTGCAAGTTACGGCGGTTCCTCGACTGATGCACCTTCGCAATCTTCCCCTCCGGTTCTCGTGACAGTGGCCGGCATGGCAACCACCACTTCCATTACAGCTTCCGCAACCAGCCTGACCGTTGGCCAGACGCTGACGCTGACTGCGACGGTAAACGCATCAAGCGGCACTCCCAGCGGAACAGTAACATTCTCCAACGGAACAACATCCTTGGGCAGTGGAAACCTGAACAGCAGCGGCGTGGCCACGCTGAATACATCCTCTCTGCCGCTTGGAACTGACAGCATCACTGCCGTGTATTCAGGTGATGCGAACTTTGCCGCGTCCACATCATCCGCAATCTTAATTACAGTCACTTCGTATAGCCTCGCCGAATGGACCTGGATGAGCGGAAGCAGCACGGTCCCGGCTTATCAGGAAGGCCAGCCCGGAATCTACGGCACATTGGGAACGCCCGCCGCCGGAAACGTCCCCGGTGGCCGTGAGTGGCCTGCGAGTTGGACTGACAACAGCGGCCATCTCTGGCTCTTTGGGGGTAACGGCTTCGATGCCAACGGCAATGGTGGCTTTCTCAACGACCTGTGGGAGTTCAATCCATCGCTTGGCTCTTATGGCGAATGGGCATGGATGAGTGGAAGCCGCACTGGAGGCCAGTCCGGAGTCTACGGCAAGTTGGGAACACCTGCCGCCGGAAACATGATCGGCGGCCGCAACAGCGCTGTAAGCTGGACCGACAGCAGTGGTCATTTCTGGCTCTTTGGGGGCACCGGTTTCGACGCCGACGGCGTCTTTGGCAATCTCAACGACCTGTGGGTGTACAATCCATCCCTTGGCCCTCATGGCGAATGGATCTGGATGGGCGGAGGTAGCACTGTCCCGGGCTATATGGAAGGCCAGCCCGGAGTCTACGGCAAATTAGGAACGCCTGCCGCCAGAAACATCCCCGGAGGCCGTCAGTGGGCTTCGAGTTGGATCGACAGTAGCGGCCATCTCTGGCTCTTTGGAGGCAACGGCGATGATGCCCACGGCAATGCTGGCTATCTCAACGACCTGTGGGAATTCAATCCTTCGCTTGGCACTTATGGCGAATGGGCGTGGATGGGCGGAAGCAGCACGGTCGGCAGTTCTGGAGCCCTGCCTGGCGTCTACGGCACACTGGGAACGCCTGCCGCCGGAAACATCCCCGGAAACCGCGAAAACGCCGTAAGTTGGACCGACAGCAGTGGTCACCTCTGGCTCTTTGGAGGCTTCGGCTATGATTCCAACGGCGAATTTGGCTCCCTCAACGACCTGTGGGAGTTCAATCCATCGCTCGGATCTTATGGCGAATGGACCTGGATGGGCGGAAGTAGCACTGTCCCTGGTTATCAGGAAGGTCAGCCCGGAGTCTATGGCACACCGGGAACGCCTGCCGCCGGAAACATCCCCGGAGGCCGGGGAGATGGCACAGGATGGAATGACAGCAGTGGAAACTTTTGGCTCTTTGGCGGTAACGGCGTCGACGTCAACGGCAATGGTGGGCTTCTCAACGACCTGTGGGAGTTCAATCCATCGCTTGGCTCTTATGGTGAATGGGCATGGATGGACGGAAGCAGCACCACGGTCAACGCACCCGGCGTCTACGGCAAATTGGGAACGCCTGCCGCCACAAACATCCCCGGAGGCCGCTATGGCGCCATAAGTTGGACCGACAGCAACGGCAATTCCTGGCTCTTTGGGGGCGGTGGCCAAGATGCAAACAACAATTGGGGCCATCTCAATGACCTTTGGACTTATCAGCCCCTGCCGTCACCGCCTGCCGCGGCCACCCCAACCTTCAGTCCCCCGGCTGGAACTTATACTGCGGCGCAGACAGTAACCATCAGCGATACCACACCAGGCGCGGTTATCTACTTCACCACAAACGGAACAGCACCGAACACGAATTCGTCAGCGTACAGTGTTCCTGTTACTGTCTCATCGTCGGAGACGATCGAAGCGATTGCAACAGCTTCAGGCGATGCCAACAGCCCCATAGCGACAGCCGCCTATACCATCACGTTGCCAGGCATTGCAACCACCACTTCCCTCACTGCATCCGCAATCAGCCTTCCCTTTGGCGACATACTCACCTTGACCGCGACCGTGAACGCAGCAAGCGGCGACACTCCCACAGGCACCGTAACTTTCTTCAATGGCCAAATTTCCTTGGGGAGCGGACTGCTGAATAGTAGCGGCGTGGCCACCCTCGCAATCACTCCCGCCATCGGCAGTTACTCCATCATTGCCAATTATGGCGGCAGCACCACGGACGGTGCATCAAGCTCCTCCGCTGTTCCAGTGACTGTTACAAGCGCATCAAATTCCCCCGATATTTACACCTTCGCGGGCGATGGAGCCCTCGGCTACAACGGAGATGGGGAACTGGCGACCAGCGCGGAGCTGAATGGATCCGTGCAAATGGCGATGGATACTGCCGGCAATGTTTATCTTGCTGACAGCTCCAATCACCGCATCCGGAAGGTGTTTGCATCCACGGGCACCATAACCACGGTCGCAGGCAATGGGACATCCGGCTATACCGGAGATGGAGGGCCGGCAATCGATGCCCAACTGATGAATCCATACGGTGTAGCTGTCGATGCTGCTGGAAATATTTATATTTCAGACACTGAAACCTTCACCATCCGGAAAGTGGACGCTGCCAACGGCACGATCTCTACTATTGTTGGCAATGGGATCCAATATAACGGACCGGTTATTTGCGGAGGCGGCCTGGCGATAGACGTTGAAATTCTTAGTCCGGGGGCGATCACGCTGGATAATGCCGGAAATATTTATTTCGTGCTAGGTAGTGTCATTTGCAAAGTGGAAGCCGCAACAGGAATCATCTCCAGAATTGCGGGCAATGTAGCAGATGGGAGCGGATTCAGCGGGGATGGAGGGCCGGCAACCAGTGCGTTACTTAGCAATAATAACTTAGCCCTGGCGTTTGACACATCAGGAAACCTTTATATCGCAGATACAGATAACCAACGTGTGCGGAGGGTGGATGCCGTGACAGGCATCATCACCACCGTCGCAGGAAATGGCGGTGGAGGACCTGACGGAGGCTGCAGCGGAGACGGAGGACCGGCGACCAATGCGGAACTGTCCGATCCCGCGGGAGTGGCGCTAGACGCTGCTGGGAATCTCTATGTTTCAACCGTGTACACCTGGCGAGTTACCGACGGCTCACGCGTCCGGCGAGTGGATGCGGTAACGGGCATCATTACCACCTATGCCGGCAATGGAAACATGGGCTTTAGCGGAGACGGAGGGCCGGCAAACCTGGCTGAACTATCAGGCCCTTCAGGTTTAATGATGGATGCCAAAAATAATCTCTACATCGCAGATGCCAATGCGAATAATCGCATCCGGATTGTGGGCCAGAAGCCGGTCTATTCTGGTGCGGCAACAACAACCACTCTCACCGCATCTGCTGACCCCGCGGCTTTTGGATCAACTGTAACCTTCACAGCCACGGTTGCAGGCTCGGTAAATGCCTTGACAGGGACTGTTTCCTTTTATGACGGCACAACTTTGCTCGCAACTGAAGCGCTCGTATCCGAGGCAGCAACTTATGCCACCAGCACTTTGAGCATCGGGTCGCATAACATCGCTGCGGTTTACTCAGGCGAAGGTGGATTCAATGGCAGCACTTCGAATCTTGTCGTCGAATCAATCGTCCCCATTGACTTCAGCATCTCCGCCTCTCCAGCTTCGCAAACTGTTTACACGGGCGAAGCTGCATCCTATACCGTAACAATCGCGCCTGGCATCGGCTTCAATTGGACTGTTGCTCTCAGTTGCACCCAGTTACCGGCAAATTCCAGTTGCGCTTTCTCGCCTGCAACCGTTAGCGGCGGTGCGTGGAGTTCGACGCTGGTGGTGCAAACCACCGCACCCAGCCCAGCTACATCCTCTTCCGTCTTATCCCCCAAACTTCGAGTTACAGCGCTTGCCGGCTTATTTCTGCTCGTCATCCCCCGGCGTTTGCGGCGCTATCGTAAAGGCTTGCCGTTGTTACTCGTGATCTTCGCCGCGCTGGCGGCCGCAACGGCTCTTGCGGGATGCAGCACTCCCGGCCAGCTTTCCGGCGCAACACCGCTGGGGCCCCAGACCATAGCCGTGACCGGAATCGCTACCAGCGGATCGCAAACACTAACTCATTCAGCGAATGTGACATTGAATGTCAAGTCCTTGTTCTAACCAACCGAACCTTGGATTTTAAGACAAGGGTAACTGCAATTCGCAATAAGTTTCTTTAAGTTACTGACTGACTTTGAATCTGTTTTCGAGAGATCTAACTTGACCAATGCATTGCCGGAGTAGAATATGCACAGCATCAGGACGCTCTTCAATCTGTCTTCCTTTTGAAAGCGTAGAGGTGTTCATTGAAACACACAATGATAATCTCGGCCATGATTCTGGTGATAGCTGCAACTGCGGCCTCCGCCCAAGGTGCTGCAACCACAACAACATTGGCGGTGACTGCGGGCGGAGTTGCGGTGAAGGTAGTCGCGCCCGGAACTGTGATTACACTGACAGCAACGGTCCAGGCCGGAGGCTCAGCGGTGAGTCCGGGACAAGTAAACTTTTGCGACGCAACAGCGAAAGCATGCTCGGACATTCATCTGCTTGGTACAGCGCAGTTGACCAGCGCAGGAACGGCTGTGCTCAAATTCGTTCCCGGCGGCGGCGTCCATAGCTACAACGCGGTCTTCCTGGGAACAAACGGGGATGCTCAAAGTTCTTCAAGCGCGGCAGCTCTCACCGTAAACGGTAGTTATCCGACGACCACCACCATCGCACAGAGCGGAGGCCCGGGCGACTACACGCTGACGGCGACAGTGACAGGCAGCCATACCACCCCTCCCAGCGGCGTGGTGTCGTTTCTGGACACAACCAACGCGAATTACGCACTGGCAACGACGAATCTGAATCTCGGGAGCGGCGAGTCCGCGCTAAGTTTTAACAACTCATATACCTTATTTGGGCCTTCTTATTCGCTGTCTGGGTTTCCTCCGGGAGTCAACGATGACGACTTTGCGCAAGCTTACATAGGAGATTTCAACGGAGATGGGAAGCTGGACTTGGCTGTTCGGTGGCAATATTACTCTGTTCGTGACTCCGTATACAACGCCTGGGTTCAGGAACTGGACATACTATTGGGCAACGGTAACGGAACATTTACCGCCGCGCCAGCTGCAGTTCCGCTCAGTGAGGGTCTCGAGTTCTTCGATGTCGTGACGGGAGATTTCAACAACGACGGCAAGGAGGACCTCGCTGTCCTCCTTGCGAACGACTCAGTCCTTGTGCTGTTGGGCAACGGAGATGGCACCTTCAAAACATTGCCGCCTATACCCGTTCCAACTGGCACTGAATCGATTGTTACAGGTGACTTCAACCGGGACGGCAACCTGGACCTGGTTTTGACGATCTACACCGCCGAAGATATTAAGCCCGTTGATGAAGCCCACGTTTGGGTTTATATCACCACTCTGCTTGGCAATGGGGATGGAACATTCCAATCGCCATTGCCTACGCCAAGCCAGCAAATATATGCGAATCTCCAGGGTAATCCCGCCCCGCCTGCCATAGGAGACTTTAACAGAGACGGCATCCTCGACCTTGCCCTGATGAATATCAACACTAAGGAACTTGACGTATTCACGGGCAAAGGCGATGGGACATTCCAATCAACTCCCATCGTGTCCCAGATCGGGGACCCTAACACGGCAAATGTGCTAGTGGGCGATTTCAACCAGGATGGCATTCTTGACCTGGCAGAAGAGACTTTTGGCACCATTCTGCTGGGCAACGGGGACGGAACATTTACGCCGGAGGCAAATCCAGGAACGATTAACGATGGCGGCGACATGGTCATCGGTGACTTCAACGGCGACGGCATTGCAGATCTGGCCGATATCACTTTCCCTGGCGCCGTGGTTCAGTTGGGCAACGGCGATGGAACCTTTTCACCTCCAGTAACCGTGACCCCCGCGAGTGGTCCGTTGGCGCTTACCCTTACAGCAGGCGACTTCAACGGCGACGGCATGTCGGATTTGGCTTTAGGAGCTTATGGCCTTTTCCCCACCTCGGATACCAGTTTTCCCGGCCCCCCAGAGCTATTCGTTGAGCTCGCCCACTTGACCGGATCGGCCACCGCTACTGCCACCGTGAGCGGCATCTCGCCCGTGGGAACAGGAACGCACTGGGTAGACGCCAGCTATCAAGGCGACAGCAGCTACGCCGGCAGCGTCTCCGCCACCACACCGCTCATAGCAGAGCCGATCACCACATCACTTTCCCTGACCGCGAATCTTTCGGGCGCTGGAGAACAGTTTCTTTTGACCGCCACGCTCACTCCCTCTCAGGCGCAGAACCACAGCGCCAGCGGCATGATCACGTTCTATAACAACGGCGTCAGCCTGGGACAAGGAACGGTTACAAACGGCGTCGCCACACTGACTACAATATTGCCGCTGGGCATTGACAGCATCACGGCCATGTATCCCGGCGATACCAATTTCACCTCCTCCACTTCGATCGCGGTGCCGCTCAATCTGGATTTCAGCATCTCCGGCTCAACCAATTCACCCACCGTCTATACGGGGCAATCGGCAACCTACACGGTAACCGTCATGCCCAACGCTGACTTCAATCTGCCGGTCACTCTCAGTTGCACGCTGCTACCGGCAAATACTACGTGCAGCTTTTCTCCCGCTTCCGTCGCTGGAGGCAGCGGTAGCTCGACGCTGGTTGTGCAGACCAACGCACCCAGACCGGCATCATCTGCTTCAGCCTTATTCACCAAAGCTCGAATCCCCTTGCTGGCCGGACTTATTCTGCTCATCATTCCCACCGGCTTGCGACGCAACCGCAAAGGCTGGCCGATGCTCCCTTTGATCTTCGCGCTCCTTGCCGCCGCAATGTCTGTCACTGCATGCGGTTCGCCGGGCCAACTAACCGGCGCGACTCCCGTGGGCACACAAACCATTACCATAACCGGAACTGCGACCAACGGATCACAAACGCTGACTCATACGGCAAATGTGACATTGAACGTCAAATCACTCTTCTAACTCGAGCTTTATCGACCTTTGCGAGACACATCGATGCTTTTTGAAAACATTCACATGAGTTAGCCACCCGCTCTGAATCTGACCCGCGGTGAACTAACTTGACAGACGCTTAAGCGGAGTAAAATATGCGCAGCGACCAGGCAATGTTTAATCTGTCTCCTTTTTGAAATTGGAGGGGAACCCAGTGAAAAACGTGCTGCAAGTCTCCGCCTTGATGCTGCTTCTGTCTGCCTTACCGGCGTCCGCCCAACTGGGTCCCTACACGAGCGGTTTTATCTACACGGTTGCGGGCGATGGGTATGGCGCTGGCCTTGGATTTGGTGGCTTCAGCGGAGATGGGAAACCGGCGATCTTTGCCGAACTCAATTGGCCCCTGAGTGAGACGCTGAATGGCGCAGGGAATCTCTATATCGCTGATTCCCAAAATAATCGGATTCGAAAGGTGGATGCCACCACCGGCATCATCACCACTTTCGCAGGCGATGGTATCAAGGGCTATAGCGGAGATGGCGGGCCAGCGATAGATGCTGAACTTGACCTTACGGAAGGAATCTACTGGGATGCTACTGTTGTAGCGGATGCTGCCGGAAACATCTATATCTCGGACCAGGGGAACAATCGTGTACGTAAAGTGGATGCGGCGACCGGAGTCATTACCACATACGCCGGCAACGGGTCTCAGGAAACCAGTGGAGATGGGCGCCTGGCAACAGCGGCCGGCATCCCTGCCCCAGGCGGCCTCGCAATAGATGCTTCCGGCGACCTTTATATCACCGAAGTTAATGAGGTTTATGAGGTTAACGGCGACTTCAGCTACTTGATCAGCGAATTTAATGTAGTTCGCAAGGTCGACGCCGCCACCGGCATCGTCACCACGGTCGCCGGCAATGGCATTCATGGCACATCTGGAGATGGTGGGCCAGCCACCAGTGCGGAACTTGGGGGGCCATTTCAAGTTGCGCTGGATGGTGCCGGAAACCTGTATATCGAAGAAGTTGATTATCCCCGTGTACGGAAGGTCGATGCTACAACCGGCATCATTACCACTGTCGCCGGTAATGGTTCTCAAGGCTTAACTGGAAGTGGCGTTGCAGCCACTAGTACGGGATTCCTCCTTCCCGTTGGATTAGCGGTGGATGCTCCCGGGAATATTTATATTTCGGATGACTCAGGTGATCGAGTTTGGCGAGTGGACGTCGTAACGGGCATCATTGAACCTTATGCCGGCAATGGCCTCTGCACGCCCGACAACGATTTTGCTGCCTGCTTTACCGGGGACGGAGGGCCGGCCCTTAACGCCGGAATATACGGACCATATGGACTGTCGTTGGATGCAGCGGGAAACCTGTATTTCGCGGACTCGGCCAATCAGCGTGTTCGGGTCGTGGGTTCGGAAGCGAATGCGGCAACGACAACGACGACGCTCACGGCATCGGCAGTCGAATTAAATTATGGCCAGCCGCTGACCCTCACCGCAACGGTGAAGGCCGCAATCGGCGGAACAATATCAGGGACGGTTTCATTCCTCAGCGGTAAAACTTTGTTGGGCAGTGCTGACTTGAATGATGGTGGAGTGGCGACGTTAACGCTGACACCTGACGGCGGCAGCTACTCAATCATAGCGGTCTATGACGGATCACCGAAATACCAGGGCTCGGCCTCATATCCGCCTATTGAGGTAACCGTCGATCCCGCTCCAACGACAACGGCTCTTACTGCATCTCCGAACCCTGCTTATTGGGGAAATACCGTGATCTTCACAGCCACGGCCGGCAGTTCTATGTTTGCGCCTACGGGGAGCGTCTCCTTCTATGACGGCACAATCTTGCTGGCAACGGAACCCCTCAAATCCAGCGTGGCCACCTATTCCACGATGGTTCTGAGCGTTGGCTCGCATAACATCACCGCGGTCTACGTTTCCACGGCAGATTTTAGCTCCAGCACTTCGAATATTGTCGTCGAAGTCATTAACCCCGCTGATTTCAGCATCTCCGCCTCGCCGGGTTCGCAAAATGTTTACACGGGCTTGGCTGCAGACTATACCGTAACCATCGCTCCCGGCACAGGCTTCGCTGTGCCGGTTACGCTCAGTTGCACCCAGTTACCGGCAAATTCCACCTGCACCTTCTCGCCAACTATTGTCAACGGCGGCCCCTGGAGTTCGACGCTGATGGTGCAAACCACCCCACCCGCTGCGGCCGCAGCAGCTTCTATCTCATCCGTTAAATTTCGCGCCGCGGCGTTAGCCGGGCTTTTTCCGCTCATCATCCCCAGACGCTTGCGACGCTATCGCAAAGGCTGGCCATTGCTTTTTGTAATTATCGCGATACTGGCTGCCGGAGCCGCAATTACGGGATGCAGCTCACCCGGTCCGCTGGCGGACGCCACACCGGTAGGCGCACAGACCATTACCGTCACCGGAATCGCTACCAACGGTGTGCAAACGCTGACTCATTCAGTGAATGTCACTCTGAATGTCAACTCGCTTTTCTAACTCGAGCTTTATCATTGATTACGAGGCACGCAAATGCAAGTTTCTAAACGTTCTCCAGGGTTGCCGCACATCATCTGGATGGTGGTGTTAGCTGCAGGTCTGCTGGCCGGCTCGGTGCAGGCCCAGGTTGTTCCGTCCGCCACAGGTCCACATGCGCTCTGGGTAGGTGGGGAATATTCCAATATCCATGCAGACTATCCCTATGGAAGCAATCTGAGGCTTTGGGGAATCGGCGGGTTTGCCGACTATCGTTTGTCGCCGCATATCGGTATCGTCGCGGAGGCGCGCTTTCTGCGCTTCAACAGCTACTACGGCGACTCAGAAGATAATTATCTGGGCGGCGTGCGATACCTGACCAGGAGATTCGGCAAGCTCCAGCCCTATGCTCAGGGCCTTGCGGGCTTAGGAAGAATTCAATATCCGTTTGGGATTCCCGCCGGAAGATACTTTGCGCTCGCGCCCGGTGCAGGCGCCAGTTACAGCATCGCCCGCAAATGGAGTGTGCGCGGAGAATACGAATACCAGCTATGGCTGAACTGGCCCAACATTCCCGGCTACGCAACACAATCGTTCACGCCCAACGGCTTCCACGTTGGCGTTGGTTACCGTCTCTTTTGAGAATGCCGGGTTGATGAGCGGCCTTCCGCCCGGCCTGATTATACCTTTGCTTTCATGCTGGGCCATTCGGCACGGCGGTGCTCGAAGAATGCCTTCACGCCTTCCTTGAAGTCCTCGGTGGATCGCTGTTGCGAGTTAGCTTCGATCGCATCCTCGATCTCTTCGTCCAGCCGCCGGCGAGAGTGCTTGGCCAGCAGCCGTTTCACCGCCTGCATAGCCTGGGGACTGTTCTGCAGCAGCGTCTGCGCCAGCGCCCTGGCGGAGGGCATCAGGTCGTCGTGTTCTACAATCTGGGTCACCAGCCCCAGTTGTTGCGCCTCCTGCGCCTTCAGAATTCTGCCGGAAAGCAACAATTCGCGGGTGCGCAATTCGCCCACTTGGCGGATCAGAAACGAAGCCACAATGGCCGGAATAAATCCCACGCGCACCTCGGTGTAGCCAAACTTTGCCTCCGGAGACGCGAGTGTAAAGTCGGGGATGGTAGCCAGGGCCATGCCCCCGGCGATGGCCGGTCCGTTGACCGCCGAAATAATCGGCTTGGGAAAATCGTAGAGTGTGCGCAGGACCAGGGCCATGTTCTCTGAGTCGCGGCGGTGCTCCTGCGCGTTGCTGGCACTCATGGTCTCCAGGTACTCCATATCCAGGCCTGCGCAGAAAGCCGAACCCGCGCCAGTCAGGATCACAATGCCGCAATCGCAAGTTTCCGCCTCGCGCAGGGCCTCGGTAAGCTCCTCGATCAGGAGCGGATTAAGCGCGTTGCGCTTCTCCGGCCGGTTCAGGGTGATGGTCATAACTCCGCTGCCGGATTCGGTGAGGATGTGCTTGAAGCGGGCCATGGAGGTCTCCTTGCGCGAACGGCCGCGGCTCAATACCGTGCCTGACTGCCCATCCTATCGCAGATATCTTCCGGATGGTAGGTGATCAGTGTCACCTTCTTTAGCCCGTGGTTCGCCGCGTTTCCCATTGCAGCACCGCACTGCCATCCAGGAGCGTAAAATCCGCACTTCACAGCCCCAGCTCGCCTGCCCGCTTTTTCATTGCCTCAATGCAGAACGCAATGTGCGCATCCAGATCCACGCCCAGCTCAGCCGCTCCCTGGATCACGTCCGTGCGGTTCACGCCTCTCGCAAAAGCCTTGTCTTTCATTTTTTTGCGCACGCTCGCTACCTCTACATCGGCGATAGCCTTGGTCGGTTTTACCAGCGCACAGGCCGTCAAAAAGCCTGCCAGTTCATCGCATGCGAACAGTGCTTTGGCCAGGTGTGTCTCGCGGGCAACACCGGAATACTGCGCATGACCCAATATTGCCGTGCGCATCTCCGCAGGCCAGCCCAGCCGCTCCAGCTCGCGAACTCCCACAAAAGGGTTCTCTTCGGCCGTGGGATGGCGCTCATAGTCAAAGTCGTGCAATAGGGCCGTGGTGGAGTAGAGCCCAATGAATGCGGCACGATCATCTCCTTTGAGACCCCGCCGGTCAGCCTCCGCCTCGCCGCAGGCAGTCACGCAGGCCTCCACCGCCAGCGCATGCTTGCGCAAGTTCTCGCTCTGGGTCCATTCAGTGAGGAGTTGCCAGGCTTGTTCGCGTCCGTAAGCCGCTCCGTTTTCGCTGTTCATATTTTTTATCTCCAGTGTTGCTTCACTTGGTTCGTGTTTTTTCAGGTTTTTCAGAGTATGATAGGTCCTTCTTAGGTTAGACCCTAAGTTTCTACTTGACAATTATGGTTCCCTTCTACGAAAGTAACGAGTATTGCGGTGCTCAAACGCGCCGCGGAGGGCCGGCTCTGGCGCTCCGCACAAGGCCTATGGCAACAACACTCGTCAGCGTGGAGACACGCGAGGTAGTGCGCTGCAACTTCTGCAGGCTAGTCCAATACAGACCCAGCAGTTCAAAATGCCTGAGATGCCACAAGCCCCTCGATATTGAGGAGCCTGTACAGTTGGCGCCGCAACTGGTGACCAGCTCGCCCGTACAGGCTTCAGCCGAAGCCGGTTTGCAGGTTGCCGTACAGGTGCGCGAGGTTCGCCGCGCGCGTCATCTCAGCCAGCGTCAACTGGCTGGACGCATGCAGGTGCCTCGTACCTATATTTCGAAGATTGAAAACAGTAAGGCGATTCCCACTCTAGGTTCGCTCGAGCGGCTGGCCGCGGCGCTGGAAGTGAACATCTGCCAGCTCATCCGCGACTCCCGTAGCCGGCGCGACGAGGAGGTAGCCGCCATCCTCGCCGACCCGTTCCTGGCAGAGATTGCCGCCGTGTTGCCCCAGCTTGACTCGCTCCAGCGGACGCTGATCTATGGTGCGGTACGGGATGCGGCCACGGGACGCAGGCGCTCCGCTTAGTAGCTTCGTTTCGGCCTGGAAATCTCGTTCCCGGCCGAATCTTCGTCTCCCTGCGCCCAGATTCGAGGCATTCCCAGCCCAGACAGCATTCCAACGGGAGGAACGTGTGACAAAAACGCACAATTACGCCCTCACCGTCCAGTGGACCGGTAACACCGGAACCGGCACAAGCAGCTATCGAAGCTACGGGCGGCAGCACGAAATTCGAGGAGAATCCGGACAGCAGCCGATTCAGGGCTCCTCCGATCCCGCCTTTCGCGGCGACCCTTCGCGCTGGAATCCTGAGGAACTGCTGCTGGCGGCTTTATCCGCTTGCCATCAGCTTGCATACCTCCATCTCTGTGCCGTGGCCGGCATTGTGGTGCTTGCATACGAAGATCATGCGGAAGGCGTGATGAAAGAGACCGAAGACGGTGCGGGGTCTTTTGAGCGCGTAACCCTGCACCCCCAGGTCACGGTAGCTCCCGGCTCAGACACAGCAAAGGCGCACGAACTGCATGAAGCGGCACACGCCGTCTGCTTCATAGCAAGATCTGTGAATTTTCCGGTTCTTCATGAGCCGCGGATCATTATCGCCTGAACGCGGCTAACTCGAACCTCTGGAGGCAAGAATGAAAGCATCCATTTTTTATCGAATCGCCGCTCTTCTCCTGCTGCTTTTCGCGGTCGGACACACGCTCGGCTTTCGCCAGTCTGATCCCCAATGGGGAGTTGACGCCCTTCTCGGCTTAATGCGGTCAATTCACTTTGACGTTCAGGGCTTCAACCGCACCTACTGGGATCTCTTTCTGGCGGCTGGATTTTCTGTCGGTGTGTTTTATCTATTCGCGGCGATATTGGCATGGCAACTTGGAGGCCTTCCGGCAGTGATATTGGCGCACATGCGCGGTACTGCATGGGCGTTTGCCATTTGCTTTGCCGCCATCACGGTTGTGAGCTGGAAATACCTCTTTATCCTGCCCATCGCTTTCTCGATCCTGATTACATTATGTTTGACTGTGGCGGCATGGCTTTCAGCGAGGCAAGTTTCCATGCCTCCATCACGAAAGTAAAGTAAGAGGATTCAAATTGCACCACTACCGAGGGCAGGACTATCCTTTGCGGCCCTTAGGCGCTTATGCTAGGGTCGAGGATGCTGTACATTCCCTTCGTCTGAAGGAAATTTACCCGTCGGGCTGGAGTCTGATGTGGTCCGATAGCTTCATTTTTTAATCCGGCGCTGATCCTCCTGCATCTTTTACTGGGTTCCCGAGGGCCATCGGCCTGAACGCATCAAACGCACCAAAGAGGCAAGTTCCTTGTATCCGACCCTCACACCACGCATCGATGAGCTGACAGCCGAGGAGCGCGCCGTCTATGCGAAGCTCAAGCCCGAGCGCCTGCCCCAGCACGTAGCCATCATCATGGACGGCAACGGCCGCTGGGCCGGCCAGCGCTCGCTCAAGCGCTTCCTGGGTCACCAGAAGGGCGCGGACACCGTACAACTGGTCACTGAAACCGCCGCCCGCATCGGCCTTCCCTGGCTCACGCTCTACGCTTTTTCGCTGGAGAACAACCTGCGCCGCCCCAAGGCTGAAGTCAGTTTCCTCATGCGCCTGCTCAAGACCTACCTTGAAGCCAACCTCAGGCGAATGCTCGACAACAACATTCGTTTGAAATACATCGGGCGCATTCACGAACTGCCTCCCGACGTCCAGGACAAGATGCGCTGGGCTGAGGAAGCCACTGCCGGCAACACCGGCACCACTCTCACTCTGGCCCTCAACTACGGCGGCCGCTCAGAGTTGGTAGACGCTTTCCGCTCGCTCACCGCCGAGATGAAGAAAAACCACCTCAGCGTCGACCGAATCACCGAGGAAGACATTCACCGCCATCTCTACACCGCGCACATGCCTGACCCCGACCTGCTCATCCGCTCCTCGGGCGAGATGCGCATCTCCAACTTCCTTCTGTGGCAGGTCGCCTACACAGAGATCTTCGTCACCGAGCGCCTCTGGCCCGATTTCCGCGGCATCCATCTGCTCGAAGCCATCGCCGACTTCCAGCTCCGCGAGCGCCGCTTCGGCGG
>Ga0187879_10001288_pt1 | contig 17156 bp, 15 predicted proteins | sample June2016WEW_19_1_FD_132423 | JGI IMG/M metagenome (GOLD analysis project Ga0187879, IMG submission 132423) | Peatland microbial communities from SPRUCE experiment site at the Marcell Experimental Forest, Minnesota, USA - June2016WEW_19_10 | ecosystem: Environmental > Terrestrial > Soil >... | reverse complement strand
TCGCCGGCTCAGACGTAGCTGCCACTGGCTACGCGCTTGCCAAGACGTTGCAGCGGGAGAGCCCCGACCTGGTGCTGCTCGGCCAGCAGTCCGACGATGGCGAGTGCTACACGATCGGCGCCGTTGTAGCCGAGCACCTGGGCATGCCGTCGCTGACGCAGGTCATCAAGATGGACATCGAGGGGGGGGTGGGTGGGGGGGTGGGATCCGGATCGTTGCGCTGCGAGCGCCAGGCCGAGTACGGCTACGACACCGTCCAGGTCAAGCTGCCGGCGGTGATCTCCGTCGGCGACGCGATCAACGAGCCGCGCTACCCGTCGCTGAAGGCGATCATGGGCGCCAAGAAGAAGCCGCTCGACACCGTCACCGCCGGCGACGTCGACATCGACGCCGCCAAGGTCGGCGGCGATAACTCAGCCGCCCAGTGGGTCGCCGCGAAGGCGCCGCCCGCGAAGGCCGCCGGAGAGATCATCGAAGACGAGGACACCGGCGAAACCGTCGAAAAAATCGTGGCCTGGCTCGACGAGAGGAAGCTCCTGTGAGGGTGGCGCGGACGGCCGGAGGCCGGCAAGCCGGGCCCCTCATTCTCAATCTTGCGAAGGGAACCTGAGACACATGCCAAACATCCTCGTTTACGCGCTGCACTACGACGGCGCGATCAACAAGAACTCCCTGGGCGCCGTCTCCGAGGGCGCCAAGCTCGCCGCCGAGCTCGGCGGCGAGGCGCACGCGATCCTGCTCGGCGAGAACGTCCCGCGGGAGCTCGCCGCCTCGCTCGGCAAATACGGGGCCAAGAAGGTGCTCGTGGCCGACGGGCCCGAGGGTCTCGCGCAGCCGCTCGTCGACGCGATGGCCGCGGCCATCTCCGGCGGCGACTACTCCTACGCGCTGTTCGGCGGCGGCCTGCTCGGCTTCGAGATCGGCGCCGGCCTGGCCGCGCGGCTGGGCGCGGGCGTGGCGATGGAGGTCACGGCGGTCCGCGCGGAGGGCGGCGAGCTGATCGCCGAGCGCCCGATCCTCGGCGACTCGGCGATCTCCGAGATCAAATACCGCTCCGACGTCGGCATCATCATCGGCCGCCTGAACGCGTTCGAGATCAACGACGCCTCCGGCGCCGACGCCCCCGTGGAGCAGCTGAGCTTCGAGCTCAGCGCGCACGCCAAGCAGGCGACGATGCTCACGCGCGGCGAACAGCGCGGCGCGGACGTCGACATCGAGGGCGCCGACATCCTCGTCGCCGGCGGCCGCGGCCTGGGCAAGGCCGAGGGCTTCCAGCTCGCCGAGGACCTCGCCGCGGCGTTCGGCGGCAACGCCGCCGTGGCCGCCACGCGCGCGGTCGTCGACGCCGGCTGGTACCCCTACGCGGCGCAGATCGGCCAGACGGGCAAGACCGTCGCGCCGAAGCTGTACCTCGCGGCGGGCATCTCCGGCGCGATCCAGCACAAGGTCGGGATGCAGGGCTCGGAGAACATCGTCGCGATCAACAAGGACTCCAACGCGCCGATCTTCGAATTCTCCGATCTCGGCATCGTCGGCGACCTCAACAAGATCCTGCCCAAGCTCACAGAGGCTGTGAAGGCCAAGAAGGGCAGCTGACGGTGAGCCTCCTGACGCTGCGCTCCCGAGGGGAGGTCTGATCGTGTCCGGACATGGGTCGAACAACGGGAGGGTCGTGCCCGCGGCCTTCCCGCCGCCGGTCGACTCGCGCAAGGAGTTCGTCAAGCGCGGGCTCGACTCCGAGGACGAGCTGATCGAGGTTGGCGTCGTGATCGTCGGCGGCGGCACCGCCGGCCTCGCGTGCGCCAACCGCCTGCTGCAGCTGCTGGGAGACGACGCCGAGACGATGGAGCGCCTCGGCGAAGTGCCGGTGGCTGTCGTCGAGAAGGCCAAGACGTGCGGCGGGCACAACCTGTCCGGCGCGGTCATGCGCCCGGGGCCGCTGCAGGAGCTGTTCCCGGAGCTGAGCCGCGAGGACTGGCGCAAGGAGGGCTTCGCGTTCGGCGAGGTCAAGAAGGAGGCCGTGTACCTGACCCCCACGGCAAAGCTCGCCGTGCGCATCCCCACGCCGCCGTCGTTCAAGAACCACGGCAACGAGGTCGTCTCGGTCTCCGCGCTGGCGCGCTACCAGCAGCAGCAGGCCGAAGAGGCCGGCGCGTACATCCTCACCGAGACCGCCGCCACCCAGCTGATCGTCGATGATGGCGGGGGGGCGGGCCATCATCCCCGCGTCGTCGGCGTGCGCTCTGGCGACAAGGGCCGCGGCAAGGACGGCGAGCCGCTCGGCAACTTCGAGCCGGGCACCGACATCAAGGCGCACGCCACGGTGCTCGCCGAGGGCTGCTGGGGGCACCTCACGGGCGCCGCCATCAAGGAGTTCGACCTCGGCGAGGGACGCGAGCCGCAGGTGTGGGAGCTCGGCGTCAAGGAGGTCTGGAAGGTCCCCAAGCCGCTCGATCGCCTGATCCACACGATGGGGCCGTGGCCGCTGAAGATCTCCAGCAAGTACGGCCAGATCGGCGGCACGTGGATCTACCCGATGACCAACGAGAAGACCGGCGAGCATCTCGTCTCGATCGGCTTCGTCGTCGAGCTCGAGTACGCCGACGCGACGACCTCCGCCCACGACCTGCTGCAGACGTTCAAGACCCACCCGCTCGTGCGGGGGATCCTCGAGGGCGGCGAGCGCGTCGCCTGGGGCGCGAAGGCGCTGCCCGGCGGTGGCTACTGGTCGATGCCGAAGCTGTCGATGCCCGGGGCGCTGCTCGTCGGCGACGCCGGCGGCATGGTGGACACGATGGCGCTCAAGGGCGTGCACCACTGCATCCGCTCGGGCATGCTCGCGGCCGAGTCGATCTACGCCGCGCTCAAGCGCGGCGAGACGAGCTTCTCCTCCTACGAGCAGGTGATCGACGACTCCTCGGTGGGCAGGGAGCTGTGGGAGGTGCGCAACGCGCGCCAGCCGCTGATGAGGGGCCTGCTCCTCGGTGCGCCGCTCAGCGGCATTCAGCAGATCACCAAGGGCAGGCTGCCCGGTCGCGCGGCATGGCACCGCAACGACGCCAAGCCGATGTTCATCGGCAACACCAAGGACCGCTACCCCAAGCCGGACGGCAAATACACCTTCGACAAGCTCTCCTCCGTGTTCATCACCGGCAACGCCACCCGCGACGACGCCCCCAACCACATCCGCGTGCGCAAACGCGTGCCGCGCGAGCTCGCCGAGACCTGGCGCTGGATGTGCCCCGCCGGGGTGTACGAGATCCCCGAGGACGCGCCAGAGCACGGCGACGTGGACGTGATCGTCAACTACACCAACTGCGTGCAGTGCGGCGCGATCACCGCCAAGGGCGGTCGCCTGACGACCCCCGAGGGGGGCGACGGTCCGCTGTATCAGATCACCTGAGCGCCCCGGCGCGGGGGAGTTGGAGACGTTCGCGGCGGGCGCCGGTGCGAAACCTGCGCGCGCTTCGAGTGTTACGAGGATGTGATGAAGACGATGCTCCACAGCGGACGCGCCTCGCGCGCGGTGTTCCGCCGCCCGATCGCGGCGCTCGCGTGCGCCGTCGCCGTGCCGTGGCTGGCGCTCGCGCCCGCCGCGATGGGAGGCACGGCGACGGTGTCGTCAACGGCCACCGTGTCGTCCACGGCCACCGTGTCGGCCACGCCGGTGGCGACCGCGACGCTCGAGCAGTGCGCGACCGCGACGATTCCCCAAACCGAACGCTCGGCCACGTTCGCGGGCGAAATGACCGCGATCCCCGGCACGGCGCGCATGGAGATGCGCATCGACCTTCAGGAGCGCGGCCTGGAAGAACTGCAGTACCGCACCGTCAGCGCGCCCGGCCTGGGCGTGTGGCACAGCTCCGCCGCCGGCGTGAAGATCTTCGCCCACATCCAGCAGGTGACCAACCTCTCCGCGCCGGCGTTCTACCGCGGCGCGGTGCGCTTCCGCTGGCTCAACGCCAGGGGCCGTCCGATCAAGGCCGAGGAACTGCGCACCGCCCACTGCGAACAGCCGGCCGGCTCGCCGGCGAGCGGCACGAACGCCGGCACGAGCTCGAGCCCCATGACCGGCGCCGCCACCGCCGCATCAGCGTGATCTCCTCGCGCGGCGCGCGGCCCGCTAGAATCGAGCGACGATGAAGGCGGAGATCCACCCGAACTACGTCCGCGCGCACGTGCGCTGCACGTGCGGCAACGAGTTCATCACGCGTGCGACTCGGGAGGAGCTGCACGTCGAGGTGTGCTCCAACTGCCATCCGTTCTACACGGGCAGGCAGAAGCTGATGGACACCGGTGGACGCGTCGAGCGCTTCCAGCGCAGGATCGCCAAGGGCCGGCTGCAGTCGGCGCAAGCTCGGTCCGCTCAGTAGTCAGATGGCCGGCGCCGTGGCTGATCCCGCGGCGCCCAGCACGCTGCGCGAGGCCGATGGCGAGCTGAGCGCCCAGCGCGACGCGCCCGTCGGCGGACAGGCGGTGCTCGAGGGCGTGATGATGCGCGGCGTCGCCAACTGGGCGGTCGCCGTGCGCAAGCCCAGCGCCGAGCAGTTCAGCGAGGGCGACGCCGACGGCATAACGACCGAAGGCGCCAAGGGCGAGATCGAGGTCACCACGTACCCGCTGGACTCGGCGATGAGGCGTCACCGGTGGCTGAGGCTCCCGATCGTGCGCGGCGTGGTCGCGCTCGGCGGGTCGATGGTCGTCGGATTCCGGGCGCTGGAGATTTCCGCGAACGCGCAGCTCCCGCCCGAGGAGGGCGCGGCGGGCGAGGCGCACGAAGAGGGCGAGGCGGGCGAGCAGGAGACGCACCCTGACGGGCACAAGCAGGAGATCCCCCGCGCCGTGTGGGCGGGAACGGTGGTCGTCGCGATGGTGCTGGCGATCGTGCTGTTCTTCCTGATCCCCGTCGGCTTGACCAGCCTGATCAAGCACCAGCTCGGCTCCTCGATCCTGTTCTGGGTGGTCGAGGGGGTGATCCGCACCAGCCTGTTCCTCGGCTACATGCTGCTGCTCTCCCGCGTGCGCGATCTGCGCCGCGTGTTCGAGTACCACGGCGCCGAGCACAAGACGATCTCCTGCTACGAGGCGGGCCTGCCGCTGACGCCCGCCAACGCCAAGCGCTTCTCGCGGCTGCATCCGCGCTGCGGGACGAGCTTCCTGCTCGTGGTCATGATCGTCGCGATCTTCGTGTTCGCGCCGATCGGGCTGCCCGCGTGGTACTGGCTGATGGCCACCCGCATACTCGGAGTGCCGATCATCGCCGGCATCTCCTTCGAGCTGATCAAGTTCGCCGGACGCAACCGCAGCAGGGGTTGGGTGCGGGCGGTGATGTGGCCGGGGCTCAAGCTGCAGCTGCTGACCACGCGCGAGCCCGATCTCGACCAGCTCGCCGTGGCGATCGCCTCGCTGCAGGCGGTGCTCGACCTCGAGACGCCCGGCGAGCTCACCGCCGCCGACCTGGTCGGCGTCGAGGTTGTGGCCTAGCCTTCGGAGCCTTCCGGGCTCGGCGTTTCGGCGCTCGGCGCGTAGTGGTTGGGGGCGTCGAACGGGATCGCGCAGCTCGCGCTGAGGACCTTCTTGCGCTTGACCTTGTGCCCGTGGACCTTGCGCGCCTTCGTGTACGAGTAGACCTTCAGCGACAGCGTGCCCACCGCCGCCGCGTCGTTGGCGGTGCCGCTCAGCGTCAGCGACGTCGGCCCGGCGCTTTTGAAGTCGAAGAAGTCGATTTCGGCGTTCCGGTAGGAGGAGCCCTTGCCGACCGAGTTGCCGGGGAACTCCCCGGTCCCGGAGAGCTCGCCGCTCGAGCTGATCGACCACGGGTCGCGTTCGCCGCCGCCGCCGAAGATCGAGAAGTACCAGTCCTTGCCGCACTGCACGCCGAATTTGCCCGACAGGTCCTCCTTCTCCTCCAGCACCAGCTGCGGGCCGCTTTCCTCGCCGTTGGGCATCCATTCGTAGAGCAGGTGCACCGGCCCGCCGCCCCCTGCCTGCACGGAGGCGGGCACGGCCAACAGCGCGCAGACGGCGAGCGCGAGAGCTCCCCGACGAATCGTGCGCGCCCCCCGGCGAGTCATGCGCGCATTGTACGCTCGCACGGTGATCGAAGATCTCGTCAAGCAGATCGAGACGCGCTTCGCCGAGCTCGGAGCGCAGATGACCGACCCCGAGGTGATCTCCGACAGGGAGCGCTACGCCGAGGCCGGTCGCGCCTACAGCCAGCTCGAGCCCGCGGCGAAGCTCGCGGCGCAGTGGCGCCTGGCCCAGGACGACGCGGCGGGCGCCGAGGAGCTGCTCTCGGAGATGGGCGAGGACGCGGAGATGCGCGAGGAGCTCGGACGGGCGCGCCAGCGCATCGAGGAGCTCGAGGAGCAGATCCGCCTGGCGATGGTCGAGCGCGACCCCAACGACGACAAGAGCGTGATCGTCGAAATCCAGGGCGGCGCCGGCGGCGACGAGGCCAGCCTGTGGGCGGGCGACCTGTACCGGATGCTCACGCGCTACGCCGAGCGCCGCGGCTTTCAGCCTGAGCCGCTGGACGTCGGCGACGGCAAGTACACGTTCGCGATCAAATCCCACCCGCCCGACGGGGCGTACTCGGTGTTCAAGTACGAGGGCGGCACCCATCGCGTCCAGCGCGTGCCCCAGACGGAGTCCCAGGGGAGGATCCACACCTCGACGGCGACCGTCGCGGTGCTTCCGGAGGCCGAGGACGTCGACGTGTAGATCGACCCGAACGACCTGCAGATCGACGTCTACCGCTCCTCGGGGCCCGGCGGGCAGTCGGTCAACACGACCGACTCGGCGGTGCGGGTCACCCACAGGCCCTCGGGCATCGTCGTCTCCATGCAGGACGAGAAGTCCCAGCTGCAGAACCGCGAGAAGGCGCTGCGCGTGCTGCGCGCGCGGCTGTACGAGCGCGCGCTGGCCGAGCAGCAGGCCGAGCTCGCCGCCGACCGGCGCTCGCAGGTCGGCACGGGCGATCGCGCGGAGAAGATCCGCACGTACAACTACGGCGAGCGGCGCGTGACCGACCACCGCATCAAGCTCACCGTCCACAACCTCGACCAGGTCCTCGAAGGCGAGCTGGACGAGCTCACCGAGGCGCTGCAGTCCGACGAGAAGCGCCGGCGCCTGGAGGCGCACGGGCTCGATTAGCCACCCGCGCGCGGCGGTCCCCCGGCGCGCGTGGCATGCTCTCGACCTGCCGATGCACGCGCCTCTGGACACAGGCACCTCCGCGCGCGACGCCCTCGAGGGCGCGATCACCGCGATCGCCGCGGCGGGCTGCGATACGCCCCGCCTGGACGCCGAACTGCTGGTCGCGCACGTGCTCGGCGTCGGGCGCGAGCGGCTGCTGAGCGACCCCGACCTCCTCGTCGAAGGCCCGGCGGTGCGCGCGCTGCAGGACGCCGTGCGCCGGCGCGCGGTCGAGCGCGAGCCGCTCGCCTACATCGTCGGCAGTCGCGGCTTTCGCCGCCTGGAGCTGGCCGTCGACCCGCGCGCGCTGATCCCGCGCCCGGAGACCGAGCTGCTGGTCGAGGTCGCGCTCGGGCTGGGCGCCGGCGCGCGCGTGCTCGACGTCGGCACCGGCAGCGGCGCGGTGGCGCTCGCGCTCAAGCAAGAGCGTCCCGACCTGCACGTCAGCGGCAGCGACCGCAGCGAGGCCGCGCTGGAGCTCGCCGCCCTCAACGCGCAGCGCCTGGAGCTGGACGTGCAGTGGCTGCGCGCGGACCTGCTGACGGACGTGGGGGAGTTCGACGCGGTCGTCTGCAACCCGCCGTACGTGGCCGAATCCGAACGCGCGCTGCTCGCGCCCGAGATCGTCCGCCACGAGCCCGCCGAGGCGCTGTTCGCCGGTCCCGACGGCCTGTCGTGCATCCGCGCGCTGCTCGCCCAGATCGCCGAGCTCCCCGACGTGCGCTTCCTCGCGCTGGAGCTCGGCGCCGGCCAGGCACAGGCGGTCCTCGAGCTGACTCGCGCCGCCGGCTTCGACGCGATACGGTTCGAGCGCGACCTCGCGCGGATCCAGCGGGTCGTGATCGCGGAGCGGCACAGGTGATGACTGCGAAGATCGGCGAGCAGCGGATGATCAGCGAGCAGGATGCGCAGCGCCTGGAGCGGTGCGTGGCCGAAGGCGGCGTCGCCGTGCTCCCCACCGACACCGTCTACGGGATCTGCTGCGATCCCGACAACGAGCAGGCGGCAAGGCGCCTGTACGCGCTCAAGGGGCGTCCCGCGGCGCGCCCCGCGGCGGTCATGTTCTTCGCGCTCGAGCCCGCGCTGGAGATGCTCGGCGAGCTGGCGCTCGACGAGCGCGCCGCCGTGGCGGCGCTGCTTCCCGGCCCGGTGACGCTGCTGCTCGCCAATCCCGCGCTGCGCTTCGCGCCCGCCTGCAGGCTCGATCCCGCCACGCTCGGGCTGCGCGTGCCGCGCCTGCCAGAGCGCCTGCGGGCGCTCGCCTCGGTGGCCAGGCCGGTGATGCAGTCCAGTGCCAACCTGTCCGGCCAGCCGGACGCGCGCACGCTCGCGCAGGTGCCGCAGAGCATGCGCGAAGGCGCCGACCTCGTGCTCGACGGCGGCGAGCTGCCCGGCACGCCCTCCACGGTGATCGACCTGCGCGACTACGGCGCGCAGCGGCGCTGGCACGTCCTGCGCGAGGGCGCGCTCGCGCGCGCCGACGTGCGCGCGACGCTCACGTCGCTAGCCTGAGGTCGAGCGCCGTGTCCGAGCTGAGCCCCGACTACTTCAACCGTCCCCTCGCCGAGGTCGATCCCGAGATCGCCGAGGCGCTGCGCGGCGAGCTCGAGCGCGAGCAGGGCACGCTCGAGATGATCGCCTCGGAGAACTTCGTCCCGCGCGCCGTGCTCGAATGCCAGGGCTCGGTGCTCACCAACAAGTACGCCGAGGGTTACCCCGGCCGGCGCTACTACGGCGGCTGCGAGTGGGTCGACGTCTCCGAGCAGCTGGCGATCGACCGCGCCAAGGCGCTGTTCGGGGCCGAGCACGCCAACGTCCAGCCCCACTCCGGCTCGCAGGCCAATGCGTCGGCCTACCACGCGCTGCTCTCGCCCGGCGACACGATCATGGGACTGTCGCTCGCGCACGGCGGCCACCTGAGTCACGGCATGAAGATCAACGTGTCGGGGCGGCTGTACGACATCGCTCCCTATGAGGTCGATCGCGAGAGCAGCCTGATCGACATGGACGAGGTCGCGCGCATTGCGCGCGAGCGCCGGCCGAAGCTGCTGCTGGCCGGCTGGTCGGAGTACCCCCGCCAGCTGGACTTCGCGCGCTTCCGCGAGATCGCCGACGAGGTCGGCGCCATGCTGATGGTCGACATCGCCCACTTCGCGGGTCTCGTCGCCGCCGGCCTGCACCCCAACCCGATCGAGTTCGGGGCCGACGTCGTCACGACCACGACGCACAAGACGCTCGGCGGTCCCCGCGCCGGGGTGATCCTCTGCAAGGAGGAGTACGCCAAGAAGATCGACTCGGCCGTCTTCCCCGGCCAGCAGGGCGGCCCGCTCGAGCACGTGATCGCGGCCAAGGCCGTCGCCTTCAAGATCGCCGCCAGCGAGCTGTTCGCCGAGCGCCAGCGGCGCACCGTCGAGGGCGCCCGCGCGCTGGCCGAGGAGCTGCTGAAGGCCGGGCACGGCGTCAGCGTGCTCACCCGCGGCACCGACGTGCACCTGATCCTGGTGGACCTGCGCGAGACCGAGCCGGCGCTCAGCGGCAGGCAGGCCGAGGACCGGCTGCACGAGATCCAGATCACGGTCAACCGCAACGCGATCCCGTTCGACCCGCGTCCGCCGATCGAGGCCTCCGGCCTGCGCATCGGCACGCCCGCGCTGGCCACGCGCGGCCTGCAGCGGGAGGACTTCGAGGAGATCGGGCGCATCCTCGCGGTCGCGCTGACCCCCGAATACGAGTCACGGGCGGGCGAGCTGGCGGAGCGCGTCGGCGCGATCGTCGAGCGCTATCCGCTGTATGAGAGCCCGCCCGCCCTCCCCCAAGCCGCCGTGCCCGCGACCGCGCAGGTTTAGAGCCTCCGCGCAGGTCGCGGCGCCGTCGACCTCCCGGCCTGCGATGCTTTACACGAGCCGATGGCGCATCCAACCGAGCTCGACGCGCTTTACGCCTTTCTCGCCGCCGCGGTCGTGACCGCGCTGCTGACGCCCTTCACGATGCGCTTCGCGAGGGCCGTCGGCGCGATCGACGAGCCGCGCGAGCGCGGCCTGTCCGAGCACCCGACGCCGCTGCTCGGCGGATTGGCGATCTTCGCGGGGGTGCTGCTCGCGGGCTTGATCTGGCTGCCCGCCGGCTATGCCGGCGAACACCAGCCGCAGCTGTGGCATGGCGTGTTGATCGCCGCCGCGGTCATCACGCTCGTGGGCGCGCTCGACGATCGCTTCGACCTGCACCCGGCGCTGAAGCTGCTCGGCCAGGTGCTCGCGGCCGTGATCGTCGTGCACTTCGGGGTGGCGGTGAAGGCGATCACGCTGCCGTTCATCGGGCACCTCAACTTCCCCAACACCGGCCCCGCCGACGCCGGCCCGATCCTGACCGTTATCGGCCTGGTCGTGATGATGAACGTCGTCAACTTCTCCGACGGCGTCGACGGCCTGGCCGCGGGGGTCTGCGCGATCATCGCCGCCGCCATGGCGGTGATCGCGTTCGACTTCCCCGGCCGCCAGCAGCCCGGGGTCCTGGCGGCGCTGACGGCGGGTGCGGCGCTCGGCTTCCTGCTCTACAACTTCCCGCCCGCATCGAGCTTCATGGGCGACTGCGGCGCGAACCTGCTCGGCCTGCTGATGGGCGTGATCACCGTCGAGGCCGCGGTCAAGACGGCGGCGGTCGTGTCGTTCGTGCTGCCGCTGATCCTGCTGGCGGTGCCGTTCCTCGACACCACCTTCGTGGTGCTCAAGCGCCTGAAGTACCGCCAGCCGATCTACCGGCCCGACAGCGAGCACTTCCACCACCGCATGGCGCGCATCGGCTTCTCCAGCCGCCGCACGATCGCCTACCTGTACGCGTGGACGCTGCTGCTCGCCGGCATGGCGCTGGCGCTGCGCTTCGTGCCCTACAGCGACCACAAAGGGCACTACCACACCGGCTGGACGCTCGTGATGCTCGCCATCGGGCTGCTCGTCGTCGCCGCCAGCGTCTATCTGGTGTACGTGCTCGAGATCCTCAAGTTCAGGCGGCTGGACTCGATCCGGCTGCGGCGGCTGCGCCCGGAGGCCTCACCAGCGGAGATCGACATGGACGTGGCGAAGCACCTCGAAACCGGTGAGTTCGAGACTGTGTCGCAGGCCGGGGATCGCGATGTGCAGGTTCGGGGCGAGGTAGCGGGTGGAGGGGCTGAGCAGCGGGTCGGCAAGCGGCAGGTGGATGAGGATCGCGTAGGCGCAAAGCAGGAGCGCGGCGGCGCACAGGCGCCGATCGCCGCTGACGGCCGCTAGCGGCAGCACCCAGATCGCGTACCACGGCAGCAGCCACGCCGTCGAGACCAGCAGCGCGATCGTGCTCCAGCCCGCGGCCACGCGCCAGTCGGCGCCGCGCGCGGTGCGCCACAGCGCGTACGCGAGCACCGCCAGGAAGCCGGCGACGTAGAGGTGGCGCCACCAGTTCGGCGGGTGGGCGGGGGTCTCAATCCCCACCAGGCGCGCGGTCTCCGCGGGCACGCTGTGCGTCGCCACGAGATTCTGCTGTTCGCCGATCGCGTGAAGGAAGCCGAGCGCGTGCGCGCCGAACCCGATCAGCCCGATCGCCCCCACCGCCAGCAGACCCACTGCCGCGCTCGCCGCCACCCCCACGCGCTCGCGCGTGCGCGGCGAGACGAGCACCAGGAAGGGGAGCGCGAGACCGGCGGTGAGCTTGACGCCCACCCCGACGGCCAGCGCGCCCGCGCCGGCACGCAGGCGCGGGTTGGCCCCCGCGGTCAGCGCAAGGGCCAGAGCGAGGACCAGCAGCAGCAGTGTGTCGTTGTGCGCCCCGCCCACGGCGAGCACGAGCAGCGCCGGGTTCAGCCCGACGAACGCCGCCGCCCGACGCCGCGAGCGTCCCAGGCTCCCGGCGGCCCGCGCGACCAGCGCCACCGCGCCGAGGCTCGACGTCACGGCCACCGCCTTCAACGCCCAAAGCCCGCCGGCGAGCCCGAGCGGGGCGGTCGCGTAGCTCGCGAGCGTGAACAGGGGTCCGTAGGGGGAGGTGGGGGGAGTGGTGGCTTCCCGTCCGAGGAACGCGAAGACCGGGTCGGTCGGCACTTCGGTGGCCGCGTGCGTGTATGGGTCCAGGCCATGCAGGGCTCCCAGGCGGGCGAAGCTCAGGTAGCCGAACACGTCCTGGGAGAGCAGCGGCGGCCCCAGGAGCAGGATCACGTGGGCGGCGACGATCGCCGCCGCGATCGCGCCCAGCGGAAGCGCTCGCGCCGCGAGCAGCACGACCAGATAGCTCCCACACATGATCAGCATCCAGGTCTGGAAGCTTCCCTCCGTGATCCCCACACCCAGGCCCTCCAGCGGGCCGGCCAACCAGTGCGGCCAGCCGCCGTGGCGCGCGGGGACGTAGACCGACGGCCGTGTGGCGGCGCCAGCCGCCACCAGGAAGACCGTGGCGAGGACGCCCAGCAGCCCGAGCGCGCCGAGCGCGCGCACGAGCCCCGTGGGCGCGCGCGCGCCCGTCGCGGCGCCCGCATCCCCGGGCGCCCGCCCGGCGATCCCGACGGGGGATATGGGGGTCGCGGCCTGTATGGCGCCATTGTTGCGTCTCCCCGACCCGCGAGTGTCCAGCGCGCCCGATAACCTAAGAGCACAGCTGCGCCCTTCGGGGGGTTCCCGCATGGGCGCGCTCGTGCACTGGACCGCCCGGCCGCGGGCGCTCCGCAGGTCCACCATCTCCATGCGACGTCGCAACCGCACACGCAACCGGCGCCGGGCACCGGATCCCACCCGCCCGCATCGCGTCCTGATCCTGTCCGCCGACGTCGGCGAGGGTCACGCCGCGGCCGCGCGCGCCCTGGCCGAGCAGATCGAAGCATCCGAGCGCGACGCCGAGGTCACGGTGATCGACGGGCTCGCGGCCATGGGTCCGCTCGTGCGGCCGGTGGTCGAGGACGGCTACCGCGTGCAGCTGCGCTTCTTCCCGTGGACCTACACGCTCGTCTACTGGCTGCTCGAGCGGGTCATGCCGGTGCGCGCGCTCGCCCGGCGGCTGCTGTGCCTGGTCGGCTCGCGCCCGCTGGCGCGGACGATCGCCGAATACGACCCCGACGTGGTCGTCTCGACCTACCCCGCCGTCACGGTCGTGCTGGCGCGGCTGCGGCGCACCGGAGAGGTGCGCTGCTCGACCGTCGCCACGATCACCGACCTGACCGGACTGTTCTTCTGGGCCCAGCCGGGCATCGACGTGCACCTGGTGATGTACGGCGAGTCGATGCCCTCGGTCGAGCGCATCGCCGGGCGCGGGAGCGTGCAGCTGGTGCGTCCGCTGATCTCCGCCGAGTTCCTGCAGCCGCGCTGCCCGGTCGAGGCGCGTCGTGCGCTCGGCCTGTCCGAGGAGGGCCGCACGGTCGTCGTCTCGGGCGGAGGCTGGGGGGTGGGGGACCTGGCCGGCGCCGTGCGCGAGTTCACGAAGGTGCCCGAGGTGAGCGGCATCGTGTGCCTGGCCGGGCGCAACGACCAGCTGGCGGCGAAGCTCCGCGGCGCCTTCGCGGACGAACCCCGGGTGCGCGTGTACGGGTTCACCGACAAGATGCCCGAGATCCTGGCCGCGGCCGACGTGCTCGTGCACTCGACCGGCGGGGTCACGTGCCTGGAGGCGCGGGCGGCGGGCACGCCGGTCGTCTCATACGGCCTGCCGGTCGGCCACGCGCGCCTGAACACGCGGGCGATGGCCGCACTCGATCTCCTGCGCCTGGCCAACGACACCGACGAGCTGCGCACGCACGTCCAGGCGAGCTTCGCCGACGAGCGCTCGAGGCCGGCGGGCGCCGGCGGCGCGGGTGGGGAATCGCCGGGGGCGGAGGCTCCCGCCGAGCTCCCCAGCCACCCTTCGGCCGTCGACGTGGTGCTGCAGGCGCCGCGGCGCGTGCGGCCGATCCCGCGCTGGCGGCTGCGCCTGGCGGCGCTCGCGACGCAGCTGACGCTGCTGGTGCTGCTGGGCTCGTGGATGATGTCGACCGACGAGGTGACCGCGGTGGCGGACAAGCTGCTGCACGTCCACGAACTCGTGCAGGTCGCGACCACGCAGCCGGACGTCGGCTTGATCGTGCACGCGCCGGCGGGCGACATCGCATCGGTGGCGAGGACGCTCGCGGCGAAGGGGATCCATGTCTCCTTCGCCGACGACTCCGGCGTGCCCTCGCGCGAACGGATCGCCGAGCTGCGCGGCCTGGGCGACGAGCTGCTTCCGGAAGTCTCCGGCGGCGCGCTGTTCCACTGGGTGCGCACGCGCGGCGTGCTGCGCTCGCAGGCGCGCGCGCTGGGGCTGCGCCACCACTTCTACTTCCTGCGGCCCAGCGGCGGGCTGTCGGTCGGTCAGATGGTGCTCGCGCGCACCGACGGGGCGATCCCGGTCAAGGGCAAGCTGCAGCTGAGCGCGACCGCCCCGCTGCCTCAGCGTCCGATGCGCGCGGGAGACGTGCTCGTGGTCGAGCTCGGCGGATCGCCCGCCTCGGTGCTCGGGCTGGAGCGCATCGTCGCGTGGCTGGGATCGTCGGGGTTGGGCGCCGAGCCGCTGGCGTGGCTCACCCGCTCGCCTTCCATCAGCGCCAGCAGCAGCGGCGAGCGCGCCAGCAGCGCCGCTCCGCCGATCAGCACCGCCAGCGACACGCCCAGCGGCACCCCGCCGAGCGGCGTGGCGGTGAAGCGCTCGCCGAACAGCAGCGGCGCGAGCGCCACCGGCACGATCGTCTGAGTCACGAACACCACGGGCGCCACCTGGATCGCCGGTCGCGACTGCAGCGCGCTCATCTCGCTGAGCACGCCCACCGCCGACGCGGCGGCGGTCGACAGGCCCCACAGCGCCGCCACCGCCAGATGGTGGTGGAAGAGATCGTCGGAGGCGAGCTTCGTCGCGACGCCGCTCCAGCCGCCCGCCAGGCCCGCGCAGAGCATCGTCACGCCCGCGATCGAGTGCCCGAGCGCGCGCAGCAGGTACGGCATCAGGCTCGCGAGGGCCAGCGCGAGCAGCACCAGCGTGATCGTCAGGTGCCCGGCCGTTTCGCTCGAGGTGCGCGGGGGCGCGAACACTCCCGCGCCGACCACGCCGACGACGATCGCCAGCGTCGCCACGTGCTCGCTGCGCCCGGCGTGCTCGCCGAGCATCCGCCGGCCGAAGTACAGCAGCACGAGCAGACCCGCCGCGAGCGCCGGCTGCACGACCACCAGCGGCGCCAGCCCCAGCGCCAGCACCTGCAGCGGCCAGCCGAGGATCGACAGGCCCGTGCCCATCAGCCAGCGGGCGCGCTTGAGCAGCCCTCGCACCAGCGCCAGGCGCAGGTGCTCCTCGTGCGGCGCCTCCTTCGCATCCATCGCCTGCAGGGCGATCCCTAGGCTGTAGAAGGCCGACGCCCCCATCGCCGCCACGATTCCCAGCACCAGATCGACCATGTCCGCCAACGATCATCGCACTCACGGGACTCGCATCGCGGGCGTGCTCGGCGGCGCGGCGATCGCGGGCTACCTGCTCCCGGGGCTGGCCGGCGCGTGGCCGGCCATGCGCGGGCCGCTGGGCGTCGAGGATCGCACAGCCAGCGGCCGCGGCTACGCGCTCACCTTCGACGACGGGCCGCACCCGCAGGGCACGCCCGCGGTGCTCGAGATCCTCGGCCGCGAGCGCGTGCGGGCGACGTTCTTCCTGGTCGGCGAGCAGGTGCTGCGCAACCCCGCGCTCGCCCGCGAGATCGCCGACGCCGGGCACGGCATCGCGCTGCACTGCCACCGCCACCGCAATCTGCTGCGTCTGACCCCGTGGCAGGTGCGCGAGGACATCGCCCGCGCGCAGGAGAGCATCGAAGCGGGCACCGGCCGCTCGCCGGAGCTGTACCGCCCGCCGTACGGCGTGCTCAACGCCTCCGCGCTGCGCCTGGCGCGCGCGCGCGGCTGGCGCACGCTGCTGTGGAGCCACTGGGGTCGCGACTGGGAGGCGCGGGCGACGCCCGCGTCGATCGCCGCGCGCGTCACCGACGGCGCCGGCGCGGGCGCGGTGCTGCTGCTGCACGACGCCGACGACTACTCCGCGCCGGACTCCTGGAGGCGCACCGCCGCCGCGCTGCCGCGCGTGCTCGAGACCCTCGCCGAGCGCGGGCTCGAGCCCGTGGCGCCCTGACCCGCTGAGTCGGCGGATAACATCGACGGCTTGTCAACGGCCGTACAGATCGACACGCGCGGCTCCGCCGCGGCGGCTCCGTCGGCGGGGGCGTTGCCGCAGGCTCGCGCGCGCACGCGCTGGTGGGTCGAGGCGCTGACGATCGCGTGGCTGTGCTGGGTGTACGACGCGATCACGAACCTGGCTCCGCTGCGGGTGCACGCGGCGCTGAGCCACGCGCAGGGCGTCCTGAGCCTGGAGCGGTCGCTGCACATCGATCCCGAGCAGGCGCTCGACCGCTGGCTCGCCGGGCGCCATACGCTCGGGCTGCTCCTCTCCTACTACTACGACAACGCCCATTTCGTCGTCACGCTGGGGCTGCTCGGCTTCCTGTGGTGGCGGCGGGCTGACATCTACCGCCCGCTGCGCAACTCGCTGGTGCTCGCGAACGCGATCGCGTTCGGCGTCTTCTGGCTGTATCCGGTGGCCCCGCCGCGCATGCTCCCGGGCTTCGTCGACGTGGTGGCCGCGAGCGACACCGTCGGCTCCTGGCACAGCGGCGCGCTGGCCTCCGCCGCCAACCAGTACGCGGCGATGCCCTCGCTGCACATCGCGTGGGCGCTGTGGTGCACGGTCGTGGTGTGGCGGATCTCCACGCGCGGATGGGCGCGAGCGGTGGCGGTCGTCTATCCGCTCGTGACCGCGTTCGCCGTGCTGTCCACGGGAAATCACTTCGTGCTCGATCTGCTCGGCGGGCTGGCGACGATCGCCGCGTCGCTGCTGATCGTGCGTGTCCTCGGGGGTCGCCTGTGGTGGCCCGGCGCCGGCGCGCTGCGGAAAAGTCCGCG